>Ga0118677_10000578_pt1 | contig 80802 bp, 72 predicted proteins | sample AliMusrvi5mmetaG_FD_86154 | JGI IMG/M metagenome (GOLD analysis project Ga0118677, IMG submission 86154)
CAGGGATCTTTCTGGCAGCAATGCGAGGAGGAGTTCAGCGCATATGTTACCAACCTAACATCCGAAGAGGCTGACGCCTTCCAAATCGTCCAACTCTACCGGCAGCGGGGTGATGCGGAAAACGTCTTTGACGAACTCAAGAACCAATGGGGCTTTGCCGGGTTCTGTGCGCACAAGGCTGCGGTGAGCCAAAGTTCGGCGAGGTTGCTGCTGTTGGTTTACAATCTTTGGAGTCTGTTTGTGAGAGTTGTCAAAAACCAAGGGGGCCACACCGAGGCGATCAAGAGCCGCTACGAACTATTGCTCATCCCGGCCAAGATGGTGTGCAGTGGTCGTCGCAAAATCGTCAAACTCGCCGTGGGAGCCAAGTTCGCAAGCTTCCTCAAGCAAGCCTACCAAAGGCTTCTTGAGTGGTTGAGCCGAACTGCGCCGCAGTTGAATCTAACCATGGGGAAAGCACCGCCGTGGCTCCTGTTTGACCCCACTCACCCCTCCATGTCAGCCGTCACATGACCCGATTGCTCCTCTTTATCCTTATCCCAACTGCGGATTCTAGGTTCAAGGCATCGGAGTGGATAAGACCCCAATCAATCTTATCTTCCTTGGCGTCTTTGCGACTTTGCGCGAGACAATCTTCCAACTCTTACACCGATTGCCGGAAGCGCCGGGTCTGGCCTCTCCTTCCCATCGGTCCTATACCACACTCCCAAAAACATTGTTAGAACGCCAATTTGCAACGTGCAAAGGAACGAGCGAGGGGCGAGCCGCAACCCTTACAGATCATGGCCTTTTCAGCATGACCGGGGAAAAAGGAACGGGCCATGCAACGACCCGACAACGAACAAGGAACGACTAACCATACTGATATACAGAATGTACTGAGTACAATAAACACACACACAACAGAGCAAGCACAGATCCCTCAGCGTTCCTCACCACCCACGAGCGTTTTCCAGACGGAGAAGTCTTCGTTGAGAATGGCGAGATCTGCGAAGTAGTCGGCTTCAAGTTTGCCGAAGCCCTGGAGCCCGAGTGATTGCGCCTGGTTCCACGAGGTGGCCTTGACGATCTGGTGGAGCGGCATGCCGGTCAGCCTGGCAACATTTGCGATGCCCTCGTTGTAGAGCAGGGCAGACCCCGCGAGCGCACCGCCTTCCTTGAGCACGGCCTTGCCATCGCTAACGATCACAGCGAGACCGCCGAGGCTCACCTCACCCTGTCCTATCCACGAGGCAGCCATGGAATCCGTGATCATCATCAGGCGTTCCACCGGCACGAGCTTGAACACCAGCCGTAGCATGTCCGGGCAGAGGTGGATGGTGTCGCAGATGAGTTCGATCCTGAGGGAATCGTCTAACAATCCAGCACCGACCACGCCGATTTCGCGGTGGTGGACGGGAGTCATGGCATTGCAGAAATGGGTGAGATGCTTGAGGCCCGCTTGTTTGGCCTCAAAAATGCGTGCGGCGGTGGCGGAGGTGTGGGCCGCGGAGCTGGTGATCCCTAGCTGCGCCGCCTGACGGATCACATCGTCCGCGCCAGCGATGTCTGGTGCGAGGGAAACGATGAGCACTCTCGCGATCTCGTGGAGGCGCTTGAGCTCTTCGAAATTGGGCGGACGCACGAATTCCGGGTTCTGTGCCCCCGCGTTCTTTTTATTGATGAATGGCCCTTCCACATGCAGGCCGGGTGCCCGGCAGAACTCCGGGTTTGCCATGTAGCTGGCGCACTTGGCGGCTATTTCCTCCAGCTTGTCCTGCGGCTGGGTGAGCGTGGTGGGCAGCCAGGTGGTGACGCCTTCCTGCAGCTTGCGCCGGGCGATGTGGCGGATGGCATCCACCGAATTGTCGCAGACGTCGTGGCCATCGGCACCGTGGCAGTGGATGTCGAAGAAACCAGGCATCACAATACGCCCCCCGGCATCGATCACCCTGTCGGCCTGCGGAACAGCCTCACCAGCTCCGAATACCGCTGAAATGCGGTCGTTTTCCAATAACAAGGATCCTCCCTCGATCTCAATATCCGGGGAGATCAGACGGGCATGACTGATCAATGTTTTCATAATTTCAGACAAACAAAAGGTACCCCGCGACTATTTGTCACAAGATCGCCGCTGACAAGTCGCTTGATTTGTGATTTCATGTTTTTTCATGAACATTCAGCCGGAGTCCACTTCCCGCCTCGTATGCGATCGCCTCGCGTCTGGATGCGACACGATGAAGGCACTGCTGCTTCGTTTGCTAGATGGGAATGGCAGGGTGGCCGAAGAAGTCCACGGGTTGCGCAAGCTAGGCAAGTCCCTACGCGGCGGCTTTTCGTTGTTCCGTCTGGAAAAATCCGCCGTTCTGGAAATCCAGGCGGTGGGGCGCATCCTATCAGGCCCGAGGGACGCCGTTTCCCGCCTGAACACATGGAACAAACTCGGTTGGGTAGGGGACGCCGGAACTTCCTCAGCCATTGTGGGCCTGCTCGAAAAACAAACCCATTCCGCCGCCCGGCGACCACCTCCCGATACCATCGCATGGTGCGTCACACGCGTTGAGGCAGCACGCAATGAACTGAACAAACTGCCAGAGGAAGACCTGGATAAGAGGATAGCCCAAGGCCTGGAAAAGCTCCAACAGAAGGCGCTCAAGCGCTGCCGCAAGCTAGACCACCGCGCCGGGGAGGATTTCCATGAAGCCCGCAAAGCCCTCAAGGCATGGCTGGGAGCTGTCGGGTTTTTACCGGAAGACATGGTTCCTCTGGATCAGGCGCTATTGGATCTGGCGTCACTTTTGGGAGACGAGAACGACCTAACAACACTCTCGGATTGGCTGGCGAAGCACGGATTCACCGCGAGGTTCGCACCGGATCTATGGAAAACCTTGGGAACCGCCCGCCGCGAGATCCAAAGGAAAGTGATCAAGGATGCAGCACGGCTTTCTCCTACCGAGCTGAGTTAAGCTGTCTGCCTGCGGGTGATTTCCGCAAAATTCCCTCTGGCTGGGGTTGCGCCGGAGGCATTTTCCTCTATGGAGAGGGGGTCACGTTTCCTGATCCATCTGATCATCCAACATTCATTTCCATGTCCGCACGAATTGACTTCCGCTACCGCCACCTAGGCCCCGTGGGCCCCCAACGCGAAACCATGCTTCGCGAAATCGGCTACCCCTCGCTTGACTCCCTCGTGGATGCCGCCGTCCCCGGTGGCATCCGTATGGAGAGCGCCCTGGATCTGCCGCCCGCCCGCCCTGAGCATGTGGCTCTGGCGGATCTGAAAGCCATCGTGGCCAAAAACCGAATGCTCAAGTCGTTCATCGGTCAGGGTTATTACGGCACCCACACGCCGGGGGTCATCCAGCGTAACATTCTGGAAAATCCCGGTTGGTACACCGCCTACACCCCCTATCAGGCAGAGATCGCGCAAGGCCGCCTTGAGGCACTGCTGAATTTCCAGACGATGATCCGGGACCTGACCGGCCTGGATGTGGCCAACGCGTCTTTATTGGATGAAGGCACGGCCGCTGCCGAGGCCATGAGCCTGGCACTCTCCGGCAAGCCCAAGGGCAAGGCCATTTTCGTTTCTGACCGCTGCCACCCGCAAACCTTGGACGTGATAGTCACGCGTGCAGAACCGCTGGGCATAGAGGTCATTACCGGAGATTGGCAAAGTTATGAGATTCCCACTGACGGCAGCGTGTTCGCCGTAATCGTGCAGTATCCAGACACGCGGGGACGCATCGATGATTTCACAGAGTTCTTCGCCAAGGCCAAAGCTGCAGGCGCGCTGGCCATAGCCGCCGCAGACATCCTCGCCTTAACTGTCCTGAAGGCTCCCGGCAGGTTCGGGGCAGACATCTGTATAGGCTCCTCCCAGCGTTTCGGCGTGCCGATGGGCTTCGGCGGCCCGCACGCGGCATTCATGGCCTGTACTGACGCGCTGAAACGCAAGATGCCGGGCCGCCTGATAGGCGTTTCCATCGATTCTTACGGGAACCCCGGATACCGTCTCGCCCTTCAAACACGGGAACAACACATCCGCCGGGACAAGGCCACATCCAACATCTGCACCGCGCAAGTGCTGCTGGCGGTGATGGCCTCAATGTTCGCAATCTATCACGGCCCGGAGGGGCTCAAACACATCGCGCTGGGTGTCCACGCCCAGGCCGCCCGCCTCGCTGCATCCCTGACAAAAGCAGGTGTCACGCTCGAAGACGGCCCGTTCTTCGACACCCTCGTCGCCAGAATCCCCGGCAAGGCGGAGAAGATACTCAAGGCTGCGGCGGATGCTGGAGTCAACCTGCGCCTCATCGATGCAGATCACATCGGCATCTCCGTGGATGAAACGTCAGAAACCGAGGATCTTGCAGTTATTTGCAAGGCCTTCGGCGCGTCGTTAGGAGAAGATGTCCCCACCACTGTGGCGGCATGGCCCGCTGGATATTCCCGGGACACGGACTTCCTCACCCAAAAGGTTTTCAATTCCTATCACTCGGAGACCGAGATGCTGCGTTATCTCAAGCGCCTCGAATCGAAGGATCTCGCACTCAATGAATCGATGATCGCGCTGGGCTCCTGCACGATGAAACTCAATGCCACCTCCGAGATGATACCGCTGAGTTGGCCGGAAGTTGCCTCCTTGCACCCCTTCGTGCCGGCCGATCAGAGCGAAGGCATCCGTGAAATGCTCGGCATGTTGGAAGGGTGGCTGGCTAAAGTCACCAGCTTCGCTGCCGTCTCGCTGCAACCGAACGCTGGCTCGCAAGGCGAATACGCTGGCCTGTTAGCCATCCGCGGTTATCACAAATCCTGCGGTGAGGGCCACCGCAACATCTGCCTGATCCCTGTTTCCGCCCACGGCACCAACCCGGCATCCGCCGTGATGTCCGGCATGAAAGTCATCGGCGTGAAATGTGATGACTCTGGAAACATCGATGTGGCAGACCTTGAGGCCCGCGCCGTGGAACACGCCGCGAACCTGGCCGCGCTGATGGTCACCTATCCATCCACCCACGGTGTTTTCGAAGAGACCATCCGCGATATCTGCAATATCATCCATGCCCACGGCGGCCAGGTCTACATGGATGGCGCGAACATGAACGCCCAGGTCGGGCTAACAAGCCCCGGACTCATCGGGGCGGATGTCTGCCACCTCAACCTGCACAAAACCTTCTGCATACCGCACGGCGGCGGTGGTCCCGGAGTCGGTCCTATCGGAGTGGCCACCCAACTCGTGCCCTTCCTTCCCGGTCACCGTGAACTGCCTTCCAAACAGGGCGCCGTTTGTTCCGCACCCTGGGGCAGTGCATCTATCAACACTATCTCATGGATGTACATCGCCATGATGGGTGCGCCCGGACTCAAGGAAGCCACCGAGGTGGCCATCCTCAATGCCAACTATGTGGCCAAACGGCTGGGACCTTTCTATCCGGTCCTCTACACCGGCCATGCGGGGCTGGTGGCCCATGAATGCATCATCGATGTTCGCCCGCTCTCTGAGCAAAGTGGCATCACCGTGGAGGATGTGGCCAAGCGCCTCATGGACTATGGATTCCATGCCCCCACCATGAGCTGGCCGGTGGGTGGCACCTTGATGATAGAGCCCACCGAATCCGAGTCCAAGGAGGAACTGGACCGCTTCTGCGATGCCATGATAGCCATTCACGCTGAGATCAGCGCCGTCATCAGCAACGAACAGGACGCCACTGATAATCCGCTCAAAAGCGCCCCGCATCCCGCACAAAGTGTCTGCGCAGACACATGGCCGCACGCATACACCCGCATGCAGGCCGCCTATCCGCTGCCCTACCTCCGCCAGCACAAGTTCTGGCCTGCCGTCGGCCGCATCGACAACGTGCATGGTGACCGCAATCTCGTCTGCACCTGCGATGGAGTAGAAGCGTATGAGGGCATTAGCTGACAATCTCAAATCTGCCACATGACTCCCTCCCCGATTGATTGGACCTCTTGGCAGGGAGAGATACATGCCACGCTCATGTTCATCGTGAAGGATGGCCGCATTCTTCTCATTGAGAAAAAGCGCGGTCTTGGGGCGGGTAAAATCAACGGCCCCGGAGGGAAAATCGAACCCGGAGAAACGCCTATGGAGGCCGTGATCCGTGAGACCCAGGAAGAACTTATCATCACTCCCAGCACGCCGCGCAAGCTCGGTGAGCTTTGGTTTTCCATGACTACTTGTCCTGACATCCTGTGCCATGTCTATCGGGCGGATGATCATGACGGAACCCCCACCGAGACCGACGAGGCCACTCCCATATGGACTGCGTGTGATGCCATCCCCTATCACCGCATGTGGGAGGATGATCGCCATTGGTTGCCATTCTTGCTCACGGATACAACTTTCCACGGACGCTTTGTGTTCCACGATGAGACCATGGCCTGGATGGACATGGCCACAGGAATGGTTTGGTAGAGGATCGGGCGAACAGCTACCAAGGACATTGCCGGAATGTCCGGGCAAGGAAGCGCCGGGTCCAATGTGTGATATGCCCGGATTGCCTAACGTGACTGGAGCGGCCGACGCGGGAGCGCCGGGTCCAAGACGTGATGATGGCGTGGATAGGCATCCACGACTAAAGAACAACACTGGAACTGGCGTTTCCGTGCCGGGATTAGAATCCAGGTCCCGCGTAGGGGCACAATTTCACCACCCATATGCTTGCCCTTACTACGCCTCCATTTCGGCAATAACTTTTGGCAATCAGATACCCCCCAAGTCGTTGCACCCTGCGGGCGTACGCAAAAAAGCCGCCCCCTGTAGGGAGCGGCTTTATTTGGTAAGTGAGAGTTGAATTAACCAATCAGTGCTCTGATAGCCGCCTTAAGGGCTTCAAGTTCGCTCAAGCCTTTGCCGGCCTTCACTGCTTTTACGGCCTTAGCAGCCTTGGCTACCTTGGCGGCTTTCTTAGCAACGGGTTTCACGCCGCCCTTCTTAATGCCTGCAGCCTTGAGCCATGCAGAAACAGTCAGCACGGAAAGTTTGTAATTCTTGGCTGCCTGGTTTTGGCCTCCACGACCGTTGGCGGTGTTGTAGTCATTCACAAACTGCACAACAGCCTGTTTCTCTTCGGGAGTGTAACGCACGCCCATCTTGCTCTTCTTTCCCTTTTTAGCGGGCTTAGCAGCTTTTTCGACCTTCGCTGGTTTAGCAGCCTTCACCGGTTTGGCGGTCTTCTTCACTCCTGATGCCTTGATCCATGTGGCGATGGTAAGGGGAGTGGTTTTGAATTTCTTGGCGGCCAAGCTCTGACCTCCACGACCGTTGGTTGAGTTATATTGAAGCACGAAGTCTACAATTTCCTTCTTCTGCTCGTCGGTATAACGGACGCCTGTAGCGGCTGATTTTTTATTTTTGGAACTCATGTCAGGGCTCATTGTAAGTACAGTTCTAAATCACGCAAGAGAAAAACACATAATTTCCCGACATAGTTATTCAAAGAGATGATATTATGTCAGATTGTTGCTTATGATCCCAGATAATGGCATTCAGGCATCGAATTATCATTCACATGATCAGACCGAAAGTTGCTACAAGCATCATCGCTTTAGTGTTCTATCGTGTCGTACCCAGGATCTCCACTGGATCCCCCACAGCTACCATATCGAACAATTCGAGCATGTCTTGGTTGGAAAGTCTTATGCAGCCATGGCTGGCAGGCACGCCGATTTGATCCTCACGGTTGGTGCCGTGAAAATAGATGTAGCGTTTCAGAGTGTTCGCATTGGCCTCATCCAAGCCCTCGATGCGTAGGATGCGGGTGAGAATCATATCCTCCTCTGTAACATCGCCCGGTTGCCAGAGACCCACGGGAAGCCTGCTTTTGAAGATCGTTCCCACTGGCTGCCCCTCGCCGATTTTCTCATAGATGCGAAACCTGCCTGTGGGAGTCCTATAGCTGCCTTCCTCGAAACCCATGCCTTTGATCGCCGTAGACACGGCGAACTCACGCAGGGCCCGGTCCCCCTGAAGGATAGTGAGTGTTTGATCGTCCATTGAGACGATCAGTCGGCAGGACATGTTCATGGGGGCGTTAGAACGAGCAGCGCGTTGTGGCCTCCCATGCCGTGGGAGAGCTTAGCTACGGGACCGGAGGTGGCCAGTTCCTGATCAGGCAGGCTGAATCCGGGCGGCGCGTGCAATCCGGGCAGGTTTGGCGGAAGATGTCCTTCCCTTAGGAATGCCGCGAGGATAACGCTCTCCAGCAGTCCGCTTGCGCCTATCGTGTGACCGAGGAAGGGCTTCAGTAGATGAAGCGTGGGGCACGCGTTAGAAAAGACCCGCAACAGCGAGGCGGGATCAGCGGCAGCTTGCACGGCGGTGCCGGTGGCATGTGGGCAAACAGCCACTGGCCGTTCTTGCAACGATTGGAACAACTCCGGCGTGCGTCCTCCATTTTTGGGAATGCCCACCGGATCGCAAGCATCCGAGTTGCAGCCATAATGCAGCAATCGCGGGTAAGGGCCGGAAGTGGTATCGATCGCCATAGCTGCCGCGCCCTCAGCGGGAATGAATCCCGAGGTTCCCGGGCGATAGGGATCGGCTGACAGTTCCTTGGCTAGGATTCCTGATGAGGCATAGACATCCAACAGCATGGGAACCAAAGGTAAATCCACAGCCACCGCAAGCGCACGTGGCGCGGCACCACAGTGCACCAGCATCATTGCCAAGCCTATGGCATCCAGTCCCGCAGAACAACCGCTGGCTAGCACATGGTTGGGGCCGGTGATTTGAAATTCAATGCTGATGGCGGATGCCGGTTCACTGTGAATGGTATTACTCGCGGCCATCAGGCGGAACGGTCGCCGGCCTGGCCAGGGGTCCAGCCAACCTGCCGCATTGCCTCGGCTAGTGCCCACCACCAGTGCAGCATCTCGCAGATCATCTGCTGTCCACCCGGCATTGGTGATAGCCTCGCCTGCAACGTGCAGAGCCGCCATAGTGGCAGGACTCCATTTCCGGTGAATCAAACGGCTGCGGTCTTCGATCCATGCCCCGGGCCTCATCGCATACGGGCTGGCATCACCTAACAAATCACCTAGCCGCCTGAACGGCACATATCTCTCCCGCACCGCCTTTTGATGCGATGAAACATCCGCTCCCAGAGCGGACAAAGCGCCAATGCCAGTGATGGACAGCGGAAAGTCGATGACCACGGCGTAGCAAGTGGATCGGCCACCGCAACCCCAAAAAGCGCGATCTACGCAATCAGAGTAGATTCGAGAACATCGCGTCGCGCAGTTTAGGCTCAAACCAGGTGCTCTTGGGAGGCATGATGCCGCCCGCATCTGCGATGGCCATCAACTCCTCGATGCCTGTGGGGAACATCGAAAACGCGCAGGCAAAGTCTCCAGAATCCACAAGTTTCTCCAACTCGGACGTGCCGCGGATACCACCAACAAAAGAAATGCGCGTGCTGGTGCGCGGATCGTCGATCCCAAAGAGCGGTGCGAGAATTTCGTTCTGCAGCAGTGACACATCCAAGAGATCAATGGCACTGCGTCCGGTGGTAAACTCCGGGCGGAAGGTCAGACCGTGCCATTTCCCGCCGAGATACAGACCTAGCTGGTGCTTGGCAGTAGGCACCGGCACGCCATCTGCCTGAATCACAAACACCCGGCCAAGCGCGGTGAGCAGTTCCTCAGGCGTCCTGCCATTGAGATCCTTGAGACACCGGTTGTAAGCCAGGATGTTCATCTGGTCGTGCGGGAATATGACTGATAGAAATCCATCACCGGCCCCTTTCTGGTAAATCCGCGCCGCGGCGGCGCTGCGATGATGACCGTCAGCAATGTAGAGCGCAGGCATCTTGGCAAACTCCTGCACGATCAGGGCAATATCCTCATCCCCCGCTACCGGCCAGGAGCTGTGACGCACACCGTCCGGAGCGGTGAAATCAACCTCCGGCGCAGCCGCCGTGATGCGTGCCACAAGCTCGTCAATGGCTGGCACCGCCTCGTAAGTTAGAAACACCGGGCCCGTTTGCGCGTTGAGGGTCTCGATGTGGCGCACGCGGTCGTCCTCTTTGTCGGGACGCGTGAGTTCGTGCTTTTTCACCACGTTGTCCAAGTACTCGCGGCTACTCGCCAGAGCTACGAGGCCAATCTGGCTGTGGCCACCCATGACTTGCCGATAGAGATGGAATACGGGCGACGGATCACGCCGCAGGACTCCGTCTGCAATGAGCTTCTGGAAATTCTCAAGGCCTTTGGCATAGACCTCGTTAGAATAAGGATTTGTGTCATCTGGCAGATCGATCTCTGGTTTACTGACATGCAGGAAACTGAGCGGATTGCCAGCAGCCATCACTTTGGCCTCGGCGGATGACATGACATCATAGGGCAGCTCGCACACGCTGGCGGCAAGCGCAGGATCAGGACGGAGGGCGGCAAAGGGGATTACAGTGGCCATGGGAAAGTATAGGCAGAATAGGCAGATGCCGGCGCCACGCAAGGCCAACCGCGCGAATCACAATACGATCTGTGCGCCAAGTTCTACAACACGACTGGGCGGCAGTTGAAAATAGGCAGTCGCAGGTGATGCATTGCGCGCCATGACGGCAAATACCGACAGGCGGATACGATCAAGGAATGTGGCATTTTTGCTGATACCGTAGGTTTCGCTTCCTAGGAAATAAGTGGCCTTGCCGGGTTGAAAACGCACGTTTCCGGGCAGGCGCGTTTTCAGAGCGGAGGGCACATCGGGGGTTTCCGCGAAGCCGAACTTGAGCGTCACGCGGTGCAGACCTTCGCCAATTTCCTGATAGTCGAGCATATCGTTCGGGTTGGCCTGCGGCTGATCCAGGGTCATCACATGCAGCAGGATCACGCGCTCATGGAGCACTTGATTGTGTTTCAGATTGTGAAGCAACGCCGTAGGGACTTCCAACCCCTTACCGCTCATATAGATCGCAGTGCCGCTAACTCGATGGATGCGTTCCTTGTGCAAATCCTGCAGCAGTGCGTCCACAGGCAGGGCTTCGCACGCAATGCGGGCATACAAGCGCTCGCGTCCCCAGATCCAGATCGACATCAACGCCACCACTCCGCCCGCTATCACCAGTGGGAACCATCCGCCCTGTATGATCTTGAGCGAGTTCGCAGCTAGAAATGAACCGTCCAAAGTAAGGAACAAGGCGGTGACCAGCCCTGCCTTGAGCTTAGACCACCCCCACGATATGTGGGCAGCGGAGTAAAACAAAACGGATGTGATCGCCATGGTCAGTGAAATAGCGATGCCATAAGCTCCAGCCAGCGCGGCAGAGGTTTCAAATACCACCACTAGCAGAATGCAGGCCAGTGCCAACATCCGGTTCACCGCCGGGACATACACCTGTCCAACTGAATGCTCAGATGTATAACAAACGCGGAAGCGCGGCAGGCACCCGAGTTGGATCGCCTGGGTCGTCAAAGAAAACGCCCCGGAAATCAGTGCCTGGCTGGCTATGATAGCCGCCGCTGTGGCGAGTATGGTAAGCGGAAACTGAAGCGAGTCCGGTGCCAATAGGAAAAACGGGCTACGGATCGCCGTAGGATCGCTAGTGAGCAGTGCTGCCTGTCCGAGATAGTTAAGCACCAGTGCTGGCAGCACGATGGCGAACCAACCGATGCGGATTGGCCGCGTGCCGAAATGCCCGAGGTCCGCATACAAGGCCTCACCACCGGTCAGTGCCAGAAACACGGCCGCCAAAAGCGGCAGTGCATGTTTCCACGCGCGGGCAAGGAAGGCCAGACCTTCCCACGGACTCAGGGATAGCAAGATCTGCGGGTGCGCACACACGGCGCGCGCACCTAACGCCCCTATCACCACAAACCAGATAGAAATCACCGGCCCGAAGAGCCCGCCCACCTTGCCCGTGCCATACCGCTGGATCGAAAAAATTCCAGCCAGGACGATTACTGAAGCCGGCACGACCCAGTGCGACAATAGCGGCGCGCTCACGGACAAGCCTTCCACCGCGCTGAGCACGGAGATGGCGGGAGTCAGCATGCCGTCGGCATAGATAAGGGCCGCACCAGCCATGCCCAACAGAAGTATCTTGCGTGGGTCCTTGCCACCGAGAGAGCGGACCACCCCGCGGATCAATGCGGAGAGCGCCAGGATGCCGCCTTCACCGCGGTTATCCAACTTCAGGATAATGAACAGATATTTCACCGAGACCACCAGCAAGAGAGACCATACCACCAGTGAGGCCGCCCCCGTGAGATTGCGGGTATTTTCGATCAGACTCTCCTGGCCACCGGAAAAACACTCGCGGAACGCGTATAGCGGGCTAGTACCCAAGTCACCATATACCACGCCTAAAGCTGCAATCGTGGTCGCGAACAACTTCGGAGAGTGGCCCGTGTGACCGGTGGGGGAGTCATTCATTGTGGCGGGTGGCGTCCTCAGCAAGGTCCTCAAACCATTTCCACCCCGGACTAGCGAGCGAAAATGCGCGGAACCCAACTGGCCAGCAGTGCAGAAATTAGACCAAATGCCAAAAGTTCTTGCTGCCGTATGGAACAGACGAAGCGCCTGCAGTACCATGACAACGTCAAACCGGAACAACTTCCGTTAGGAAAACGAACCCCCGCTTCCCCTCCCCTCAATGGCTCTTGCGCTTGAACTGGATGGCCACAGTGGACTTGGCAATGACGCCCTGCAGGAAGGCTACTTCCTCCGCGTCCATGCTGTGCTCCACGTTTTGGAGTTTCTCCTGGGCGCGCTGGATGGCTTCCTCGGCCTTTTGAATGTCGATTTCCGCCTCGCCCAAGGCCATGTCCGTTAGGACGACCACATGGGTCTGGGTGACTTCAGCAAAGCCGGAACCGACAGCTAGGCGGGACACTTGGCCATTGTATAGATACCGGAGTTCCCCTGGCTTGAGCGCGGTGACCAAACCCGAGTGCAAGGGTAGCACACCGATCTCTCCATCCACTCCGGGAAGATAGACGTTGTCCACAGCATCGGAGAACACCTTTTTCTCGGGAGTGACGATTTCAAGTTGGAGAGACATGGAGCGCTGAATCTGAAATTTGGGATTGGATATTGGAAATCCTTACTCGCGCGAAACTGAATCGATTCCGCCCTTCATGTAGAAGTTGCCCTCAGGGACATCGTCGAACTTGCCGTCGAGAATCTGGGCGAAGCCTTTGACTGTCTCCTCGATGGTGCAAAGCACACCGGGCACGTTGGTGAAGACCTCGGCCACGTTGAAGGGCTGGGTGAGGAAACGCTGGATCTTGCGGGCGCGGAAAACGGTGAGTTTGTCCTCGTCGGATAGTTCGTCCATGCCCAAAATGGCAATAATGTCCTGCAGGTCCTTGTAGCGCTGGAGCACCTGTTGGACTCCGCGAGCGACACGGTAGTGCTCCTCACCCACAATTTCCGGAGCCAATGCCTTGGAAGTCGAGGAGAGTGGGTCCACTGCGGGGAAGAGTGCCTGCTCTGCCAGCGAACGCTCAAGAACGACGGTGGCATCAAGGTGGGCGAAGGTGTTAGCCGGGGCGGGGTCGGTCAGGTCATCCGCAGGCACATAAACGGCTTGGATCGAAGTGATGGATCCCTTGTTGGTGGAGGTGATGCGCTCCTGAAGCGCAGCCATTTCCTCGGAAAGCGTGGGCTGGTAACCCACGGCGGACGGCGTGCGTCCTAACAAAGCCGAAACTTCGGAGCCAGCCTGGGAGAAGCGGAAGATATTGTCCACGAAGAGCAGCACGTCCTGGTTCGCCTCATCGCGGAAATACTCGGCCATCGTCAGAGCGGACAAAGCCACGCGCAAGCGGGCGCCCGGAGGCTCATTCATCTGGCCGTAACACAGCGCGACCTTGGAGCCTTCAGTCAGAACCGGGTTGCCTTGTGCGTTGAGTTTAACGTGACCCTTCTCATCCCGCTCGGTGGCGATAACGCCGGACTCGATCATTTCCCAGTAGAGGTCATTGCCCTCACGAGTCCGCTCGCCCACGCCAGCGAACACGGAGAATCCGCCGTGCGCCTTGGCAATGTTGTTGATGAGCTCCATGATGACCACGGTCTTGCCGACACCGGCACCACCGAACATCCCGCCCTTGCCGCCCTTGAGCAGCGGACAGATGAGGTCGATTACCTTGATCCCTGTGGCGAGGATTTCCGCATTGGCGGATTGCTCCGTGAGCTTGGGTGCCGGGCGGTGAATCGGTGAGCGGAGATTGGGATCCGCGAGTGCAACGTTTTCATCCACCAGATCTCCAGTGACGTTGAGGATACGGCCCAACGTTTGGGTGCCTACTGGTACTGAAATCGGCTTGCCAGCATCGGTGAGGAGCATGCCTCGCTTGAGACCGTCAGTGGTGGACATGGCCACTGCACGCACCCAGCCGTCGCCAAGGTGTTGCTGAACTTCCAGCACGAGTTTGGTGTCCACGCCATTGAGAACGTACTGGATCTCCAGTGCGTTGTAGATCTCGGGAAGCTTGGTGGCCTGGGAGAAGTCGGCGTCGATGACGGCACCGATGATTTGGACGATGGTTCCTTGGTTGCTCATGGTGGGGAAAGTTAGTTCGTTGGAGGTGGAGAGTAGTGGAGGACTTCGGTCATTCCATCGCCTTCATGGCAGTGGTGATTTCGAGAAGTTCGGAGGTAATGGCGCCTTGGCGGAGTTTGTTGTATTCGAGAGTGAGTTCCTTGATGAACTTGTTAGCATTATCGGTGGCGGACTTCATGGCGACCATACGCGCGGAGTGCTCGGAGGCGCGGGCCTCTACGTGGGCCTGGAAAACCTCGTAGTTCACATAGAGCGGCAAGATGGAAGACAATACTTCCGAGACATTCGGCTCGAAGGAATAATCCCGCTCCGGGTCATATCGGTGCTCCGCGACGGAAAAGCCCTTGCCTATGCTCTCGAAGGCCTGCTCCTCGCCATGGACATGACCGTGGATGGGCAGCAAGGTGACCAATTCGGCCTCTTGACGCAGTGTGTTGACGAATCTGGTGAAGGCTATGGAAACCTTGTCATAGTTTCCGTCAAGATACTGCTGGCTGATGAATTTGGCGATTGGGCGCGTCTGGGAGAAGGGAACAGGATCTTTAACGGCAAAATCCGCGATGACCTTCTTGCCGAGTTTCTCGCACAGGATACGTAGCTTGCGGCCAACAGTAACGAAGTGGGCGTCCGGGTTGGTGTGCGCCCGGATCTGGCGGGCGATGTTGGTGTTGAGCGGACCGCAGAGGCCCTTGTCGGTGGAGATCACTAGCACCAATTCGCGTTTCCCATGGCGCTGCTCTATGAACGGATGAGTCTCCTCAGCAAAGGCCCTGCGCACGTTATATAACATCTGGGTGAGCTGCAGGGCATACTCCCGGCCAGCCAGCGCCTGATCCTGCGCCTTCTTCATCTTGGCGGCCGCCACCAACTGCATCGCACGCGTGATTTGCGCGGTGTTCTTTACGGACTTGATGCGTCGGCGTATCTCGCGGAGGTTGGCCATTTGAGTGTCGTTACAAGTTATTTGTTATAAGTTATCAGTTGAATGTCATTTGCCGGTTCTTGGTCTGTTTCTCTTAACCTGTATCAAATGACTTCTGACTGTTTCCCTCATTTCCAACCCTTCTTGAAATCCTCGATGCCTTGTTTGAGGGTCTCTACCGAGGCGGCATCCTTCTTGAGATCGGGTTTCTCGTTGCGGATCTTGTCGAGCAGGTCGCTCTTGCGGGTGGTGAAAAATTCACCAAGCGCAGCCTGGAAACGCTTCACATCATGCACCGCAACATCGTCGAAATAGCCGTTCTGCATGGCGAACAGATAGACAGCCTCCATCTCCATGCTCAGCGGGCTGTATTGGTTCTGCTTGAAGAGCTCCACGATGCGCGCGCCGCGGTCGAGTTTCTTCTTGGTGGAGGCATCCAAATCCGAGCCAAACTGCGCGAAGGCCTGGAGCTCGCGGTATTGGGCGAGGTCGAGTTTGGTGGTGCCTGCCACCGCCTTGATTGTTTTGGTTTGAGCGGCGGAACCGACGCGCGACACCGACAAACCGACCGAGATGGCGGGCCTCACGCCTTGATAGAAAAGGTCGGTTTCCAGATAAATCTGACCGTCTGTGATGGAAATCACGTTGGTGGGAATATAAGCAGAGACATCGCCAGCCTGGGTTTCGATGATGGGCAGCGCGGTGAGCGAACCACCGCCAGCGGCGTCGGATAGACGGGCGGAGCGCTCCAGCAGGCGGGAGTGGAGATAGAACACGTCACCCGGATAGGCTTCACGTCCAGACGGGCGGCGCAGAATCAGCGATACCTGGCGGTATGCCACGGCGTGTTTGGATAGGTCATCGAACACGATCAACACGTCCTGGCCCTTGTCCATCAGGTATTCCGCCACGGCGCATCCAGCGTAGGGAGCGAGGTATTGCATGGCCGCAGCATCCGAGGCACTGGCGGAAACGATGGTGGTGTATTCCATCGCGCCGGCGTCCTCAAGGATCTTGTGGATCCGGGCAACGTTTGAGAGTTTTTGGCCTATGGCCACATAGATACAATACAGCGGCTTGTGATTGAGGAGTTTGCCCTGTTCGGCAGCCTTGTTCTGCTGGGCTTGGGAAATGATGGTGTCCACTGCAATGGTGGTCTTGCCCGTAGAGCGGTCACCAATGATCAACTCACGCTGCCCACGACCGATAGGGATCATGGCGTCGATGGACATGATGCCAGTCTGCACGGGCACACTGACGGATTTCCGCTTGATGATCCCTGGAGCGATCTTCTCCATCGGATAGAAGGCTGCGGCGGCTATCTCACCCTTACCGTCGATCGGTTGGCCAAGCGCGTTAATAACACGGCCCAGCAACGCTTCACCAACTGGCACAGACAAGAGCTTGCCGGTGGTCCGGCATTCGGACCCCTCTTTGATGGCGGTGTAATCACCCAGCAGAACGACACCAACCTCGCTTTCCTCCAAGTTGAGTGCCATGCCGGTGACGCCACCGTCGAATTCAATCATCTCGTTGAGCATGGCGTCGGATAGACCTTCGACCTTGCAGACACCATCGCCGACCTGGCGGACGATACCGACGTTGGATTTTTCTACGGAGGCCGTAATGCCTGCGATTTGTTGTTCGAGTTCCTGGAGGATGCTGCTCATAGGGAGGAAAGTTTACGGGTTGTCAGTGTGCGGTTATCAGAAGGAATCATGGAATCAAAATGCTGCGGACAAACGGTCTAGGCGTCCCTGGACCGAGCCATCGAGCACATCGTTGCCAACGCGGATGCGCAGGCCGCCAATGAGCGCGGGGTTGACCAGGAATTGGGCGTCAAGGCCAGGACCATGGATTTTCGTTAGGTCGGCTAAGATGCGCTGACGGGTGGCATCGTCCAGTTCTACGGCGCTTTCCACGGTGACCTTGCTGCGCTCGAGGTTGAGACGTGTGAGGCGGTGGATAGCTGAGAGCACCGCACGGTAGTCGCGCGGCTTGGATTCGATCAGGCGCGCCGTGACGGTCAGCAGTTTGGATTCGTCTAGCCGACCTCCCGTCTGGCACAGCCCAAACAGGCGGCGGGCGGAGGTGGCGGCGACTTTGGAGATTTTCATACGAAAAAACAGTGTGGGAAAAATCAGCCTTCCACCCGGGCGAGCGTCTCCTCATTGATGCGCCGCTGGTCATCAGCCGTTAGAACCTTGCCGGTGACCTGTGAGGCAGTGGTGGCCACGAGACGGCCGAACTCACGTTTCAATTCCAAAGTGAGACGGTCCCGGTCAGCCTTGGCGGCGACCTCAGCCTTGGCGAGAATCTGTTGGGCTTGGGCGATGGCTTCCTGAGCCTTTTGCTCGGTGAATACTGCGGCACCTTGTTTAGCTTCAAGGACCAGGCGGGCAGATTCCTCGCTGGCCTTGGCGATGGCGGCGGCAGTGGTCCGCTCGGACTCCGCGAGTTGTTTCTCGATAAGTTTGATTTTGTCCTCACCTTGGGCGATGCGGGCGCGGCGCTCATCAAGCATGGCCAGAATCGGTTTGAACGCAAATGCGCGTAGCACCAGAATCACCAGAACGAAGTTGATAAAACTGGCGACGAAATAGGGCAACGTGACACCGAAATCCCTGAAAATTACGGTGATGGGGTTTTCTGTTGCTACGGCTAGTGTCGTGAACATGACGGAAGGTGTTGGAGAGGCGCGTGGAGTGTGAAGAGGTGGAGTCCGGAGACCGGATTGCAGGCCGGCCTCCGGAGATTGAGAAACGGCAACAGCCTATTTGTTGACGAAGAAAGCGATAAGGAAGATCCCTTCCGCCAGAGCTGCGAAGATGATGGCGTTCACCAGAATCGCGGTGGAGGCACCAGGATTGCGGCCAGTGGCTTCTGCGGCCTTGGAGCCGAGCAGACCGATGCCGAGAGCGGCACCGAGGGCGGCAAAGGCGATGTGGATGTTCCCTTGGATATCAGCAAGCATTGGGATCAAGGTCATAATGTCAGTTTGGTTGTGGTGTTGTTGGTTGAAGACGCTCGCCACGATCCGGTCATGGTCCAAACGTCAAATCTTTTTCAGTGGTGAGCGCCCTCTTCCCCGGCGTGTTCGCAAATAAGGCGAAGGAAGACGGCAGTCAACAGCATGAAAACGAGAGCCTGGATGAAGCCAACGAGCAGCTCCATGAAACAGAATGGCAATGATGGCAAGAAAGCCAGCCACTTGGAGGGCATGAGTTCCATGAGATTTTCCATGGTTTGTTCTCCCCCGTAGATGTTGCCAAAAAGACGGAAAGTCAGAGCTACCGGACGGATGGCGATGGAAATCACTTCCAGCACCCCGACCACCAAAAACAAGGGAATCATCACCGCCATCATGAGGCCTTTGAATTCGCCCTTGGGCGCGAAAATATGTTTGAGGAAGCCCACTATCCCGTTCTCTGAAATCGCCCAATAGAACCAAAGGATGGCAAATGTCAGAGACATCGCCATGGTCATATTCAGATCCGCATTGCCCCCGCGTAAGACTCCCACTAGCCGACCGTCCTCAATACGCCCTATGGTTCCCACGCCGGGAACCAAACCCAGCCAGTTGGTGACCAAGATTAGAAGGAAGACTGATCCAAAGAACCAGAAGGTCTTCTTCACTAGGTAGGGGCCGAGAATCCCCGAAAGGAAATCATAGAGGCTTTCCACCACCCATTCCGCGAAGTTCTGAAGCGCAGCAGGCACCAGCGCCATCTTGTGAGTGGCCGCACGGCAGAACAGGGTAATGAGACCCGTCGCGATCCACACCATCACCATCGAGTTGGTGATGTAAGGGAAACTCGGGATCAGCGGTTCGGCATGGATTGGCAGGCCTTCATGGCCACCCTCGCCAGACGCAAGGACCGGGGCAAGGCAGGAGAGCCATGTGAATAGGGAGATGAAAAGCGGACGTGGGGTCATGCCAAAGGGTTTCCACTTAAAGCGGCGCGGGGGGTATAAACTCACGTCCAAGCCCGCGCAAGTATTTTTCACGCAAATTTTTGCAAACAGTCAGCATCCCTTGACCGTGAGGCGGGCCTGGTTTTCTAGCCAAAGATCCCAGGGGACGGGAAGCCCCCACGGCCCGCAGCATGCCTAGGAACAAGGGGCTTGGGGATAGCACACGCTGGCGGATTGATAGCGGGACCCGGCAGGAGACGATTGCCATCACAACCCGACTAACATTTTCTATCAAAAATAAAATCACTAAGAGTGGCCATCGGGAGCGGGCGAACAACACTGAAATCAGCTTCAAGTCAAGCTCCCACTTGAAAAAATTCCTCGTAGATTCAATAGATTTTCGCTTGCCAACCCCATCCCATATCCGCACAAACTCCCGCTGCTATGAACAAAACTGAACTCATTGATGCCATCCAGATCGCTCTCGGGAAAGACGCGACCAAGCGCGCCGCCGACGAAGCCCTCGAAGCTGTCCTCTCCTCCATTGCCAAAGGCGTGAAGAAAGACAAAAAAGTCCAAATCATTGGATTCGGTACTTTCGAGGTGAAAAAACGCGCTGCCCGCATTGGCCGCAATCCAAAGACCGGAGAATCCATGAAGATCGCCGCTTCAAAGTCGGTGGGCTTCAAGCCTTCCGCGGCTCTCAAGGGTAGCCTGTGATCACTGCGGGGAAACTTCTGTTTCCCGCTTTCATCTATAAAAACCAAAAAAAGCCCCGTCCGTTTGCGGCCGGGGTTTTTTGGGGCTGAGAGTTCCGGAATGCGTGGTTTCAGAATCTACCCTTACAATAAGTAATGAGTTTTTTGTCGGCACCTGCCGGCGCGGGGGTGCGGGTTGTGTGGACATAGTGCCATCCATCCCCTAAATCCGTTCACGCAACACAAGCCATAAGACGCATGAAACCAAGAATCACCCTAGCCGAAGTAGCGCTCCCAGATGGCGGCACCCTCGTCCTGCAAGAGCACGATACCCGCAAATCACTGCTGATTCACGGCCAGCAGATCTGTGGACCGGCCACACGTGCGGCTGAAGAAGAGCTCGCCCGGCTGGCCTGCGCTCCATTCCGGCCAGCCCGTCAGCCGAAACTTTGGTTTGCCGGCCTCGGTCTGGGCCACTCCTTGGCCGCCGCCGCCACTGAACTCCGCCAGAAACGCGCCACATTCATCGTCGCCGAGCCTCTGGATGCGCTAGCCGACTGGCATCGCAAACATCTGCCGGACAGCCCGCTGCTAACAGACTCACGGGTGGTGATGGAGAGCGACTGCGGACCAGGCGCCCTGATCCGCGAGGCTGGCACATTGCACGCCATCCTGCTCCACCTTGATGCCTCGCCCACCGGGCCACGCAACCGCCCGTGGGTGGATGAGAAACGCTGGGTGGCTGCCGCCTACGAGGCACTGCAGGCGGGGGGGCTGTTAGCAATTGCCGGCTCGCGTCCCGTGCCCACCCTCACCCGCCGCCTGCAACGCAGCGGCTTCGAGGTGGCGGAATTCTCGGTTCCAGCCTCACCCAACGCCAAGAAACCCCGTCAACTGCCCATCTGGCTAGCCCGCAAGGGCAAAGCAGCGGATTGATCTTTCCCCGTCTCCGTGATTGGCTCAATGCGTCCATGACCCGCCCGGCCCCAATCTTTCTCGTATCCATCTTGTTCGCCACTGTTTGTGGCGCTGCGGAGATCACCATCGAACCTCATCCGTTCACGGTTGAAAAAACCTTCACGGCCACGGTGCTGCCGGAAGCCGTGCGTGTTCTTCAGGTGGAGCCCAAAATATGGCCGGACTTAGAGATCATTGACCTAACACCCCATGGCACTAAAGTCTCCAAGGGCGACACACTCGTCATCTTCGACGCCGAAGCCATAGACAAGAAACTTGCCGATACCCGCAGAACACTGAAGTCGGACGCTCTCAACCTCGCTCAAGCCGAGCTGGACCTCAAAAATCTCGAGGAAACTTCTCCCCATAAGCTCGAATCCCTGCGCATCGCCTCGGAAACCGCCAAGGAGGAAAACACCTACTTCATCCAGACCCGCCATAAGGCCAACGAGGACGCCGCCTCCCTAAAACTTGAGCGCGCCAAACAATTCCTTTCCAACCAACAGGAGGAACTCCGGCAGCTCACCAAGATGTATCGTGCGAAGGATCTCACAGAGGAGACTGAGGAAATTATCCTCACCCGCCAGAAAGAAGATGTGGCAGCTGCGGAAGTAACCCTGCGCCTGGAGACACTCGATTTCAAACGCACCGTGGATGTCTCTCTGCCAAGGGAGGCGGTCTCGCTATCTAATAATAGCCGTGATGCGGCCATAGCTCTTGCCAAGGCGGAAAAGGATATCCCTCATGCGATAGAACTCAAAAAAATCGAGCTTGAGTCCCTCAGGACCACCAACCAACGCCTGAAAGACACACTAGCGGACCTGGAACACGACCGCGCTCTTTTTGAGATCAAGTCCCCCGCAGATGGATGGTTTTATCATGGTCCTGTCGAAAACGGACGCTGGCTGCCTGCGGAAGCAGTCAAGACGCTCTTCAAACACGGGCACCCGCCCGCAGGGCGTCCCTTCGCCACCTTTGTCCCCGCGTCCTCCAAGCTGGCGCTCATCGCTTTCCTTGACGAGGCTGCCGCACGCAGCCTCAAGGTGGAACTATCCGGCACTGCCACCTTGGTCGGCCACGAGGAAGAAGAGGTCGCCGTCAAGATCTCCCACATCGCCACTGTCCCCGGCCCAGACGGCACCTACCGAGCTGACCTATCAGCCATATGGCCTAAAGATCTGACACCATCCACTGGAGCCACTGCTGAGGTCCGCGTCATCGCCTATCATCAGGAGGCGGCCATCACCGTCCCTAACAAAGCACTTGCACACAACGCGGCGGGCTGGACCGTGGAAGCTAAACTTACCAACGGCAAAACTGAAAGCCGCCCGGTCAAACGCGGCCGAGTCACCCCGGAAACCACCGAGATCCTCTCCGGGCTGGAAGTGGGACAGGTGATAGCAACCCCCTGAATCTGCACGCCATGAAACGATACAGCTCTGTCAGCGAGGTCCTCCCGGAAAAACTCGAGGAATATCAAGCCCTGCACGCCAACGCCTGGCCGGGCGTGCTGCGCCGCATCAGTGCCTCCAACATCCGCAACTATTCGATCCACTTGCGTACCTTCGATGACGGCAAGCAATACTTGTTCTCATACTTCGAGTACGTGGGTGATGACTTTGATGCTGACATGGCCGCCATTGCTGCGGATGAGGAAACCCAGCGCTGGTGGGCGGTCTGCAAGCCCTGCCTGAAACCTTTCGCAGGCCTGCTCCCGGGCGAATGCTGGGCTCCGATGGAGGAGGTTTTCCATCACGCTTGAAATCCCCTACCTGGCTAACCAATCCGTGACCCCCGACCAACAATCGTTTCTACGCGATCTGTCACTCGCCGCGATCCAGTCCGCGACGATCCCCGCAGGCACCTCATTCACCGGGAAACTGCCTGAGCAGGATGGTTTCAGCACTTCGGTAAACTTGTTAGTATTTGATGCCATCCGCCCCGGCGGGCGTGATTGTTATCCATCCATCTGGACGCAGGATTTCACCATGAGTTACAGCAGCGGTCTGATTTCCAGATCGATCGGTCAGAGCCATCTGGAGCTTATTGCCGCCACCCAGAACGGCCCGGAGGAACGTCTTCTGGATAAGGATGCAGCAGTTCCCGCGTGGGCCATTGCGGACCACATCAACCTCGACGGCAGCGCGGTTTTTTTCCCCGGCACCTATTCTTCGGGCCGCGATCAAGGCGGAGAGCCATTCGGCCTGCGCCCGCCAGCCAACAATCACTTCGATTTCATCTGGCTCGCCTGGCAACGCTGGCATGAGGAAGGGGCCACTGCGGAATTTCTCTTAACAAATTATTCAGGCGTGCCACTGATCGACCGCCTCAAGCACGCATTTTCCGCCGTGGAGACCGACGAGACTAACGGACTGGTGCGTACCGTGGAGGAGCGTCGCTTCGTGGGAATCATCTTCTGCGATACTATCTACATGACCGGGCACCTGCTCATGGCCTCGCTGGAACGCTACCGTGCAGCCGGACAACTCGCGGAAATGTGCGCTGCCCTATCAGACGTATCCGCGGTGGAGTATTACTCCGCGCAAGCGCGTCTCATCGTGGCTGCGGTGCCTCAGGTATTTTCCGCGCCGCACACCCATGGCGGCTGGTTGCGGGCGAGCTCAGGAGTCTCCGGCCAAGCTGACGTCTGGGCCACGTTCTACGCGTTGTTCCTCGGCATACTGCCTGCTGACCTGACAATCGACGCGCTAATGGAAATCCGCAAGGCACTGGCTGCGGAGACCATCGAACTGCAGGGAGCCTTCCGCCATGTCCCGACCGACCGCGATGCCTCGCCAGACACCGCTTGGGAACGCGGCATCACTGCCCATAATACCTATCAGAACGGCGCGTTCTGGCACACCCCTACCGGCTGGGCTGTGCACGTGCTCCGCAAAACCGACCATCTTCTGGCAGAGGCAGTCCTCGACCGCTACCTCGCCGCCCTGCGCGACGAGGATTTCCGCAAGGGTGCGGAATTCAACGCGCCATGGGAAAACCTCGGACGCGAGCCCGCCGCCTTCCAGAACCCGGTTTTCCTCCCATCGGTCACGCTACCCTACGCCATCCTAACAAATCCCGGACGGGCTGCTTGCCGTTGTATTTGAGTTCTTTGGAGCCCTGAGAGATGGGGACTACTTCTTCCAGCTCTTGCTGTCCTCCGCAGTATCATCATCGTCCTCCTTGTCGATAACGGCGTGGCCCTTGGTTTTAAAGCTGAGCGCAACTTCTTCAAACACCGGCCGGTTGTGCTTTTCCTGCGACGCGACTGTCCAGGTCAAAACCTGATAGAACGAATCTTCGGTCTCGATGCAGGTGAGCAGATAGGCCACACTCACATTATTGACAACGCCATGCCGCGTGCATTGGCGGGCGGCATGCGAATGGATGACAAGTTCCTTGAACTCGGATGCCGAAGAGTCTTTGATCTTAGCGCTCATCGACTTGCTGATGGTTTTAGCATAGTCATCGATGGAGCCTACGTAGTCCTGCCGCGACTCGCGGATAACGATGACATATTGCTCACTCAAGAGGTTGGAGGCGGAGAGGATGGATAGCTTGTGCAGGCCTTTGTGGGGCTTCCATGACTGCGGCAGATCCAGACTCATCGTGTCATCATCCGACGTCATGCACCAAGTTTGTGTATCCTGATTCGACCTTGCGTGTGTGAAAGCACCTATCGCAACCACCACACCAGACACGACAAGAACACAGCAGAAGATCCCTGAAATCACCGCTGTGATGATCCAACCCGTGGTTTTGCGGGTACAGGATTTCACCAGCGCAAGGATGAACAATACGCCCAGTCCAAGGACCAAGGCTCCACCAAAATACTGGCCCATCATATAGACAGCATGGTTCGCATCAGATTGCATAGGGCATCCTTTGATTTGCCAGCTCTATCTGACAAGGGAAATCCTGCCTATCCGCCCCATCCTTCCTATTCTTCCCTCACCAGCGGCCGATGGCAGCCGCCACCGCGATGAAGGATTTCTCTCCCTTTCGGACGAGTGCTGTGCCCACGGAAGCCTCGGGAAACAAGGCCTCCAGACAGGACGAATTTCCCGAGGCATCTGGAAAAACTGTGCCTGTGGGAATGCCAATAGACCCATGGCAGCGCTTGCCGCCCCAGGGATCGAGGTAATCCACGGAAAACGCGCGGGCGTTTTTCTCTAATCTCGCTGGAACTGAGGTGAGCGTGACAAAGTGAGCGCCCACCTCCACCCATTGAGGGGCACTATCAGCTTTGGCACGCAGCACGTAACGCCGCAGGCTCACCACAGGAGGTAGTCCCCTGGCAAGCGATTTTTTGAGCCGCTGATGGACACGAACCAACAGATCGTTAGGAGTCTCCCGTGTTTTGAGAAAGAGCACCTCGCTGCTAGGATGCGGCAGATAAAGGCCTGTGGTCATTTCATCGGCCATGTCCCTGAGGTCAACCACGCTCACCCCGCGACGGCTCCAGCGCGGATGCCCAGGAATGTTCTTGGATGGGCGCATGCCGTACCTACGGATTATATAGAGTATGCGCTCCTTGTCCGTGGTTCCAGCCACGGCATCGTTGGCGCGCTGCCAATCGGCGCTGCCGAAACGGAAAGCGTTTAGCAGAGCAGTCGGCCCGCAGGCATTACCCGGCACGACCCCTTGGTCTGCGGGTTTGATAGAAGGAGCCTCATCCCCTCGCGGCTGCGCCGCCACTACCACCGTCACCACCACGCAGAACAGCGCGCAGCGGCTAAGGAGACTTCGCAGGCACATAAGTCGCGGCACGATGATTGTTAGACTTATTGCTGTCGGTAACACCTCCGGAGAGCGACACGCTCGCATCCACCGTGAGAGGAGCGGACCCGGCTGGCGGATAGTTGACAGGCACATTCACTACGGCCCACGCATTGGGCGCGAGCTGGGTAATGTTGGAGGAAATCACTCCGCCTCCGATGGAAACCTGCACCTTGGTGTTGACCAGCGCTTCCGTGCCACGGTTCTGAACCACTACTTCCACCTGCCCATATGGATTACCCGCATTTGGCGGCACGATCTGGATAGGGGCGATCGCCGCGTCATAGAGGCCTGGCGTATTGCCGTTGATTACCCGCCCGATGTCAGGCATGCCCCCCCCAATGGCTGTTGCATCCGTGCCGGGGGCGCCACCCACATCCAAGTAGGACATTAGCAGCTGATAGGCCTGAGGGGCGGTGAGCGGAGGGGAGCCGGGTCGGGACATGAGCACCGCAACGGAGGCCAACACAATGGGCGAGCTAAATGAAGTACCCGAGACGCTGGCGACCTGGTCTCCCGTCCAAGCGGCATTCAACGCATATCCCGGTGCCGCTAGTGCGATCTGACTGCCAGTGTTGGAAAAATCCAGATGATAGCCAGCAGCATCCACAGCTCCTACAGCAATCACTCCGGCGTCAGCTGCCGGATGGTCCACCCCATTAATGCCGTTGTTTCCCGCAGCCGCGAAAATCATGGCTCCCTTTGCCTGGGCGTAGGCGATGGCGTCGTGCACCAATGGGCTGTCACCCTGGCTACCCATCGAGATATTGATCAGACTCACTCCCGCATCCGCCGCAGTGATGATGCCTTTGGCTAACAAATAGCTGTCAGACTGGCCGTTGTCGTCAGCTATGCGGATGGATAGAATATCCGCCGCCGGAGCCACGCCGGGTGTGAGCGGGTCACTGCCTATGATCATGGAGGCCACCGCCGTGCCGTGCCCGTTCTGTTGTGAAGGATCTGCAGGCAGATCCACCAGATTGATGGCGGTGATGTTCGCATTGAACGCTGAGTTGGCAGTCACCCCTGTATCCAGCACGGCGACGCGCACACCCTTGCCCCAGGACGAATTGTCTCCTGTGACCCCAAGAAAATCTAGCAGATGACTGCCCATTGGCACTGCTCCCGGTTGCACCGTGCCGTCCTTGGGCGCGGGAATGCTGACAGGAAACACAAAGGAAGGATCTGCCCCGCCATCGAGCAGAGACGCAAGATCATCGTAATTGGAAAAGCCAACCCGCAAGGCGTGGAGCTGGTCAATCTTTCCTAGCAAACGAATGTTAGCACCAGCCCTTGCGAGAAATTTCGCCATGGCATCAGCGTCCTTGAAGACAAGCATCCGCTGTCCCTCAAACGCGCCCGCGATAGCTGCGGCATAGTCCCGCCGCTGGGTGGCTTCCCTATCCTCCCCGCGGAATTTGGGTGCCTGCTCATCCACTATCTGCTGCCACGGGGCATTGCCCACCGGTTCCTCGCCGCCACGATGCGCCATACGCGGAACCGCCGTCCTAGCCAGCCAGTAACCCAGCAGCCCGGCCACGACGAATCCCAGCAGGAAAAGCAAATTGCGCAATTTCATATGTGAATCAACCCCGGGAAGTATCGTTTGTCACGGTGGATTTTGATGATTCCCGCAGAACAAACGGAATTGGGGTTCAGCCTAAGCACCCCCAGCATTCACAGCGGCATCATGAACCCAAGCAGGCTGGCGAGGTGATCTCGAAGCTTTATGCGGGGCACGATGGCATCGATCAACCCATGCTCGAGCATGAATTCAGCAGTTTGAAAGCCTGGAGGAAGATTCTGGTGGGTGGTTTCCTTGACCACCCGGGGGCCGGCGAAGCCGATCATGCATTTCGGCTCGGCCAAGTTAATGTCGCCTATGGTGGCGAAGGATGCCGTCACCCCGCCAGTCGTGGGGTGGGTGAGCAGGGAAATGTAGGGCAGTTTCGCCTCGGCCAGACGGGCCAGCGCGCCGCAGGTCTTGGCCATCTGCATCAGCGAAAGCATGCCCTCCTGCATCCGAGCCCCGGAGGAAGCAGAAACAATGATCACCCCACGCCTTTCGGCGATGGCGGTTTCTATAGTGCGGGTGATTTTCTCACCCACCACTGATCCCATGGAACCGGCGAAAAACTTGAAGTCCATCACCGCAATCATCGCGCGGTGACCACCGATAGTTAGGCGGCCTGAGACCACGGCATCATCCAGACCGGTCTTCTCCCGCAAAATCGCGGTTTTTTCCGCATAACCCTGGAACCCCAGGGGGTTCGCGGAAATCATGCCTGCTTCCGTTTCCTCGAACGATCCGGGGTCGGCCAGCATGGCGATGCGCTCGCGGGTGTCCAAGAGGAAATGGTGATTGCAATGCGGACAGACCTGGATGTTCTGCTCGAGCTCCAGATTGTGCAACATCGCGTCACAATCCGGGCATTTGTTCCACAGGCCTTCCGGCGTGTCTTCACGGCGGTCTACTTTGTTGAGACGAGGTTTGCTGAAAATGCCCATGGGAGTCGGGAGGAGATCGGGTGGCGGAGCGACTGCGGTGGCGGCTCGCCCGCAGGCGAGAGACTAGCTGCGTCAACGAAGCAGGACAACCTACTTTTGAAAATTCATCGCATTATCCGCATCTGAGGAGAGTAAGTGACAGTCCAAGAGCTTGTCCAGTCACCCAAAAAATTCCCGAGACCGTCCTTTCAGTAAGGCTCCCGCCCATAAATCCCATAATTCTCATCAATCCTATTCTTCTCATCCCCACCGGGCCTGTACTCACAGCGTAAGATCATTTGAAATCTTTAATCGGCCACTTGGCAGCCCCGTAATTAGCTATTGCGACACTTGCGCGTGAGCAAGGATGTGTGCCGTCTTGCGTGAGTATTCCCACCGTAACAGATACGTCTGTTGTTTGTGTCACTTTAGCTGCAATGTGATACGTGCCTATTCCTCCCAGGCCCTTTTGTGTGGTTGGTAAAACTTGATGGGTGACTGGAGCGTTCATGGCAAAACCACCCGTTCCATAAGCCCAATCACCCGGTCTGATTAGATTTTTAGCCCCGCTATTAATCGAGGAAACCACCATATCACCATCATAATGTGCGCTTACCACTGTATTGATATCAGTAGCCCAATACCCGCCATCATTGCCATGCACGCCTTTCACATCCGTTTCCACCGGGTAAGCACGCTCCAGAAACCCAGCCATGTCCGGCACTTTTTTTGCCCGCACCCATTTATTATATCCCACCCGCACTGGCACATAAGCTGTGTTAATAGTCTGACCTGATAACGTTGTGAAGTTGTCCGTGGATTTAATGCCGAAGGGAGTGATGGTGCTTAGGAATACTGGAATCCCGACAGATTTCCAGGAGGCCACAAACTGTGTGGCATTTTTCTGCACGGTTTCCAGTGTGGCTAGACCTCCCACATCATTCACACCCATATCAGTCACGATGCTTGTGCAGTATTTTTGAAGCAGTAATGCCCGTTTACTATTGGGAAAATACGATTCATTCACCCATTTGCTGAATGAGTCCCCACCCATCCCAGAGTTCATCGTGGCCACTTTGGTGCCAATCCCTCGTTCAATATCGCCGCCGAAATAATCCCATGTCCCTTGGTCGGTTCCGGTTATCGCACTTGCGGCTTGAATAGAATCCCCCACGATGCCCACAGCAGGAACTGGCTCGGTGGTAATTCCAAAAATAACAGCAGGAAGATAGACACCTGTGTTGTTAAAATTCCCTCCATAGGTATTGGTCCATCCCGTGCCGGAGCTTAACACGGTGGCATCACCGGTCGTGGTGGAGAATCCGGGGGAAACATACCCGGGAAGAGTGGGCATGGAGAAGTTACTCGTCCCAATGAATGCGAAATCCTTCCACATGTTTGTAATATCACCATTGTTTGGCAGCCCGGCTGGGAAACTGCTAAAACCATGACTATGGTAAATAACTCCATCCGGATTGTACCAGGATATTCTCAATCTGAATTTGGCCCCGGTTGGAATGACCTTGGGTAATTTGAGAAGATCTGTGGGTAAATCCGCGCCTGGGGGAACAACGCCGGTGGCTTTTCCTCCAAATGTAAATGACATGCCATTAAAATCATATATATTGGAACCTCCTAGTTCATGTACCGGGCATTCAATCGCCACTTGCACAGTGGCATCGTGAGTGCCTATTGAGGGCGTCTCACCATTGAAGGAGTAATAATTCGAAATATTAACCCCAATTTGCTGTATATCACCTGCGGCAAAATGTGTGGATTGTGATAACAAATACTGTTTATCCTTATTAAGGATGTCATTAATGTTAGTTCTGTTGGCCACTGCTCTGATGGCTTTTTTACCGTCACAATGGAAGAGCGTGGTTCCATCATAACGCATTATACCAGAACCAGTCACCTTCCCTCCGGAAGCAGTTCCGCTTACAAGACTTGCCTGATATGCTGCAATGGAAGGGTAGATAGGCATGCTTTTTCCTCCACTTAAACCTGATGATTCCCCTGTGCCAGCAGCAGATTTAACAGCATCTGTTTTTCCCTGATTGCTCGTCACATCCGCTGCTCCTGCAAGAACACTTCCAAGCAATAGTAGCGTAAAAATCATCTGTTTCATGGTCTCACCTTCTGGGTTAAAAATATTTCGAAACTTCTCGAACGGAGATTGGCTATCCTCTCCGTCTTGCCAAGGATTTATTGGAAAATATTCGGGCAGCGAATTTATTGAAGCGCGGGAAGGCTTCGAGATTATCAATCATCCAGGACATGAATGCAACATCGCTACGCGGAGACCCTAATGACCTCCACACGTGATAACATGATAGAAACTATATGGATTTATCGCTATTTTCACCAATCCAAAGTCTTCATCTCGGTCAATCGCTGGTGCCAACCCAAATCCATGTATAAACTGATGCCCTAGAGCCGAATCTCAGAAGTAGCCCAGATTCCCCTCTTGACGCACCGTCCTGGTTCTGGCAGAAAGGGAAAATGAAACGCAAAACTTCTTCCCTCAGGAATCAACACTCCCACGAAACCACCACATGTTAATCCGCAGGGAATGACCTATTTACATTGCCATGCAAAAAGTCGTCATTGATCAGCCCTACACCTTCATCGCCCCGCGTTTGAGCCAATTCTGGCTGCGCGTAATGCGTTGGATACTGCCGCGCCACTTGCGCAAGGATTACGGTATCACAGCGGTGGAATGCCGCGATGCTGACAAGCTACAGGCCTCGCTCGCTGCTGGCCACGGTGTCATGCTGGTGGGTAACCACTGCCGCCCGTGTGATCCTATGGTGCTAGACGCCCTCGCCAGAGAAGTCCGGAGGCCATTCACAGTCATCGCCAGTTGGCACGTTTTCATGACCAGCGGGATTCAACGGTTCCTCCTGCCGCGGGTGGGCGGCTTCAGCGTCTACCGTGAGGGGCTGGATCGCGAATCGCTGAAATGCGCTGTCAACATCGTGGCCGATGGCAAAAACCCGTTGGTCATTTTCGTCGAGGGCATCATCACCCGCTGCAATGACCGGTTAGTGAATTTCATGGATGGCCCGGCGTTTATGGCTCGGACCGCAGCCAAACAGCGTAAGCATGGCAAGGTTGTCATCCATCCGGTGTTCATCCGCTATTTTTTCGAGGGCGATCTGCAGACCGCAGTCCTGCCAGTCATCGAGAAAATCGAGAACCGCCTGTCCTGGCAGCCCCAGACTCAGTTGCCGCTGCGCGAGCGTATCCGCAAGGTGGGCGACGCGCTGCTAGGCCTCAAGGAGATTGAGCACTACGGCAGCCCGCAGCAGGGGGATTTCCCGGAGCGCCTCCACCGCCTGGTGGACAAGCTCCTCAGCCCGCTGGAAGACCGCTGGTCAGCCAGTCGCCATGATGGAGATGCAATGGCCCGCGTTAAACGCCTGCGCGCTGCGATCCTGCCCGACATGGTAACAGGCGAACTAACAGATACGGAGCGCGCTGCCCGCTGGCGGGACCTCGCGGATGTCTATCTAGTCCAGCAGCTTCATTGTTATCCTGGTGACTACATTGACCGCCCTACTCCCGAACGCATCCTGGAAACCGTGGAACGTTATGAAGAGGATCTAACTGACAAGGCACGTGCGCACCCTCCTATCCGCGCGATCATCACCGTTGGCGACGCCATAGAGGTCAGCGCTGCGCGGGATCGCTCACAGGAGACCGACCCCCTCACCGCAGAAATCCGCCAGCGGATGGAGGTCTTGTTGGAATCTACCAAGACCGAGCGTAAAATTACCCCCACAGGCACCGACATCCTATGACACTCATCCTGTTGCGTATGGCAGTCATCGCGGTGGCGCTGGTCATCTGGTTCTGGACACAAAAACTCATTGCCAGCAAAGGCCATGGCCTCACTGGCATCGGCGATGGTATCCACCGGCTCACCACCCGCTGGCACCGCTATTTCGCAGAGCATGACACCGCCGCCAACCGCGCGCTGATCGTTAGCTCCTTCTGCATCGACGTTCTCGGGCTCACGCTCATAGCCACGGCGGTTTTCGGGCCGAGTTTCGCGCCGTTTATCAGCATCCTCATTGTCTTTAGCCTGCGGCAGATTTCCCAACTCTGCTGCACCCTGCCCCCGCCACCTGGCATCATCTGGCGTGATCCCGGATTTCCAACGGTGTTCGTCACATACGGTGTGAGCAATGATTTTTTCTTCTCAGGCCACACCGCACTGGCGGTGCTGGGCGCCATTGAAATCTGCCATCTCGCACCCTGGTGGCTGGGTGCCGCCGCCGTGCTCGTCGCCCTTGGCGAGGTGGTGACAGTGTTAGTCCTGCGCGCACACTACACCTTGGATGTCATCACCGGTGCCTTCGCCGCCTGGCTCGCATCCGATCTGGCAGCCCGTATCGCCCCCACTGTCGACGGCTGGTTGCGGTGATGACGGGCATAAATGAGGTCCAATAGAATCCACACAAGCCTAACTTCTCATGCCGGGCGCTGGAAGAGAATCTGTGAGTTGAATTCGTTCAGGCGCTGGGGTTTGAGTTTGAACCATGGCAGAATCTGGACAAAGGGACTGGCTCCGCATCCCGGGACTTGGCAGTCCCGATGGCGCTTGGGGCATTTGCTGAAATGACAGACCATGCCCAGATAACGGTTGCGGGCTTGATCGATCAGGTGGATGCAGAAGGTGTGATGGGCGATGTGCAGAAAGATGTGCTGATTAGTAAGATCGTTGACCACCCGTGAACAGGCTTTGCGCATCCGGTCGGCATGGGCGGGTGATGTGACCCAGACCGCGAAATCGATGTTGGAGCATTCGTGATAGATGCGGATGTTTTTCCTGCGGAGACGACTATGGTAGGGAACTTCTTTCCACAGAGGCAGGGCTACGGAGCCGAAGATCCGCACTTGTTGGACTTCAGGCATCGCCGCGAAATGTCCGGCAACGGCGCGGGCGGCGTTACGGAAGCCCATTTGCCTGCGGAGCATGCGTTGATCCTCTTCATGGATGTCCCCATAGCTCACCGGGGTTTCCCTCTCACGCCTTTCAATCAGTTCTCCTGCGAGCTCAAAGGCCTCATCATCGTCTTCTCGAATGCCCATCTGGTAGCACATTTTACTGATGGCATCGCTATGATCCGTCAGCAGGGAGTTTTCCGCAGGATGCTCGGCCTGATTTTCCGGAGTGGCCTCGGAAACCGGCGCGTAGTGTCCGTGTTTGGCGAAGAAACGATCCTCCACCCATTCCAGCAAAAGCAGGTCACCGCGATCTGCCGCCCGGGCGTGTTCCTGAACGATCGAGTCCGCTCTCATTTCGAGGTCAATGGCCATCAGGACGTGACGTTCCTGCAAAAGGCCTCTCTCCTTGAGCGCTTTCCATCTGTGTGCATTGGTTTTGCGAGCCATCTTTTTACAAAGAAAACACTGCCAAGAAACCTGAATGATTCGCGGTTTACAAGCAGGATGAGCGCGTTAGCCACCAGGCCCAAGGCACTTGCCGTAGACCGTAAAAAGTCCAATTTGGTGCAAAGGTGCAAAAAGGTGCAATTCATAGTGCAGCGCACCCTTGGTGCAATGGTGCAATTCCCTATATATAGGGATTGCCCAATGTTGCACCATTTCACCACCCCGAGGTGCAAACTGGAATTGCCAGGAAAACGGCTATGCCAATTGCCCAAAGAGCTGCCTAGTCCTGAGCCGAAAGCCCCGAGCATGGTCGAGGGCCAAAGCCGCAGGCCCGCTCCGTGCTTGATAAAACAGTATCCGCTTGTTATCGCCGTGGGGTGCTGATTCGAAACCGTCTTGAGGACCTTGCCCTGCTCGGGAAACCGCTGCATTTGGCCTTGGGGGTGTTCGACGGGGTGCACATGGGTCACCAAGCTGTGATTCAGCGGGCGGTGCAAGCGGCCCATGAGAGAGGAGGCTTGGCCGGTTTGCTGACCTTTGACCCTCATCCAATCCGGGTGATCGCACCAGGGAAAGCTCCTTCCGCCTTGCTGGCCACTCTGGATCACAAAGCACAACTTGTCAGCGGCATGGGTGTAGAGCTATTTGTTCCGCTTCATTTTGACGAGGCATTCGCGGCCATGGAGGCTGCTGACTTCATCGCACATCTCACCGCCGCACCGGTGAAAACGATCGCCGTGGGTGAGGACTGGAGATTCGGCCACCATCGCAGTGGAGACGTGGAATTGCTCGGGAATGAAGCGATCAAGCGCGAGTTCCGTCTCGAAGCGGTGCCGCCGGTGATGTTCGAAGGAGACCGCATCAGCAGCACCCGCATCCGCCAGGCGATCCGCGATGGCAACCTAGATGCCGCGTCCCGTATGCTTGGCAGGCCCTATTCGGTGAGCGCTGTGGTCGTCGCGGGCGATCAACTCGGCCGGACAATAGGTTTCCCCACGGCAAATCTGCCCATAGGAGACACTCAACTCCCGCCAGGCGGTGTCTGGGCAGTGCGAGTGAGCATCGACAAGGGCGACATATGGAACGGAGTTGCCAACCTGGGCACCCGTCCGACCCTTGGGGGCGGACCTCTCAGGCTGGAAGTGCATCTTCTGGGTTTTTCCGGCGACCTTTACGGGAAAACCCTCGAAGTGCAGTTTGAAAAACATCTCCGTCCCGAGCGGCAATTCCCCTCCTTGGAAGAACTAAAAAAACAGATCCAATCGGACGTCACCACAGCCATTGAGATACTAGGCCCCCCTACTGGGCTGGAGAAATTCAATGGTTGACACCAGCAAGAGTTCATGTGATCACTACTCACATGAACATGATTAAGCCTGTTTTCTACCGAATCCGTGAGCTTTTGGAGGAAAAAATTTCCTCAAAGTTCCGACGTGAGCGGGGTTCAAGGAGGATGGAAATCCAACTGGAATTCCGATGGCCTGCAAAAAGATGAAATTTTAAGATTTTACGCTTACGCTAACGGCCTAAGGTCTTTATAGATCCGCGCAGGCATCCTTATGGAGACATCCAAACCCAATTTCTCGATCCAAGGCCGCGGTGCAGCCCTTCTTGCTGCCGTTTGCCTGATCGCACCCATTTCTGCGGGCGAACCCGTTGGGGTCTCCGATATGGCGGATCGCGAACAGGCCCACCGCACAGCCGCCGCCGAGGAAGCCCAGGAACTCTTACTCAAGGGAGATGAAGCCTACAAGGCCGGGCGTTATTCAGAGGCCGTGGAGGCATTTGCGGGAGCTCGCGAATTGCTACCAGCCGCCCCGCTTACTTCCGAACTCCGCGCCGCCGCCACAGATCGTTATGCGCAGGCATCCGTTGAGTATGGTCGCTCGCTTTCGCGCAAGGGCGATGTAGCAGGAGCCAAGGCCGCCGTGGACAAAGTTTTGCAGGATGACATAGCTCCCACTCATGCCGGAGCCCTAGCCTTCCGCGCTCAACTCGACGACCCTATCCGCACCAATCCCGCGCTTACAGCCGAACACGGGAAAGATATCGATAACGTGCGACGTCTGCTCTACAAGGCCGAGGGTGCTTATAATCTCGGGAAATACGATGAGTCCAAGGCGACTTACGAAAAGGTCCTGCGGATAGATCCCACGAATTCCGCCGCCCGTCGCGGCATGGAAAAAGCGGCAAACGCCAAGAGCAACTATTCCAAAGCAGGCTATGATGAGACCCGGGCGGATATGCTCAGCCAAGTGGACGCAGCATGGGAAACCGCGGTGCCCGCGCCTGATTCACTCAGCGTTCCGGGGAACCCGGGTGGGATGAACCCTAATGCGGGAACTATCAGCATCTCCGCCAAACTGGACAAAATCATCATACCCAAGATCGCATTGGATCAGGCCACCTTGGGTGAGGCTCTGGATTTCCTGCGGATCAAGTCTTCTGAGTGCGATGTGTTCGAAAATGATCCTGCCCGCAAGGGGGTGAATTTCACCCTCAACATCGGCCCACCAGAGTCTCCGGGAGCCAAACGCATCATGGCTGAGCACATCAACCTGAAGCTCACCCAAGTCCCTCTCTCCAAGGTCCTGAAATATCTGACTGAAATCACCAGCACCTCATTCTCGACCGATGAATTCGCCGTGGTGATATCTCCGGCCGGATCCACGTCTGCCGAGCTTTTCTCCCGCATCTATCATGTCCCGCCAGATTTCATCACCAACCTGAGCGGAGACGGCGGAGACAGCGAGGCCAAGGCTGACCCCTTCGCCGCGGCGGATGCCTCCGGCAAAAAAGGCATTCTAACCACCCGCCTCACTGCCAAAGAAGTCCTAGCCAAACAAGGGGTCACCTTCCCGGAGGGTGCCACTGCCAGTTACACACCGGCCACTAACATACTAAGGGTCGTCAACACCGGAACAAATCAGGACATCGTCAGTCAGTTGGTCGAGGCCATGGCCAAGACCGAGCCGGTCGCAGTTTCCATCCGGGTCACCATGATCAAAACCCAACAGACCAATCTCCAGGAACTTGGATTCGACTGGTTGGTTACGCCTTTTGCACTCAACGGGGGCAACTCGATCTTCGGCAGCGGCGGCACCCTGAGCAACGGGTCGAAGCGCACAGGTGCGGATTTTGTGAATCCGGTCAATGGTGTGAGTCTGAGTGGAATCCCAAGCGATCCCTCCCTGGCAGCTAACCCCGGTGGAGTCACTAACGGACTACGCTCCGGGTCTTTTGCCATCAATCCCGACTCCCTCGACGGCATCGTTAACAATTTTAACCGGAATTCGCAGCAAACCACCGTGGCACCCGGAGTCATGGCGGTCACCGGACTATTTTCCAGTGGACAGGTGCAGGCCATCATGCGCGGACTCGATCAGAAAAAGGGAGTGGATATCATGGCGCGTCCCTCGGTCGTCACGCGCAGCGGTCAGCAAACCAGTGTCGCCGTCATACGCGAGTTCATCTATCCGACGGAATACGAACCCCCGCAAATCCCGACCACCGTTGGTTCTATTCAATCCGGAGTGCTTGGCAATGGCCCTGTTTCCTCTCCCGTTACTCCTGCCACCCCCACAGCGTTCCAAAAAAAGGATGTGGGGATCACCCTTGAGGTTCTCCCGGTGGCGGACCCTGAAAAGCGCTATATCGATGTGACACTCAACCCGCAGATCATCGATTTCGACGGCTTCGTCAACTACGGGACCCCTATCAACACTGCAAGCGGCGGACAGTCCATCTTGTTGACCCAGAACGCGATTCTCATGCCGGTGTTTAGTGCAGAACGCCTAAACACCCAACTCACGGTGGCGGACGGAGCCACGATTGCCATAGGAGGCCTGATGGGTGAGAGTATCCAGACGGTGGAAGACAAGGTTCCTGTTTTAGGTGATATACCGATTGTCGGTCGTCTTTTCACTAGCAAGGTCAGACAACCGATATCGACTGCTGTCATCTTCCTTGTCCACGTCGAACTTCTGGATCCCACTGGTCGCCCGTACCAGGATCGCTAAGATCGTCCTAATCCTCTGTTTTCCCCCGAATTTTCTGATGTCCTCCTCCAGTGAGCCGGAAAAATATTCCATCGATGAAATGATGGAACGCCTGAAAACCCGTCCTGCGGACGAAAATCCTCAGGAAGGGGAACTTGTCGTGCGTGAGGACGGCAGCCAGGCCTTGAGGGTACGCAAACGCAAACGCCGCACCAACCAACCCATCAAGGAGCACCGCCAGCATATCCGCCGCTCCAGAATGATTCAGGTGTCTGCATCCTTGATCCTGCTGCTGTTTGTAGCCTTTGGGGTAGGTCTCGCCATCGTCTATGCCAACAGCGCACCCTTCCGCGAAGGACTCATCAGGAAAATCTCCCGCAGCACCGGAGCCGCAGTGGAGCTTGAACGCTTCCGCATGAACCCGACTCATGCAAATGCCGACCACTTGGCTCTCACTTGGCCAGAAGGCAATGCTCTGGCAAGTCTGTCATTTTCCAGTATCGACGCGGATATCTCCCCTTCCTCGTTTCTGGGCAATACGATGTCAGGCGAGGAGGTATCCTCACCGGAGAGTTACCTCACCCTACGCTTCCCAGTGCCGGGCAAACCTGTCAGGGAAACCCCCGCAGAGGAAGCCTCCCAAGTGGGGTTCAAGTGTTACTCCTCTCCGAAGCTTCATATCTTGTTAGGTGATCCAACTGCTCCGTTCGCACGCGTGGACAACACGGAAGTTTCCTTCCAATCCACCAATGCCAATGATAAGGCGCAGATGCTTCTCAACCGAGGTGACATCACCATTCCCGGATGGCCAAAACTCCGGCTGGACCGCTCTAGCATCGAGTTCCGCGGCCAGACGGTGAAGGTGCTCGGCATGCGCCTCTGGAGCGAAGGTGATACCCAGGGAGTTTTGGAACTGACCGGAATAGTCTCACCCAATGCGGCAGACCGGACTTCCTCGCTCGACGTGGCACTGGAATCCTTCCCGCTCGAAGGAATAACGGGCGCGGAATTCGCACGCCTGTTTTCTGGCAAAATTGAGACGGTGTCTGCAACGAAGTCCAATCTATTGATGCTGAAACTTGAATCACCGCCTTCCTGCTCACTGGTGATTTCGTTTACGGGTTCTCTGTCATCCCCCTTTGTCGCCGGCGGTTTCCCCTGCCTGTTCGGACTGAGCCAGACCTTGGGGGATGATTGGTTCGAGCATCCTGAGTTCGAAGCTGGAGCCAGCGGCGTACTTCGCCGTGTTGACGGGACGATCATGATCAGTGACCTCAACCTTGAAAGTAAGGGACGTCTGACACTGCGCGGATCTGTGGTGATGGCTCCGGATCTGAAATTGACAGGCACGCTCGAAGTGGGTGTGGCGGAGGGAGTGATCGTATCCGCCAGAAATCCCCGCATTAATTCGATGTTTGGACCGCCCAAAAGCGGCGTTCGTTGGATTTCACTCAAGGTCGGAGGCACGGCAACTACGCCTACCGATAATTTCAGGCAACTTTACGAGACTGCTGCCTCTAAACAGCAGAGCCCTTCCGATAGCGGAACCCCGACGTTTGAGGATCTTACCGCACCGAAATAGTCTGACGCAAGTCGGTGCAGTCTCCGCAAGGCGTCCAAGCCACCCGCTGTTGGCAAAAACTTTTTGAAAATTTCAAGAAGAACATGGCATTTTCGGCGATTCTGGTCCAGACTGTACTCTGGATGGGGCAGATGAAACTGCCATCCATTATCATTCCAAACCAAACGAAAAACCATGCAAACCGCCAACGTCAATCTACCAATCACCGTCACAGTGCGGCATGAACAAGTTACTGATGCGCTCCGCGACTACACCCATCGAAAAATTGAGGGTCTCCACCTTGATTACCCGCGGATCATCGAAGCGAAGGCCATTCTCGATGTTCAGAAAAATCGGCACATCGCCGAAATCATTCTCTTTTGCGCCAATCACATCACTATTGAAGCCCATACCGAAGCGAAGGACATGTACGTCGCGCTCGATGAAACCATCGAGAAAATTGCCCGCCGCATGCGCAAGCAGAAGACCCGGCTGTTAAAGAAACACCGGCCGCACCGCAATGAATCTATCCGACATTTGGACGAGCGCTATTTCAATGACAGCGTTCTAGATCACCCGGAAGATGCAGAGGCGGATCCGGTTCCCTACATCATCCATCCGGACCGTTATGCCGTCCGCACGATGTACAAGGAAGATGCCATCATGCAGCTCGAACTCTCAGACCGTCCATTCGTGCTCTACAAAAGCGCACGCCGGGGCTGCCTCACGATCGTTTACCGCCGCAAGGACGGCGAATACGCTGCAATCGACATCAAAGAGGGGGATACCTGAGCATTGCCAATCCGTTTCCAAGCCGGGTGGGAGGGTCCCGCCCGGCTTTTTCGCACCAGCATGAGGGAAAGTCGGGGCTAAAAATTGGCTCAACTCTCGGCTTTACAACGCAGAAAGCACCTCCCATAGTCCCGCGCCCATGAATCTTGCTGCAATTGATTGGCTTTCCATAAGCATCAACCTCCTATTGATAGCTTTCGTTATCGTTTGCCTCCTGATGAGTTTGCTCATCTTGATGCAACGCCCGAAACAGGAAGGCTTGGGGGCGGCGTTTGGTGCCGGTGTGACCGATCAGGTCTTTGGGGCTCGCACAACCAATGTCCTGCAACGCGGCACGGTCTGGCTGGCCACCCTGTTTTTCATCTTTAGCTTGGCGCTTTCCGTCCTGATCGGCCACCAGAACAAAAATATCAGCATCTTCAACAAGTCCAAGGAAGCAGCTTCCAAGGCGGAAGAGAAAAAGGAAGCGGCAAAGCCCGAAGAACCTGCGAAACCGAAATCGCTGAAAGATGAGCTGCCGCCTGAGGAAAATGCTCCCGCTCCCACCCCAACGCCCGCTCCCGAGCCTACTCCTACTCCTGCCCCGGTGATCACCCCGGAACCAGCTCCCGCTCCAACTCCTGCGGAAGTCGCCCCTGCTCCAGCCCCCACTCCCGCACCTCCGGCAGAGACCCCAAAAACTTCCGAAGATAAATCCGGCAAGCCCTGACGCTGACTCAGGGTGACAGACAAAGAGCGGGAATCAAGCCAACTGCCAATTTGGGCGCGCGATACCGCATTCCCGAAGGCACCGGAGGCATGGGGATGGATGGATGCCCGCAAAAACCTCCATCCGTGTGACACGTCTGCGGCTTTAATATCCGCAATTCGAGAGGATAGCGATGCAGCAGTGATTCTGGCATGGGTGCCAGGACGCGAGCACATGATCCTGCCGGAAGAAGTGGAAGGTGCTGGAGAGGCCGTGCTCTCCTCGCGCAAACGCCGCACCGCAGACGATCTTCAGGGCGCGTCTGATAAGCTGCGCTGGCTGGGAATTCTGCCAGTCGCACTTGGCCTGCCTATATTCTACCAGAAATGGTCCAATGTCCCACACGACACACCTCTCCCAGAGAGGCTGCTTTTCGCTTTGCATGCGGTTATCAATTCACCTTGGTTCGGCGTCAGCCTTCTGGTGTTCCTGATCGCGGCCTTTATCCCCTGGTACCAGGCGCGCAAACGCCTCCGGGAATTGGAAAACTGGAGTGACGTCCACACGGAAGCCCTCATACCGGTGCTACGCTTTGAAACATGGCTGGACTTCCAGAAAGCACCCGTTACCCGAGTATTGTTAGTACTCATCACTTTGGTCGGGCTTGCCCAGTTTCTGCCCTCCGACTCGCTGGCCGCCGCCGGCCTGGTGAAGGCGAAATACGCGCAGGGAGAATGGTGGCGCTTGCTAACAGCCCCGTTCCTGCACGGCAATCCTATCCATTTCCTGATGAATGCCTCGGCCCTGCTCTATCTGGGCAAACGTCTGGAGGTGTTTGCCCGTTGGCCGCATCTGGTCATGGTGTTCCTTTTTTCCGCCTTTGTGGGGGGCGAGGCATCAGTCCGCTTCGTGACCGCCACGTCCGTGGGGGCCTCCGGCGGCCTGATGGGCTGGCTGGGATTCCTGCTGGTTTTCGAATCTCTGCATGGAACCCTCGTTCCGCGTAGCGCGCGGCGCCGCCTGCTCGCAGGGATAGTCCTCACCGGCGTGATCGGCCTGATAGGCTACCAATTCATTGACAATGCAGCCCACACCGGCGGCCTGATCGCAGGCATGCTATACGCCTTGATTGTCTTCCCGAAATCCCCGTCTCCCCATCGGCCCAACTCCACTCTTACCGACCGCATCGCAGGTGGAGCGGCTCTGGCCGCTCTCACATTTTCCGCCGTATTTGCAGTGGTGAAAATATTGGCGGCGTGATTCCGTAAGAGCCTATTGGATACAGGCGAAAACTCGCCCGGGCATTGTTAATAGAAAAGGAGATCCTTATGGGCAGACTGTTATCATCTATCACCCTTGTGACGGCATGGCTCGCTCTGGCCGCGGCCAGCACTGCGGAAGACGCCAAGCCTGACACACTCCAGACATGGCAGGAGATGAAATACGGAATGTTCATCCACTTCGGCATGAGCACTTTCACCGGTCGGGAGATCGACGCCGGTGACATGCCCTCCACCACCTACGCACCGGCCCATCCGGATGTGGACCAATGGATACGGGTGGCGCGCGATGCTGGCATGAAATACACCGTGCTGACCTCCAAGCACGTGGCCGGCCACTGCCTCTGGGACAGCAAGGTGAAATTCCGTGGCAAGGAGTTCGATTACGATGTGGCCACCAGTGGCAATACCACCGACATCATCTCTGAATATGTGAAAGTCTGCGGGAAATACGGAATCATGCCCGGAATCTATTGGTGCATGCTGGATTTTCATAACAACTCCGTCCAACATGACAAACAATGGACCGCTGGCAGCCTGCCTGACGATTTCTTCCAACTGGCGCAGGACCAACTCACGGAATTGATCCAACGTTACCCGGCCCTCGCCTATTACTGGATCGATATCCCACGCAGTGCCAGTGCCGAACAACGCCGCGTGCTCTATGATCTAATCAAACGACTCCGCCCCGACACGGTGGTCATGTTCAACTTCGGCACCGAATCACAGGGCATGCAGGGACTGACCATCGAAAGCACCCAGGGAATATCCTGGCCCACCGATGTGCTCAACTCCGAACGCTTTCCTATCAGTGTCCCGTTCAACCCTGACCAAGTCTGGCAGGGGAAGCATTACCGCCTCGGTTATGAGCACTGTGACTGCATTGGCAGGGAATGGTTCTGGGTAGAAGGCGACAAGCCGCGTCCAACCAGTGAGTTGTGCCGCCTATACCACAAGACCGTGGCTGCGGGTGGCAACCTTCTGCTGGATGTGCCACCAGACCGCAGCGGGCGCATTCCCGATTATTCTGTGAATGCGCTGATGGAACTGAAGCGGGCCATTGATGATCCCGTGGTGGCCAAAATGCAGGGCTTGTTCCCACAGTTCGATGCCGACCACAACGGCGTACTGGACACCGGGGAACAGGCGCGGGCGGTGGACTTCGTCAGGAGCACCTATGGCGGGCAGTGGGCATTGCGGATACAGAGAATGTTAGATCTAGCCTCCGCACCGGACAAGTCAGTGAGCGCGGCAGCCTGGAACATGCAGGTGGCTGTGGACGGCGGCCAGGCCGCTGTGCAGACGGTGATGATTCCCATGCGCGATGGAAAAAAACTAGCGACGGATCTTTACCTCCCTGCCGGTGACGGGCCGTTTCCCGTAGTGCTCTCCCGCACACCCTATGGTCGCGTGAAGAACAAGGATGGCGCTGAGGGGTTTGTGTCCAATGGCGCTGCATGGGTCGTGCAGGATATGCGAGGACGTTTCGAGTCCGAGGGGGAGAACATGCCATTCGTTGGATGCGGCTGGGCCGGACATCAGGACGGAGTGGACACCATCGAGTGGCTCAAAAAACAGCCATGGTGTGACGGCAGATTCGCCACAATTGGCGGCTCCGCATGCGGCATCACCCAAAACCTATTAGCAGGAGCGGCACCCGCAGGCCTGAAGGCACAATACATCAGCGTGGCCGCGGCCAGTCTCTATCCAGACGTCTCCTACACCGGCGGCGCCCTCCGCAAGGCGGATGTGGAAAACTGGACCACGGAAAACAAGTTCGACCCGAGCGCGCTGGCAACCATCCGCGCTCACCCGTCTTATGACGATTACTGGCGGACTTTCGACACCACGCTTAAGTTCTCACAGATGAACGTGCCCGCAGTGCACATCGGCGGCTGGTTCGATATGTTCGCACAGGGCACGATAGACGAGTTCACGGGCCGCCAGCACTCTGGGGCCGAAGGTTCCCGAGGCACGCAGAAACTCATCATGGGGCCATGGACACACGGGATTGGCAAGATGCCCGCTGGCGAACTGACCTTCCCCAACGCGACCAAAGTCCCGACAGAATACAATGCGGCCCGCTGGTTTGACCATTGGGTGCGCGGCACTAACAACGGCGTCGAAAAAGAGCCCGCCGTGAGTTATTATGTCATGGGAGACACCAGCACACCCAACGCACCTGGTAACGAATGGCGTCATGCCTACGACTGGCCGGTGCCCGCCAAGGAGACTGCGGCTTATTTCAGCGCCGACCACAAACTGACATTCGACCAGCCACCTACAAGCGGAGACGCGCACGTCGAATATACTTTCGATCCTGCAAACCCCTGCCCCTCTATCGGTGGCGGCAATCTCACAATACCGCGCGGCCCGATGAACCAGAACAAAATCGAGAACCGCAATGATGTGCTCCTTTTCACCACTGAGCCGCTCACTGAACCGGTGGAAGTGACCGGCCGCGTGAAGGCGAGGGTGTTCATCGCATCCTCAGCCGCAGACACTGATCTTTCCGTGCGCTTGTGTGATGTCTATCCCGACGGGAAAAGTTATCTCATGGCGGAGGGCATGCTACGCCTGCGTTACCGGAAATCACTCGAAAAGCCCGTGCCGTTAGTTTCGGATGCAGTCGAGGAGGTCACAGTGGATTGCTGGTCCACCAGCATCATCTTCAATAAGGGCCACCGCATCCGTGCCACCATCACCTCCGGGAATTATCCCCGCTTTGACGTGAACCCCGGCACCGGCCAGCCATGGACCGATGCCGGACCCAAGGAGAAACAAACCAACCGCATTTTCTGCGATGCGGCACACGCCTCGTGTCTGCTGCTGCCTCTGGTGGCGAAGTAATCCTAATATCTGTAGCAGGTGGCCTAGCAGTCATGCCACAAAATCTGGCTTGTAAGAAGGGCTGGAAAAAAGGATTATCTCCCTGAATTACGGCAGGCAGACGAGATGAAAATCTGGATAAAAAATCTATTTAATGCGTTGTGGTGGCTTGCCATATTTTATATGGTCCTTGGCTCCCCACGGATCGGCTGGCTCCAAAAGAACTTTGATTACACTGACAACGGGACATCAATCACGATTACCCATTCTACATGGGGCGCCGTTGGAGATGTTGAGATACCTGCGACCATTCGCAAAAAACCGGTGACCAGCATCGGGGACAGCGCTTTTTTCCGTGACTGCAACCGCATGACCAGCATCACCATCCCCAACAGCCTCACCAGCATAGGGGACTCCGCGTTCGCTGGGACCTTCATGACCAGCATCACCATCCCCGCTGGCGTCACTCGTATTGGACGCGGCGCGTTCCAGCGCTGCTATAGACTGACCGGCATCACGATCCCCACATGTGTCACCAGCATAGGGGACTCCGCGTTCGAGGACTGCTGGAGCCTTACTAGCATAAGCATCCCGGCCAGCGTCACAAGCATCGGGGACGGGGCATTCGATTCCTGCAACAACCTGACCGCGATCAACGTGGATGCTAATAATCCCAACTATAGCAGTGTGAACGGGGTGTTGTATGATAAGAACCAGACCACGCTCATCCTATGTCCGCAAAAAAAATCCGGCACTGTGACGATCCCCTCAAGCTTCACCAGCATCAGGGATCATGCGTTCCGTAACTGCAAGGCCTTGAACAGCGTCATTATCCCCACTAGCGTCACCAGCATCGGGGAGTATGCGTTCGCTGACTGCTCCAGTCTGACCAGCGTCACCATTCCCACTAGCGTCACCAGCATAGACGGATTTGCATTCTTTGAATGCTCTAGCCTGGCCCACGTCACCATCCCTGCCAGCGTCACAAAAATCGGCAATAAGGCATTCGCATACAGCGGCCTGAGAAGCGCTCACTTTTCCGGGAACGCCCCAGAAATGGGAGTGGGTGTTTTTGAAGTTACCGGCTGGGACTTCACGGTGTCTTACATCAGTGGCAATACTGGTTTCACCTCGCTGATATGGAACAGCTACAAGGTAGTATGCAAGGACGAGAGCAAGTGATCTGAAATTCAGGCGAGAACCTCACGATCAATATCAACCCTAGGGCAATCATCATTCATTTTCCTCTGCGTTCCTTTGCGCCCTTTGCGTCTCCGCGGTAAAAACATCTTCACATCATCAATCAGCATAATACCATGAAACACATTTCGATACGCGCATGGCAGGTGATCGCCGTCTTGTGGTGCATGGTGAACTGCGCGTCAGCCGAGACTTTCGGACCTTACACCTACAAGGACAACGGTCAATCAATCAAGATTATCTTCTATCAATACGATGCGGTTGGGGCTGCTGAGATTCCGGCATCCATCAACGGCAAACCGGTCACCTGCATCGGTGAAAATGCGTTCCAGTTCTGCCCTCACCTGACCAGCATCACTATCCCCGCCAGCGTCACCGAAATCCAAACATGTTGTTTTTATCCCAGCGCGTTCGCTGGCAGCCCCGACCTGACGTCAATTACAGTGGATGCGCACAATGCCAAGTTTAGTAGTTTGGATGGGAATCTTTTCAATAAGGACCAGACCACGCTCATCCAATGTCCGGCAGGCAAAGCCGGTAGTGTGACGATTCCTGCCAGCGTCACCAAAATCGGCAATTTGGCATTCTCCAACTGCAGCAGACTGAGCGACATCACAATCCCCAACAACGTTACCTACATCGGAAACTATGCGTTCTCCAACTGCTCTGGATTGACCGGCATTTCAATTCCCAACAACGTTACTGACATAGGAGACTTTGCGCTCTCCTACTGCTCCGGCTTGACCCGTGTCGATATTCCCGCTGGCGTCACCAAAATCTGGATAACTGCTTTCTGTGATTGCACTGCCTTGACTGAGATCACAGTGGATTCACAGAATGCTAAATATAGCAGTTTAGACGGATTGCTATTCAACAAGAACCAGACCATACTCATCCTGTGCCCGCAAGGCAAAGCCACTAGCGTCACCATTCCCACCAGCGTCACCAGCATCGGAGACCGTGCGTTCCTTGCCTGCACCGGCCTGACCAGCATCACAATCCCTGACACTGTCACCAGCATCGGAGATGGAGCCTTCTGGTCTTGCGACAGGTTGACCAGCATCACCATCCCATCTTGCATCACCAGTATTGGGTTCTGTGCCTTCTCTGACTGCACCAGTTTGACTGGCATCACTATCCCCAATTGTGTCTCGAGCATTAGGGAATATACGTATCGTGGCTGCACTGGTCTGACAAACATCACCATCTCCGCAGGTGTTACCAACATCGGAGAAGGTGCGTTCGCTGCCTGCACCGGCCTGACCAGCGTGACCATCCCAGCGAGCATCAGCAGCATTGGGACAACGCCATTTGATTCCTGCACCGGCCTGACAGCGATCACAGTGGATTCGCGCAATGCCAACTATAGCAGTTTGGATGGAGTATTGTTCGATAAGGAACAGACCACGCTCATCGAATATCCGAGCGGCAAGGTTGGTAGCTTTACCGCCCCCTCCAGTGTCACCAGCATAGCGCGCAGCGCGTTCTATAAATGCTCCAGCCTGCGCGGCATCACCATCCCTGCCAGCGTCACAAATATCGAAAGCTTTGCGTTAGCAGATTGCACCAACCTAAGCAGCGCATATTTTCTTGGTAATGCTCCAAAAATAGAAGGTAATATTTTTGAAAACACCGCCAAAGATTTCACCGTCTATTACCTCAATGGAAAAACCGGTTTCGACGAGCCAGCATGGAAAGACTATAAGGCAGTAAACAAGGACGAGAGCAAATGATCTGAAATCCATGCAAGAACCTCACGATCAAAAATCAACCCTACGGCAATCATCAATCATCCATCCATTTTCCTCTGCGTTCCTTTGCGACCTTTGCGTCTCAGCGGTAAAAACATCTTCCCTTCATCAATCAGCATAAAACCATGAAACACATTTCATTACGCGCATGGATGGTGATTGCATTTCTGTGCTTCATGGCCAACTCCCTGCCAGCCGAGACCTTTGGGCTTTTCACTTACACTGATGAAGGGAAATCGATCACAATTACAAGCTATCCAAAGGATGCGGTTGGTGCGGTTGAGATTCCAGCAACCATCAACGGCAAACCGGTCACCAGCATTGGGGGAAACGCGTTCGGTGGTTGTAATAGCCTGACCAGTATTACCATCCCTGCTGGCGTCGCAAGCATCTGGGACTTCGCATTCATGCCCTGTACGAGCCTGCTTGCAATTGCAGTAGATACGTCCAATGCCGAATATAGCAGTTTAGACGGAGTGTTATTTGACAAGCAACAAACCACGCTCATCAAATGCCCCGGGGGCAAGGCTGGTAGATTTTTCATCCCAACCAGTGTTACCAGAATTGGCGATTTTGCGTTTCATGCCTGCAGCAGGATAACCAATGTCACCATCCCAGACAGTGTTGTCCGCATCGGTAACTGTGCCTTCAATGACTGCTTCGGCCTGTCCACCATCAGAATCCCCGGAAGCGTTTCCAGTATTGGGAGTTGTACATTCAGTCCCCGCACCGGCTTGACAGAGATCACTGTGGATTCGACTAATACTAATTATAGCAGTTCTGACGGAATGTTGTTTAATAAAAACCAGACCACACTTATTTCATGTCCGTGCAGCAAGGCCGGTAGCGTAACATTGCCTGCCAGCGTCGCCAGTATAGGGAATTCTGCATTCAATTCCTGCATTAGCCTGACCAGTATTACAATCCCTTCCAGCGTCACCAGTATCGGGAAAGAGGCGTTTTGTGGCTGCTCAAATTTGACTGGCGTGAAACTCCCCAACAACCTCGCCAACATCGGGAGTAGCGCATTCTTTAACTGTGCCAGCATGACCAGTGTCGTCATCCCTGCCGGCATCTCAAGCATTGGAGAATACGCGTTCGCTTTCTGCACCAGTCTGGCCAGTGTTCACTTTTCCGGCACCGCTCCAATAATGGGAGAGGACGTTTTTAAGGACGCAGCCAGAGATTTCACCGTGTATTACCTCGAAGGAAAAACCGGTTTTACCTCTCCAACCTGGCATGGCTACAAGGTTGCAAGCAAGGACGAGAGCAAGTGAAATCTAGCATTATGCATATGCAATCAATGATTGAGGACAAGAAGAGATTCTGGGATAATAAATACTTCAAATTATCGATTCGGGTTGCCTATTACCTGTTTATGATTGGGGTCTTATGGAGGATCTATTCGCACCGTTCGCCCCCGAGCGGGCCTATTACTTACACTGACGATGGAAAGTCGGTGACGATTATTGATATCTCACTCTTTATGGAGAATGAAGATTATGTGATTCCAGCGACTATCGATAATATGCCGGTCACAAGCATTGGCAGCAATGCGTTCCATCGTCAGACGAATCTGACCAGCATCACCATACCTAGCAGCATCACAAGAATTGGAGACAATGCGTTTGCAGACTGCACTCGCCTGACTAGCATCACCATCCAAGCCAGCGGCATCAGCATCGGTGATGGTGCGTTCTCTGGCTGCAAGAGTCTGACCACCGTCACCATCCCGGCCGGAACCTCCAGCATCGGGAAGGGTGCGTTTAGCAGATGCACCGGCCTGACCAACTTTGCGATTCCCATCGGCGTCACAAGAATCGAGGATGCCACGTTTTATGACTGCACCTACCTGAACAGTATTACGATTCCCAGCAGCGTAAACAGCATCGGGAGCGAGGCGTTCTACTCGTGCGTCAATCTGAAAAGCATCACCATCCCCGGCAGTGTCACCAGCATCGAAAAAGGCGCGTTTTATGGCTGCACCCGCATAACCCATATCAAGATCCCTTCCAGCGTCACCAGCATCGGGGATACCGCGTTCCAACACTGTATGGCTCTGACCACCGCCTACTTTACCGGTAATGCTCCTATCATGGGAAAGAAAGCTTTTGATGGCACCGCCAGTAACTTCACCGTGTATTACCACGGCGACAAAACCGGTTTCACCTCCCCAAAATGGGAAGGCTACACGGCTGGAAAAATGGACGACAGCAAATGATCTGAATGTTTAAGATCAACAGGCATGAAAGGATTCAGAGGCGGTGCTGCAAGCACGGCCATTCCCTCTCAAGATAGCTCCCGCTATGAGGCAGAGAAATGGGGACTTGCGCTGCAGGTTGGCATGGAGTAATGATAAAAGGTCACCGCAGACGATCATGCTTGCTACGGCAGACGTGGTTGGATAGCGGGATTAAGAATACCCTCTTAGATCATGTTTCGCATTCCTTTTCATCGGGTCAACTGGGTTACCAGCTTGTTTCTCATAGGCACGGCGCTGACTGCAGTGGTGGGCGTGCCGATCTATCTGTTGAGAGTGGGGCTGAACGGGTTTCAGTTCTGCATGTTCGGCTTTTATCTGGTGGCCACGATGTTGAGCATCACGGTAGGTTATCACCGCTTGTTTTCCCATATAGCCTTCAAGGCCAAGCTACCAGTGCGCTTATTTACCTTGGTGTTTGGCGCGTGTGCCTTTGAAAACTCATGCCTCGATTGGGTTTCCGACCACCGCCGTCACCACAAGCACGTGGATCATGACGAGGACCCCTATGACATCTCCAAGGGGTTTTTCTGGGCGCACATTGGCTGGCTGATGTTCAAGCTCCGCCCCGAGCCGCCTATGGATAACGTCAACGACCTGCGCCAGGACCCATGGGTCATGTGGCAACATCGTTACGTTCAATGGATCGGCTTTGTGGTGGGTGTCGTGATTCCCACTGCGCTCGGCTACGCGTGGAACCGCGCACACGGCATCGACCCGTGGACCGGTGCGCTGGGTGGTTTCCTCATCGCGGGGGTGGCCCGCATCGTGGTGGCCCAGCACTGCACCTTCTTCATCAATTCGCTATGCCACACGGTGGGCAGCCAGCCGTATTCCAGCAAAAACAGTGCCCGGGACAGCGCGCTCATGGCCATCTTCACCTTCGGCGAGGGCTATCACAACTATCACCACGAGTTTCAGCATGATTACCGCAACGGTGTGAAAGCATGGCAGTGGGACCCCACCAAGTGGACGATATGGATTCTTTCCAAACTGAAACTGGCCGAGGGCCTCAGGCGCGTCCCTGACAGCAAAATCTTGCTTGCGGAAATGCGCCAGGCCAGGATCGTGGCGGAACAAAATCTAGCCAGATTGCAAGCGCATGAGACTGACAGCGTACAAGGCATGGCTGAGCTGTTTCATGAGCGAGTCGAGCGCATGACCGTCAACTATCACGAACTCGAAAGTGCTGTGCAGGACTGCGTCCAGGTCTCACGGTCCAAGCTGCGCGCATGGCAGCACGAAACCCGCGGAATGCTGCGCGACCTCAGACGCACCGTGGCGGCGCTTCGGGCGTGAGATGGATTTAGTTTACCGCCTTCTTCCCTGGGCTCTCAGCGCCCGACAACGGCAGAATATTTCGCGCCATTGTCGCAGAAAGGATCGGTCGGATCAACCTGATCAATCTCTATCTTCTAGACTGCGCGAAGGTAGGTCGCAAGCTGTCGCAGACTTGGAAGAAATGATCTGCAGGTCTCGGGCCACGTCCGTGAGTAGCACCCCGTTTGTGCTTCCAAGATGAAAGATCCCGTGAAAATCTCCTGTATGTGCCGGGGCTGCATGTCGCATCTTGCGTGACACGCTTCCGACCCGGACACCTCCAATCCCTCATCCTATCCATGAAAATCCATTTGATATCCTCTGCCGCCATGCTCACCACATGCTGCCTGTCCCCGATTGCACGAGCGGACGAAGCACCCAAAGGGCGGGACTTCCAAGAGGCAGGGTCCCCGCTTGCAAGCGGGGGCGAATTGCAGCTGTCAAAACTCGACCTTACCAAAATCGAAATCGGTTGGGGAAAAGCACATGCGGGAAAATCCGTGGATGGAAATCCGCTCAAGATTGGCACCAAGGTTTATGCCGATGGCATTGGGACTCACGCAGTTAGCACTTTCTCCTTGGCGCTCGATGGCAAAGCCGAGACTCTGAGCGCCGAGGTGGGCGTGGATGCTGAAACTGGTGGCCAGGGCAGTGTCGAATTTATCGTCTGGGGCGATGGTCATGTGGTATCCCGCAGCGGCCTGCTCAAGGGTGGCGATGAGGCCCACCCCTTGAAAATTCCGCTGGCCGGCATTCACCGCCTTGATTTGCAAGTGCTGGGTGGCGAAAACGGTGTCGATCATGGTCATGCCGATTTGGCGGATGCACGCATCACTTACAGCGGTAGCGTCCCCACGCTGATTACCGCTGCCCCTGCTCCTGAGGAAGCGGTCATCCTCACGCCCAAGCCGGGAGCTCAGCCACGCCTTACCGGCCCACTGATCTTCGGAGCCCGCCCGGGAAATCCATTCATCCACCGCATCACCGCCACCGGTGCCAAGCCCATCACCTATCAAACTGACAGCCTGCCACCGGGCATCACGCTCGATGCCAAGACCGGCATACTGACAGGATCACTCTCCACCAAGGGCGAGTGGAACGTCACGGTGGTAGCCAGCAACTCCAGTGGCAAGGCCAGCCGCAAGCTCAAGATCGTGGGTGGTGATGTCATCGCGCTCACCCCGCCTATGGGCTGGAACAGTTGGAACTGTTTCGCCGGGGCCGTCACCGACAAGAACATCCGTGATGCGGCCCACGTGATGGCCGCCAGCAGCCTCATCGATCATGGCTGGACCTATATCAACATCGATGACTTCTGGCAGGTCAAGCCCGGCAGCGACGACAAAACACTGCAAGGGCCGGAACGCGATGCAGACGGCAAGATCCTGCCCAATCCGCGATTCCCGGACATGAAGTCCCTAACGGATTATGTGCATTCCCTTGGCTTGAAGGCGGGTCTCTATTCATCACCCGGGCCGCTCACCTGCGGCGGTTGCTCAGGCGGCTTCGGCCACGAGCAGCAGGATGCCGCCACCTACGCGGCGTGGGGCTTCGACTATCTGAAACACGACTGGTGTTCCTATCTGCCAGAGATGGAAGGCAAGCGCGCCGCGCCCGTCCATCATGTCCCGGCAATAGATGCCGTCACCGATGACAAGCTGCTCAAGCTGATGATCCCATACGCCATCATGCGCGACGCGCTGGACCAGCAGAAGCGCGATATCTACTACAGCCTCTGCCAATACGGCATGGGCAATGTCAGTGAGTGGGGCGCGCAGGTTGGCGGTAATAGTTGGCGCACCACCTGGGACATCACCGACACATGGGCCAGCATGTCCGGCATAGGCTTCGGCCAGAACGGCTTGGAGAAATACGCCATGCCCGGACACTGGAACGATCCTGACATGTTGGTGGTAGGTCATGTCGGCTGGGGTCCGGCACTGCATCCCACCAAGCTCACCCCTAACGAGCAATACACCCACATCTCGCTGTGGTGCCTGCTGTCCGCGCCGCTACTCATCGGCTGCGACCTCACCCAGCTCGATGATTTCACCCTCAATCTTCTAACCAATGATGAGGCACTCGAAGTCAACCAGGATGAGCTCGGCAAACAGGCTGCCCGCATCACCAAGGCTGGCGGCACCGAAGTCTGGGCCAAGCCAATGGCAGATGGGTCATGGGCTGTCGGCTTGTTCAACCTAGGCGCAGGGCCACTCCCGGCCACGCTGGACCTCTCCAAACTTGGCATAGCCGGTCCGGCCCGCATCCGCGACCTCTGGAGCCAACAAGACCTCAAGCCCGCCACCGGCACCCTCACCCGCACTCTCCCGCGCCACGGCTGTGCTCTGCTCCGGGTCTGGAAAAAGTAGGACGCAAAAACTCCATGGGTAAGAGCGAACCGATGATTGGGTCGCTTAGTGATGGCAGTCCTCGCGGCTTGCCACGCTAGTCAGTTGATGGCCGCTCGCCACGGACCAACACATACCGAAGAATATGCTTTAGTGGAGCATGCGTGAATCCGTAAAAACAGGATCGACCAAGGACCTCGGGTGAGCTGCGAACAGAAGAATTAGGTAATACCCTTCAATCCATTTTCGTAATCCACAGAAAACCAATGTTTTATACGAAAAAATTCCACGCCTTATGATTTTCCTTGGCAAGCTGGCGGGTAATTATACCTTTTGGTCGAGATTATCCTATTCACCTTTGGAAAAACAAATATTTTCTCAAGAAATCTATGGACTCAAACACCGTTCCAAATACCGCTCTGGACGGCTTGAAGATCGAATGGTTGGAAATTGTCCGCGAGAAGGTGGCCAAGCTTCGTTTCGGGTCGGTGCAGATCACCGTTCATGAGGGGCGCGTTATTCTTGTCGAAAATACTGAGAAAATACGTATTGTGGTGCCCACGAAGAAGGACCCCACAAAAAATGCTAGATCATGAACATCACGCCCTTGCAACGGTGTGCCGTCCTGGCAATCGTGTCCATCTTCTTGATCTCCTGCCGGAAGACGCCTACCGTAGACAAGACCACCACCGTGACCTTGCTCAACGTATCCTATGATCCGACCCGCGAATTTTATGCGGAGTTCAATCAGGAATTCATCAAATACTGGAAGGACAAGCACGGACAAGACGTCAGGATAGACCAGTCTCACGGCGGGTCAGGGAAGCAGGCCCGCTCCGTGCTCGATGGACTGGATGCTGATGTGGTGACCTTAGCCCTCTCGCAGGATGTGGATATGCTGCATTCTCAGGGTAAACTGCTCCCGGCAGATTGGCAGAAGAAACTTCCAGATAACAGCAGTCCCTACACGTCCACGATTGTCTTTGTGGTCCGCAAGGGGAACCCAAAGGGCATCAAGGACTGGGGAGATCTGGTGTCCCCGGGAGTCCAGGTGATCACCCCCAATCCCAAAACCGGTGGAGCACCACGTTGGTGTTATCTCGCAGGCTGGGCCTGGGGCCGTCGGCAATATGCGGGAGACGAGGTCAAGGTGCAGGACTTCATCAAACGACTCTATCAGAACGTGCCAGTGCTTGACAGCGGCGCACGCGGATCCACCACCACCTTCGCCCAGCGTGGCATTGGCGATGTCCTTCTGTCGTGGGAAAATGAGGCGTATCTTATAGACAAGGAATTCCCCGGGAAAACCGAGATTGTCTATCCTTCCATCAGTATTCTCGCTGAGCCTTCGGTCGCCGTAGTGGAGAAGAACACCGACAGAAAAGGCACCACGCAAATCGCGCAAGCCTATCTCCAGTACCTGTACTCTGACGCCGGGCAGGAAATCATCGGCAAACACTATTACCGGCCTCGCAACCCGGCAATCGCCGCCAAATACGCCAGCCGTCTCCGGCCTATACAACTGGTGACCATCGACGCAGAATTCGGTGGCTGGGCCAAGGCCCAGCAAACCCACTTCGCCGATGGCGGCACCTTCGATCAAATTTACAACCACTAACATAAAACCCATCATGCCAGAAAACATCATGCAACACGAATACCTCACTATCGGACAACTTGCCGCCTACCTTGGCTGGTCACCACGCTTCATCGAGGGCCTGGTGCGCGGCGAGCATCTCCCCGGATTGGAAATCGACGGCGAATGGAAATTCCGCCGCAACGATGTGGTGGACTGGTTGGAGCAGAAAATCCAAACCTTGGATACGGTGCGCGTCTCGGAACTGGAAAACACCATGGAGACATCCTTGCTGGCAGACGGTGTCTTCCGCACCACGCGGACCGATCGTCTCACCTCACGTCTACCGATAGACGGTATAGCGCTCGATGCGCAACTGGCCACCAAATCCGACGTGCTGCGTACGCTCACGGCTCTGGCAGATGCCACAGGGCTGCTGCTAGACAAGGATCATCTGTTAGCCTCACTGGTGGATCGTGAATCGCTGTGCAGCACCGCTGTTCCCGGAGGAGTGGCCCTCTGCCACCCCCGCCGCCCGATTCCATCGGTGATTCAGCGGCAGTTTCTGTGTTTTCTGCGCACCGCAGCGCCAGTGGATTTCGGCGCGGAGGACGATGAGGGCACCTCGGTCTATTTCCTGCTCTGCGCACCGGATGCTCGCTCACATCTTCATGGCTTGGCCCGCCTCGCCCGCATCCTGCAAGGCGACACTCTAGGAAAACTCAAATCCGCCACCTCTGCCGAGAATATTCTGGCCATCCTGGCTGAAGCCGAAGCCAAAATCCCCACTAGGGACTAGGTCAGGCCGTATGATTGCAGCAAGATCAGATGGCGAAATCTGATTCCATCACCGGGGGGACGAATTTTCTCATTTTTTTGGCCCGCTCAGCCAGTGACATGTGGCGGATCTGATGGACGACATTCGGTTCCAGTCCATCGGCCTGAAGTTTGGCGAGAGCCACGCTGGAGACTTGTTCCAGGCTGTATTTGTCCATGACATTTGAGATGGATTGGCGGACATCCACCATCAGCAGGCGCAGCCCGCAATGCGCCTCGTCGGGGCAGGTGCAGGGTTCATAGGCGCTCTGACTGGCACAGGCGATGGGTGCCAAGGGACCGTCGATCAGGCGGACCAAATCGCCCATGATGATTTCCTTGGCGGGCTTGGCGAGGGCGTATCCCCCATACTTACCGCGAGTGCTTTTGAGAATGCCCTCGCGTTTCAGTTGCATGAGGATCTGTTCCAGAAAGGACGCGGGGATGTTTTGACACTCTGCCAAGGCGCTCAATGGCACTACCCCCCGGCCCACAGCATGCGCCATAGCCAAGTCGATAAGCGAACGCATCGCATACTCCCCACGCTTTGAAATCCTCATAAAGCCTACTCGTGGAGTCTGATTTGAGGTGATAAAAAGGCAAGATGAAATGCCGTCCTTTTTTAATTTAAAACCCCCTTGACTATACCCTATTTATCTTATAGGGATTAACCAAGTCTGCGCTATGTGCTGTGGACATCATGACCCATCAATCGCTCACAAACCAACTCATCACCCGCCAGCAACCATGAACCGCCCCCTCCATTCCAAGCATCGTTACGGACTCACCTCTCAAATTCTCATCGCCGGCCTTGCGGTGCTGGCTGCCGCACCCACCTATGCGACCGACGGCTATTTCGACTACGGATACGGCGTGAAGGCCAAAGGTATTGGCGGAGCAGGAGTGGCCTTTCCTCAAGATGGTCTAGCCCCGGCGACCAACCCAGCTGGCGAGGCATTCATCGATGATCAATTCGACTTTGGCCTGACATATTTCCGCCCTGACCGTTTCTCAAATTTCTATGGCACTCGTTACGGCGGCAACGGTAAGACCGATTTCTTTATACCTGAAATTGGTGCCAAATACTCCCTCACCCAGGACCTTGCTCTGGGATTGGCTGTGTATGGCAATGGCGGAATGAACACCGAATACTCAGCCCCTCTCTTTAATACCCCTCTCCCCGGGACGCCTTCCAATTCGGGTATCGATTTGGAGCAACTCTTTATTGCTCCCACTCTGGCCTACAAGTTTGCCGAAGGTCAATCCTTCGGAATTTCCCCAATATTCGCTTACCAACGGTTTAGTGCCAGCGGATTGCAAGAGTTCGGCGTTCCTAACGCTGGGTATGACAATTCGTACGGTGCTGGTGTCCGGATCGGCTATACCGGCGTGCTCACCGATTGGCTGACTGTAGGCGCTACCTATCAAAGCCGAATCTATGCCAGCCGCTTCGATCATTATTCCGGCCTGTTTGCCGGACAAGGAGACTTTGACATCCCATCCAACTTCGCCATAGGCTTCGCTGTGCGTCCCGTCAAACAAGTGACCTTTGCCTTCGATGTGGAACGCATCTTATACGATCAAGTAAATTCCGTAGGGGACCCATTGAACGGCAACCCTCTGGGCTCGAAAAATGGCCCAGGCTTCGGGTGGAAAGATGTGACTGCCATCAAGACCGGTGTCGCCTATGAGGTCAACGACGCCCTGACCTTGCGTGTCGGCTACAACTACAGCACCCAGCCCATTTCCAACGATCAAACCTACTTCAACATACTCGCCCCGGGGGTTGTCCAGCAACACGTAACCGCAGGCGCATCCTGGAAGTTCCGCGAGAATTGGGAGCTGAACGCCTTCTACGCACATGCGTTCTACCACAGGGTGAACGGTTCCGGGCCGCTAACATCTCCCTCCTCCTCGACGGACCTTGCCATGAAGCAGGATACCTTCGGCCTCAGCGTCGATTGGAAGTTCTAACAAGAAGGTCACCGCATCCCTCAACACCCCCATGTCCTATCAAACTATCGCACCACCTGAAGCGTCTGCCGCCGCGACTAGCGGCCAAGGCATACTGCTAGACGTGAGAACTCCAGCTGAATTCCGCGAAGTCCACGCGCAAGGAGCTGTCTTGATCCCACTCGACATCCTGAGCCCTCAGAAGGTGGAAGAAGCGCGCGGCACAAACCGCGGGCCGGTTTATCTGCTATGCGCCTCGGGAATCCGCGCCGTCAAGGCGGCGGAACAACTCGAGCGCGCCGGCCTCAACGATCTGCGCGTGGTAGAAGGTGGCACCAACGCATGGGTCGCTGCCCAACTTCCAGTTGTGCGCGGACGCAAAACCATTTCTATCGAACGTCAGGTCAGGATTGGCGCAGGTCTGTTAGTGTTGACTGGCACCAGCCTCGGATGGTTTGTGAATCACAATTTCTTCATTCTTGCCGGTTTAGTAGGTGCCGGTTTGGTGTTCGCTGGCATCACAGACATCTGCGGCATGGCCATCGTGCTCGCCAAGGCACCCTGGAACCGCAGTGGCAAGGACTTCCGCTAAAGTAGTGTTCTAGGCCAAGCCCCTGCTATCTCATTTTGGCAATCACTTATTAAACTAAACACCCGGGGGCACCGGCATCACTCCCATCCTGGCACAGGAGCTTTGGGATCCAGCCCGTTGGCAGCGAGCCACTCAGGGTTATAAAGCTTGGATTGGTATTTAGCTCCGGTATCGCAAAGGATAGTCGTAATGGTGTGACCTGGTCCGCGCTCACGTGCGAAACGCAGAGCTCCGGCGACGTTGATGCCCGAGGAAAGCCCCACAAAAATCCCCTCCTCATGAAGGAGGCGGTTGATGATAGAAAGGGCTTCCTGATCGGGAATCCTGTAAGATGCATCAACAGCAAACCCTTTCAAGTTCTCGGTGACCCGTGACTGACCTATCCCCTCCGCAAATGAGTCACCATCGTTGTCATCGGTATGCCCGTGAGTAAACCACGACCACATGGCAGCACCATAAGGATCCGGACAAACGACAGCAATTTTCGGGTTGCGCTGTTTCAGAAAGAGCCCGGTACCAGCCAAAGTGCCTCCAGTCCCGACCGCCGCACAAAAGGCATCCACGCGCCCTTCGGTCTGCTCCCATATTTCCGGGCCGGTCGTCTTGAAGTGGGCATCCCGATTGGCGGTATTGTCGAACTGGTTCGCCCAAAACCAACCGTTTTCCTCGGCCAGCCTCTTGGCAATCTTGTTGTAGTTGTTAGGATCACTGAAAGGTTTTTCGGGCACAGGAAGGACTTCGGCCCCAAGCGCCCGGAGCAGTTGGAGCTTCTCCGGCGACTGGGTTTCAGGGATCACGATCACCGTGCGGTAACCGCGGGCGGCGCCAATGACGGTTAGGCCTATTCCCGTATTCCCTGCAGTACCCTCGATGATTGTGGCCCCTGGCTTGAGTCGGCCATCGGCTTCAGCAGCAGTAATCATCCCCCACGCGGCACGATCTTTCACCGAGCCCCCGGGGTTCATCCACTCCGCCTTTCCGAGGATCTCACAGTCGGTGGCTTCTGAGAGGCCACGAAGCCTGATCAATGGGGTGCGGCCGACATGGCGGTCAATTCCTCCATGAAGGGACTTGTTTTGGGGATTCTGATTTGCCGACATTGGGTGATTCTTTTAGCGGTTCAAAGGTTTGCAGATTGCCCCCGTGCAGGTTGTGACATCGTCCCTCCCCGGCAAGCGACCAATCTGGAACGTGGTAGGCGCTCAAAATGGAAAAAGGAATGTTCAATGATGTCATTATTACATCGACTCACCGAATCATTATTATTTTGATGGTTTTTGTCAACTCAGCATTCCGGCTGATATTCCGAATAACGACCGTAACTGCAATCATCTGTCGATAAGCCAGTATCGATAATACTTGACGGAAAGGGTCGTCTGTTTTAAAAGATGCGAACTGAGCTGCGAATTTCATTCTACAGTCGGACAATAATCAATTGCTGCATTCGGTGTGATCAGACTACTGAAGCTACCGATAGACAAAAAAACATGCGGATTATTCTCAATTTTTGAGCCTTTTTGGTGAGGCTGAAAACCTGCGAGTGCCGGTTTTTTTGATCCGCTCTGATTTCACCAATCTTAACCGCCATTCCAAATAGTTTCCAATGAGCAAAGACAATATACTCAGCCTAGGCCCGAACGCCGCACGCAACCTCGCTACGGCCACTGTCACCATCCCCCAGTGGGACTATATTACCCCACGCTGGCTCCTGCACCTCCTCCCTTACGTCAACGTTGATGGGGGAGCTTACCGGGTGAACCAAGTCAAAGTGCGCGAGGGCAAAGGCGGCGACACGCTTCCTGAGTTGGCAACTGTCGGCGGCGGAGAGAACCGACTTCCAACCACCTTTGTGGACTACATTGAAAATCCACGCGAATACGAGTTGAGCGCCATCACTACGGTTCTGCACACGCATGCCCGTATCACCGATCTCTATAACAACAAAATCGACCAACTGCGCGAGCAGGTCCGCCTCACCGTAGAGGCAGTCAAGGAGCGTGAGGAATCGGAGATCCTCAACCACCCGGAATTCGGTCTTCTGAATGAGATCGCACCCCACCAGAGGATTAAAACCCGTAAAGGGCCACCGACTCCTGATGATCTCGATGCACTTCTATCACTCGTGTGGAAGAAGCCCGCATTCTTCCTTGCCCACCCACAGGCAATCGCCGCATTCGGCCGCGAGGCCACACGTCGGGGCGTCCCTCCCGTGGTGGTCCACCTCTTCGGTTCTCCGTTCATCACATGGCGTGGAGTGCCTATCATCCCATCTAGCAAGCTCCCGATCGATAAGGATGGGAACACCCGTATCCTGCTTCTGCGTGTGGGCGAAAATCACCGCGGCGTCGTAGGACTACAAAAAGTCGGCGTGAGCGGCGAAATCGAACCCGGTCTCTCGGTCCGCTATAGCGGCACAAGCGACAACGCGATCGCCTCGCATCTCGTGACTCGCTACTTCTCAGTCGCCATTCTGGCCCACGACGCCATTGCCAGTTTGGACAACGTCGTGCTTAACCACTATCACGAATATGTCTAGCCGCTCCCAATCGCTATCCGTATTGCAAGCGGGCAACCCACCTTTGTCACCAGGGATCCCGCACCCTGATGTGGCAGGGAATTTGCATCGCGAGGTCGCCCCACAATCCGGGATTTCCGCACCCTCCGCTCCTGCAAGCTCGTCTCCGAACAGCCCGGACGCCTCAGGCTCACTGCCCTCAACCCCTGCGGTTCCCATCCCTTCCACAGCAGCACCTTCCAGTGGACCCGTGTCACTTTCACCACCTCCTATCCATTCCAGCTTTGATAGGGAAACCTTTGAATCAGCTAGCGCAGTGACAGCGAAAGCTCCCATCTCATTCGAACCGTTCGGATCGGAAGTTTTGAAATCGTTGCACGAGTTCGGGCTCGGCGGTTCCACCGCCCATGTGCCGGCACTCCCGGCACCATTTGAGGTTCCCGCAGCGCCAGACTACTACTTCCTTCCAAAACTTTGAGTGGAGGCGCTTGCAATCCTGATAGATCAACATAAATTCACCAACTGCTATTCCTAATTCGTTATGAGCAAAGATAATATACTCAGCCTAGGTCCAAACGCCGCGCGCAACCTCGCTACGGCTACCGTCACCATTCCCCAGTGGGACTATATTACCCCACGCTGGCTCCTGCATCTCCTCCCTTACGTCAACGTTGATGGGGGAGCTTACCGGGTGAACCAAGTCAAAGTGCGCGAGGGCAAAGGCGGCGACACGCTTCCCGAACTGGCGACCGTCGGCGGCGGAGAGAATCGACTTCCGACCACTTTTGTGGACTACATAGAAAATCCACGCGAATACGAACTGAGTGCCATCACCACCGTTCTGCACACGCATGCCCGCATCACCGATCTCTATAACAACAAAATCGACCAACTGCGCGAGCAGGTCCGCCTCACCGTAGAGGCGGTCAAGGAGCGTGAGGAATCGGAGATCCTCAACCACCCGGAATTCGGTCTTCTGAATGAGATCGCACCCCACCAGAGGATTAAAACCCGTAAAGGGCCGCCGACCCCGGATGATCTCGACGCACTTCTATCACTCGTGTGGAAGAAGCCCGCATTCTTCCTTGCCCACCCACAGGCAATCGCCGCATTCGGCCGCGAGGCCACACGCCGAGGCGTCCCTCCCGTGGTGGTCCACCTCTTCGGTTCTCCGTTCATCACATGGCGTGGAGTGCCTATCATCCCATCTAGCAAGCTCCCGATCGATAAGGATGGGAATAGCCGCATCCTGCTTCTACGCGTGGGCGAAAACCACCGCGGCGTCGTCGGACTACAAAAAGTCGGCGTGAGCGGTGAAATCGAACCCGGTCTCTCAGTCCGCTACAGCGGCACAAGCGACAACGCAATCGCCTCGCATCTCGTGACTCGATACTTCTCAGTCGCCATTCTGGCCCACGATGCGATTGCCAGCTTGGACAACGTCGTTCTTAACCACTATCACAAGTATGTCTGATGGATTGCTCGCTGAGCCTGTGGCGACTCTGGATCAACCGCACAGCGATGTCGTGCTAAGCCTCTTCCGAGAGATCACATCTCGGGGAGCGCTACCGGTCACGAACACACCGCTGTCCGGCAGCCCGGAGCTGCCAGGCAAGGAAACGGGTCTACCAATCGGCCCCGCTTCTGCGGAAAGCAGCGCTTCCAGCGCAGTCCCAGGCTCACAATCTGTTGCTCCCGCCGCCGAGAGTGATCCGCTAGATCCCCCTCCAGTCCATACTGGAACCGATCTGGAACTGACAGAAGCTTCAAACGATGATGCCACAATTACTCCCGTCCCGTTCGAGCCGTTTGGTTTCGGGACATTGAAATCGCTGCACGAATTCGGGCTGGAAGGCCCGGGAGATGGCTCCGTTCCGCCCTCGCATGAAATATCCAGCCAGCCGGATTACTACTTCCTTGGCGCACAGGCCAAACCCGGAGCACTCGACCACCCAAACACTCGTGGAGTGCAGCCGCCGCTTGCCGCGTTTGATGTGGAAAGTATACGCCGGGACTTCCCTGCCCTCCAACTTCGGAGCCACGGGCATCCGCTTGTCTATCTCGACAATGCTGCAACGACCCAAAAGCCGCAGGCAGTCATCGATGCTACCTCTCGCTTCTACGCCCATGATAACGCGCCAGTCCACCGCGCCGCCTACGAGCTAGCTGAACGAGCAACAACCGCCTTCGAAAATGCCCGCGAAAAAGTGCGGGAATTCCTGGGTGCGAAAGATAAAAAGGAAATCGTCTTCACGCGAGGAACTACCGAGGCGATCAACCTTGTCGCCAACACCTTCGGACGGAAATTCATCGGCAGTGGGGATGAGATCCTGCTAACTGAGCTGGAGCACCATGCGAACATCGTGCCTTGGCAACTCCTTTCCGAGCAGACCGGAGCCGTGATCAAAGTCGTGCCTATCAACGATCGCGGAGAGCTGATCCTTGAAGAGTATGCCAAGCTTCTCGGGCCACGGACGAAACTTGTGAGCGTGGCCCATGTGTCAAACTCCTTAGGAACGATAAATCCTATCGAACAGATCATCCAGATGGCCCACGCCGCCGGGGTCCACGTCCTCATCGATGGCGCACAGTCCACCCCACATATCCCTATCAACGTTCAAGCACTCGATGCCGATTTTTTTGTCTTCTCGGGACATAAGATTTTTGGTCCGACAGGCATCGGAGCTCTCTACGGCAAGGCCCATCTTCTCGAACTACTCCCACCTTGGCAGGGTGGCGGACACATGATCAAAGACGTCCGGTTTGAAAAAACTATTTTCCAACACCCGCCGGAAAAATTCGAGGCTGGCACACCTGACATCGCCGGCGCGGTCGGTCTAAGTGCTGCGATCGACTACATCCTCAAGATCGGGATCCCTGCCATAGCGGCCTATGAGCATTCACTCCTGGAATACGCCACGAATCTCCTCAATGGAATCCCCGGCCTGCGCTTCATAGGCACCGCCACCAACAAAGCCAGCGTCCTTTCCCTCATTATCGATGGACATTCTAACGAAAGCATTGCCAAACACCTCGACAGTCAGGGGATCGCTGTGCGTGCCGGCCACCACTGCGCGCTTCCCGCACAGCGCCACTTCGGCCTGGAAAGCACGGTCCGGCCGTCGCTGGCATTCTATAACAACCGCGCCGACGTAGACGCTCTTGTCCAGGCACTTTACTCCCTGATAAAACACAGGTGAGAAAGCAACTTCTAGCCGCTATCCTGCAATCCTATCGGGAGATGGGGGGGATCAATCATGTCGACCAAGTGAATCTTCCGTCGAAACAGTCCATCGCCGTCCTGTGCGAAGATATTCTCCACCTCCTATTTCCCGGCTTCTTCTCGGAGGAGGCGGTCTCCACGGAGGAACTCCCAGATGCGGCCATGGAAATCATCAGCAAGATCTCGCGCCGGATGGAACGCGAAATTGCCGTTAGCCTCCGCAATAAATCCACAGAACACGGCAGCCACAAGGAGAAGGCGGCCACCATCACTGGAAGCTTTTTTCAGGGCATCCCTGGCGTGCGTGCCCTTCTGAAGACCGATGTGGAGGCAGCCTACGCCGGTGATCCCGCAGCGCGTAGTCTGGAGGAAATCGTCCTGGCCTATCCGGGGCTCGAAGCCATCGCCATTCAGCGTTCTGCCCACCTGCTTTACCTCCAGAATGTCCCACTCATCCCACGGATGATGACCGAATGGGCACACAGCCGGACCGGAATCGACATCCATCCTGGTGCCCAGATCGGGTCCCACTTTTTTATCGATCACGGCACAGGTGTCGTCATCGGTGAGACATGCGAAATAGGCAACCGCGTGAAGCTCTTCCATGGGGTTACCCTGGGTGCGCGCAGCTTTCAGAAAGACGAGGCGGGAGAGATTATCAAAGGAATCAAACGCCATCCGAAAGTGGAAGACGACGTCACGATCTATCCGAATGGCATCATCCTCGGCGGCGATACCGTCATCGGTGCCCGCAGCACGATAGGCGCGAATGTTTTCCTCATGAAAAGCATCCCGCCAGACACCCTCCTTGTTCGCGGAGAGCAGGTCCAACAGCGCATGGATAAAAAATCAAAAAAAACGAGATCCACAATCACCGTTCAGGTGTCCGAGGACGAAATCGATTTTATCATCTGATTCTGTTCCAGCAGTGGTTGTCTGCCATGCGTTCAGCCTTTCTCCGTTCCCAGTTCTGCTGCGCCATCCAAGGCATGACGTTGTGGATAGATATCCTCAACCGAAGAACAACGCGGTAACCGAGGTATCCGGCTGGAATAGGAATTCAGATCACACTTAGCGGCATGCATTCTCATCCCTCAGCAATCCCATTCCGGAAAGAACCATAGGCAATCAATATCGCCATATGATTGAGGAGTATTGCCAAGCGTCAGAACGCCTCCGCTGATTGCGCCTGATGGATGCTGGCTGGGGGTTACGGAAGCCTTGCAAGCGCCTGATCCAGATCTTCACACAAATCCTGCGGTGCTTCGATTCCCACGGATAAGCGGAAGATGCCATCGCCAGCGTACTCACGATAGGAAGCTTCCTGATGCGGTGAGAGTTTGAATGAAGATGCCAATAGATCCGCAGTTGTCAGATAGAACACGAGACTGCGGTGATGCCCTAGCGAAACGGCGTAGTGGATGATCTTCAGATGTTCTGCTAGCGTCTTGGCCGCTTCAGCCCCATCCTTCAGTTGGAAAGTTAGCATGCCTGAGAAATTCCGCATCTGCCGTGTGGCCAGTTCGTGCTGAGGGTGGGATGCCAGGCCCGGATAGGTGACCCGACTGACTTTCGAGTGGGATTCCAGAAATCGGGCCACAGCCAGTGCCCCTTCCTCGTGAGCCCGCATCCGTAGCGGAAAGGTGGCGATTCCGCGCAGAATGAGCCAGGCGTTGAAGGGACTCAGAATGCCTCCTGTGCGAATGGCTGTCTTTTTCCGCAGGACCTCGAGTTCAGCTGCGGACCCAAGCACGACTCCACCGATGGCATCACCATGGCCACCAAGATATTTGGTCAGAGAATGAATAACGAAATCAGCCCCCAAGTCGATGGGACGCGTCGCTAACGGAGTAGCAAAGGTGGAGTCAACAGCAAGCTGCGCCCCTGCGGCATGGGTGACTTGCGCGACTGCGGCGATATCTGTGAGCCGCAATACCGGGTTGCAGGGAGTCTCGGCATAAACCAGTTTGGTATGCGGGCGAATGGCACCCCGTAAGGCGTCCTGATCGGATAGATTCACCTTGGTCACCTCAATCCCAAACCGGGGCAGAAAATCTAGGGTAAGCTCGGATGCAGCAGCGTAGGCGATGTCGCTGACAATCACATGATCGCCATGACTGAGAAGATGCAGAAACAGCGCCGTGATGGCCGCCATTCCACTGCCAAATGCCACGGCAGCTTCAGCCCCTTCCAAAATGACGAGCTTGTTCTCCAATTGATCCACCGTGGGGTTACCCCACCGACTGTATACGTAGGGCGTATCGGATTCCAACCCCTCAACGGAAAAACCCGTTTCTGGATTGGCGATAAAGGTCGTGGACATTACCAAGTTGGGAGAGGATGCCCTGCTAACCGGATCGGGATGCTCTCCGGCATGGACTGCCAGCGTGCGGATGTCTTGCGATGAATGACTCATGACAATATTTGTCAGTTTGATTGCCAGAAGTTCTTACTGGAAAGGAGAGCAGCTAGGGAATTCTTGCCGCCACACAGGAAAGAATGTGGGTGGTGACGTTCTGGTGTCCAGCCGGAGAAGAGCACTTTCTCGCCAGACACAGGAAACATCACCACCCACACCTTACTGTAACCACTATGGCGGGAGGGGGGGGAGAGACTTTCGGGCACTAATCACACTGCGGCTTCCAGTGCCTGCTTCAAGTCGGCAAGGATGTCATTGATGTCCTCCAGACCAACCGCAAGGCGGACATAATCTGCAGTGACGCCGGTGGTTTCCTGCTCTGCCGGGGTAAGTTGCGAGTGAGTGGTGGATGCAGGGTGAATCACCAGACTCTTGGCATCACCAATGTTCGCAAGGTGAGAAAACAGTTTCACGCTGTTAATGAAACGTTTCCCAGCTTCCAAACCACCCTTGATGCCGAATCCGACAATGCCGCCAAATCCGTTCTTCAAATACTTGGCTGCCAGTGCATGGTTAGGACTGTCCTCCAATCCCGGATAGTTGACCCATGCCACGGCAGGATGTGTCTTGAGATATCTAGCGACAGCCAAGGCATTTTCTGAGTGCCTGACAATACGCAAGGGCAGGGTTTCGATGCCTTGCAGGAATTGGAACGAGTTGAACGGGCTGATAGCCGGGCCAAGGTCGCGCAATAGCTGCACCCGCACCTTGATAATGAAGGCGATGTTGCCAGCTCCCGGCACGTTGCTCAGGGCATCCCAATACACAAGCCCATGATAACTCGGGTCGGGTTCGGTGAACTCGGGGAACTTGCCGTTGTTCCACTGGAACTTGCCACTGTCCACAATCACCCCGCCGATGGAGGTGCCATGGCCGCCAATGTACTTGGTGGCGGAAATCACCACGATGTCAGCACCATGATCGATGGGTCTCACGAGACCGACGCCCACTGTGTTGTCCACCACCAGCGGGATGCCCGCCTCGTGGGCGATGGCCGCGAGCGCCTCGAAGTCAGGGATGTCTAGCTTCGGATTTCCCACCGTCTCCGCATAGATAGCACGGGTTTTAGGTGTGATAGCCTGACGGAAGGCATCGAGGTTCTGTGAGTTGACGAACCTCACCTTCCGCCCAAGCTTCGGGAAAGTGTAGTGGAACAGCGAGTAGCTACCACCATAAAGATTGTCCGCCGCCACGATCTCGTCACCGGGCTGAGTGATGGCGAGCAGCGCCAGGCTGATAGCCGCCTGGCCTGATGCCAGTGCCAGAGCGCCAGTGCCACCTTCGAGCGCAGCCACACGTTGCTCGAAAACGTCACTCGTCGGATTCATCAGACGGGTGTAAATATTGCCGAATTCCTTCAGGGCAAAGAGATTCGCGGCATGTTCGGTGCTCTTAAAGACATAGGAAGTTGTTTGATAGATAGGCACCGCGCGGGATCCGGTGGTCGGGTCGACTGTCTGGCCGGCATGCAGGGCGAGAGTCGCCAAGTTCTGATTTGATGTGCTCATGGTGAGAGGATGTGAATATAGACGTAGATGAGGGGTGGTCATCACGGGTGGACGAGGTGCGGCGGCAGGAAATCTCATCCCCGCGCCACACCGCGCCCAACCCATGATATTTAGTTAGAATTCGTTCTTTATGGTGACGCCGATCGAGGAATTGGCAGTGTGGTTGAGCACACCACCAAAGTGACCGTAACCGAGAGCGACGGTGAAGTTGTTGCTCACCACGTAGGCCAAATCGATGGTCCACCAGTCGGATTCTGCTGCGATCAATCCGGGGATAGCCTTATAATCGTTGGGCTTTTGCCGGTATTCACCCGCTAGAATCAGCCGGTCCGTCAGGAACACACCGACGCTGCCTTCAAAGTTGGCGGAATAATGATCAGTAAAGCCCAGCAAGCCCAGGTGAGCAGCCTCGGTCTCCCGCACACCAACGTTGACCAGCACAGGAAGCGGCAGATTCTTGATCAGTTTAGTGGCATAGAGTGTGTAGTCCACACCACTGTTGTGTTCAATTCCAATGGCCTTCAAAGTGCCTCCCAGTTCGTTGTTGATGTCATTGACTGAGGAGTTGTACTTGTAATGCACACCTAAGGTAAGGGCTGGCAACCAGCTCTGATCGTATTCGCCTTCCTTGATCAACTGCAGGCGCGCGTTGATGTTATGCAGTTCCACCTCTTTCTCACTGATTTTATAAGGGGTGGCATTCTCGATGGCCTGGGGCAGGTCACCGATGTCCAAGCGGTCAAAACCATAACCGAGTTCAAGCCGGTCCCACGGAGTCTCAGTTAGGGTGAGAGCTTCGAGGTTGCGTCCGTTACCCAGATCGACGATTGCGGCGCCGATGCTTGGGCGTCCGATGGGCTCGCCATTGCGCGGTGGATTGACGAGATAGGCGGAGAGAGTGGAAAATATACCGCCGTTACCCTCGATTTCATGCAATGGCAAGGGAGGTCCTTTTTCTGCGGGGGCAGGAGTGGTGGCAGGGGCGGGACTGTCTCCTGTGCTGCCCGCGTAAAGCAGGCCGCCAGTGAGAAGTGACACGGTAAGGACCGCCTTTAGCGCCGCTGAGGCGCGCGTGTTATAGTGTGTGTTTTTCATGGTTCTAGTTGGTTAGTCTTATCTGTTTGTGTGTGTTGAATGGACGATTGTCCATTTTGTGTGTTTGAGTTCAGAACGCGGTTTGGAACCTTAACGGATACCAATGAACGCATTCCGTTGGGAAACCCTGAACCGAGGCCACTACCGGGCGACCGATGGGCCTCGGCCCAGGGTTTTCCGCGGGTTTCCCCACGGATAGGAATCTTCAGGCGGAGCGCTGCCAGTCGAAGCGCCAGTCCGGATTTTTCTCCAAGCGTAGCGGCTTTGCTTTGGCTACTGCCTTTTCTTCGCGTTGCGTGATGCGCTGGGATGTCGATTCGGAACTGGAATTCTGTATGGTCAGAGCGAGCGGAGCAAAGGCCTTGGCGAAAGCGGCAGCGCTTTCTGCGCCAGTGGTCGCTCCCGAGGCTTTCTCTCTTTCATTAGAAATGAGTGAAAGGCTTTCCTCCAGATGATCGGCTAGGTTGGCCCGGTCATCCGGGGATGCGAAAACTGCAGCCAGCACATCGTGCGACGCCTGGGCTGTGGCAGCCAAAGCAGAATCAAGCGATGAATCCGCCGAGGTTCCATTAAAGATGCATCCGCCACCCGAAGCAAAAACGGTGTGAACCGCATCGTGGATCGCTAGAAGACGGATAGACTCGACCTTGCCAGCAAGGGCGCGGTTCGATGAGATCCGGTTAAGGTAACGTGTGGCTATATGATCCCATGCCAGTATCATGGAATCCAGAACGGGATTCGTCAGATCAAATGCTAGAATGGTAACAAGACGGGAGAATTGTGGTGTTGGAAGGTGCATAAAATTGAATAGATTGTTAGTTAAAAGTGTTGCAGATTTGACCTAGCGTGCCGCTTGGGCGGCATGTCGGCCGTGTATTGCAGTGCTTTGGTGGCGGCCATTGGTCCGCCCCGGTCGAAACCGGAGCGGACCCTTGCCACAAGCCAATCACACGGCGATCAGAGACATCGAGAAAAGAGGCTGACCATACTGGGGCTAATGCCCTCAGAGGGATAAGGCCTCCAGAAAGCTATCGGCATAAGACCTGTGCCCGTAATGGCTGGCATGTCGGATGGGGCGAAGGACCCGAAAATCCTGCCTGCCACCCGAGGCAGGCCCACATGGCCAGCGATGGGGCGGAACGCGTCAACAAAGACAGTCCACCATTGAGGGGATGCCGAAAAGAGAGCGGTTGATCGCGGTTTTCATCAGGATTGGGGCTTTGGAAGTGTCTCAGTATTGATCTGCCAGAAGCTCGTGTATTGCCTCGCGCAGCTGGGACGCCGCAAGAAAATCATTTTTTGCGGAGCGGTCAACAAAAAAATACTAAATTGCACAACTTTGTAATGTATTGGGGCATTTGGCCCCACTCAAGCACCCGGACAATCATGCCCCTGAGCAGGTTCTGGACTCAGATTCCGGCACGGAAACCCGGTTCCGGTGCTTCCTCGCTCGGCCATTCCAGCACCAACTGTTGGTAATCAGGATAATCACAGGGAATCAGAATCAGCGTTGAGCGCATCCAGGTAGGCCCCATAGGCATAAAGATGGGTTGTTCCATTGGTGGGCAAGTCCCGGAGTATGCCGAGGCTGACCAGATGCCTTGCCGCAGAGTGGAGAGTGGGAATGGAAAAATGCAACAAATCCCGGGCAGCACGCACGGAACCCACCGGATGGGACTGAAAGTAGCGATGAAGCGCAGACGCAGATGCGGACGCCCGACCAAGTCCGGCGATCCGCTCACTATCTGTTTTGAACAACTCAGTCAGCCTACTGGCGGTATCAAACGCCTGGTCAGCCGTCACTGCGACGCCTTCGAAAAAAAACATCAGCCATGCCTCCCAATCGCCGCCTTCGCGGATACTGTTGAGCAAATCATAATAGAGGGCGCGATGCTGTTTGAAAAAAAGGCTCAAATAGAGCAGCGGCTGGCGCAGCGTTCCCTCCGCGCATAGCAATAGTGTGATCAGAAGACGCCCAACACGCCCGTTGCCATCCAGAAACGGATGGATAGTCTCGAACTGCACATGTGCCAAGGCAGCTTTGAGAAGGGGAGAAGTCTGCTCTGGCTGGTCATGAAGGAATTTCTCTAACCGTTCCAGGCATGGCATGATTTCATGCGGAGGGGGCGGCACAAACCGCGCGTTTCCCGGCCGGGTGCCACCGATCCAGTTCTGGCTTGAACGGAATTCTCCCGGGTTCTTGCGGCTGCCCCTCCCTTTGGAAAGCAGTATCTCATGCAACTCGCGGATCAACCGCAGCGAAATCGGGAACCCTTCCCGCAATCGCTTCATCCCATGTTCGAGTGCCAGGACGTAATTGGAAACCTCCTGCACGTCGTCGATAGGAACACCGGGGGCCTGCTCATTCTCGAAAAGCAGAAGATCAGAAAGGGACGACTGTGTGCCCTCAATCTGGGAAGAGAGCACCGCCTCCTTTCGCACGTAGCTGTATAGAAAAACGGATGTTTCCGGCAATGCCGATGCGGTCCCATCCAAGCGCCCCAATGCGGCGTGGGCGGCGGCGAATTGGGACTGAAGCACCGGGGACCATTCCACTGGCGGCGCAGGAGGAAGTGGATGGGGCACAAAAGCATGAACCGTCTCCCCAACTGTGGAGATCACGACATATTGCCCTTGAAGCCCTCGTTTCATGTCTGGGAAGATGACGTAAGAACCTTAACGATGCAAGGTTAATTGTTAAGGTTAAGGCGTTATCCTTAACGATACGTGGTCAATCGTTAAGTTTAAACGATTATCCTTAACGATTCTGGCATTTCCGATAACCTTGCCATTTCAAACCCGACCAAAGGGACCTCAATAGGGCAATCCTTGGCAATTCACTGGAAACCTAGCAGTGGGGCAATCGCCAAAGAAATGTGGTTATTGGCCCAATGAGGTGTTGATGCGCGTACATTTGAAGCATAACGGAGCAGGGATGCTCCGCAGACTATTTCAAGAACACTAGCAGTCAGTGTTCTTGTTTCATTTCATCCGGAGTTTTTTTCCCAAACGATACGTCATTTATCCCTGCTTTGTATGCGGCATCTTGCAACTCATGAACCATATCGTTGGTTACTTCAGGGATTATAAAAGTTAACAGAACCTTTTCCCCTTTTGCCTCGGCATCGGTCTTCAACTTCTTGAGCGCACTCACCAAATTTTGTTTTATTATGGCTTTGTCATTCAATGTCATACTTCCATTGGCAGACACTGTCACCTCAGACTCCACATATGTCTCATCCATGCTTGCCTCATTCTTGGTGGAATCCGTCTGATTGTGTGGTTTATGCCTGCTGAAAAGATCTACACTATCAAAATCTTTTTGGGCCATTATTTCTTCTTCGGTGACTAATTGCGGACCGAAATATTTCCCAAGGCGTAGATGCGCAAGAAAGAAACACTTAATCATTTGTCCCTCACTCAGACCGGATTTGTCGAAGGCAACCAGATTGGCCAAGGCTTTGTTTTCCGGTGCTTTCCGTTGTTCTCTCCCGATCTCAATATTCGATACCAGATAGCTAAATGCATCCAAAGTCAAGGTTGCGGCTGAGGCGATATCATTTCGGTCCTTTGCGGCCGCGACAAGGACGGCACAACGCTTCCTGGCTTCAGGCAACGATGACTCAGCAAGGACAGTAGGGAAGATGCCACTTGCCGTAGCCTTTGTGAATGATTGGTTCAAAAAAGAAGAGAAATCGATGAATGCCTTTTGCATCTCTGGCGTGGGCACGGCTTCATCTGCGTGAAGGGATGTAAAGCATGCAACTAGCAGAATCATGGCGGCAAAGCCCCATCGTGCGAGACAGTAAACCGCACTTTTTCTGCAAAAATTGTTCATATGGGGAAGCTAGCACTCCATGAAGCACCTATCAAGCTTAGACGGTGTCCCTTTGAGTGAATGATGCGGGCCCTAGTTCCTCGCTCCATGCGTTCACAGGCCGTGCGGATAGACGGAATCATCATGAGGCTTGCGGAACATGCCTGTAGTGACTGACTTTCAAGCGTGAACCATCAATACGTCCTCGGCGGCTAGCCTCTTTCCCATAGAGACCTGCACTTCCCTCACCACCTTTCCCATCCGCGCGGTGGCCCCCACACCGGCCCTTCCAACAAAGGCCTGCCTTGACAATTCCGATGCCCGGTAGACACGCTGGGGCCGTGTCCCTGCTTATCCTCACCACCGGCGGAACAATCGACAAAGTCTACTTCGACGCATCATCGGAGTATGAGGTCGGTGAGCCAACCGTGCCGCATGTCTTCCGGGAATCCGGCGTGACCCTGCCGTGGCGACTGGAGTCCTTGTTTCGCAAGGACAGCCTGGAAATGACAGCCGAGGACCGTGCAATCATCCGCAGCGCCTGCGAGCAGGCACCGGAGACCCGCATCCTCGTCACCCACGGCACCGACACGATGTGCGAAACGGCAGCGTTCCTGACGGGCATTCCCGGCAAGACCATCGTCCTGACAGGCGCTCTGGCCCCGGCGCGCTTCCGGGTCACCGACGCCATTTTCAATTTAGGGCTGGCCTTGGGTGCCGTGCAATCGATGACGCCCGGCGTCTTCCTCGCCATGAATGGTACAATTTTCCCCGCAGGAAACGTCAGAAAAAACCGCACGCAAGGCAGATTCGAGAATCTGGAGAATCCGGAATAGGCACCGAGCGAGTTCGTTAGAACCCGGCCTGCGCAGGCTGTCTTCACTATTATGCGCTTGCACGGCGGGAAGTGTGCCGGGACTGTGGGGGAGTGATTTCTCCCTGGGATGTCCTGCAATCCGTGCTGCCGGTCTATCTATTGATCGTGGCAGGGGCAGTGCTGCGGTGGGTGGGGGTGGTGCGCAAGGAACACGATGAAGGGGTGATGCGCGTGGTGTACACCGTGATGCTGCCGTGTTTCATGCTCGATAAGATCATGGGCAGCGCGGTGCTCAAGAATAGCTCGGTGGTGGTCAGCGCAATGGGGGTCGGTTTCGGGATGATTCTGATAGGAATAGCGTTGGGTCTGGTGGTCGGGCGCTTGATAGGGCTAGAGCGCGGCACTGGCATGCGGACCTTCGCGCTGAGCTCAGGATGCCAGAATTATGGATTCACAGCGGTGCCGGTGGTGGAGATCCTCTGGAGCACGGGCACGCTGGCTCTGCTGTTCGTGCACAACATTGGCGTGGAGCTGGCGATGTGGTCGGTGGGGGTGATGATCATGAGCGGGGAGCGCGGGATCCCGTGGCGCAAGGTGTTCAACGGGCCTATCATCGCTGTGACCATTGGATTGTTGCTGGTGGCCACCGGGTGGGATGCGCATGTGTCAGGAGCATCGCGCAAGGCGATCTCCATGCTGGGCATGGGGGCCATTCCGCTGGCGGTTTTCATCACGGGCAGCACGATCATGGATCTGGTGATTGCGGAAAAGCCGACGATGAAAATCATCCTTGGTTCCTCTTTGGTGCGGCTGGTGCTAGCACCCATCACGTTTCTGGCTGCGGCCAAGTTCCTGCCTATCGCCACAGAGCTACGGCAGGTTCTCATCGTCCAGGCGGCCATGCCTGCGGCCATGACTCCCATCATGCTGGCCCGGATGTATGGCGGGCGTCCTGCCATAGCAGTGCAGATCGTTGTATTCACCACGGCGCTAAGCCTTTTCACCCTGCCTTGGATCATCACGCTGGGCTGCCAGTGGACCGGGCTGAAGCCGTTGTGGCACTGACAGGATTCTACTGATTGCCGTAATGGGATAGTTGGGGATTGGGAATGCTTGCGGCTACGAGGGATCAAGAATTCCGATTCCGGCCCGGTAACACCGGTTCCGAGCTCAGCTTTTCAGCAATCTCTTTTCACAACCAGTATACACTTCCCGCAGCGATGGAAATTTCTTAGTATCCAGCCATGGACGAAGGAATCCGTGCAAGGCTCGACGAATTTATCCGACGCAAGGGCTTGCGGCGGACAGGGCAGCGCGAGACGATCATCAACTCCGCGTTTTCCCAGGATGAGCATTTCACCGCAGAGGAGTTGTTTGAGCGTGTTAAAAAACAGTGCTCGGACATCTCTCGGGCCACTGTATACCGCACGCTGGGCTTGATGGTGGAGGCTGGGCTGCTACGCCAGATCGACCTTGGGGACAACCATGCGACGTATGACCCCAACTTCCTGGACAAGCCCGCACACAACCACCTCGTGTGCATCGATTGCGGGCGCGTGGTGGAGTTTGAGGACTCCCACATCGACCTGCTCAACGATTGTGTCACGCGGCGGCTCGGGTTCAAACCGGTGCGGCAGTCGCTCAAGATCGAGGCGAGCTGCGAACAACTGCGTATGCACGGCCGCTGCCCGAACCTGATCGCCACACGGCTGAGCGGCAAGCGCCTGCGAAAAAAGCGCTGATCCACGGGTGAATAGTCTATGCTTGAAAGAATACCTTCCGGGGCCACGTTTGTAATCCGCATTCCCTGAGCATTTTCACTTAAAAAACCATGTACACCTCATCCCGCCGTAACTTCATCAAGGGCACCGCCGCTCTGGCCGGTGCCGTCTTCGCCCCGAATATTCTGCTAGCCCAGAACAAGGGCTCCAAACCACTCAACGTCGCGGCAGTCGGTTGCAATGGCAAGGGACTGAGCGACATCATGGAAATCGCAGACGGCAACCGGATCGCCTTCCTTTGCGATATCGACCAAAGCCGGATCAAGGAGGCCGCAGCCAAGTTCCCCGAAGCCAAGATCTTTTCCGACTATCGCGAGATGTTCGCCAGCGTGGCCAACCAGATAGACGTGGTCACGGTATCCACCCCTGATCACATGCATTTCCCCATCGCCGTGGAAGCGATCCGTCACGGCAAGCCCGTGATGGCGCAGAAGCCACTGTGCAACACGGTGTGGGAAGCCCGTGCGCTGGCCAACTTTGCCAAGGAGAAAAACGTGCTCACCGTGATGGGCAACCAGGGTGCCACCATGGAAGGAACCCGCGTGCTGCGTGAATGGATAGAGTCCGGCCTCATCGGAGAGATCAAGGAAGTCCACTACTGGACCAACCGCGCCTTCTGGCCGCAGGGAAAGGGCCTGCAGTTTCCCGCCGAGCCATGCCCGGATTATATCAACTGGAATGTCTGGCAGGGCACATGCGCCACCGAGCGCGCGTACAACTCCAAGATCCATCCGTTCGCATGGCGCGCATTCTGGGATTACGGCTGCGGTGCGCTGGGAGACATCGGCTGCCACAGCTTCAACTCCGCATTCTGGGCGCTCGATCTCAAGGGTGACTTCATCGTCGAGTCCACCAAGGTCAGCGAGTTCGACGACGTCACCGCGCCCAAGCGCGCCACTATCACCTATCAATTCCCGGCCAGGGGCAAACGTGGTCCGGTCAAGGTGGTCTGGCAGGACGGCGTCGTGGATGCTAACACGGACAAGGAATTCGTGCGCCCGCCGGGTGTCCCTGCAGATATGCCTTTCGCCCCGGAAAACGGGCAGGTTTTCGTGGGCACCGAAGGCGCCATTTACGTGGGCGATTGTTACTGCGGCAGCGCACCGGTGGTTTTCCCGGAAGCCCTCAGGGAGAAGGCGCACAAGATCAAGAAAGTCTATGAGCGCGTGAAAGGCGGGCCCACACAGGAACTCTGCCGCGCAGTGCGTGGTGAAGGCCCCAAACCCGTCTCCAACTTCGTCGATCACGCTGGGCCCATGACTGAAATGGTGCTGGTCGGAAACCTTTCAGTTAGATCCGGCAAGAAAATCGACTGGGACAACCATAAGCTGCAGGCCCGCGGCATGCCCGAGCTGCAGTCATTCATCAAGCGCACCTATCGCCACGGTTGGGAACCGAAACTCGGTTGATTCTAACTTGGCGCTAATAGAGATTACCTATCTCAGCCTACTACTTCCTTTGCGGCTTTGCGCCTTTGCGCGAGACCTTCTTCCTTCTCAACCGCATTGGCGTGGCGGCTTGCCCATCCACTGCCGGTAATTTATTACACCCTACTTTTCAACGATTCCCCGGGCGGCAGCAACCTTATTCTTGATTGTCAAAGCTTCTCGCAATTTTTCCAAAAAACGCCCCAAGGGGCTGAGGGGGACGACATCAATCGGTATGGAAAATCCATTGGAAAAAATCAGGTTGGTTTCTCCCACGTCAAAAACTGCCAGACAATCTTTCTCCCGAAACCATGTGCCACGACAAATCTCGACAAACCCGGCTTGCACGAAAAACGCTGTAATTTCACGACTTGTCGCGTTACGACCCACGAAGAACGGTTGAGAGGTAAGGATTGAGAACTTCTCATCCAGCACGATGAAACCCTCTAGCTTGTTCATTCCCGGGAATGATGCGCTCATTAACGAGTAACAGTCTATCCAAATATTGGAGCGGAGTGCCAGGCCGTGCCTCGAACCAATCACTGATCATGCCTGACGTGAGGTCTTCGACGCAATAAGGCTGCCTGCCAAAGCCAGCGCCCTTGGTGATTTTCCACATGCGCCGTGCCAGTTCTTTCTCGGGATAGAGATCGTGCTCCATACGTCCGAGCTCACGCCGACCAAGGGCTTTCCTTTCGATCCAGCAGCCTTGATCCGTGGCCCATTCCCGCAGCCAGGCCATCTGCTGGTCCCGTATCAACGGCCACCGGTTGCGTGTCCAAGGCTCTGCCGCACTTGCTCCAGCTTTTCCCGCAAGGTAATCGCGGGCTGCGAGGAGACGATTTTCTTCGCTTGAACTTGAGTGAGTAGCGGGTGCATTCCCGTATTCGCTGTCTCCCTTGCCGGGTGGCTTTGCTTGGCCGGATTTGCGCCCCTGTGACACAGCGGCAGTTTAGAAGTTACAGCTCTCATATGTCCAGCATGGACCCTTCCCCTCTGGAATGCAACCCCGGATTCTTCAGGCCCGGGCAACTACCCCCGCCATCATCATTACCCAGCCTTGCCTTCCTTTGCGCGGGACAACCGTAGCGCAGCGGAGATGCCAACGGCAAATGGCCGCAGGCAAATGGCCGAGCACGCATCCTTAATAACGAGGCATTCTTCCCTCTCATGTACCGCTTCCCTCACCAGTCGGTTGCCTGGCGGTATAAGCGCACGCGTTCCGCCAGGTCGCCACCGGTTAGAGCTTCAAGGCGGCGGGTGGAGAACGCCTCGCAGGTGAACGAGGCGAGGATGGACCCCTGCACGATCGCCTGCCGCAGCAAGTCCTCTGAGTATGGCGGCAGCCCCTGCGCTGCCAGATAACCGGCCATGCCGCCAAGGAAGGTGTCACCGGCTCCCGTGGGATCTGCCACGGCTTCCAGCGGCCATGCGCTGCAACGGAAAATGTCGATCTCCACCTGATCAGTATCCGCGTCCTGGGTTTTGGAGAATAGCATGGCACCGAACTCGCCGAGTTTGATGACGACGTAGCGCGGGCCTTTTCCTAACAATATTTTTCCAGCGCGCACCAGACTGGATGTGCCAGCAAGGTCACGGGCCTCGCCCTCGTTGAGCACGAAAAGGTCCAACAGCGGCAGCACCTCATGGAGTCTCTGGTTAGCTATCGAAATCCACAGGTCCATCGTGTCCGCCACGACAAAGCGCCCGGTATCTGCTGTCTCGATTCCGCATTGGGACAGCATTTCCATCTGATTGTCCGGAGACATGTTAGCGAGGACCACCACAGGCGCGGCGGCGGACGCGGCAGGCACCTTGACCTGCCAGTTCTCAAGCACATTCAGGCCTACGCGGTGAGTGGTGCGCTCGTTCATATTGGCGTGGTATTCGCCCGACCAAGTGAAGGATTCGTTTTCCGAGCGTTCCACGCCGTTGAGCGAGATCCCATGGCTCTCCAGCATGTCCAGGTGCTCCTTCGGAAAATCGTGGCCGATGATGCCGATCAAATCCACCGGGCTGGTGAAGAACGAGGCAGCCAGCGCGGCATACGCGGCGGACCCACCGAGCAGGTTGGCGGCCTCAGCCTCGGGCGTTTTAACGTGGTCGATGGCGATGGTGCCGCCGATGATAATGGATGAACGGGGAGTGGTCATGGGATGAATCTGAAGTGCGGTGGCCAAGGCATCAGGAATGCTCGGGCGGGATTGCTATAGGGGTGCCAGTGATGCTTGGCAAGAATAGTGATCATGTGGGGGACAGGCCGGAAATGCCGTATCCATGGATATCCTACAACCTCAAACACTAAACGAACACAGTATCACTTGAAAACCTCACCGTAACTGAACTGATTTATTGCTGCAGATATAGTTCATGACGACCTCCTGACTTCTCCAAATACCACACAGCCTTTATTGTGTGGGAATCGGCCACTGAAATAAATACCTCCCCGCCATTACTAAGCACATAGCGGAATGTTCCCGCTTCTGGTCCACCTTTTACATGACCAACCGGAACACCTTCGGTTTGCGTAACAAAGAACTCCGGGGCGAATGCATCTGGAACTCCAATCTTGGAAACCAAATCCTTCATGCTAGTATGCACATTAATCTGAAGATGATCAAATGCACTTGGCTCTCGTTTGGTTGCTGGCGGGTGCTCTGGGAGAATATTAATCGGTAATTTACTGCTCCAATGCCACTGCTCGCGGTTGATATCTGTGGCAGATGAAGAGCATGTACCCGCGAGACTAGAGAGAAAAACGAATGCCAGCAATAGTTTAGGTTTCTCAAAAGATAAAGTCATTACTCGCTAATTCACATGTGGCGGCTTCATGGGAGTGCTGATTGCCGAGGAGTATGAGCTTCCCGGTTCGGCCTCCATGTCTGTCAGATTTCTCACGGCAGGTCAAGACGGAAAGCGGAGCCATGACAGATAGACCATCTCCGCTCACAAACCCTTTCGGATAAAGCCCTCAAGAAATACCTGGTAAGCCTGTGATCCGGGACCGGTGGAGTGGCGTTGGATCGACTCTTCGATCGTGCGGATGCAGAGAGTCCAAACTTTTGTCGGAAGCGGTTCGCGATTGCCCCCATTGTCTATGGACATGGCGCGCTCCCGCACCCTGAGGATATCTCCATGCAGGCCGACAAGCGCTTTCTCGCTGGGCGATGTGTCAGGGATCTGTGGCTTGCCGCCCTCGGAAGTCTTGCGGACCTTGTTGAGTGTGGAACGGATCTGGGAATCGCTCATTTCAATGCCATCGGCCTTGGCCGCGTGTACACAAGCCAGAATCCGGCGTTCAATTTCAAACAGGATAGGCGTGAAGGACGGATCCTTCATGATGTCGGTGGTGTTCATAGGCTTGGCAGTGATTGCGGATTAGGGCAATTCAAGGCGAATTGCGGTCCGTGTCCAGCGACAACTAAAACTGATGCGTTCAATGTATTTACAGATTGCCCTTTCGCATCAACCTAAGAGCTCCAAGAGCCGACAGTTCAATGAGTTGCGGCTTCTTTTCTGGCTTTGCAGATGGCGCGGATCGGGCTTGAAGCGGGCAATGTCGGTAAGCTTTGTG
>Ga0118677_10000580_pt1 | contig 80758 bp, 77 predicted proteins | sample AliMusrvi5mmetaG_FD_86154 | JGI IMG/M metagenome (GOLD analysis project Ga0118677, IMG submission 86154)
AATGAATGTTGTTTAAATTCATTTCGCAAAAAATTCTCAATATCGTAAGGTGATTCCCAGTATTTCAAATCCCCGACTTCAGAATGTCGGTTATAAACTAAATAACATGCTTGATGCAAAGCAATACCATGCAATTGATCTTCTTTAGAAAAGCCCCAAAAACTTGTTAATGTACCTTTTGAAACTTCATCATCAGCAACTGAATTGATATTTTCTTTATCAGTTATTGAATTTAGGCGCATTAAAATTTGTTCAAATCTGTCTTTATATTTTGTAATTTCTTCATCTTTTCATGCTAAAATCCATAACATCTTTCCGATTCACACAGATTACACCACGGACTAACCGTTAAAAAGTGTCCTAAGCCACTAAATTCAAGGTAAATAATGACTTTTAAAGCCCTTTAGAATCGGATATTTCATACTCCTCAACACTCTGTAGGCATTTATTAGATTAAAGAGAAGAAAAATCATCGGAAAAGTTCTTACCGCTTTTGCAAGACCATCCATGCTCTTTTTGTGCGGAGATGTTTTACCAAATTCATTTCGACGATCAACATTAACTAAAAATTAAACTAAAGGATAAAAATTGTCATCTACAGAAATATATTTGAAGTTTCTGAATTTATGTATTTATTTTGTATGGCCTTAAATCAGAAAGGTTCTGAAGAAATAACAATCATTCATTTATACATTCATTAAATTTTATAACAATGTCAAAAATTAAAATCGGTATCAACGGTTTCGGTCGTATCGGACGCTTTGTATTCCGCGTTGCAGTAGCAAAAGAAAATGTAGAAGTTGTTGCAATCAACGACCTTATCGATGTAGATTATATGGCATACATGCTAAAATATGATTCTACACACGGTCAATTCAAAGGTACTGTTGAAGTAAAAGACGGACAACTGATTGTAAACGGAAAAACAATCCGTGTTACAGCTCAGCGCAATCCTGCTGATATCAACTGGGGCGCTGTAGGCGCTGATTATGTGGTTGAATCAACTGGTTTGTTCCTTGAAAAACCTAAAGCCCAGGGTCATATCGACGGTGGTGCCAAAAAAGTTATCCTTTCGGCTCCTTCAAAAGACGATACCCCGATGTTTGTTATGGGTGTAAACCACAAATCATACACCAACGACATGACATTTGTTTCTAATGCATCATGTACAACCAACTGTCTGGCTCCTGTTGCCAAAGTATTACACGACAAATTTGGAATTCTGGAAGGTTTAATGACAACCATTCATGCTACTACCGCTACTCAAAAAACCGTTGACAGTCCTTCTGGTAAGGATTGGAGAGGTGGACGCGGTGCCAGCCAGAACATCATCCCATCATCAACCGGAGCTGCAAAAGCTGTTGGTAAAGTGATTCCTTCGCTGAATGGCAAATTAACCGGTATGTCTTTCCGGGTTCCAACTCCTGATGTTTCAGTGGTTGACTTAACGGTTCGTTTGGCTAAAGAAACTACTTATGCTGAAATCTGTGCTGCTATGAAAGCTGCTTCAGAAGGCGAATTGAAAGGAATTCTTGGATATACCGAAGATGAAGTAGTATCTACCGACTTCCTGGGCGATACACGGACTTCAATTTTCGATGCAAAAGCCGGTATACAGTTGTCTCCAACTTTCGTCAAAGTGGTTTCATGGTACGATAACGAAATGGGTTATTCAGCAAAAGTTGTTGATTTGATCCAATATATGGATTCTGTAAAATAATTGCTGAAATTCCTATACCTTAAGAAAGGCAGTCCAAATGGGCTGCCTTTCTTTGTTTAGCGCAATAACATTTTGGCTTCAACTGATAACGCCTGAACCACCATCAGTGACCATCGCTTTATTCAAACAGTGTCTTTTCGACCAACTCACAGATGATATGGCCAACCAGGATATGTGCTTCCTGAATCCTCGGGGTATCGATCGAAGGAATAGTAATAAGCACATCAGCTAATTCAGCCATTTTACCGCCAGTAACGCCTGAAAGAACAATGCAGGTAATTCCAATCTTCTTTGCTTCGAGAAGTGCCTTCCTGATATTTTCAGAATTTCCTGAAGTTGAAATGGCAACAAGTACATCGCCCTTCTTCCCGACTGACTGAATATACCTTGCAAAAGCATTTTCAAATCCATAGTCATTTGAAACGGCGGTAATAAACGAACTGTTTCCATGACAGGCTTCCGCATGTATGGGTGGCCGGTCCAGGTAAAATTTGCCGGATAACTCCGCTGCCAGATGCTGGGCATCAGCTGCACTTCCGCCATTTCCGCAAAAAAGGGTTTTATTTCCTGATTGGTAAGCCAAAACTATGATCTCAGAGGCTTTCTCAATCCGAACAATCAATTCTGTATTGCCCAGGATTTTTTGGTCAAGATCAATTGCCTGCTGAATCCGGTTGGTTATAAGAGAGTGGTTATTATCCATTATAAAGTTATAATATCCCGTGAGAACGTAGTATCTCAGCCAAATCAGGATGCTTTTTGGAGTATTCGCGAAGAGTAGATATTAAGTTACGACTATTTTCCTCGGCCTTGGATGCTTGCACTAAAGCTGGTTTCATTGCCGTACGGCGGTCCCAGATCATATAGCCTAGCATGAAAATGAAGAGGGTAATTAAGATGCCAAACCCCCAGTAAAAAAGTGTTTTTATATCATCGATTTGCTTTTGCTGATACATGAACTGCTTATCGACACTTTCAAACCTAACCTCTATCTTTTCCTCGAGTGCACTTATTTTTGCATCAACAAGTATGGCCCGATCACGGTCAGCCAGGGTATAAGGTACCACCACCTGTTGTTCCTGTGCCAGGATAGGATTGCTAAACAAGATGCAGAATAAGATAACGACCAACACCAGCGGTTTCATATCTGATGATATTTTATTCAAAAATACAAATTAAATACAATTTATTCAAGTTTCTTTTCCAGTCCCTTAGACTTCGCCTGATTATAAACATCGGTAAAAGTCTGAACCATGTTCGACCATGAGAATTTCTTTTTCTCTTCCACTATGTTAGTTTCGAAATTTGTTATTCGTTCATGCTCATAAAAATCGACCAATGCATCAGAAATTGCTCCGCTTTCCGGTTCAACCACATACCCGATTACTCCATCCGGTATAATTTCAGACAATCCACCTACATTGGTTACAAGCATCGGCTTATTAAAATGATATCCAATTTGCGTCACCCCACTCTGTGTAGCACTTTTATAGGGCTGAACAACAATGTCTGCTGCACTAAAATAGAGGTTAACCTCATCGTCAGGAATAAAGTCGGTACGCAATTCAATCCGATCTTCAAGATTTAGCTCTTTTATTAAGGTAAGGTATGGCTCAGGGCTTGAATAATACTCACCGGCAACCAAAAGCTTAACCGGATATTTTTGTAACCGTTCATCAGAGAATGCCTTAATAAGTAGATCGAGCCCTTTGTAATCACGGATAAAACCAAAGAAAAGCAGGTATCGCGTATTTAAGTCAAGATTCAATTTCCTTTTAGCAGATTCAAATGAAAGTCTTTCTCCATAATTATCGAAAATAGGGTGAGGACAATATCCCAGCGTCAAATCTTTTCTAAAAGAAGTAGCATCTGTCAGTACACTCTTCGACATAGCAATCAGGCCATGAATCCGCTGAATGAAGTAATTGGTCAGCAAGCGATCGCCCGTATGGTGTTCGTGGGGAACAATATTATCTGCAAGGCATATAATAATAGTATGTTTGTTTTTCCGAATCCTCCCGGCAATAGTCCCCAGACAAGGTGCCAGAAAAGGCATCCAGTAGCGGATGATTACCAAGTCAGGTTTTTCACCACCAATCCTTCTTCCAACTTTAATCCAGTTAAAAGGATTAACCGAATTAATAGACCGTTTGATTTTTAAGTCTTCAGGTACTTTTTTAGCATTGTATTGAGTTTTCCCCGGGAAAAGAATCGAAGGGTATTGCAAAATAAATGTTTCCAGTTCAACCTCAAAACCCATAGAGGCAAATTCCTGGGCCAGTCGTTCATTCGTTGTGGCAATCCCTCCCCGGTAAGGATATGCAGGACCAATTATTTTGATGGTTCTCAATTTTTTTCTGTTTAAGTATACATTCAACAAATGTGCAACATGTTTATCAATTGGGAAAGTAAATTCTTCAGGAATAATATTTTCTGCCGAAACCCACCGGAATGACTGGTTCCCATTTTCCATAAGAGGGAAATCGAATGGTTTTTCAGAAACCCGAAAGCGGATTGGTTCAACTAAGCGGGCAACGTAATAAACACTGATCAACTGATGATTTTCCCAGAATAGGGCCTTTTGATAGAAATCAGTAGTATAAAAATGTTGCACGGCTTCAATTTCCTGATTGCACTCTTCCCGCAGTTCCCTTCTCAGGCAATCAATCGTCCCTTCACCCAAGTTCATTCCTCCACCCGGGAATTTGGTCATCTTCATGTCCAACTGAAACTCATCAGTCACAAGCACCTCGTTCAGGTCATTAATAATCAGGGCATAAACACGGATTGTTAGTCCGCTTGGAATTTCATCAGGCATCTTCTTTCATTTTTTGTTCGGTAAAGCTTATTATTTCCTGAAGCTGATCAGGTTCAAACCAGCTGATTTCAGAATCACCCCGAAACCAGGTCAATTGCTTCCTGGCATATTTGCGTGTATTTCGTTTGATCAGGTCAATGGCTTCATCCAACGAACAATTTCCATCCAGGTATTCAAACAGTTCCTTATACCCCACCGTATTCATTGAATTTAATTTACGGTGCGGATACACTGTTTTAGCTTCCTCCAGCAATCCCGATTCGATCATCCGTTCTACCCGCTCATTGATGCGTTCGTATAAAACCTTCCGATCCTGATTGATTCCTATTTTTAAAATCCTGAACGGACGTTCGCGTACAATATTCTTTCGGAATGAAGTGAAAGGCTTCCCTGTCATTTGATGAATCTCAACGGCATGAAGCAAACGTTTTGGATTATTCAGATCGGCGATCCTGTAATATTCAGGATCAATCTCAAGAAGTCTCTGCTGTAATGCTTCGAGTCCGTTTTTTTCATACCACTTAATCACCTCATTCCTGATTTCAGGAGAGACATTCGGGATATCATCAATACCTTTACACAAGGTATCCACATATAACATCGAACCGCCGGTCAGAATCAAGGGGTTCATGGTCTTGAAAAGCCGGCCGATCAGCATCAATGCTTCGGTTTCGTATTCACTGACATTGTAATAATCGTGGATGGATTTAGTTTGAATGAAATAATGAGGTACATCTTTCAAGTCTTCAGGCGAAGGTACCGCGGTACCAATAGATAATTCACGATATATCTGACGTGAATCTGCTGATATAATACCGGAGTGATAATGTTGGGCGAGTCGTAGACTGATCTCTGATTTTCCAATTCCTGTGGGTCCTACTACCACTATTAATGTTTTCATCCTGATCATTTGTATGGAGCACAAAGATAGGCATTAATATAAAAAAAGAAGGGGACTTTAAAGTCCCCATTTGCTACATATCCATTTCTCCGAAAATCTCATAATAGTCTTCCAGATCACCGAAACTCTTATACGAATCCTTTGGTTCGATAAGTTCAACTTCAGGACTTTCAAAATCATTAATTAAAAATTGAGAAGGCGCAAAGCCCTTTTCATAAGCAACAAATGGTTCTTTTAGATCTGTTTTCATAAGTTTCTCCTTTAATTCTAAATAAAATAAACGTTCATTAAAGAAATCAAAGACATAAACTAGCTTTTGCCCAATTTCTGAAATATATTCATCCATTTTTGTATGTCGCATACTCCTGATTTTTGGAGTTTCCGACCCGGAATCGAGAGAACTGATTTCAATTTGTTTCCGCCAAAGTTGATCAGTTATATAGAAAGACGCAAGCTGTGATGAATCAAAATCCGATGTGTTTTGAATCGTCCGGTGAAAATCTTCAAAAGTATGTTTAGAGTCAATATGAATAAGCCGCTTAAATTCTGGTGCTTCTGATGATGAAACTTCGAATATGCAGATCATAAATCACTAATTAATTAATATTGTTATACTCAAAACTCCTGACAAAATAAGTCCAAATAGTAACCGCAACAGCAATGTGCCTATGAAAAGGCAAAAACTAAGTGTTAAAAAATATTAAAATAAATATTACAAATGTGTATCAATCTGTTTATCTGCAACATGCATCTTCACCTTAAAAATAGTGAAATCATCTGTTCTGGAAAAATCGAATATATTTTACAATTGGTCGTAAAATAAAGTAGAGAAACAATCTGAACAAGCGATATTCCACAAAACAGATAAACGGGAAGTAATCTCAACTCCTAATTCCGGGATCTTGTCCTATCGCAGCATTAACAGCGTATTACCAGGTTATCTATTTAAGTATAGCCTAAGTATAAAATAAGTATTGCATAGGTATACCTTATTTATTCCTGAACACATAAGGTATACACAAGGTACACACAAGGTATACACAAGGTATACTCAAGGTAATACTTTGAACCCTCTCCTTATTCATCCTGGTAGTACTCAAAACCATTCGGAATTCAAGCCTGATGAAACCAAAGGAACATTCAATCATGTGGTTTTTTCAGAAAAATGCTGCATGTTTTCAGGCTCATTCCATTAAAGATTCATTTTTTGGTGTGTGAGAGTTTTCTTAAGGGGCTGCTGATGTAATTATTTATAAACATCTGTGACCTATTAGATGCTCCTCAAATAAAATGACTATGAGATTCGGAACACTCTTTTATGAAAATATCAGGATCGCCTTACAATCCATTCGCAGCAATCTGCTTCGGACAATTCTTACGGTCTGTATTATTGCAGTTGGGATCACAGCTTTGGTTGGAATTCTGACGGCAATCGACTCGATAAAAAATTCGATCACGAAGGAATTTACTTTTATGGGGGCGAATACATTTACACTCAATTCAAGAGGAATGCGCATACAGGTTGGGAATAATCGCTACAGGACGAGAAATTATTCGTTCATTAGTTTTTTCCAGGCAAAGGAGTTTAAAGAAAAATATGTTTTCCCTTCATCAGTCTCAATTTCGACCAATGCAACCAGCACGGCGACTGTAAAATATGAATCACAAAAAACCAATCCCAATGTTTCGGTACAGGGAGTTGACGAGAATTATCTCTTTACTTCGGGAAATGACATTAAGGTGGGTCGAAATTTTACTGAAGAGGAAATTACTTCAGGGCGAAATGTGGTCATTCTTGGAGATGGGGTTATTAAGAAGATATTTCGTAAGGGCGAAAATGCGCTTCAAAAGACCATTAGCATTGGAGGGGGAAAGTACCGGGTAATCGGAGTGCTTGAGTCAAAAGGCCTTGGATTCGGATCGGGTGGCGATCAGCTTTGCTTGCTTCCGTATACCAATGTCAGGAGTTATTTCTCTCGACCGCAAATGAATTTTGCCATTCAGGTCAAGGTGTCCAATACCGAATTGGTTGACCCGGCGATCGGTGAAGCTGAGGGAACATTCCGAATAGTCAGAAATCTGAATCCCACAGATGAAAGTGATTTTAATGTTGAAAAAAGCGATAACCTTGTCAATATACTGCTTAAGAATATTCAGAATATAACACTTGTAGCAACAATCATTGGATTTATCACTTTATTTGGTGCAGCAGTCGGTCTGATGAATATTATGCTTGTGTCGGTCACCGAACGTACCCGGGAAATTGGGATACGGAAAGCGATGGGAGCCACCTCGAAAATTGTGAAACAGCAATTTCTCATTGAATCAATTGTTATCGGGCAAATCGGAGGTGCTGTGGGGATTGTTCTTGGCATCCTGGCGGGAAACGGAGTGGCGAGTATGATTGGTACCCCATTCTTTATTCCATGGATATGGATCCTGGTAGGTGTTGTCCTTTGCTTTTTTGTTGGAATACTCTCGGGATATTATCCTGCACAAAAGGCTTCAAAACTTGATCCGATCGAGAGTTTACGCTTCGAATAGTTAGCAGGCTTTGCCGTTGAAATTGAATGAATAAGTTCATATCGATGTGTCTGCCTGTATAATTCTTATCTGATCTCAAGTCTTGATACTAAAATTAGTTGCTGCCTATACCTGTTTAACAACTTATGTTTTAATTCTTTGTTTTATTCTGATTGAATAAAACTCCTGATTTATAGTTTTTTTCAGAAAAGCTATATCTTTACTTTTCGGGATAAATCAGGTTAGAGATTAGACATAACAAGAAATGACAAAACTTCAAACACAGGCAGAACAACGATTAATACAGGATTATTTTGACGAGTTGCTGAAGGCATGTGACCATAAGGTTTCGGACGATGGCATAGTTCGGATACGTAAGGCATTTGAATTTGCCAATAACGCCCATGCCGGGGTGAAAAGAAAATCAGGCGAACCCTACATTATTCATCCACTTGCAGTAGCTAAAATAGTAATCGAAGAAATCGGGCTAAGCGCTACCTCCATCATCGCTGCTTTGTGTCATGACGTGGTTGAAGATACCGATTATACACTGGAAGACATTAGTAACCTGTTTGGAGAAAAGGTCGCTTCGATTGTTGACGGATTAACCAAACTCACCGATGAGTTTACTCCACAGCATGATTCAAAGCAGGCCAATAACTTCAGGAAGATGCTGATGACCCTGTCGGATGATGTCAGGGTTATCCTGATTAAGCTTGCCGACCGTCTGCATAACATGCGAACGCTTGATTCAATGGCTCCGCAGAAACAATTAAAAATTGCAGCAGAAACACTATACATCTTCGCCCCCCTTGCCCACCGTCTTGGTCTCTATGCCATCAAGTCGGAACTTGAAGATCTAAGCCTGAAATACAAACATCCCGATGCCTTTAACCAGATACAGTTCAGACTGCAGAATCAGCGGGAGAAAAGAGATTACCTGGTAACCGAATTTATCCGTCCGATTGAAGAACAACTTAAACAGGAAGGCATTGATTTCGTAATCACCGAGCGTCTTAAATCAATTTATTCCATCTGGAATAAGATGCAAACCAAAAGTGTTTCGTTTGATGAAGTATATGATTTACTGGCCGTCCGCATTGTCTTTAACCCTAAAACAAATGTTTCAGAAAAACGGCAATGCTTCGATATCCTTTCACTGGTTACCGATATTTACAAGCCAAAACCCGATCGAATACGCGATTGGATTACAATTCCAAAGGCCAATGGCTATGAAGCACTGCACGTGACGGTAATGGGACCTCAAGGCAAATGGGTTGAAATACAGATTCGCACACAACGAATGGATGAAATTGCTGAAAGAGGATTTGCCGCCCATTCCAAATATAAGAATATTAAAGATGTAGAAAACGAACTGGACCGTTGGTTGGAGAAAATCAAGGAAATGCTTCAGAATCCGGAATCAGATGCGTTGGAATTTCTGGATGAATTTAAGATGAACCTATTCACTTCAGAGATCATAGTCTTTACCCCCAAAGGCAGAATGGTGAATTTACCCAAGAATGCCACGGTGATCGATTTTGCATACGAGATTCATACTGAACTGGGGAATCATTGCATCGGGGCGAAGATCAATCATAAACTTGTTCCGGTTTCACACGTCCTGCAAAGCGGAGACCAGGTAGAAATACTTTCATCACGGACACAATCGCCACAACTGGCCTGGCTTGCCTTTTTAATCACTGCCAAAGCAAAAGCCAAAGTCAAACAGTCATTCAAACTTGATCGTAAAGGACACATCGAACATGGACGTAAAATCATTGAAGATGAACTGGCAAAGCATAAAATATTACCTTCTTCTGATACCCTTAAAAAATTAAGCTCATATTACGGTCTTACCAATAAAGAGCAACTTTATGCACAGGTTGGACTGGGATTTCTGGAACTTGGCAACCTCGATGAAGTGCTGCAGACACGGAGGGAGAACAAATTGTCAAAATTCTGGAAACTTTCCTTTTCTCAAAAGAAGGACGAGCCTGTATCAACGGATAAATTAGATAAAAAAGTGCCATTTATTCTGAAGGAAGATCCTGAAGAATCGAATTATACGCTGGCAAAATGTTGCAATCCGATTCCGGGAGATGATGTGGTAGGCTATATTTCGGATGATGAGCACATTATTATTCACAAGAGAAACTGCCCTGAAGCTCTAAAGATCATGTCTCAGCAAGGTGACAAGATCATTACCGCCGAATGGACTAAATTTAAAAGACTGTCTTACCTATCGCGTATCAAGCTCAGCGGATTCGACAGGGTTGGCGTAGTAAACGAAATTACAACCATCATTTCAAAACTAAATAACATCAATATGCGTACCGTTCATTTCGATACGCATGATGGTATTTTTGAAGGTGAATTATACTTATATATACACAGTGTTCAGGATCTGAACGAACTTATTGTTCAGCTCAAGAAAATCAAGGGAATAGATATGATCGAACGGATTGAAAAAATTCAGCAATAATTATTTGGCTTCGCTTATTATCGGAAAAATATATTATTTTTGATTCTTATTCTTAATTGGTTTAAATATGAATAGCCAAAAAAACAAAGAAGCAGTAAAACGTATGTTCATTGAATATCTAGAGGCCAATGAACATCGGAAAACTCCGGAACGATTTGCAATACTTGAAGAAATTTATTCCAGAGAGGGACATTTCGATATTGAGTCGCTCTACATTTCGATGAAAAACAAGAATTACAGGGTCAGCAGAGCCACTTTGTACAATACGATGGATTTGTTGCTTGACTGTAAACTGATCATCAGACATGTGTTTGGAAAAAATATGGCCCAGTTTGAAAAAGCTTTTGCCATTCCTCCGCATGACCATTTGATTGATCTCAGAACCGGTTCACTAACAGAATTCTATGATCCACGTCTGAAGGAAATCATCGAAGATATTTGCGAGAAAAACAACTTTGGATTCTCGCATCATACGCTATATATCTATGGACAATTCTTCAACAAATAGGTCCTATTACCTTCTGTGTATTTTGATTCCGTTTGAACGAATTAGTTCCTTGCATACTTTTAGGCATTAATTTTATCAGTACTTCAGTAAATAATTTGTAATTTTATCGCTCAGATAAAACAACTAATTCCGTGAAAATTGAAACTAAGAATGTTCAGTTTTCGCGGATTATCGTGTTAAAACATTTATGAATGATTTAGTTCTGATTGTTGATCGACAGAAAAGAAGAGGTTCATCAATGAAAATACACACGTTTGAAACCAATTCAATGTATCTTATATAATCCAGATAAAAAATGAAAGTAGATGTCTTGTTAGGTCTCCAGTGGGGCGATGAAGGTAAAGGAAAGATTGTGGATGTTTTGACTCCCGGATACGATGTCATTTCAAGATTTCAGGGTGGCCCGAACGCTGGTCATACGCTGGAATTCAATAATTTCAAGCAGGTTTTACATACCATCCCTTCGGGTATTTTTCGTGAAAATAAATTAAATGTAATCGGCAATGGTGTGGTTATTGATCCGATCATCTTTGTGAAAGAAACTGAATCAATCAGTAAACACGGTGTCGATCTTCATAAATCGTTATATATTTCGAAAAAGGCACACCTGATACTCCCAACCCACCGCCTGCTGGATGTTGCCTCAGAAGAAGCCAAGGGCCTCACCAAAATTGGTTCAACCTTAAAAGGAATCGGACCAACCTACCGCGACAAGATTGGGCGTGAGGGATTGAGAGTTGGTGATCTCTTCGAAAACTTCACCGAAAAGTATACATCGCGGATTCAGGCGCATAAAGACTTACTCGATAACTACTACCATTACAATTACAAAGAAATATTGGCAGAAGCCGAAAAAGAATGGATGAAAGCCATCGAAGTGCTTAAAACCTTTAAGATTGTTGATACCGAACACCTGATCAATGAATGCCTGGCTGACAACAAATCAGTACTGGCTGAAGGAGCACAGGGAACCATGCTGGATATTGACTTTGGATCGTACCCCTTTGTAACTTCTTCGAACACGATTTGTGCCGGCGCTTGCACTGGTCTGGGAATCGCTCCAAATAAAATAGGTAAAGTCTGTGGTATTTTTAAAGCTTATTGTACCCGAGTGGGTATGGGACCGTTTCCCACCGAGCTGTTTGATCTGGACGGACAAAACATGCGGGATGTGGGCCGTGAATATGGCTCAACAACAGGACGTCCACGTCGTTGCGGCTGGCTGGACCTGGTAGCATTAAAATATTCAATCATGTTGAATGGTGTGACAGAATTGATCATGATGAAAGCCGATGTGATGGACAAATTTGAAACCATTAAGATATGTACCGGCTATGAAATCGATGGAGAAATAACAGATAAGTTTCCTTTCGAGTTGAACGACAATGTAAAACCTATGTATATTGAATTACCTGGATGGCAGTCTGACCTCACTCAATTATCCAGTCAAAATGAATTTCCCGAAGAGTTTAATAATTATATCAATTTTATTGAGGAGCAAGTTGGCATACCGATCACGATTGCATCAGTGGGTCCGAACAGGGCACAAACAATATTTTTAGGAGAGTAAAAGAAAAAGGAGTCGGGAAACCGGCTCTTTTTTCTTTTATACAAGTTCTTTTATACAATTATTTTGATTTTGAGAAGGAATGACTATTTTAGAACTTTTAATCTTTTGTTTAATCGTTTCTAATAACCTGAAATGGAAATCGTCCGGCCAACATTATTGCTAGATAAGGAAATAGCTCTGCGAAATATTGAGAACATGGTTCGGAAAGCCAATGATTTGCATTTAAATTTCAGGCCACATTTTAAAACACACCAGTCAGCCGAAATAGGAGAATGGTTTCGGACAGCAGGGGTTAAATGCATAACCGTTTCATCTTTTACAATGGCCAGCTATTTTGCAGATAACGGTTGGGACGATATTACCATTGCTTTGTCAGTAAACATTCCTGAGATCCCTGAGATCAATGAACTTGCAGGAAGGATTAAACTAAATGTTTTGATTGAGAATCAGGAAGGTCTTGAAGCTCTTCAGAACCAGATAACCTGGCATACAGGTGTTTTCATCAAAATAGATACCGGATACAATCGTACAGGAATTGAAGCAAACAGAACTCCTTTGATCGATCAGCTACTTGTGAATATACAAAAATCACCTCTGCTTCAGTTTAAAGGGTTCTTATCACATACCGGGCACACTTATCAGGCGAATTCAACCCATGATATTTTCAGCCGTCATTTTGATGCCTTATTGAAAATGAAAGCATTAAAGACCCGCTACCAAAGCGAGTGGCCCGAACTTATTATTTCGTTGGGCGATACCCCTTCATGCAGCCTTTGCGATAAATTTGACGGGGTTGATGAAATCCGACCCGGCAATTTTGTGTTTTATGATTTAATGCAGTTTAAACTTGGAGTTTGTAAATTGACAGACATTGCCGTACGAATGGTATGTCCGGTCATAGCCGTTCATCCATCAAGAAATGAAGTTGTGATCTATGGTGGAGCAATCCATTTTGGCAAAGATTCAGTCATTAATATTGATGGGAAACCGCTTTTTGGAAGAATAATTATCAATGTAGACGATAAAAAAATCTTACTGGATGAAAAAAACTATCTGCATGGATTATCGCAGGAGCATGGCATATTAAAGATTTCTCCGCGCGACCTAAGTTACTTCGAACCCGGAATGCTTGTTGAAATTATTCCTGTACATTCCTGCCTGACTGCAAATCTCATGAAACAATACCTGACCACTGAGGGTGAGGTGATTAAAATGATGCCATTCGTTTAATTAATTTCCAGTACACAATAAAATTTCTATTTAATTAGTTTGCTAATCTGATTCCTTATTTATAATGAATCTATTTAACGATTTCTTTTGATCAAAGGAACTTGTCTTTTGTTATAGTGCTTTCATCATTTATTTACTTATTTTTCAAATATGAGAATTAAACGACTTGGCTTTTTATCAGTATCGCTGATATTAGTTGCAGTACTATTTGGGGTTAGCTCCTGTAAGCATGATGGCATTCCTGCTTCCGAGATGGCTCCGGTCTCTTTTTCTGAAGTTCAGCCAATTTTTCAAAATTACTGCGGCACATGCCATAGTGCTGGAGGTAGTCATGGAAGCAGACTCGATTTTACTACTTATGCCGGCATTGTAAGAGAAGTCACTCCAGGGAATGCATCTACAAGCAAAGCATATGAAGCTATGATTAGCACGTTTCAGATTATGCCCCCAAATATTACTTTGCCAACCAATAAGAGGACGCTTATCTGGTTATGGATAGAACAGGGTGCTAAACAAAATTGATTACTTCCTTACAAATAAATACATGAATTACACAAAGATAAAAAAAGCTCAATATATGAACCGTGCATTAAGAATAGCCTTAATTCTGGCAGTCGTTTTTATCTCAGGTTGTTATTACGACAACGAAGAACAACTATATCCCAAGACCTCGAGCCCTTGCGATGATACTGTAGTCACTTTTTCCAGCACAATAACTCAAATTCTGCAACCATGTTTAGCGTGTCATGCCACTTCATCTATAGCTGGTGGTGGATTTTACCTGCAAAGTTACAGTGATATTCAAAAATATGTAAAAAGTGGACAACTTATGAATTCAATTAACCATATCGGTGGGCACGATATGCCTTTAGGCGGAGGGAAACTTCCAGATTGCGAAATTGCCCAAATACAAAAGTGGATAACTAACAATGCCCCAAACAATTAGAATTCAAACGATGAAGAGAAAATACTATATATTAATTGGATTATTCATTCTGTTCTTATCAGGGAATGTTTATAGTCAGGATCTGGATGCACTTTTAGATGCACAAACAAAACCAACGGTGGACTATGCAACTGCAAGCTTCAAAGCAAGCCGTATCATAAACGGCCATTCCGTTGAACAGATGAAGAAAAAGCAGCTTGATTTCCGTATCTCGCATCGTTTCGGAACATTAAATGATGGTGCCTATGGTTTATATGGGCTAGACCGTTCGAACATCCATTTTAGCCTTGAATATGGTTTAACGGATTGGTTAATGCTTGGAGTTGGCCGCGGGAGCTTAAATAAGATATATGATTCCTTTGCCAAATTTAAACTATACAGACAGTCTTCCGGAGAAAAAAATATGCCTGTTTCCATAAGTTATCTTACTTCAATTGAAATAAACTCCATGAAGTTTGACACTACCCGTATTCAGTTAACACCAACGACATTTGCACCCCGTGTAAACTATTTTTCGTCCCGGCTCACTTACGTAAATCAACTGCTGATTGCAAGAAAGTTTAATGATAATTTTTCTTTTCAATTATCACCGACTTTTATCCACCGTAATCTGACAAAAACAGCATTGGATAAAAACGATATATTCGCAATGGGATTTGGTGCACGTTACAAATTATCGAAACGTCTTTCGCTTAATGCAGAATATTTCTATACCTTAAATCCGAATGCTAAAGTCATGGAAACCAGATACTACAATTCTGCCTCAATTGGCATTGACATTGAAACAGGCGGTCATGTCTTCCAAATCATGCTGACCAATTCACAGGGAATGCGAGAAGGCTCATTTATTCCGCAGACTACCGACAGTTGGCTAAAGAGCGGAATTCACCTGGGATTCAATATTTCGAGAGTTTTTGCATTTAATAAATAATTTGAATATTATGAAAAAACAACTTATAATACTGGTTATACTGATAAGCTCAGTTAGTGTATTTGGGCAGGATAAATTTATCGCCAAAAATGCCTATATCTCGTTTTATTCTTCCACTCCGTTGGAAGATATTCTCGGTGAAAGTAATGAAGCAGTAACGATTCTCGATGCCACAAAGGGCGAAGTGGTTTTTCAGGCATTGATGACTACTTTCCATTTTAAACGAGCCCTTATGGAAGAACACTTCAACGAAAACTACATGGAAAGCAGCAAGTTCCCGAAAGCTAAGTTTAAAGGAATAATTGAAGGATTCAACAAAGACATGTTGAAAGCTCCTGTTGCAAATATAAAAATCACAGGTCAATTGAATGTTCACGGAGTTGAAAAAACAATCACAGTTCCCGGAACTATTGGTATGGAAGCCGGGAAACTGGTCGCTACCGCTAAGTTCAAAGTTACTCCCGAAGAGTATGGGATTGTCATTCCATCTTTAGTTCGTGACAAAATTGGCAAAGAAATGGAAATTACGGTTAAGGACAATTATTTGCCTTTTGGTCAATAAAATTAATTTACGGGAATAAAGATGAAAATCAAATATATAATCTTATCAATACTATTTTTGATACTGGTTGGTGCAGGCGTTGGTCTTAAGATGTTTTTCAAGCCGCATGACGATATAAATAAACTGGATGCCAATTTCAAGGTTGAAGGTGCTTGCTTCATCAATGAATTCAAAAAAGATGAAAATGCTGCAACTTTGAAATACAGTGAAAAGGTAATTGAAATAAAGGGAAAGTTGGTTGCAAAAAATACACTCCCAAACGGAAACAATCTTTTGATTCTGGAAGATGAAATGGAAGGAATCAGTTGTGAGTTGGATGCCAATTGGTCTAAAGCCAATCAACCCCTCATTGATGGATTGAAAATCGGCAATCCGATAACAGTAAAAGGTGTCTGTAAAGGGTTTCTGATGGAAATAAAAGTAAATCCGGCTGTTATAGTTGTGGCTGAATAGATTCAATTGTCGCCGACAAACATTCCAGATAAGCTGTTATAGGATACAATTCTTCGCTGTACCAAAGCGAAGCAAAATATAATCCGATGGGTGTAGCATTCAACCCGTCGGATTTTATTTTTTTAGACAGCCAGTTAATGCCTTCAGCACATTCATTCAGATAACCATTTCTAATCAGTGCAGTTACCGTTAGCGAAGTTTCTTCACTACTTCCCTTAATATTTAGATCTCCTCCCCAACTTCCATCTTGATTCTGTGCCGAAACCAGGAAATGGCATCCCTTTTCGATCATTAGTTTCAGAATCACCTCGTATTCATTGCCAAAAGGTGTATCCCTGGTTTCATTAAGGTACGAAACCACCCGGGCAGTACCATAAACCGGATTGGTATAATTGGTTGTATACTGATTTCCAAACCACAATGGCAACCAATAGCCAGTTGTGTGTTGTTGCCGTTTCAGGTAAATCATTGATTTAATAAGTGACTTTTGAATTTGAATCCGTTGTCCTTTGTTTAATGATTCACCAAAAATATATGCTGTTTTAGCCAATGCCTGAATACTATGACCGGTCAAATCCGAACAGCTCTGATCAAATGGCAGTTTGCCCCATCCACGCGAAAAGGTAGGGAATCCGCCATCGTTATTCTGAAGCTGTAGCAACCAATTGCAACCTGATAAGACCGGTTCAATTATTTGTTCGGGATTCTCTTGATTCAAGGCCATTAGAGCCAGTATTGTACCTGGTGTATCATCACCATCGGGAACTGAACCTGAATGGGAAGTCCATCCCCATCCACCGGGTTGCGTTCCGTTAAACGGATGTTCCTGCTTATTCTGTATAGAAAGCAGATGATCAGAAATTTGTAGTTTATCCGATGAATTAAGAACTCTATCCGAATTACTTCGAAGCGATTTTACTGCCAAGGTAGTCACCCAGGTCGATAAATCAATATCAATGGGCCAGCTGCCATCCGACCGTTGAATTTTCTTCAGGAAAGACATTCCATCTCGTACTACTTCCAGATCCCTATAACCAGACACCACCAGGCACAAACATACAAATGCGGTGAGGGGAATAGCTTCCAGGTAACCTCCACTCTTTGGCTGAATCTTCCGAAGTAAAACAAGGGATCTATTTATAGAAGCTTTACGAATCAGGCGCATAAATGGATTCTTCTTCTTTTTAAATCTGAAGATAGCTATTCCAACAGCGACCAAAGCTGGAATGGCATAACTCACTACACTCAGGTTAAGCATTCGGTAAAATGACCGGGGCAATAAGGATAGTTCAAATGGCAATTGTGGAATCGAATCGAAGGCTTCTCTTCCAGGCACTTCACACAATGCACACATAGTAAGGATAGGAACAGAAAAGGTTCTGTCGGTCTTGTAAAAATCAAGAATAGACTGAATCAGCTTCTCCGAATTGACATCGATATTTTGTGAATGCAGATAATCACCAATACCCTGTTGCAACCTTTCGTTTTGATAGTTAATACTGCATACATTTATGGCCGAATAACAAAGCAGACTGGTGCTGACATTACTAATACTTTCAGGCGAATCACCAAAACCCCCATCGGCATTCACATTGTTTTGCAACCAGTTCAGTCCTGCTGAGATTTCAGAAGCATTACCTTGTGAATCGTAAAAATGCAGTGCTGTGATAGCCACTGCAACTCCCAACGCACTCGACGAAAGCCGGCCTTCCCAATAACCTTCAATATTACGCTTTTGAAGCAAAAGGTTACTGAGTTCATCAAATTGTTTATGAATAGTATTAGGGTTGATTAACATGTACTGGTCTTGAATTATTAAGCAAGATATTAGATTTTAGACAATCGGCAAGCTATCAATAATTAATCCCTTCACCTTTGCCTTCGGGTGCGTAAATGCTTATCAAACATTTATTTTATAAATGTAAATACAAAAGCGCTGCCAAACAAGATATCGGTGAATTTTGCGTTCAGAAGGTATGTTTTACGTAGTGTCACTCTGCTAGCAAACCAAGAGCCAATAACCCATAAAACGTATATTCCACATCGGCAGTATGATCACCATCGCCTGAAAGAAAGGCTCCATCAGCAAAGTTCTGCCCAATGAATTCAAGGCATATTGGTTTTAATACACGCAAATCACACTGAGCATAGTTCAAGGAGAACAAAGCTACAGCTGTTGATAGCATGTCAGCATGCTGAAGATGTATAAAAGCTTTAAAACCGCCCGATTTACAAGCAAAAGTATTCAGTAATTTCTGTTCTTCTATTCCATCCTGATTCATCATTTTCTGCATGAATACTTTGGCCGCAACTTCCGAACAGGGAGAATTTACATCGACCCTTGTTCGTGCAGACATTTCCCCTATTCCCATATTTAATATCCTTCGAAAGGGAAAGATGGCATCCATTGTCAGAAACAACACAAAACTCCTGTATGACAAATTAATGGAATGCCTCTCTTTTCGGAATGACCTTCCTAATGAAAATAAAGCATTGATCCTTGAGGTCCTGCCTGCTTTCAATTCCTTCTGAAGCAGGACTAAACAGCATTGCTCTATGAACCCCGGGATATTAAATGAAGACTGCCTGGCGACAAATTGCCTGAGTTTCAATATTGATTCCTCAAAGCCTGGCGGGTTACCGGATAATAAATCAGAACTATCATCCCCCTGATTATCCTTGTTCCTTTTTTCCTTTTCCTCTTCCGCTTCCCCTTTTCCGGTCTCCTGTCTCCTGTCTTCGGTCTCCATGCTCCATGCCCCTTGCCCCATGCCCCATGCCCTAAACATCATCATCCCAAACAGTGAGTAATAGAGATCCGATTTTCCTCCCCGATCCTTAAACCCACCATCCGCATTCTGCTGACTGAGTATAAATTGGATTACTTCTTCGCTACCCTGTTCATCGAGTAATGAGATTGCATTTTGAAGCAAAGAAATCATCTGCCTGTAAAAAGGAATATTTTCGGAAGGTTTGTTCACAAAACGAAGGTCAGAATATTTTCCCCAGAACCGTATATAAACTAAGTTTCATTTTCAGATTCTCCAGCTTATCGAGTTCGCGGTATGCTTTATCCGTATATTCATGGAGGAGTTGTTCCGCGATAGCGTCTATCTTATGCTTCCGGATCATGACTTTAATCTCGTCCCTGTCATTTTCCTCATAAATCAACTGTAGATTTGCAGTGGAAGATTCATCCGTATGTTTGGATAATAGTGAAAGCAGTAATGGATAATCAGCCGGTTGTGTATGTTCATTTGCATCCCTGAATTCATCCAGATCGTCCTTGATCTGGTAGGCAATTCCGAAGTAACCTGAAAACGTTTTTAGGATAGCCAGATCACATTCAGGAGCATTGGCAGCCACAGCACCAAGCAAAAGAGCCACCCGAATGGCAGAACCTGTTTTACGCTCAAAGATTTGGAGTTGCTGATCTAGTGATAGGATGGTCTTAAATGAACTTGCCAGCAAATCAGCTCCCTGTCCAAGTGACAGAGAAACGTGTCCCTTGGCCACCATTTTGAAACATGCCGCCAGAGTTATCGGACTAAGTGGAAGCTTCCCAAGTAATTCATAACCTTTACCCAGCAGAAAATCTCCGGTATTGATAGCAACTGCAGTTCCGTTCAATTTATGAATGGTTTCCTTATCATACCTGAAGTCGTCATTATCTTCCACATCATCGTGTATGAGTGAAGCTTTATGAAAACATTCCACTACAATGGAAAGGGCCGAAAGAATATCTTCCGTAACAACTGGCGAATAGGCCGAGTAAGCTAAGGCTGTCAATAACGGACGAATCCGTTGACCCCCGTTAATCATCGATTGAATAGCAAGCTGGCAGGTACGGTCATCTGTAGAACCGAAAGCTTCAGCTAAAATGTCTTCGGAAAAGAATAACCTGACCTTTTCTTTCAAGGCAGAAACCGACAAACTGCGAAAGGGTTCATTATCGTGAAAGGCAATCAGCTCTTCATTCAACCACAGGTTGTCAACATCTGTTTCGGCACAACCTTCGAAAAGCAAAGGAATACCAATCACCGGCACTGCTGCCCGAGAAACCGGTTCGAATGACTTCTGAAGCACGGACATGCAACTCACCCCAATCACCGCATCTATGGATCCATCCTGAACCAGACTAACCGCAACGGTTGTTCCTTCAGCCACAAGAGTGGCATAGCCAAGTGATTCCGCCTTTTGCAGAATGGAGTCAATCTGGCAGCTCTGGCAGCCGGCACAGATCAATCCCAGTTGATCAATCACCGCATTGCAGCTGGCATTATTTTTCAGGCATTGGGGCAAAAGAAGCAGCCGGCGGTTAAATGGAGTTGCAGCCACCACAGGCCTCCATACCTCGTTTCCGCAAAGTACCATGGTAAATTCGGTAAAGCGCTCTTCACTATTGGTCCGCCGGATAACCTCTTCAGCCAACTGACTGATAAGCAAAAACCCGGCAGGAGGAACAATTCCCCGCTCTGCTACCAGTTTCCGGGCCGTCCTCATCAACAAATTCCGCGTCAATGCTTCCTCCGGAACTTCCAATATATTTTCTTTAATCTTCATTCTTTATATTAATCATTTCCGTTGGCTAAAGCCGAATGGCAAAGGATATCAACTTGACTATTGATCAGAGCATTATCCTTTGCTGTTCGGCTTTAGCCAACGGAAGGAAATTACTACAAAACAGTGGGCTTTAGCCCTAATCATCTTAACCATAGGCTCCCAGTCCGAAAAATGCCCTTCGCTTGGCGAATCGGTATATCCGGCTCCTCTCTGGAATCACTTCACAGGAACCATGACTGTACATTTGCGGAGCCACCTTCAACCGCTCGGGCTCACCTTTCCTACCCGAGGTATTGGTTGCCTGGTGCCGGATCACAAATTCGGCCAGCCATTGCGGATCTTCCATCACCACGCATCCTTTGGTTTTTTGTTTAATCTGGCTGCGGAAATCACTCAGATATACCGATTCAGCATACAACCGATCCAGCGGTTTCTCATCCACATGATCAGCAGCAAACTGAATAACCGGGCAAGGCTCAACATAACCCGAAGCATTGATATGGTGGCTCAGTCCTTCCGCTGCCGGGCACATACCATTTCCGTCGGCATCCCAGTAGGTATCGATAATGGCTATACTATACTCCATTCTCGCGTCAACCATGTGTTGCCGAAGTTGCCTGATCTCATCATTACTGAGCGCCAATGCATATTCAGGTTGCTGACCGACAGGCCTGTAAATGTAATACCATAGATAGGAAACGCCTTTACCGATCAGAGAATTGATAAACTCAGGCGACATGGCCATTTTCAGGTTCGATTTACAAACGCTGATCGCAACGCCTGTTATCAGTCCTGCCTGAATACAATTATCTATAGCCTGGTTAGCCGATTGAAAAACATTCTTTCCCCCACGACGTATATCAGCCACTTCACTGTCGCCTTCAAAACTGATCAGTGGGGTTACATTGGCGCATTGACGAAGCGTTTCAGCCACTTCAGGAGTAATAAGTGTTCCATTGGTAAACAATTGGAAATAACAATCCGAATGCTTCTTAAAGATCTCCGGAAGTGGTTTATAAAGCAAGGGCTCACCACCAAGAATTCCGAAGAAATACGATCCTGCCTTCTTGGTATCGTCAATAATTCTATTCACCTGTTCGGGTTTTAGCCGGCTGTTTTTCTCCTTGCCCACGACCCAGCAGCCTTGACAATTCAGGTTGCAATCGTCGGTTACTGATATAAAATTAAAGGCAGGGAAAAATTCACCCTTCTTCTGACGTTTCTGAAACCGGGCAAACGACATAGAGCCTTTGATGCCCATATTAACTACAAATTTGTACAGGCATTTCTTATCGCTTCGGATCAGAATATTTTTTAGTAGTCCCATAAAATAAGTTCAATGTTCAGAGTTTAAAATTCCAGGTTCCAGGTTTGAACATTGGATATTGAGTATTCATTATTGGATGTTTTCTTTATTCCCGTTATTCGTATTGCTACTCTTAATTTCTTCCAGCGCTTTTCTTCGTTCTTCCTCTGCCTGTTCAATCAAACCTGCCCTGAAGATATTCCGTCTTAAGGCTGAACGATGGTTCAACGTTGATATCAGATTGCCTTCCATCATGGAATCCTTCACTTGAGGCTCACAGCCCGGTTCAGCACCGGCAAGAATGCCATTCTCTTTCAATCGAGGAAAGATGATGGCCGAGCTGGGACAGTTGCGTCCGCAGGCCGGACATTTGTTCTTACAAGCCAGCGGATTGACCACTTGCAGATGTTTATCCGTAAAGGTATAAACTCCAAACAAACAGAATTTAAAGCACTTTCCGCATTCACTGCAAAGTGGCTGATCGATTACCGGATACCATGCCGGAACATCCAGACCGCTTTCAACCTTCGTTTCTGTTGACTTTCCAGAAGTAAACGAAAAATCATTTCTGAGTTTCGACTCAATTTCCTGAACTGAATACTCCCTGAAATTCACCACTTCAAGACCTGACATACTCAGATCATTTTGCGCCAGCAGATTCTTTATCGACTTTGGATAACAGGCAACCATGACCTTCCGCGTATATTTCTGATCGATTGCACGGATAAAATCCTTCCGGTTCATCACAATTCCGCAGAAATCATCCAGCTGATAAACGTTTGCATCAAACGAATACAATAAGGTATTGATTTGTTCAGATTTCTCTGAAGTAATTGCATCACCGCCGCATTTACAAAAAAGAATACAGGATTTTTCCATACGTAAATTTTCCTGATTGGAATTAACGTTAAATAAACCAAAAATAGATCTGATTGAAAAGCAGATGACCACTTAAAATGGATCCGTTAACAAACATTAGAATATTCACTCTGAAAATGTCCTTCAACGGATTCATTTTTCAATAATTACACAAATTATTTATCTTTGTATTGCACTCATAAAAAAACAAAATAGGAAAACCAGTCCGCCCGGCAAAAATGCCCCATATGGGTATTATCTCCAATACCCCTTCGGGATAAGAAATGAAAACAGCCTGTATCCGGTTCACCTTCCCGTACTAAACCCCTGCTAAACCATTTGGTAAATTTGCATGGTTAATGTTTATTCTTAATATGTTTTTTGTAAGTTTACATACAGGAACCTTACAGTAACCTTACAGAAAACATACATAAAAAGAAGCCCGTTCATAGCGCGATCCTTGACCGATCTACAACCTGTCGGATTCCAATCCTCCTGATCAAAACTTCATCCTTGATATCATACCGATAGATTCTGAGGTTCCGTTTCAATCTCAATCCAGGTCAGTCAACAAGGTTTGAAACTTTAAAAACAAGGCCTTTAATTACATATCCTGACCTATTGACACTGATTCCCCACAGAATTTCAGGTGTTCAATTAAACATTCAATCCGTCAATAGTTTGCCTTATATAAAGAACAGGGCTACATATTGCAGATTGATAAATACGAATCGGGAGAAGTTTTCTTATGCAGATCAGGAGCTTTGCTAAGTCGGTGGATGCAGTCTCTTCTGGAACCACTTACGAACGGAGCGCATCTTTTCCAGTTGGCTGGCAGGTACATGACGACGGCATGCGGAACATTCTGCACTCTTTTCGGTTGCTCCCCAGCGTATCTCAATGCAATCGTTCGGATTATAAGCCATTTCAAACGCGTCTTTGCGTTTTAGTATCTCGGTAAGAGTCAGGGTTTGTTTTGCGCCGTTTGTTCGCTCATAGGTGATTGATAGTTCGGATAATTTCTTTGTTAAAAGGGCCTCCAGATCTTTTTTGACGTGTTCGGCAGAATGAAGTCTGGACATTTTGAAGTCTTCGGGTGATCGCATGACTTTATCAGGGAAATCGAGTATTGCATCCATGGCAATCAAAAGGCGCAGATCACGGTTGGGTGTTGAAAAGTCCTCCCATTGCCCGCCAGCCTGAAATACTCCGGAAGTACCGCCCGGCATTGGAATAACTGCACCGGGATGGGATTTCAGATAAGCTTCGCCATTCGAAACGGAGGTGATCCGAACCGTGAGTTGTTCGTACAGTGCCTGGATCAGGTCAAGCAGTGCAGTTTCGGGATCCAGAGGTTCAGGATTGATAACCCGCTCCATGGTGTGATAAAATACATCACTTGCCATTCCCTTTTGTTGAAGTGAAAAGGGAATCGATGCCGATTTTGTATTGATTTCGTCCGATTTCAATAAACGAAGCTTACCCTTATTCTCAACGATCGGGCGGAAGGCTTTGAATCCCGGATCACCGATCACTTCGGTCTTGTTCGTATTAAATAGAAAGTTGCCTTTCCAGAAACGCTTTATCCCAACCGTACCGTCTGGCTGTGCGTCTACCGAAAGAAGCACTCCCGGAGCGTTGTCTGTTTGCGGAACCCAGCGCACCAGGATAAGGGTATGGCCATAAGGATCTGCAAAAACTACGCCGGGACGTAAGCCATCACGCGTAAGCGGAACCGGGTAATAATCAGAATTGTTATCATTAAGGGCAGTTCGGGCTGTTCCTGAATGTACTCCATTGGCAACTCTTCGAAGAAAAGAATTGAAGTTGGCAACCGACTGAGTATTTGTAGCAGAGGTCTCATTGGTGATCCATTGCCCGTTTTTTGAATCACGTCCAAGGCCTCCCCGGTCGTTCAGGTGAAAGCCAAATGGAAGTCCAAGCTTCCACGAAAAGTAAGCACGAAGGAAAAATGGATTATCGGCACAATCAGGCTGCATGACCAATTTGTTCTTCCCGGCAGGATCATCTTCACCTAACGAAAGGTAATTGTAAAGTATATTCCGTTCCTGAATCTGGGTTACTTCGTGCAATGCTTTCCATGATGAACGTTCATCGGCATCATAAAAAAGAGCATTGATCCAGGCCGAATAAAGCGCTTCCATTTTCATGTCCCATCCCTGCTTTCCTTTCCATTCCATGTTGGACGAAGAGGAAGAAGGCTTCTCAGTCACTGAAAAATCAAGACTGGAGTTATTGCTTCCATCGGAAATTGAAATATGGTATTTGCCGGCGGTACCGGCTTTAAATTCATCAATGCGCCAGAAGGGTAACCCGTCACCGCTCCTGCTTTTTTCCGGTTTGATTGATCCAGAAGGACTGTTAATTTCAATTTTAGACTTCAGGATACCCTTGCCACCAGTTGCCAACACCTGGAACACCTGTCCGGGACGGGGATTCTGTGGTGAAACCAACACAGCAACTACAGCCTGTGAATGGCTATCCTTATTTCCCTCTTCGGGCAGTACTTCCGAACTATTTGAAACTGTCTGATTCTTTCCGCTTTCAGAACGATTGCCGCAGGATACTATCCCTGAGAAAATCATGAGTATGAAAAATGTTCTCAGAAGCCTGTGACCTGAGATCTTCGATTTGTTATTTCTTACTTCCATTTGGGCCTCAAAGATAAGCGGAAATCACACATAACCTTTCCGTTTATGGGGAGTTTTCTGTCAGATTTATTATCTTCGCAAACATAGGCAAGCCAATTAATCAACTTCATAAACAATGGAACAAGAACTTACTTTAACCCAACTTCCAAACATCGGGAAAGTAGTTGCTGAAAAGCTGATCCAGGTTGGAATAACCACACCGGAAGAACTAAAGGCTTTGGGGACCGAGCAGTCTTTTATTCGTTTACAAACCGTTGACGAGACGGCATGCCTCAGTATGTTGCAGGCACTTGAAGGAGCGGTTCAGGGAATTCGATGGCATGAATTACCCAAAGAACGGAAGGAAGAACTGAAAGAGTTTTATCGCCTTCGCAGAATTTAAAAAGCCAAATATCTGAGAAAATCGGACCTGCTTTAATCAATTGATTCCAGGTAATCACTAACTTTCGGATATTGTAACTAATCAATGGTTTCCCCTAAGTATATACAGTTCAATGTATTCTTTGTGTTAAAACATCTTCAATTTTAGGAATTTAATATCCAAAGCACATTCCGTCAGAAAATAAAATTACCTTTGTGCCCAGATTTTAGGGGTCGGATTTCCTTTTTGCCTGGTTTAAGGCAGGAGCATCTACCCGTCTCCTTCCATTGGCAAGGATTAGTGTTTTACTGATTCACAATTTTAAAGGACATTTATGACATTTGAAGAAACCGGCCTCAAACCGGAAATTTTGAAGGCGATCGCAGAGATGGGATTTGAAAATCCTACGCCTATTCAGGAGGTAACTATATCACACCTGATCACATCAACCCAGGATTTAGTAGCTTTAGCTCAGACCGGTACAGGCAAAACTGCCGCATTCGGACTGCCTGTAATTAACAATATCTTGATGCAGGTCAAAGAGGTACAGTCGTTAATCCTATGCCCAACCCGCGAGTTGTGTTTGCAAATCACCCGCGACATGGACAAGTACTCGAAGTACATTCCAGGTTTTAAAACCATCCCCGTATACGGTGGTGCTGACATTACCAAACAAATCAGGGAACTGAAAGCAGGCGGACAGGTAGTCGTTGGTACTCCCGGACGTGTTCATGACCTGATTCGCAGGAAACTGCTCAACATTTCAGCCATTCGATGGCTAATACTGGATGAAGCGGATGAAATGCTTACAATGGGATTCAAGGAAGAACTGGATGCCATTCTGGCAACTACTCCTGCTGAAAAACAAACCTTGTTGTTTTCAGCAACTATGCCGTTAGGTATTTCAGAAATAAAATCGAAATACCTGAATAATGCATCAGAGATTTCTGTTGGAAAGCGAAATGCAGGCGCAGAAAATGTGGAACATCATTACTACGTTGTTCAGGCCAGGGATAAATATGCTACGTTGAAACGTATAGCGGACAATTATCCTGACTGTTATGCCATTGTATTCTGCCGTACCCGTATGGAAACACGCGAGGTTGCTGAACAATTTATGGCCGACGGGTATAATGCCGATGCTTTGCATGGCGATCTTTCGCAGGCACAGCGTGACCAGGTAATGGCCCGTTTCCGCAGCAAACAACTCCAAATGCTGATTGCTACTGACGTTGCAGCACGCGGATTAGATGTAACCGAATTAACACATGTCATCAATTATTCATTGCCAGATGATCCTGAAATCTATATTCACCGAAGCGGACGTACTGGTAGAGCAGGGAAAAGCGGTATTTCGGTTTCAATCGTTCACCTGAAAGAAACAGGACGTTTGAAACAGATTGAAAAGCTGGCACGAAAGAAATTTGAACGTAAGATGGTTCCTGGTGGCGATGAAATCTGCGAGAAACAACTCTTTCACCTGATCGACCGGGTATTAAATGTTGAAATCAACGACGGTCACATTGATAAATACGTTCCACAGATTCTTGAGAAATTCGAAGAAATGTCGAAAGGCGAAATCGTGAAACACTTTGTATCACTTGAATTCAACCAGTTGCTCGATTATTATAAAAACGCACGGGACCTGAACGTAAAGACAGAAGTTCAGCGCGATTCATTCTCACGTAATGATCGTGATGCTGAACGTGGAGGTGACCGTTTAAGATTCACCAAACTGTTCATCAACGCCGGAAAGAAACAAAACCTGAATGCATCTGGCCTGATTGGTTTGATCAACGAATATTCAAACCGTCGCAGTATTGAAATCGGCAAGATTGATATCCAACGCAAATTCTCCTTTTTCGAGGTTGACAGCAACTACGAAAAAGACCTGGTTAATGCGATGAACAATGCCGTGATCGAAGGCCATGTCATTAATATCGGCAAGGTAGAGTCAACTGCAGGACAGCAGGCCTCCAGCGAAGGCGGCGGATCATACAGCAGGGAACGCAACAGTAGTGGCGGAGGTTATGATGGCGGACGTCGTGATGGACGCCGTGAAGGTGGATTTAACGACCGTGGCGATCGCCCAAGACGCAGAAGAAACTAATCTATAGAAAGATTCTAAAATACGAAATCCCGGATTTCAGGTTGAGATGACCTGAAGTCTGGGATTCATATTGCAGTTTAAAAGTTCGAATTATTTATCAATGATATAAGCCTTTTGTTTATGGAATTTATTAATCTGTGATTTAAAGGAGGTTAAAAAAGTGACGAGTTCTTCAATTTTACTTGTCCTACTATTCAAAACTACAATGGTTACCGGATATTGATCAAGGTTTTGTTGAAACATTAAGTTCTTGTCAATGGTAAGCAGAATGTCAAAGTTATTCTCAACACAAAAAGTCATCAACTTTCCATTCTTTATTCCACTCAAGTTCAATTCCCTGACTGTCAAAACCTCATACTCTGTCAAATGTTCTTTTAAACGCTTGGTTATACACTCGTCAAGCAAAATTTTCATGCAGAATGTTAGTTGAAGTTTCAATTAATTTTTGAGACATTTCAAGGACTCTTACCACCTGTTCTTTACTTACGCTTTCAAAGTCTTCAAGAAAGATTTCGATGGTTTCCCCGGTTTCCAGATAATCAAAAAGATTTTTTAGTGGAACCCTTGTTCCAAAAAACACAGGCGTACCGCCTAAAATATCAGGATCAACATTAATTACTTGCCGTTCCATATTGTCAAATTTAATTTCAAAATTAATCAATTATATGGTACTATATAGAATGTTGAGGTAATCTAATTTGTTTAGCAAAAACCTCTTCCCTATAGTGACTCCATCAATTCATCGGTAATCTCCAGGTTGTGATAGACAGCCTGTACATCATCGTCTTCTTCAAACAGGTCGATAAGTCTCATGACTCTTTTAGCACTATCAAGCTCTAGTACTGTGGTTTCCTTTGGTACACGCTGTAATTGTGCACTTTCAGGTTCAATTTTCAGCGCTTCAAGTTTCTTCATCATTGAACCAAAGTTCTCCAGCGCAGTAGTAACGGTAAAATAGCCCTCTTCGAACTGCATATCCTCTGCTCCGGCTTCAATCATTTCCATTTCAAAATCATCGCTATTGAGAGTACCTTGCGGAATGACAAAAATACCCTTACGTTCGAATATAAAACTCAGCGAGCCATTCGTCCCAAGGTTACCGTTGTTCTTATTGAAATACATCCGCACATTTGAGACAGTCCTCAACTGGTTGTCAGTAGTGGCTTCGATGAATATGGCAATTCCTCCTGGTCCATAACCTTCATACGTGCATTCGATAAATGAAGCCGAATTCTTATCCGCTCCTTTATTGATAGCCCGCTGGATATTATCCTTAGGCATACTTACCCCCTTGGCGTTAGCGACGGCTACCCTTAGCCTCGGATTATTTTCAGGATCTGTGCCACCTTCCTTAACTGCGACAGTGATTTCCTTGACAATTTTTGAAAACACCTTCGAACGTTTCGAATCTATGCTTCCTTTTTTACGTTTAATGGTCGACCATTTACTATGTCCCGACATACAGATTGATATTTAAGATTGTTTTTATAAAACAGACTAATTGGTTGGTGAAGCAAAGTTAATGCTTTAATCCCAATAAAATGAACTTCATTTGAGGTTATTGACCACCCGGACTTCAAGACAGGTAAGGCATGTTCGGTAGAATTCTATTATCGCTCGCAGTTATTATTTATTTTTATTAAGAATATCCATCAATATGATATTATCGGCATAGACTTGCCACCGCTTTATTTGATTGTCTTTCACAAGGACTCTCCACGCAGCAGGAATCCTCCAGTAATTACTATTTTCTTTATTGATGATGTTCCTGTATGTTCCGCTTGTATAACCAAACATACTTATAAGGTTGTCCTTTTCAAGAATTTCATTGATTTCGATCTTATAATCAGGGAATAAGGCAAAGTACCCAATCCAGGCCTGTCTCATTCTGTCTTTTCCAATGGTCCTGTTATCCTGAGAATCTATAAATACATGATCGATTGTCATTAAATCAACCATCTTATCAAGATTGGCATTATTGATTGCTTCTATGAAATCCAAAACAACCGATGTGTTCATTTTGCAATTCGTTTATTTATCCCGATGGATTTTCTTAATCAACATGGTATACTTTACAGTAGAATCTGGTTTATAGATCGGCATTGGGAAAAATCCCTGTGGTTTTAGACAAGGCATAGGATCGAACGACTGTGGTTGCATAAATATTTCAACAGTATTCTTACGAAAAAACAGATTCCTATCTCCATATTTAGGGTAACGAAAGTTCCGATGGCTAAAAGAATTATTTAATGGCCATTTTAAGTTATCTGATATACCGGGACTGAAGTTCTTAAAGTGATTATCGAATGAAAAACTTCTAAAAGTCGAATCAAATTGTAATCTTTTATTATGTAATCGACTATTCAATTGTGAAAAGGCAGGTAGAATGCATGCAACAAACAATACAGTCAATAAGAATATATTTTTCATAATCATCTGTTAATAAGTGACTATCTTTCATGTCCATTTCTTTCAGAATGGGATTTTTTGATTCAATCCACTGTCCCTGACTTATACTACACCAACTGAATATTAACCAATCATAAGTTAGCTTTCATATAAAGATCGACAAAATAATTCAATTACTTATTTCCAAATCCCATAATCTGTCGTATATAATCTGCATTCGTTCTCGAAGTTAATGACTCCAACAATAATAATGCCACATCTATGGCTGTTGAGGGATTCCAGGAAGTTATAACGTTATCATCAACAACGATGGGTTCATTCATCACCTTGACACCAAATCCGCTCAGGGCGTCCCGCCGGATTACATTGTGAATATAGGTGGTGCCTTTTTTATTCCTCAATATTCCGCTCTTTCCAATTGGTAATGCAGCCGTACAGATGGACGCAATAGTCTTGTCTTTAGTCTTAAATCTCCGTAATAATTCAAGAAACTGTTCGTCATAGGCATCCCTGTAAAAGTCATATTCCTCAAATCCGCCTGGAATGGCCAATGCATCAAATGAATTGACATCAACTTCACTAAGCAGATAATCAACAATAACCCTTTGATTGAATGAAGATTTAATTTCCTTCCGTAAACCACAGGTAAATAATTCAGTGGTTCCATCTCCGTCGACAAGGTTCCAACCGATGACATCTATGAATGCACTGGCTTCGAATGTCTCAAATCCACCTGCCAATAACAATAAAACTCTTTTCATAGATTAGTTCTTAATTGCGTGCCTTATCCTCTTGTTTAATCACATTCCATTTTCCTGCTATATTTTCTTCACCTTCAAAATATTCTACAACATCTTCCTTTTTAAATATCTCCATTGAAGGGGCAATCAATATTTTCCCTGAATCGGGATAATCACAGATATCATGGCCAATAAATGTTCTTATATCAAGATAGGTACAGGCTTCTGTGCCATGATTAAAAAACTGATGTGCTCCGGTCTCTCCCATTTCAAAAAACACAAGATCTCCATTAGATACAATCTCAAGTCCTTTGGGTGTTCTCAAGGTCATAGAACCTGTTAATACCATAAATAATTCTTCAGCATATCGGTGAGAATGGTATGGCGCTGAGTATTGCCCCGGATTTAATAACCTTAAATCAAAGATTAAATTCTTGGGGTTTATTCCATTTTTCGCCCTGGAAACATCTGAAAACAGGCGATAATTGTCAATCTTGCCAGGGTTCTCTTTAAACTTCCTTTTTTCACATCTCAAAATTGTTGCCATAGTTATTTGAATTTGAGTTAATATTTTAAAAATCTGAATGTCCTAATTTGAATGCCTGAAGTTTGATTCCACTCCGAGAAATTTAAAATATGAATTGCCACAAAGACTCCAAGACTCCAAATTACACAAAGATCTAATATCCAGCAAACACATTTGGTGAGACTTTGGGTATTGGTGCCTTTGTGGCAAGAAATATAATTTATTGAGTGGCCTCAAGATTAGTACCCTTGCCATAAACCGCTTTGTATTATCAAAGATAAATCACTTTTCTGATCTCCTGTTTATAGTACGCCCCTTTTTTTATTCTTTAATTTTGGTTGTTTGGAAATTTGATTCCTTCCTTTCATTTATGCAACAGGATTTGCAGATTTATTAAACAATCCAGTGATTTTTACGTTTTTGAATGTACAGGTTTTTTACGAACAGGATGATTTTCTAATACTCCGATAGCCTTTCATATTTACTGGATTTTTGTAAAAACACCCGCCTATTGGACTTGAGCTAATGTTTATCAAAAAATAGATTTACCAACAATTAATTATTCTAAGAATATGGAAACTAAAACATCTCCGGACACATCGGCAAATACTATGAACGATGAAGCCAAATGCCCGTTTATTGGCGGAGCTCTCAGGCACAGTGCAGGCGGTGGCATGGGAAACCGTGACTGGTGGCCAAATCAGTTAAAATTGAATATCCTGCGCCAAAACTCTTCCCTCTCGAATCCGATGGGTGAGAAGTTCAACTACGCTGAAGAATTCAAGACTCTCAATCTGGATGCAGTTAAAAAGGACATCTTCCATCTGATGACTACATCGCAGGACTGGTGGCCGGCCGACTTTGGTCATTATGGGCCGTTCTTCATTCGCATGGCATGGCACAGCGCTGGGACTTACCGAATCTCTGATGGCCGTGGAGGTGCAGGTTCCGGCACGCAGCGATTTGCACCACTTAACAGCTGGCCTGACAATGCTAACCTCGATAAGGCTCGTTTGCTTCTGTGGCCTATCAAAAAGAAATATGGAAAGAAAATATCATGGGCCGACCTGATGGTTCTCACAGGCAATTGTGCCCTCGAGTCGATGGGTCTCAAGACCTTTGGGTTCGGTGGCGGACGTGAAGATGTATGGGAGTCTCCGGAAGATGTCTATTGGGGTTCTGAAAGTGTATGGCTGGACGACAAACGCTATACCGGTGACCGTGAACTGGAGAATCCTCTTGCTGCGGTCCAGATGGGTCTCATCTACGTGAATCCGGAAGGTCCAAATGGAAATCCTGATCCGCTACTGGCAGCCCGTGACATTCGCGAAACCTTTGGCCGTATGGCTATGAATGATGAAGAAACTGTCGCTCTGATAGCCGGCGGGCACACCTTTGGCAAAACCCATGGCGCAGCAGATCCAGGCAAATATGTTGGTCCTGAACCTGCTGCTGCAGGCATTGAGGAGCAGGGCCTCGGATGGAAAAATACCTTCGGCAGCGGCAAGGGAGACAATACGATTACCAGTGGACTTGAGGGAGCCTGGACTACCTCACCTACGAAGTGGAGCAACAACTATTTCGAGAACCTGTTCGGATATGAATGGGAACTTACGAAAAGCCCGGCCGGTGCACATCAGTGGAAACCTAAGGATGGCGCCGGTGCAGGTCTTGTGCCTGATGCACATGATCCAAACATAAAACATGCCCCGTTTATGCTTACAACTGATCTTTCCCTGAGAGTGGATCCTGTCTATGAGAAAATCTCAAGACACTTCTTTGAGAATCCTGATCAGTTTGCTGATGCTTTCGCCCGTGCGTGGTTTAAACTTACGCATAGGGATATGGGGCCACTCACACGCTATCTCGGCCCTGAAGTGCCCAAAGAAGCCCTGATATGGCAGGATCCTATCCCTCCTGTTACGCATATACTTATTGACGATAAAGACATCGCTGCACTAAAGGCTAAAATACTTGATTCAGGACTGACTGTGTCACAACTGGTATCAACGGCATGGGCATCAGCATCGACATTCCGTGGCTCCGATAAGCGCGGCGGAGCAAATGGCGCACGTATTCGTCTTGCACCTCAAAAAGATTGGAAAGTCAACAATCCTGCTCAACTGGCGAAGGTTCTGAAAACGCTTTCGGGCATCCAAATAGCCTTCAACAATACTCAGTCTGACGGCAAACTGGTTTCGCTGGCTGATCTGATCGTTCTGGGCGGATGTGCAGGCATTGAAAAGGCAACAAAGAATGCCGGTCATGAGGTAAATGTTCCCTTCACCCCGGGACGTGCTGATACCTCACAGGAACAAACAGATGTAGAATCATTTGCTGTTCTGGAGCCTGCAGCCGACGGTTTCCGCAACTACCTGAAGCCTGACCAAACTGTTTCGGCAGAGGAAATGTTGATTGACAAGGCACAACTGTTAAAGCTTACTGCACCTGAATTGACGGTTCTTATTGGGGGCATGCGTGTCCTGAACACAAACTTCGATCAGTCTAAGCATGGTGTATTCACCAATCGTCCTGAAGCGCTCACCAATGACTTCTTTGTCAACCTGCTAGTTATGAGCACAAGCTGGATAGCCTCATCAGTGTCCAAAGAAGTATTTGAGGGTCATGATCGTGCAACCGGGGAACGCAAGTGGACAGGCACACGTGTAGACCTCATCTTCGGTTCAAACTCCGAGCTCAGGGCTCTCGCTGAAGTATATGCCAGTGAGGATTCCCAAGAGAAGTTTGTAAAGGACTTTGTGGTAGTATGGAACAAGGTCATGAACCTTGACCGTTTCGATCTTGCCTGATTGACAGTCGTTAAATAACTTAGAAAGAGGTAGTCCGGAAATGGGCTACCTCTTTTAGTTCTTCCATAAGGCGGATGAATAGTGTACCCGGGACTTCATGCTGGGCACTATGCGTCATATGAAGTCCTTTCTATTAGCGGTTTGTCATTTTATGATATAATGGATTAATCATTTTTAGAATCATTTTTATCAATAATAAAACGCTTAGAAATCCTACAATAACTCCACAATAGAACTCCGTTTGGTTAGGCACTTTTAAAAACGACATGAAAGATATGACAAAAATTGCCGAAGCAATAACATATGTACGAATGCTAAATTTATTGCCTTTGAGTTTTATATTTTTTTCTTCTATAAGTTTCTCTGATAACAAACTATCTTTCATTGCATCTACTTGATTTTCTTCAAGCACCATGGATCGTGCTTTGATTCGACCGGATTCTTTATGAAAAATTACAACTACATTATTAAAGAAATTTTTCCGAATTATTATTTTAGAAATGTTCTCCTTTTTAATTAATGATGAACCAGAGGTGAATAGCATGGTGTAAAATGCTACCATTAAAAATAAAAATGCAAATGCTCCTGTATATATTGCTAATCCTGTCTTTCCCAAATTATAGAAAACGACTGTCAAAATGGTAAATATTGGAATAGAAATAAAAAATACCATTAAAGTTTTAAATACGTTATTTACAGATTCTCCATAATCTTCAACTAAGTCATTGATTTCTTTAGTTTTGCTTAATACTAATTTATTATTGAAAATATGTAAATATTCATATTTGGTTTTAACTGTTTTTTTCAATATCTCTTTATTATTATCCAAATCAATTAATTCATTAGGAGTAATATTTAAAACTGTAGATATTCTTTTAAGAGTTTCTCCAGTTGGTATTGTTTCATCATTTTCAACTCGTTGAATAGTTCTTAATGATAGTCCTGAATTTTTGGCTAATTCTTCTTGTGATAAACCGTTTAATTTTCTTAATTCCTTTACTCTTTGTGCCAACGTTTCGTTTTCCATGTTTTGTATTTATAAATGACAAAAATACATCAAATCAAATTCGTTTAATGTATTTTCACTATGTCATCTTTACGTCATCTACCAATTTACTGGACATTATACTTGCAAGAACAATTAACATCTATTGAACCTTCAATTGCCAATAAATTGACTTTAGCTTAAAAGATTTGCTTGTGGATATTTATTTGTTTATAGATATAGCGTTTTTGAATGGAGATTAACTATTCTCATGATTTTTGATTATCATTGGTTATGTTCTTCAAACCTACAGAATACTTTTCACCCATATTCTATTTTTGTTAAATATTTAGCAAAAGCCCAAACCCAACTTTTAAAGGAACTTTAAACCAGTTTGTACTTGTGTACTTATTGAGTGCTTATGCTGTGCTTATAATGTATTCAAAACCCGATTTTGGCACACAACAAACACAGTATAAGCACACAACATGCACACAAGTACTGGGTTTGGACTCGCTCGTTTAGTACGCGTTACCTGGTTTAAGCCATCAAGGATAGCAGAGTAATTACTTGAAATAAGATAATGTAGTATTTCTTATCAATGCTGCAATATGATTAATTTGCTGCTTATAAAAATATAATTGGCACAACAGATTACACAGATGAATACAGATAATAAACGAAAAAATATCGTTTTCAATCTGTGTTCATCTGTGTAATCTGTGGTGAGATATTTGTGTCCAAAGACCAAGGAGTTTATTCTTCAAGCATTTTCTTTTTCCGGGCATTAAATTCTGCCTCACTGAGGATGCCTTTTTGCTTTAATTCAAAGAGCTTCTCCAGTTCATTTGCAACGTCTGTATGCGATTGCTTTTGCGTATCGGTTGAGATGGCTTTTGCCAATTCACGAGCCTGGGATAATATCTGTGATTTCTTGTACTCCTCCTGCATCTGGGTGATGGTATCTTTAAGCTCTTTGGGCTTTTCTATGGTCGAATAGGTCGTTGCGCCAATCTCTGCAGCTGTTTGTATCTGTACATTTCCATAATTAAATATCCTCCCCCAGATGGTCTGGTTATAAGTTACGTTGTTGATCTTATCCAATGGGCTCTCTTTTGAATTAAGTGAAAGCACTCCAAATTCATCAATGACTCTTAAATTAGTGACAGCCCATAGATTATTATTCCTTTCAATAATTTTATAGCCCAAATAACAGATCAGCACAAGAGGGACAAAATAAGCATAACTACCAATCAGGATTCCGGCGATAAGTCCAACGACTGTCAACAGGAATGGCCAACTCAGGGTTAACCAATGAGGCCTGATCACCAGGACCAAATTCTCATTACTCTTTAAATCTGTTCTCATGGTGTTTTCTTATTTACTTATATGTTGTTCTGTCTGTTCCAATACTTATTGAAATCCATTAGTTTCCCTTCATCAGCATCTTTAATACCAGCAAGGATTTGTTTTTTGTGCAGTTTATTCATTTTCAAACGAGAATAATTTTGATAATCCGGTTTTTTTCATCTATAATCACGCTTTTGTGTCGTCGTAGTTTATTCATCAACGCGTACATTCCAGATTTCGGGATTTCTGCTTGTATGAAATATCGCAATCACTTTTATAGCATATTCTTCAACTTGAAAATAAATCACAAACGGGAATTTCTTTACAGTGAATTTTCTTACATTTTTATAAACTTCAGGAAATGAAAAAGGTATTATTTTAATGCTTTCAAAACTAATACTAATTCGTTGAAAGAAAGCATCAGCTACTTTAGGACTATCCGCAAAGTAATAATTATAAGAGTTATCGAAATCGCATTCAGCCTCATCTGATATTTCAATGCTATAATGCTTTCCCGTCATATTTATTTTTAATTAATTCCCAATTTTTAAATGTTGTCTTTCCATCTTCAATTCTCTTTAACCGCTCATCAAGTAAAATTCTGTGCTCAATGGGCATGTCCGGGTTATTTTCCTTAACATCAATTATTTCCACATAGTCACATTTCCGAATTAAATTCAAAAATGATGCTATATCTTTTGGATCCTTTATGCTAATAGTAAGTTCCATATTTTTTCATTTACTTTTTTCAAATATACAAATAAATCAAAGCATATTTAGAGCTTCAGCCTCTTGATAAATTCATTGATATCGAAATTCAGGTTGAGATTGATCTTTGGGAGCCTGAACTTCCCTCCATGCTGTGGCTTCGAAACAGAGAAGATCTCATCGATCACCGCTTTGTACTTATCGGCCACGTAGTTTCGTTTCAGCTTCAGGGTAGGCGACAATTCACCCGTTTGGGGCGTCCACTCTTCACTGACGAGGCGGAAACGTTTAATCTCCTCGTGCTCTCCGAGTGTTTTATTCAGTATAGCCACCTCTTTCTGAAGTTGTGCAAGGACCTCAGGCTTCTGGATCAGGTCTTCATTATTTTGGAAATATATCTTCCGCTGACTGCACCAGTCGTGCAGATAGGTGAAATTAGGAGAAATAAGCGCGCTGGCAAACTTTTCGCCTGCCCCGATCACCATTACCTGTTCAATAAAGAAGGAGGCTTTCATCTTGTTCTCAATCATCTGTGGGGCAATATATTTCCCGCCCGAAAGCTTAAACATCTCTTTCTTACGATCTGTAATCTTCAGGTAGCGGTTCTCTTCGAGTATACCGATATCGCCTGTATGGAACCAGCCTTCCTCATCAATCACCTCAGCAGTTAATTCAGGAGCCTTGTAATAGCCTTTCATAATACCGGGACCCTTGCAAAGGATCTCACCATCTTCGGCGAATTTCACTTCGATGTTACTCATCACCTCTCCCACCGTACCAATTTTCATAACTCCGGTTGATGGGTTATTCACTGCAATAACCGGCGAAGTTTCTGTCAGTCCATAACCTTCAAGGTTAAGCATTCCTGCCATTCCAAAAACACGGGCAATACGTGGTTGCAAGGCAGCTCCTCCCGATACGAGGTAAACAATATTGCCTCCAAGAGCTTCACGCCATTTTGAATAGATTAGTTTATCGGCCAGTCTGATTCGTATCCTCAAAAAGAAATTATATTTTTTATTGTATTCGAAATGTCGTGTCAGGCTGAGTGCCCAGAAATAAACCACCTTTTTCAGACCCGTCAGTTCATTGCCTTTGGAGACAAAACCATCATACACCCTTTCCAGTAAACGGGGAACCGAGTTAAACATATGAGGTTTTATTTCCTTGATGGCGGTTACGATCTGTCCAAGATTTCCGACATAATAGACGCCCATTCCCTTGTACTGAAAATGGTAATTCACACTGCGTTCGTATACATGGCAGAGCGGAAGAAAACTAATCACCCGGTGATCAACTCCCAGATTATGCAACTTCGAATGTTCCACGAAATTCGATACCAGGTTGGTATGGGTAAGCATCACCCCTTTGGGCACTCCTGTTGTTCCTGAAGTATAAATGATTGTTGCAAGGTCATCCGGATCAACTTCCATCTTGATTTGTTCAAGTTGTGCGGTCAGTTCCTCCTGACGGTTCTTGCCCTGAAGTATGATTTCCTCATAATTCTTCACTCCAGGAATGACATCGAACGAGAAAACAAGAGGGTTTTCAGGCATTGCGGATACGATCGGAACTAGTTTCTCATGAAGTTTACGGTCACCCACAATCAGTAACTTAATTTCGGCATGTTGAAGGATATACCCATACTCTTCGTCACTGATGGTTGGGTAGATTGGAACATGGACAATCCCTGTCATGGCCATACCCATATCTGCAAAGTTCCACTCGGGACGATTGGTGGTTACCGTAGCAACCTTATCCCCCTTTTTCATGCCCAGATCCATTAACCCAATGGCAAACTGGTGCGATTTTTCAACGTACTCGGCAGTATTGTAAACATACCAGTCATTACCGCTTTTACCGCCCAAAGCATCCACTCTTGGAAATTCCTGAAGAATTCGCTCCAGGATATCAAAAGTACGTTTCACCTCAGTTGCCATCATTTCAGGGTTTAGATGTTAATCAAGGCATTAAAGGTAGTATTATTTTGAATTTTAACATGATCCGTGAGTTAACCCTACCGGTCAAACAAGTATACCGGATACAAAATCTGATTAATTATAAGAATAAGTATCCGGCGATAATGTATTGGTCTGGTTCAGATATAAGTGATAGAAACAATTAAATGTCGTATTTTAACTGTGATTGAATATTGACAAATTGTATTACCGCTACGCGGCTTTAATTCTTGTTATACAAATTAATTCTACCATACTTCCACCGCTATGCGGCTATTTTTTAGGTGCGTAGCACTGAAAGTATGGTAGCAACAATACAATGAGCCGAAAATGAGCCGCATAGCGGTGGCACAATATTGAAAATATGACATTACTTGATTCCCTGAACTTATCCTTGCCACCAAAACGCCAAAACACTAAATTCCACCAAAAACAGTTGCCTTGGTGTAATTTAGTGCCTTGCTGCCTTTGTGGCATATTTTATTTTTAGACTTTCCGTCTTATGCTTTAGTATCTATATCCAGAATCTTCTGTTTGGAACTTGAATAAATCATTATCGCTGCAATAACAGCAACCATCACATATACCGACCAGGGAACCGCCCCTGCCGATCCCTGTCCGTAGGAGTGCATTCCGCTCAGGTAATAATTCACCCCGAAATAGGTCATCAGTATCGAGCTAAACCCCAGCACGGTAGCCAGTGTATAATTGTAAATCCCTTTTAAAGAAGGAATCATGCGCATATGGGCAATAAACGAATAGACGACCACGCTAACCAAAGCCCAGGTTTCCTTCGAATCCCATCCCCAGTAGCGGCCCCAGCTTTCATTGGCCCACACTCCTCCGAGGAAGGTACCGATTGTAAGCATATATAATCCAATGGTAACCGACAGTTCGCTGATAGCAGTCAGCTGAAGGACCAGTCCTTTGATATTCTTGCTGTTTTGGGGATTACTGATGCAAAAGAGAATGAGAACGAGCAACCCGACAAATGCGCTCATCCCGATAAATCCATAACTTGCCGTAATGATGGCTACATGGATCATCAGCCAATAGGAGTTTAATACAGGCACCAAATGAGTGATTTCAGGGTTCATCCAGTTCAGGTGAGCTACAAACAGTATGATACCCGAAAGCATGGCAGCCGTGCCGATAACCATCGGATATTTCCTGCCGAAGATCATACCGGCAAGCATCGATGCCCAGGCCACGTAAACCATCGATTCGTAACCGTTCGACCAGGGCGCATGACCTGAAACATACCAGCGCAACACCAGACCAAAAGTATGGAGCAAAAACCCAAGACCAATCAACACGGTAAATCCGATCCGCGTCTTCGAACCGATAGTCTTCTGCCTAAAGATATTGACAAACAAAACTATCAACAGGATAAAGCCAACCGACAAATAAATCGGGAACACGCGCTTAAACGGATTAAGCGAATTGTAGAAAATCTCCATGTCCTTCCGGCTGTCTGAGGGAAGATAAGCAGAAGCGAATTTTTTCTGATAGAAATCTATTCCACCTATAATCTGCGTGGCATTCACATCACCCTTCCCGGTAATTGCATCTTTCAGGAGCCCGAATCCGCTCGAGACAAACAAGGAATCAGCTGACACTAAACCCACAGGTTTGCTTCCCGGGGCATACCATTTAGTGGCCTTATCTGGTCCGGGAAACAGGCTGAACATTTCTCCATTGATGACCATAAAGCAAATATTGATCCGCTCGTCGAGATTGATCAGTTCCTTGTCATAGACATTTCTCATGGCCGGCATCTTTGCGAATGCCGCTTTTACCGGCTCCAGCAGTTTATAGGCTCCCTTATCATCAAAAAAGGTGGTCAATGGAACCCGTGTTTCGGTCACTCCAAGCATTGTCATCAGCTGCGGATCAGATACCTTGACCAGATCAACATTCTTCCAGAGTTCGGGATAGAAATACAATCCGAGCATCACTTCTTCAGGCGATCGTCCTTCAAATGTTGACTGCCGGCTTACTTTACGGAGCATTTCAGAGGCCATTGTAGAAACAGGCTCTATGCGTTCGTCCAGTCCCTGTATCCATAATTTCGAGAAACCTTTTAAAACAGATTGGTCGATGCGGGGAATAGCTGCTGCATCCGCATCGCTTGCCCTTGCTGAACTTATGCTAATCGTCAATATCAATAAGATGACCAATGCCGCAGGTTTCGAATATTGCTTCAGGCGACGAACCAAAGTCTGGAACCTTGAATTTTTACTGAAGAGGGCCAGAACAAATCCTATGGCTAATAACAGATAACCAATGTACGTTACATCCGTTCCCAACTCATCGGCATTCACCGACAACACAGTACCTCCCTCATCCGTATCGTAGGAAGACTGGAAGAACTTATAACCACGGTAGTTCAATGTATTATTCATAAAAACCCTGACGGGTTGTGTTACGTTTCGTTCCTGATCTTTTAAAACCAATTCACTGGCATACGATGCAGGACTTTCAGAGCCAGGATATTTCTCCAGTTCAAAATGAGTGAGCTGCAACGCGAAGGGAAGATAAATGGGGTATGTGCCGTAGGTAAACTCCACAGTCGAGTTCCCGACAATTGCATTTACAGGCTCACCGGCCACGCCATGTCGTCCCAGTACATTTACAGTCTGCTTGTTTGAACCGTCCGAAACTTCAAGAACAACGGCATCTTCAGTCGCATTTCCAGAAGGATCAGCCGACACATTCATGGTGGCATGTTCGTAAAACTTTTTCACTAAAAGCAGATACCCGTCAAAAGCATATAACTGCATCGTTTTAACCGGTATCCTTAGGTTGGCAGGAACATTCTCTGTTGCTCCACCCGTCATCGATCGTATCTCGATTGGCCGGTCTGAAACTACAAAAAGGCTGTCTCCCTTACTCGAAAACTGAACATTTGCACCCGGCGAATCGTAACCCAGAACAACTGTTCCAAGGTTGGACTTATTCCCTTTTGCAAAAGCATAATTCTCCCTACCCTGCCCCTGCGATACCACAAAATCGATCATTTCAGGACCTGTTGAGCTGGCAGACACATTTCGCATCGCATTTTTGATAAACCCAACCGACTTTACACTGACCTCACGTCCGTCGATGTTTAATTTTTCGCTAAAGCCCCTATATGAAAGTTCCGAAAACAGAACTGTCGCGCTCGCTTGCTGATTGCCGCATTTAACACTCAGTTCATCGTCGGCAGAAGAAATAAAGTTAACCTCCTTTCCTTCGCGGATGTGCATGACCCCTTCGAAGCTGATGTAGCGGGTAATGCCGGCACCAATCAGGATAATGATAAAGGCAATATGGAAGATCCCTACGGGAAGTTTCTGAAGGGTGTACATTTTATGCCGTATAAAATTAACCAGCAGGTTGATGGCCAGCAATAACAAAATCAGGCTAAACCAAAGTGAATTATAAATCAGGCCTCGTGCAGCTTCAGTTCCATAACCGTTTTCGACAAATGTGGCTATACCCATTGAAAAGGCAAAGACCAGCAGTAAAAAGCCCATAAACGGGAACGAAACAAGAAAATTCAGTATTTTTTTCATCAGAGACTTATTAATTTGGAATCATTACAAATAATAACGCTAAAGTATTCTTTTTCGATATATAATAAAAAAAAAGTCTGCATGAATACAGACATAGGCTTATAACAGATTCCAAGCCCTTTGGGTTGAAGCGGGGTCCACCTTTTTTGATAATAAAAGTTAATATGAATTATTCCTATCCGAACAGGCCTCGAATGCCTATCGGGTTACTATCGAGTGTCACCTTGTGTATACCTTGTGTATACCTTGAGTATACCTTGTGTGTACCTTATGTGTTCAGAAATAAATAAGGTACACTCAACGTAATCTTATTCTATACTAAAAATATACTTAAACAGGCACGGGATCCCTACCCGAATATAACGTAAAACCTGCGATAGGGTTACAGAAATTACAGAATGAAATGTGCTTGTTCTTTCTGCGGATAAAATATTATAACAGGTGGATTCAGTGCGAACTGTGTGCGCACGACAGATTGCAATAAATTTTGAAAGAAAAGTCAATTCAATAAAAAATAGTAGATATCTATTTGGATATTAATTGAATATTCAATTTTTATTTGTAATATTGTTTAGCAAAATAATTTCTATCTGACTTTAATAATCTATCGTTATGAATAAGATTTGGATTTTCATTTTGGTGATGGTTGTTTCTGTTGCTTTTGTGGGGTGCAAAAAAGACACGGTTGTACCCGATCCTGAGATTGTTACTTTTAATGTATTGCCGGGGACTTCTTTTACTTTGGGAGATAAAATTACCGTGAATTTTGAAGCAAAAAATGCAGTTTCAAGCGAGAATAATATAGGCGCCCCCACAACTACAAATTGGTCTTATACTTTTACTGCAAATTTAAATATTACGAACATTAAAGTTTCTGCTATTAATAAAACTGGAATTAAGATTGAAAAAAGTGTCAACATAGCTGTTGTTATTCCTTATGTAACAGATAGAACAGATTCTCTTTGTTCTATGGTGTGGTCATTAAAAACTAATGATATTCTTGACAAAAATGGTAATATTATTTTTTCTACTAGTTTACCTGATGAAATGATGACAGATAAACACTATTTTTATAAAGATAATTTTACAGAAAAAGTTTTTGACAAGAATGGTAATTTTGTAGGAGGACCTTATGATTGGAAATGGACCGGACCCAACACTATAATAATGGGTAGTCAAACTTATCTCTATACTCTTAAAGACAATAAATTTAGTAGATATCAACAGAGTAATGATGGCACTGAAATATCTCGTGATGTTTTTATTGGTGTTAAAATATAATTTTTCACCAGATTATAATATAGGCCAATCATGCATTTATGTAAGACAGTCATATAACTGATATCTATTTAACCCTCAGGATACCCTATTCAATCATTTGGCCGTCGATCCATCCTATACGACATTGCACGTAATGCCCGGGTAAAAACAGGAAACAGAGCGAGAGGCATGCAAATCCCTCTACCTTATTCAAATTCAATTCAGGTTGGATAAATAGGGTTAGAAATGGAACAGGTATTTCACAAAACAAGTCTATATTTTCTTTTCAGCTAAAATACCCATCCAGGTATTCACGTGTAAGTTTTTCCTTTGGATTACTGAATATCTCGGAGGCAGGTCCTGCTTCAACAACTTCACCCAGGTACATAAATACAACGTAATCGGCAATACGCCTGGCTTGCCGAAGGGTATGAGTCACCAGTACAATCGAATACTGGTCCCTGAGCTTAACGAAAAGTTCTTCTATTTTTTTGCTTGAAATCGGATCAAGGGCTGAAGTGGCTTCGTCGCCAAGTATGATTTCAGATTTAACAGCCAGACCCCGGGCCAGGCAAAGCCGTTGTTGCTGTCCTATAGATAAACTGGTTGCAGGAGATTTTAAACGGTCCTTGACTTCATCCCACAATCCCGCTTCTGTAAGGTATTTTTCAACCATGAGTTTTAACGTTTTCATCCGCCGGATTCCATGAATCCTCGGCCCATAGGCAATGTTGTCGAATATCGACATAGGCAGCGGACAAGGTCTTTGCGACAACAGTCCCATTTTCTTACGGATATTTTCAACCACAACATCCTTTCCGTGAATATTTTCACCATCAACCAGTACATCGCCTTCAATCCTTACATCAATCGAATTCTGAAGCAAACGGTTAAAGGTCTTCAATAAAGTGGTTTTACCGCATCCTGAAGGGCCAATAATACAGGTAATGGCCTTGTCCGGGATATCCAGACTGACATTTTTCAGAATATGATTTTTCGAAAGGTAAACATTCAGGTTACGAACACTGATATGCGGTGGATGGGTTTTGAAGATCTGATCCATAGCAACGGTATTCACGTGATCTTTCCTTACCTGTAACTTATCGAAGGGTGAATCGAAGTACTTATCAATCCGTAGTAAGTTCTGTATCATATCTTGTTTTTTGAAAATTTACGACTATAATAACGTCCTGAAAGACTCAGGATTAAAACGATAAAGGTCAGTATCAGTGCCGCTGCATAGGCCCTGTCCTGTACTTCGGCAATCGGGCTGCTGAGCTGGAAAAAGATAGCCAGAGGTAAGGTTGCCACAGGCTCTCCAAGCGAGGTTGGAATACTGTCGGTATACCCTGCGGTAAACAGTACCGAGGCTGCATCACCGATACCACGGCCTATCGATAGCAGGACGGCAGTAATAATTCCGGGGACTACCTGGCGCAAGATTACCCTGATCATTTCTGAACGGGTGGCACCCAGGGAAAGGGCTGCATCTTTCATCTCTTTTGGAACCCGCCTCATGACTTCATCGATGGAACGGATCAGTATAGGAATTATCAGAATGGTGACCGTTAGAATACCTGCCAGTAAGGATGATCTCAGTCCCAGGTATACCATAAGTGTAAATCCAAAAGCTCCGTATACAATGGAAGGAATTCCGAACAGTACGTCAAACGACAATCGGGTAAACTGGGCCAACCTTGACTTCTCAGGAAGGTACAGGTTGATATACAAGACGATCGGCAAACTGAACAACAGTCCAAGGAATATAGATCCGATCACAATGTACAATGACCCAACTATCGCGTTAAGCAGTCCTCCCTCCTTACCAATATAAAAACCTCCACCAGGTATTTTCGATACCATGTCCCAGCTCATGGCAGGAAGCCCTCTCTTGACCACTGCCACAATAATCATGAAAAGAGAAATCACGATGATCAGCGTGGCTGCCATCATCAGTGTCTTGAATATCCTTTCTTCCAATCTTTTTATTCTGACATGCTTCATAGGGCAAAGTTCTTTTCTATACGGATTAAAACCAATCGGGATATGGCATTAAAAGCCAGAATAATAACAAATAACAGTAAGGCCGATAGCATAAGGGCTGCATCGTACATCGGAATCGACATCATTTCTCCGTAGTTGTTTGCAAGCAGGGCTGGTAATGGATAGGCAGGATCAAAGACCGACTTTGGTACTATTGCAACATTTCCGCAGACCATCAATACCGCAATGGTTTCACCAAAGGCACGTGAAATAGCCAGTACCACAGCAGCTGCAAGACCTGGAAATGACTTTCGCAGGACTACTTTTTTGATGGTTTGCCAGTTGGTAGCTCCCAGTGAAAGCGAAGCTTCACGCAATCCACCGGGAAGAGCAGCAAAGATTTCGACAAACACGGATATCATGAGGGGGATAATCATAATGGCAAGTACAATCCCTCCGGCCAGGACACTATACCCGGTAGAAAATTCCACAAAATGAGGAGCCAGGGTTGTCGAGATAAACGGTACTACGACCAGGATGCCCCAAACACCATAAACGACAGGAGGAATTCCGGCAAGCACATCAATCATCGGGAAAACGATTTTTTTAAGATAGGGATGAGCATATTCCGATAGATATATGGCCGAAAGAAGGCAAAGCGGCAACGAAATGATGATAGCAATGCCTGTCACCCATAAAGTGCCCATAATGAATGGAAAGAAGCCAAATTCGCCCTTTAATGGTTTCCAGCTTTCACCTGTCAAAAGGTCCCACAATGAATGCTGATCCAGTATCGGAACTGATTTGTAATACAGGCTTATTCCAATGATCACTGCGAATGATAAGGAAAGCAGTGTCATCAGTAACATTGAATTTCTGAAGACTAACTCCTTTATTTGGCGGTATTTGTTGTATTGTATTTTATCCATAAATCCTGATTTATAATGGTCACTTCCTTAAAGACCTAAACCTGACAAGCGTTTACACACTGTCAGGTCTAATTCCTTTTTCCTTTTCCCTCTTACCAGTATTATTTCAACTTCGCCAGACCTGCATCAAGTTTCTCTTTCGGAAGATTGATGTATCCGCTTTCAAAAACATATTTCTGTCCATCGGTGAGGGACCATCTTATAAATTCGACCAATTCCTTTTTGACCGGTTTGCCCGAAGTTACAAAATACAGATCGCGTGCCGGTGGTGAAGGGTATTTACCCAATGCAATGGCATTGACCAGTTGATCGAGTGTTCCATAGAAATCTTCTTCCGGATCAATCTTTCCGTTGTTGTTGACATCAATCGGAATGACCTTTACACCCGGATTGGGTTGTTTGGTTTTTGCATCATAGACATAGCCGATATTGTTGTAGGCAATTCCTGAAGGGTCTTTGGTTACGGCCTGTGCCAAACCGGGATCACCGAAAACACCTACCCCCAGTATGTCTTCCTGCTTTTTACCCAGGTATTTGGCCCAGGTTTCTCCTGCACCACAGGCATCCGAGCGGGTATAAATACGGATTGGTACTGCGCTCTTTGTTCCGATGGCCTGTCCCCAGGCTTTTGTTTTACCCGTAATAAATACGTTGATGGCTGCATCGCGGGTAAGTCCTTTGGCAAGGATGTCCTTGATGTTAGGATTGGCAGCACTGACTGTAGGAACCACTGCATCCTTGGTAACGGCTATCGCAAAAGCGCCTTTCTTAATCTCTTCAGGATTGATTTCGCGTGAAACCAATCCTATATCCACCATTTTAGCCAGGGCATCTGTCATTCCTTTTCCGGCGCCTCCGGCTGAAATATCGAACTTCACTGCAGGATGGATTTTTCTGAACTCTCCTGCCCATTTTACGGTCAGCGGGTATAGTGCAAATGCTCCTGAAATACTGATGTTCCCTTTTAAATTGTCTTTTGGCTGACTGTTAGCTTTTCCAACAGAAAGCGATAAGACTACAAGGATTGCAAAGAAATATGAGGTTAATTTTTTCATCCGGTAATGTTTTTTAGTGACTTATTAGAAACCAATCTGGAACTGGACAGAAGCCAGATTATTATTGATGCTTTTTCCTTCTTCCTGTTTGAACGTATAGTTGAACTGCAGACGGGTAGTCGGGTTGAAGTTGATATTTGCACCCAAAACATACCAGGTTGAAGCATTCTTAACTATTGCAAGGTCGGTATCATAGAAATCATATTTAGCCAATAACTGAAGTTTTTTATCCAGAAAATAATATCCGCTTTGCACGTAATAACCACTACGGTTAATGTGATCGTCAGTTCCATGAATATATTCGCTGCGTACAGACCAGTTTTTCAGATCATAACTCAGATCGAATCCATAACGGTCACGGCCTACAGATTTTGCAGGGGTTGCATTGGTACCGGTAACTGCAGGTACAAATCGCGATCCGTTATAGACAGCTCCACTGAGGTCAAGTCCTGCAACGGGGTGAAGAATGAGTCTTGCAGCATAGTCCTTCCTTTCGTTATTATCAGCTATATTAATTCCTGCACCGTTATATATGCCCAGACGATAATCAACAATCGGACGATCGTTTAGTTTTAGCACCGTACCCCCCAGCTGAATACCTATATCGCGGCCATTCTGGTTACCACCCACATCTTTTCCCCTGGCAACCAAAGCTTCTACAGCCTGTGAACGGTCAATCAGTTCCAGTTTGTTCGAACTGGTCAGGTTTTCGAGTGAGAATGGAATCTTAGCCTGTCCAATGGTGAAATTGAAGTAATCATTCAGCTTCAATTCGGCATAAGCATCAATGAGTTTGGGCGTTGCTGCAAGGTCGAATTGAACCCTGTACGACCAGTAGGGTGAAATAATTCCCTTTATATCCAACCTGGCACGACGGATGTCAAAACCATCAATTGCACCTGCCTGTTCAATCCCCTGATAACGAACCTGGGTATATCCGAGTATCTGTAATTTTTTACCTGCATTCAATGGAAATGCTTTTACCTTGGCCAGATTTGCCTGTGCTGCGATGGCTGCTTCAGCACGCAATGAATCGGCATCTTTTTGCGAAACCACCTTTTTCTGAATCAACAGATTCAATACATCATCGGTTGATTGTGATTTTGCAGTAATTACAAAACCTCCCAAAACAACTATTAAAAAGAATAATTTTTTCATATTTATATATTATCGATTGATTTACTGTATGATTATCAGGTTCCTGATCAGTATGGACTGAAATTGAACCTGACAATCAAAAATACATACTCCGTTTTATCCAGATGATTAATATGTAATTGAATAATTCAGGACAAAAAGTGAAATTTAATAGCCTGAAACATTAAATATTACATGTTTTTAGAAGAATCTCAGGATATTTCCCACTAATCCCTTCTTCTCTTTGACTTCAGCTTCAGACTTTCTGTTGATTACTGACAAGTGTTTGACACTGGTAAATGCCTGGGCCAAATCCTGAATAATATCCTCAACATGTTCGATACCTACAGACAGGCGAACCAAACCAGGAATAACTCCTGCTGCCAGTTGTGCTTCATCTGAAAGTTGCTGATGAGTGGTTGAAGCCGGATGGATGATGAGTGTTTTGGCATCGCCAACATTGGCCAGATGGCTGATCAGTTTTAGATTGTTGATGAATTCATCGGCAGCTTCTTTCCCTCCGTCAATCTGGAAAGAAAGTACCCCGCCAAAACCATTTTTAAGGTATTTCTTAGCCAACTCATGATAAGGGCTCGATGCCAATCCCGGATAGTTAACTGTCTTTACCTGGGAATGACCTTCAAGCCAATCAGCAATAATCTGTGCATTCTGAACATGGCGTTCAACCCGTAAGGATAAGGTTTCAAGACCTTGCAACAGCAGGAAGGCATTGAACGGACTCAAAGCAGAACCGTAATCACGTAAGCCTTCAACCCTTGCCCTGATGATAAAGGCGATATTTCCAAATGGTCCGTTAGTTCCAAATACATCCCAAAATACCAATCCGTTATAACCTTCCGACGGTTCGGTAAACTGAGGGAACTTGCCGTTTGCCCAGTTGAAATTTCCGGCATCAACAATCACACCACCAATGCTGGTTCCGTGACCGCCAATCCATTTGGTTGCTGATTCAACTACTATATTGGCTCCATGTTCAATTGGTCGGAAAAGGTATCCACCGGTACCAAAAGTATTATCTACTACCAGCGGAATATTGTGTTTTTTTGCAACTGCAGCTATGGCATCAAAATCCGGGATATTAAATCCGGGATTACCAATGGTTTCCAGGTAAATAGCTTTGGTCTTATCATCGATTGCCTTTTCAAAATCATCCGGGTTGTCGCCGTTCACGAATTTAACCTGTATGCCCAACCGTTTGAACTGAACCTTAAATTGATTATAAGTACCACCATAGATGAATGAAGTGGATACAAAATTATCTCCATTCTGCAGAATATTAGTGAGAGCTATAAACTGAGCTGCCTGTCCTGAGGCAACGGCAAGTGCTGCTACCCCACCTTCCAAAGCTGCAATACGTTTCTCAAAAACATCAGTCGTTGGGTTCATGATACGGGTATAAATATTCCCGAATTCTTTCAGACCAAATAAGTTGGCTGCATGATCAGCATTTTTGAATACATACGAAGAAGTTTGATAAATCGGAACTGCCCTTGAATTCGTTGTAGGGTCTACTTCCTGTCCTGCATGAAGCTGCAGCGTTTCGAATTTTAATTTTTGCTCTGACATGATTTTGGATTTTATGATTATATATTTTGGATTCTTAATATTGCTTTTGATTACAGTTTAGGATTAATATACAAAACCGATCAATTGACAACGATTTGTTTGTTGAAATACTGATGATGATAAATAAGCAGACTAGCTACACATTCGCATTCGGAAAGCAGAAGGATATATAGGGCAACAACAACACGATAAAGCATCTTGCCTGCTTTTACCGTTCATCCGGAGTAAATTGGAGTTGTCTGTTTGTTGCGTTGTAATCATTGTTTGTTGTCGTTTAATGACATTACAAAGATGAAGACTAATAGGACGACAGGAAATACCTTGTTTCAGGTAATTTATATACCACAAAATGGGTAGAAATGAGAATTAGGAAAGAGGAAAAAGGAAAAGGAAAAAAGGATACATGATCAACAATCAGGGAAGTTGTGACATAGCATTTAATCTCATCACATTCTTACCAATAATTACCAAAGCAGGCATTGGAGGTTTCTGCCTTTCGATTGCCTGAGAAATAGTATCCAAAGTACATTCAACGACTGAGGCAGTTGGTTGTGAAATTTTGCTTAAAATCTGAACGCTGGTATCTTTTGAAATGGATTGTTCGATTAATCTGGAAGCTAATTGAACCAGCTTGTTTAGTCCCATAAAAATGATAACTGGTGAGCCTGATTTAAGTACAGAAACAAAGATATCCAGGTCGCAGAAATCGCCTTCGCTGTAATGACCTGTTCCAAATAGTACCATACTGTTTTTGCCGCGTTCGGTAAGAGGTATTCCATACAATGAGGCAGCTCCGAGTGCAGAGGTAACTCCCGGAATGACTTCATAATTCAGCTTGTTTTCAATACAAAACCTGATTTCTTCAGCGCCACGGCCAAATATCATCGGATCGCCTGATTTAAGGCGGACAACTTTTTGACCTTTTTCTGATAAATCAATAATCAGTTGATTAATCCACTCCTGTCTTCCAGTTTGATCCTGACCGTCCTGGTATATTTTACCAACATAAATTCGCTGCACACCCGGTTTGGCCAGATTTAGAATCTCTTCACTCACCAGTGCATCGTGCAGTATAATATCAGCGTCCTGAATTCGTTTCAGCGCTTTGACTGTTAACAATTCAGGATCGCCCGGACCGGCACCAACAATGGATATTAATGAAGACATTGCAGTTTTATATATTTTCTCCAATGAAATTATTATCCTGCATCCAGCGAAGAATAGAAAATTGAACAAACGACAATTCTTCCGGATCAGGCGAGGTATGTACTTTGTTGGTAAAATGCGTCCATGCTGCACGGGCCGTTGTGTTTTGGTTTGCAAAAACCAACGAGTTGGGGTATGGAAAATTACCGGACGATTTAAACTGATCAATACCTGAAGGGCTGAAGAATAAATAGCCATCGAAGGCACCACTCAACAGTTTTTCAATCTTTTGGAGCGGACGTTCGATATACTGTATTTGATGTTTGTGAAGCCATTCCCTTGTTTTGTCTGACAATTCGGTATCTATAAAAAAGGTTGGTTTTCCCATGAGTCTATGTTTTTAGCTTTGTATTTATACAATCCGGATTTCTTCTTTTTCTACTTTACCATCCTTTATTCGAAATGACTTAATATCCGGTAATTTATCAGCAAGTGAAACAATCACATAGCTGATATTGGGATCGAAAGCCAGCCGGATATCTTCTTCGGAAGGTCTGGCAGGAGTTTCCGGATGACTGTGGTAATTGGCCAGAATTTCCAATCCTGATTTTCTGACTTCACGTACTACTTTAAATTGCTCTGCCGGATCGAAAGAGAAATGTTCGTTGCTGTGATCAATATTCGTTAACCGAAACTGCCGGATAACTTCTCTGCCGGTACCAGCAAGATAGCCACAAACCTCTTCCGGCAAACCAGTCTTAGCGTGGTCAAAAAGATCATTGATAATGTGCTGGGGTATCTGAAGCATAATTCCTGCAATTATTTTTGAATGAGAACTTTATGAATCAAACCTTCCACATGCGAAACTTCCAATACATTGAACCCTTGTTCTCTAGAACTTTTAGGAACATTTTCAAGGGGCTCACCTTCGGTAAGCAATACTTCAAGTATATCACCTGTCTTTAACTTTGACAATTCAATTTTAGTTTTAACAAATGTCATCGGGCAATGTTCCCGGGTAATATCTAATTTTATAGTAGCCATCTTTGAATTTTAAATGAGATTTGATGAATGATAATTGTGAAAACTTATCCACCTGTATTATATAACCTGAATTATATAAATATTGTTCTTCCTCCTTCTGACAATTCCAGGAATGTAGCAACACCAAGTACGCCTTTCACTTCGTGAATGAAGTCACTCGTTTCGAGACCAAGGATGTGCATGGCCATTTCGCAGGCATAAAGGTTTATACCTAAAACCTTTGCCGCTTCAACCAACTCTTCCAAAGTGGCGACATTATTCTTACGCATCAGGTAGCGAAATATCTTTGGACTTAGTCCACAAAAATTTAACCGGCTTACAGGTGCACTTTTCAAACCTCCCATAAAAAACCCAAAGAGCTTTGGAAGAAATCCTTTCCCGACAAATGCCCGTCCCTGTTTCTTTTTGATGGCATCAAGCCCCCAAAAGGTGAAAAAGATGTTGACTTCATAACCTACCGCCGCAGCACCGGTGGCTAAAGTAAAAGTAGCTACCAGTTTGTCGAAGTCACCACTGAAACAGATCAGTGAAAGTTTTTTTGGAGCTTTCGGCTGAATTCCTAATGCAAAATCTGTAGCACCCATATTCCCTATTTATTTACTATTTCTCAAATACATTTAATTATTATCCTTATTTTCAGGAAAAAGTCATTGGTCATTAGTCATTAGGAAAAGGGAATAAGGAATAAGGAACCTCATACTGCAAATTCCTCTTTTCCAATGACTAATGACTTTTTCCTCTTTCCTTTCTCCTTTTATCTAATTCCTCTTTCGCAATGTCTATTTTCTAATGTTTATCCTTTATTTCGCAGGTTGCCTGTTCATAATCAATTAATCCTGTAGTTGTAGGATTGTCGCCGCAAACAGCACAACGATGATTGTGTTTCACTTTTATGGTGCGGAATTCCATCGTTTTAGCATTGAAAGTAAGCAAACGGTTAGTGAGTAAATCCCCTACTCCCGTTAAGTATTTCAATACTTCTGCAGCCTGAATAGTTCCCAGCATTCCGGCAATGGCTCCCAAAACGCCTGCCTGCGAACAGGTTGGTACTGCATTAGGTGGTGGTGGTTCATGGAAAATACAACGGTAACATGCAGTTCCTGGCAAAACGGTAATAGTTTGTCCCTCAAAACGCAGTATTCCGCCATGTGAAAATGGTATTTTAGCCTGAACACAGGCATCGTTGATCAGAAATTTCACCGGGAAATTATCTGTTCCATCTACCACAAAATCGTAGTCTTTGATGATGTCCATTGCATTATCTGCAGTTAGAAAATCATGATAAGTAATCACTTTTACATCAGGATTTAACTGATTGATTTTCTCTTTTGCTGAAAGTACTTTGGGTTTATTCACATCAGGAGTAAAATGGATGACCTGACGTTGCAGGTTTGACAAATCGACAACATCTCCATCGATGATTCCAATAGTACCAACTCCTGCTGCTGCAAGGTAAAGGGCAGCTGGAGCCCCCAAGCCCCCGGCACCAACAATCAGTACTTTCCCGTTATTGATTTTCTCCTGCCCTTCTACACCTACATCCTGAAGGATTATGTGGCGACTATACCGGTGTATTTGATCTTCTGTAAAATCCATCTTGATAATTTACAATTTATCTATTTATGTATTATTTGTTTATTTACTATTTACTATTTTAAAAAAATGGTAAATAGTAAATAAATAAATGGTAAATTATTGTGAGCCTCCACCCATGAAATACAGAAAATCAACTTCATCATTGGCGTTAACAATCGTTGAAGTATAAACTTCGCGGTCAACAAATTCTCCATTTAACTGTACCGAAACCATATCGGCATTCAGTACATTGTTCAGTTTTATCAGTTCGAGTACAGAAATGGAAGCAGCTTCGATGATTTGTTCCTTTCCGTTTACTTGTATATTGCTCATAATAATTATATTCTAATATGTGTTAGATTTCTCTCCTAAAAATTGTATCCGAAATCCCATGAATCAGGCATTTCGGATACAATTACAAGGAAAGGCATAGCGTGAATTTTAAACTACCCAATCAAATTTAGTTAGCCTGAAGAACAGCAGGTTCTTCAAACTGATAAAGTATGGTTGATAAATATCTTTCACCGGTATCAGGAAGGACCACAACAATAGTTTTCCCCTTGTTTTCCGGACGTTTAGCTACCTGTAAAGCTGCAAAGGTGGCAGCTCCTGAAGATATTCCAACCAGTAATCCTTCTGAACGGGCTAATTGACGACTAGTCTCAAAAGCATCTTCATTACTGACAGTGATCACTTCATCTATTACAGAACGGTTCAAAACATCAGGAATAAAACCCGGTCCTATTCCCTGGATTTTGTGAGGTCCCGGATTTCCTCCCGAAATAACAGGAGAATCTTTTGGTTCAACAGCAATTATCTGAACGGATGGTTTGCGTTCCTTAAGAACTTCTCCCACACCGGTAACAGTACCACCTGTTCCTACTCCTGAAACAAAAATATCGACTTCACCATCAGTATCTTTCCAGATTTCTTCGGCTGTAGTCGCTCTGTGGATAGCAGGATTTGCCGGGTTTTTAAACTGCTGTGGCACGAATGAGTTGGGTGTAGTTTCGGCGAGTTCAACTGCTTTGGCAATTGCTCCCTTCATTCCAAGCGGTCCCGGCGTCAGAACAAGTTCTGCGCCAAGAGCTTTCAGAAGATTCCGGCGTTCAATACTAAAGGTCTCGGGCATCGTAAGGATTATGCGGTATCCTTTTGCCGCTGCTACCAAAGCAAGTGCAATACCGGTATTTCCACTGGTTGGTTCAATAATTACCGAGTCCGGTTTAAGTATTCCGCGTTTTTCGGCATCACTGATCATTGCATTTCCTATACGATCTTTTACACTTCCGCCCGGATTAAAATATTCCAGTTTAGCGATCAATCTTGATTCGAGTTGATGATGTTCATTGAAATTGGAAAGTTCCAGCAAAGGAGTATTTCCAATTAAGTCGGTTAATTTTGCTGCGATTTTTGTCATGAGTTAACTTTTTTGCTTTTTACAAAGATTGAAGCAATTGTCAGCCTATACAATACCTCATTTATAGTATTTTATATACCACGTTTTAGGTATATAAATTCAGTATTTTTGTTTGGTTATTCATTATTGGTTATTCATTATCGTTAAGTTAACGCCATCATTGCGAACGAAGTGAAGCAATCTGTTAATTTATAGATTGTTTTGTTCGGATCACATGATATTGTTGTTGGGAAAGAATAGTCAATGGACAGTCCTGAATAAATTTCAGGATCTTACTTTTTTTAATTCAATTTTAGTAATCCGACAAAACCCCCCGAATCCTAATCTTATTTATCTTATTACTTGCCTGATAAACCTATTCCAAGAGAATTAGATAGGTTAGAAAGTGCACATAGTAATAAGATTAAGGTTTTGGTGGCTGTAGAAGTTACTAAGATATTTTCAGAAAAGTAAGATATTTTAGAATGAACAGACCTGATTAGTAGTTTTGAAAAAAGTTCCCATCAAAAATGTCATATGATTCCTTCGTTCTTTGCAATGACGTTTTTAACCATGATGTTTTCTTAACTAACCTACACTGATTGTTTATTGTTGATTTTCTTAATTCATCCTTATTGTTTTCGAATCAGAACAGACCAGAAATTATCCCTCCGCTTCTCTTCCAGGATTTGATGTCCTTCATTTCTGACAGATCCCGGCACGTTTTTAATTGGTGCACCATCGTCCAAAAGTATTTCAAGCAATTCTCCGCTTTTCATGCTTGACAGTTCAATCTTTGTTTTTACAAAATTCATCGGACAAGCCACTCCGCGATAGTCTTTAACCCGTTTATCCGAAGCGATTCCTGTCTTTATTTCATTTGTTTTCAGAGTTTCTTTATTGATTTTAAACTGAAGCGAATCATCCATCTGATTATATAAATCAATCACGGCTGTTGCCAGTTCTTCTATCAGCTTTCTGAACTTCAGATAGGAGGCTTGCGGATTTTCAAGCGCCAATCTTACGACCGGTTCAAATGCCTTACTAACATGTCCTTCGTTTATAAATGACAGGATGAATGCTGTAAAAATCTCCTCCCGGTTACTGGGTTCAATGCCCCTCGTTACCAGCAACATTCGTGAAGCATGATAAACAATCCCGTAAAGTGATTTATTAATCAGCTCCGGATCTTTGGACTCTTCAATTCCTTTTCGGATATCGAGAATGGCATCACGATCATAGTCAATCATATCAAACATTCCGGCTGAACAATCGGCTGCACCTTTCCCCGTAAGCGAGAAAACTTCTTCGGCTCCCCAATCGAAATAATAGTTTTTATCTTCGTCGAATGTGGGTATCGTTTCAAATCCGGCCAGTAATTCTTCCAGATCATTGTGTCCTTCCCTATCCAGGTAATCATTAAAATCAGAAAACCGATCTTTTTTGACAGTCCACTTTCCCAATAACTGAGCAGTAAATTTAGGTATATCGCGGGCGCTGATTTCACCATATTTCGCAGCCAAATGGGCTTTATTGTCGCCTGTTTGTCCACCCGCAACTACATAATAGGCCGGATAAAGACGATCATTCCTTGAAGCCTTTCCGTAAAAGCCAAGGTTTGATAAGTTATGCTGTCCGCAGGAATTGGGGCATCCCGACAAATTGATATTTAGATCACTCAATGCGTCCAAATCAGTTTCCAAAATACCGGATAAGGTCTCTTTGATTGCTGATGATGCTCCCCGCGCAAGACAAATACCCAATCTGCATGTATCTGCACCTGCACACGAAACCAATGAATTCAGGATTCGCGGCAGATCGACTGCAATTCCTAAATCTTTCAATTCCAGATACAACGGATTCAGGATTTGCCCCGGAATATTCCGAAGCAATATATTCTGCCTCATGGTAAACCGGATTACATCCTCCCCAAGCGGAGCAAGAAAATCAGCTAACCGGATCAATGTATCGGCATTAACCATTCCCTGATCGAAAGGAACTTCCACCGAATAATAACCGCTTTGCTTTTGCTCCATAGTATATCGTTTGAGCCATTTTCCCAGTCCTTCATTTTCAGGATTCGGCTCAATTACCTTCCATTCAATCAAGGGTTTCGGAACTTCAGGAAGGATAAGTTCATAATTTCCTTCCGTTTTCAATCGGTTAAACAGTTCATCCAAAAGCTCAAATACCCGCTCTTCTCCCAACTTGTAAAAGATATACCGAATACGCGCCTTATGCCGGTTACGACGGTTTCCATGTTCCGAAAACAATAACTTTAATGCCTCACCCACATAGATTATGTCGGTAGCCGGAATAAAATCCGACCATTTAAATCCGGCAGTAGGTTTTGAACCCAGTCCACCGCCAATATAAACCCTGAAACCTTTTTCTCCTGAACGGATCGCAGCTATCAAACCCAGATCACTAAAGGTAGCATTGGCATTATCGGCATCGTTTCCGGCCAGAGAAATTTTATATTTGCGCGGCAACGACAATGAATCCGGTTCAGCAATCAAGGTATTGGTCAATGCCAGGGCATACGGGGTCACATCAAAAACTTCATCCTTAGCAATTCCTGCATTTTCCGAAGCCATAATGTTGCGGACCGTATTCCCTCCCCCGCCTCGCGAGGATAATCCTAAACGATACAATTGTTCCAGGATTTCAGGGGTCTTTACAAGCTGTACATTATGCAGTTGAAGTTCCTGACGGGTGGTAATATGAATGGGTTCCGTCCGCTCTTTTTGAGCCAGCAAAGCCAGTTCCTTTAATTGCAACGGTGTAATCATACCTGCCGAACATCTTACCCGAACCATAAAAGTTCCGTTTACACGCTGCTCGTAAATACCCATAGGTACGCGGATAGCTTTAAACTTGACCGCTTCTATTTCACCACTGCGAAAATCAAGCACATGCCTGGCAAATGCACTGAGGTCAGTTTTCAGGGAATCAGGAAGTATATACATTTTAGTCTTTTTAAATAATCTTCTTTGGGGAAGCAATTCTGACGGACAAAATTGCAATCCCTGCCTTTGTTATCAAATACCACGTTTCAGGTATATCATATACCCTTTCTGAGTGAGTATTTATACCCATTAACGGGGATTTAAAAACTTATTGGTTTACATCACCTTTGCAAAGTGAAGTCTATTTCCCGATTTGGACTTTCAGCGAATAATTTAAAATCAATGCCATGTATGACCAGGAATATTTAAGCTTGAATACGTTAACCCGGGTGAGTTATGTGTCCCACCTGAAATGTTCAGGATGCGGAACAGTATATTTACATCAGTCAGTACAGAATTTTTGTCTGAATCCGAATTGCCAGGAAACCTTGCTGGCCGAATATGAATTAAGACCGGGCATTGTTACAAAAGAAGAGCTTAAAAACCGACCCAATAACATGTGGCGGTATAAAGAATTTCTGCCTATCAATGATGAAAAAAATATTGTTTCGCTTGGTGAAGGCGGAACTCCGCTTTTTAAAGCCAATAAACTGAATAAGGCGATTGGAATTGAAGAGCTTTACTGGAAAGATGAAGGCGGAAACCCAACCGGATCGTTTAAAGCCCGTGGAATGAGTGCCGCTATTTCGAAAGCAAAGGAATTAGGCATCAAAAAAGTGGCAATCCCGACGGCTGGAAATGCAGGAGTGGCTCTGGCTGCATACGGTGCACGAGCCGGTATACATGTACATGTGTATATGCCCCGTGAAACTCCCGACCAACACAAGCGCGAAGTGAAATATTACGGTGCACAGCTGACTGAAATTGACGGGAATATTGGCGATTGCGGTAAACTGGTTGCTGAACTTTCAGCCAAAGGTGAATGGTTCAATGTTTCGACGCTGAAAGAACCTTACCGGTTGGAAGGTAAAAAAACCATGGGATATGAACTTGCTGAACAACTGAATTGGGAATTACCTGATGTAATTCTTTATCCTACCGGCGGGGGAACAGGTTTAATCGGCTTCTGGAAAGCATTTGATGAACTGGAAAAAATCGGTTGGATCGGCTCCAAACGTCCACGTCTGGTGGCAGTACAATCAGAAAACTGCGATGGAATTGTAAGTGCGTTTCATAATCATTTAAATAAATCGGTAGCTGTTGATAAAGGCTTTACAATTGCCAATGGTTTGCGTGTTCCCAAATCATTTGCCGACAAACTGATCCTGAAAATACTTTATCAATGCAACGGAACGGCAATCAGTGTTTCAGATGTCGAAATCAATGAATCACTTAATGAAGTTGCACGACTCGAAGGCATGTTTATTGCTCCCGAAGGCGCAGCATTATGGGCAGCGCTCAAGCGACTTAAATCGGAAAACCGGATAAGCAAAAACGAAAAGGTAGTTCTGATCAATACCGGAAGCGGGTACAAATACCTGGAGAATATTTTTGCGGGGGAATATATTTAGGGGGAGGATAAAAATCACAAAATTAAATAGAACGCGGATTAAATAGGATCTGGCGGATTAAAAACGGATTAATATTCCAATAAATTGGAATGGATCTAAAAAAAGGGAATTTGAATGATGATAAATTCATATATATTTCCGAAAAAATCATCACAACTTATTGTGATATAAATCCGTTTTTAATCCGCCAGATCCTATTTAATCCGCGTTCTATTGTTTTTTGTTTTATTTATTGCGGGTACACATAAAAGGAAAAACAACCAAATATTTTGTTTCTTAAAACCTTATTTTCCATAAAAACACCTTAGTAGCAAGGCAAAACACTCACAAACCCAACCTTATTAACCTTATTCCATATTTCATATAAATCTGATGGAGAATAAGGTAATAGATTAGATTATTCAAAGTTTCAATTACAGACAAAAGTTGGTATTCCCAGTAATTACCTGGCAATAAAGCAACTATGGCATTAAGAAATAGGGCCACAAAAGTCAATTTCCTCAATTCCTCAAAATCCTCACTTTACTCAAATTTACAGATATAAGTCAGTATGAAAACCACATAGGAACATAGACCACATAGAATTAGAATATGTAAGAACTATGTGCCCTATGTGTCTATGTGGTATAAACAAAATAATTACTTAATTTCCTCAACTTGCTGTGGTCATTTAAGCTATATCTAATGCCATAAATTATCAGTTTACGGTACAAATGAAATAATTAGATATTTTATCTGTTATTTATGGTATATCATTAACTATTGTCGAATATAATCTATATTTGCGATATACAATAAACATTAAAAGATGAAATACATTACGCGACCTGTTTATACGGATAGAATTAAACCATTTATTGGAAAGCAGATTATTAAAGTACTTACCGGACAGCGACGCGTTGGCAAAAGTTATATCATGTTCCAGATTATGGACTTTATCAGGGAGGAAAATCCTTCTGCCAATATCGTTTATATAAACTGTGAACTGGAACAATTTACACCTATAAAAACCAGTAACGATCTCAATAAATACCTTCGTGATAATTTTCCTGAGGATACGGTGAACTACCTGTTTATCGATGAAATCCAGGAAATTGATTCATTCCAAATCACTCTTCACAGTTTATTTGCTGAAAATAAATGTGATATATTCTGCACTGGAAGTAATGCACGAATGCTTTCAGGTGAGTTGGCAACTTATCTTTCAGGACGGTACATCGAATTTAATGTTCATAGCCTGAGTTTTAAGGAATTTCTTACGTTTCATAAACTCGGGCAGGGAATCGATAGTTTAATGAAATACCTCACCTATGGAGGAATGCCTTATTTACCAAATATCGGACTTAAGGATGATCTGCCCTTCGAATATCTCAAGAATGTTTATTCAACGATTTTATTGAAAGATGTTGTTTCACGCGAAAATATTCGGAATATCTCCTTTCTTGAGAATTTGGTACTTTATTTGTCTGACAATATCGGAAGTCTTTTTTCTGCAAACAATATCAGCAAGTTCCTTAAATCGCAGCGCATCGAAATATCTCCTCAACTTACAATGAATTATCTTAAAGCACTTTCAAATGCCTATTTTGTACATAAAGTGGTCCGCTCCGAAATTGGAGGCTTAAAAGTTTTTGAGATTGGAGAGAAATATTACTTTGAAGATTTGGGTTTGCGCAATTCACTCAAGGGATTTAATCAGAAAACAGACCTTCACAAACTTTTGGAGAATGCTGTTTATCTTCATCTTTTGCAAAAGGACTATCGTGTTTTTATTGGGAAAATGGATACCAGGGAAATTGATTTTGTTGCCGAAAGAAATGGATTAAAAATATATATACAGGTATGCCTCCAAATCACTGAAAAAACAACCTTAAGCCGTGAATTCGGAAACCTGATGATGATCAACGACAACTATCCAAAATACATTATTACACTTAATGACTTGATAATAGGTAATGATTATCAGGGAATTAAACAAATGAATCTACTCGATTTTCTCTTAACCGAATTGTAATATATACTTTTTCATTTTTTTGAGTAAAGTGAGGAAATTGAGGAAATGAGGAAATGAACTAAAAAATACCTATATCTGTTTCAATAAAGCTATACCAATTCCATAGATAAAATACATTTTAACTTTGATTTAAATACTGAAAGTGAAAATTTGATATTTAAATAGTACTCAAACAGTATTCAAACTAAGGCTTTGACCCGGCTTTATCTATGCTTTGTGCTATTGCTTCATCGGTACGAACGCTTAATTCCCAAAATAGATATCAAATTTAAACCATTCCTGCACCAAACGCAAGGGTTATGTGAATGGATTATCGCGGGGAACTGAATAGTTCTTTCGGGTTGCCGGTATAAACACCGATCCTTCATGCAATTGGAGCGAACCTGTCACCAAAGGGATCGTTTAGCTCCCAACACATACCTTGGTACAATCCTTCGTGCAAAAAGGAAGATCATTTCCATCACAGGAGATTGAAAAATAAGATGGGGAGAGGGTGACTTTTTTGGGCAAGGATGGTAAATACCAAAATCAGCGATGACGCTTCGAAGATGAATCCTCCAAACCTTGCAGCTTTTCCTTCTTTCTAAATCTTATTTGAAAATTCCCTCGCTTTCACTTCGTCAAAGGCGTTTTCCCATTTAGCCATTACCACGGTTGCGGTATAGTTTCCGATGACGTTTACCGTAGTGCGGGTCCTGTCCATCAAAACATCGATACCCAGAATTAAAAATACTGGAGTGGTAGGTAATCCGAAGTTGGATAAAGAACTTTCATAATTGAAGTTTATCCATCCGGATTTATTGAGAAAGGAATATTTTATCCGGAAATTTTATTTATCAAGGTAATGCCCTCTGGCAAAAAGGACAATAACGGTTACCTGTTCATCTTCAATGCGATAAACCAGGCGATGTTTTGCATTAATTCTTCTCGACCAACAACCCGACAGATTGTATTTCAGTTCTTCAGGCTGTCCTGTACCTATACGGGGATGTTCTGTCAGCTCTTCCAACAGCATTGCAAGCTTCTTTAAAGTGGCTTTATCTCCGGCTTTCTTAAGATATTCAATATCTTCCAATGCATCAACCGTGAGTTTAAGCGCATAACTCATAGTCCAAGGAGATTATTAATATCCTCTTTTGGCAATGTGGTCAGATTTCCCTTTTTCGCCTGTTCCAATGAATGCATAATTCTGATTTTCACTTCAGGATCGGCAAAAAAGCGATCGGTATCAGAAATGGGGGTCAAAGTATATGCTTTGTTTTTTCCACGTTGTACAATCACTTGTTCATTCCGATCAACAAGGTCAAGATACATTTTCTGTTTTTCGCGGAATTCCCTGCTACTAATTACTAACATGATATTTGTTTTTGTGTACCAAATCGGTTCACAAATATAAGGCCAAAATTTTGAATTATTACTAAAATAATGATGAATCTTAACTTCTGATCTATGATTCTTTTTTATATGAATATTCCAGATTAGGAAGCAAGGGAATCTTTCAAAGAATCATAAATGATAATTAGAAAGATATGCTGAGTCATCCTGAATTCATTTCAGGATTGTTTTAGCACTCCCTCGCATTGTCTTCTTTTCACTTTTATATAGGAATAAGAACATTTAGGAGAGGATCCCGAAACAAGTTCGGGATGACGCTACGATCAATATTCCGGAGAACTTAGAGGTTTTTCCGTCTTTTTAAATCTTATTTGAAAATTCCCTGGCTTTTTGTTCGTCAAAGGCGTTTTCCCATTTAGCCATTACAACGGTTGCTGTACAGTTTCCGATCACGTTTACCGTGGTGCGGGCCATATCCATCAAAACATCGATTCCCAGGATTAAAAATACGGGCGTGGTAGGTAATCCGAAGCTGGATAAAGTACCCAGCAAAACGACTAATGATGCACGGGAGACTCCTGCAACACCTTTACTGGTTAACATCAGTACCACGCACATCGCTAACTGTTCAGCAACAGAAAGATGAACTCCTGCTACCTGGGCAACAAATACACAGGCCAGCGAAAGATAGAGCGCCGTTCCGTCGAGATTAAAACTGTATCCGGTAGGAATCACAAAAGCTACAATCTTGCGGGGAACTCCAAAACGTTCCATACACTCGAGCGCCGAAGGTAAAGCAGATTCGGAATTGGCTGTTGCAAATGCAATGGAAGCGGGTTCACTGATGGCAAGCAGAAATTTACGGACCGGTATTTTAAGGAAGATCAGCAAGGGCAGAATGACAACAGCCAGGAAGACAATTAAGGCCACATAGAGCGTTGCAAGCAATTTCAGAAGACTTCCCAATACATCGAGCCCCAAATGACCTATGGTAAAGGCTATGGCTCCAAAAACAGCCACAGGTGCGTAATACATGATGATATTCGTGAATTTGAACATCGTTTCAGCCAGACTTTCGGTGAAACGCAACATAGGACTGCGGTACTTTTCGGAAATTCTTGCCACGGCAATGGCAAAAATAATGCTGAATACCACCACCTGAAGTATATTCCCATCGAAGATGGATTTGGCAATGTTTTCGGGAAACATATTCAGAATAAATCCGGTCCAGCTGTGTGTAGTTGCCGTGATAAGTGGTGCAGCGGCGTCAGCAGGAAGGGTTAATCCTACCCCGGCTTTACTTATGTTGATGGCGACCAGACCAATAAACAAAGCGATGGTTGAAACCACCTCGAAATACAGAATTGATTTCCATCCGAGCCTTCCAATCAGCTTCAGATCTTTATGACCGGCAATTCCATTGACCAGGGTGGCAAAGATGAGCGGTGCAATGATGGTTTTAATCAGGCGTAGAAAGATGTCGCTCATAAACTGCATGTTTTTTGAGATCTCCGGGAAATCGTAACCAAATTCAGCACCGGCAACTATACTGACCAGAATCCAGACGGTTAGTGATTTTCGCTGGAAAGCCAGGAGAATCAGGAGGATCAGGTTTAAAGCACGGAATGCAGTAAAAAGAACAGGATCAACTTCAATGGAATGAGAGGAGATCAGTACAAACAGCAAAGCCGAAATACCCGAAACAATGATGCAGGCCGGAATTAAAAAGGAAGCAATTTTCTTCATGAATAGAGGCATAAGACAAAATAAAGAAAAGATTTTCAGATAGGGTCTAATCTGAATATATGATATAACTTCATTCTGAATTTATCCCTTTTCGCTAATCTGCTTGAGTAATTTAGTATTCAATATTTTTATTTCCCGGCCCTCCATCCGGATGATCTGATCGTTTGTAAATTCAGTCAATATGCGGCTGACAGTTTCCCTGCTTGTATCCACCAAACTTCCAAATTCATCGCGCGTAATCGGAAGGGAAAACGTATCTGATTCATAAAAAAGTTCGGCGAAATCCAGAAGAACATCCGCAATATTTCCCCTGGTCTGTTTCTGGGTTCGTTGTGCACATTTCCGAAATGAATCCAACTCATACCGGCAAAGATTTAAAATAATATCGTATGAAAATTCAGCGTTGTTAGCCAACAATTTCATAAAGATATTAATGTCGATGAAACAGACTTCCGCATCTTCAATCACAGTAACCGAATATTGATTTATTTTGTCGCCGAATGTCGTTGGCAATCCCAGATATCGCGGAGCTTTTACAATTTTTATGATTTGTTCCCGATATGGCCCCTGAATATGAATTTTAGCTAACCCTTTCCTCAGGTACATAATATTTGAAGAATAATGTCCCTGCCTGATTACGGGTTCCCCTCTTTTGAAGTTAACCAACAGGTGATTACAGGATAGTAATTCCTGATCTGCATTATTTAGTGTTTTTGCCGCATTCGATTTATACGTGCAGGCAGCGCATATATTTTCCATTCCCGAAAATCTTTACAATGTGATATATATCACAAATGTAATTAAATCATCACACATCGATTTTAGAATATTCCATTTTCTTTTTTTTGATTTTTGTATGACTCAAAATGCATTTGGGGGAATTCTATTAAAACGAATCCAATAATAACAAAAAGATAAAACCATGTCAGAAGAAATTGAAAAACAAGTTGCGGAACTTGAAAAGCAATTGAAAAAATTGCAAAAGAGCCAGGCAAAAGACCAGATATCAATCATCGCATTTTCAGGTGATCTGGATAAAATGCTTGCTGCCATGATTATTGCAACCGGTGCAAGAGCTATGGATACTGAAGTTAAAATGTTTTTCACTTTCTGGGCTACAGCCATGCTTCGCGACCCCAAAAAGAGTGGCAAGGGTAAAGACTTTATATCAAAAATGTTTGGAATGATGTTACCTAAAGGTAGTCCCAAACTTAAACTTTCGAAAATGAATATGTGCGGAATGGGAACTTCAATGCTTAAAGGTTTGATGAAGAAAAAACGCGTAGCCTCAATTGAAGAAATGCTTATTACTGCCGGTGAATTGGGCGTTGAAATTAACGTTTGCGAAATGAGTATGGATCTGATGGGATTCAAACGCGAAGAAATGATTGATTATCCGAACCTTAAATACGTAGGTGTCGGTAGTTATCTTGCCGATGCAAACGATAGCCGTATACAATTATTCATCTAATTTTCAAATCATTAAGATAAAATATCATGACAACAGAAGAATTAAAAAACATTAAAGCAGATTTAGTAGTTGACGCCAGGGGAACAGCTTGTCCCGGACCACTTTTAGCAGCCAAAAAAGCGATTGGAGAAATCGAATCCGAAGAAATTATGGAAATTCTATCGGCTGATGAAGGCACTAAACACGACATTCCACGTTGGTGCGAAAAAATAGGACATGAATATCTTGGGTTTGTTGATCTGGATAGTAATACCCGTTTGTTCCTAAGAAAAGCCTAAAGAATAGCTCCGGAATAAAATTCATATTCGGAATCTAAAACTAAAAGATACCGGAACTGAATTTTATTCTTTTTTTAGATTTTATGTATGCATTTATCTACATATATGGCACGGTGATTTAATACTGTTGATTCAGTCTGAACAAAAATTTTACACACATGACAGATAAGACTTTCAATCCAAAAATATTGGTTTTTTCTACGGATAAAATTTCTGATCCCGGAATTGATCAGGCTGGCCTCCGGAAAATACATTATTCCCCATCGGTTTATGTAATCAGTTTGCCATGTTCTTCCGGAGTTAAACCCAGATGGATAATACATGCGCTGGAAAAAGGGTTTGACGGCGTTTTTATTGCTGCTGATGGTCACGAATGTTCCTATAGCTCCAGATGTGCCGATCATACCAACCAGATTATTCTGGATTCACAGGCCTTGATGACCGAAAAGGGAATTAGTCCCAAACGTATTCGTATGGCAGCACTTTGCTCTGTTTGTGCCGAACCATTCGTTAGCCACATGGATAATTTCAGCAAAATTTTGAGCGGATTAGATGAATCAGGAGCAAAATAACATGGAAAATAAAATGGAATCAAAAAATACGGATTTTGATGCTTTAATTATCGGAGGCGGAATTGCCGGCCAGGAAGCTGCATTAAGTCTTGCTGACATGGACCATAAAGTGCTTCTTGTAGAAAAAGGCCTTTCCATCGGTGGTAAAATGATCCAGCTGAGCAAGGTATTTCCGACACTCGATTGTGCCGCATGCATCACGACACCTAAAATGTCGGAAACGGCCCGCCATCCGAATATTACTCTGATGCTAAACAGCGACATTGATGGTATTAACAAAGAAGGTGATGATTTTCAAGTTAATATCACAAAAAATCCAAGATATGTCATTCAGGAAAATTGCACAGGTTGTCAGGAATGTGAAGTGGCTTGTCCTGAAGTGAGGAAAGACGAATACAATTGTAACCTTGCAGGCCGTAAAGTTGCGTATATTCCGTTCAGCCTGGCGAACCCACGTATTGCAACCATCGATCGGCAGGACCATTCTGCACCTTGTATTAACGAATGTCCGGGTGGTGTAAAAGCTTATGGGTACATCACTTTGGCCAGAAATGGTCAGTACGAAGATGCCATGAAACTTCATTTGGAAGATATTCCATTCCCGGGAAGTTTGGGCCGTGCCTGTTACTCGCCCTGCCAGAATGCCTGTACACGGACTGGGTTGGATACTGCTGTTGACATCCGGAAAATAAAACGCTATTTTGCTGATTATTACTACGAAAAATATCCACAGGCCCCTGCTGTTGAAATAAAAATTAATACCGGTAAAAAAATTGCGGTTATTGGTTCAGGTCCTGCCGGATTGACTGCCGCTTATCATCTGGCTCTGAAAGGACACATGGTGAAAATCTTTGAAGCTGCACCGCAAGCTGGCGGCATGCTGAAACTGGCGCTTCCCGAATATCGTGCTCCTAAGAATGTGGTCGATCGCGATATCCAGAACGTGACTGTTTTAGGCGTTGAAATTGAATGCAACCGGAAAATTCAGGATCTTAGCGAATTGAGAAAGCAAGGATTCGACATTGTTTTTGTTTCAGTTGGAACTCATAATACGGTTTCACTTGGTGTTGAAGGTTCAAACCTGAATGGAATCGTTTCCTGTCTCGATTTCCTTCGTGAAGCAAATATTGGAAAGAAGGAAAACCTTTCCGGTAAGAAAGTGATGGTTATTGGAGGAGGAAATACAGCTATTGATGCCGCCCGTACTTCTTTACGACTTGGGGCCGAAAAAGTAACAGTGGTTTATCGCCGCAGTCGTGAAGAAATGCCCTGTTTTGCACCTGAAATCTTTGAAGCCGAAGAAGAAGGAGCTGAAATTATGATCCTCCGCAACCCGGTCAAGTTTATTGGAGAAGGCGGCAATCTGAAAAAAGTTCAGCTCATAAAAATGAAGCTTGGCGAACTTGATGCAAGCGGACGACGCAAATCAATTCCGGTTGAAGGTTCAGAATATCTGGAAGATGTTGATTATGTGATTGAAGCCATAGGGTTAAAACCGGAAACTGCATCGTTTGCCAGGGATGTTGAACTGAACAAAGACTGCACCATCAAGGTAAATGCGAAAACGTTACAGACTTCCAATCCATATATTTTTGCCGGAGGTGATACAGTTACTGGAGCAACAACACTGATTGAAGCTGCAGGTCAGGGAAAGAAAGCTGCATTTTACATCGACAAATATCTTCAGAACCTGAACATGGTGGATTTTGAATTTGGCGATAAATTACCTGCTGCTGACAAAATCAAAGTCTACCAAAAATACGGAGATCAGAAAATACCTGCCATTAAGAACGGAAACATTCCTGTAGATCTGCGAATAAAAACTTTTAAGGAAGTTGAGTTTACCTATACGGAAACAGAACTGAAAGCAAGTACCGCTCGTTGCATGGATTGCAGCAATTGCCGCGAATGCCATCAATGTGTTTCGGCATGTCCGGCCAATGCAATCGATTTTTCACAAAAGAAACAAACAGTGACCAAATCGGTGAAATCGATTGTAGTGACTACTGGGTACAAACTCTTTCCACCTTCAGGAAAACCTGAATACGGGTATACCAAATATGCCAATGTGATTGATTCCATGCAAATGGATCGACTGATTGCTCCTACCCGTCCATATAATAATGTTTTGAGGCCGGGTGATGGTAAAACACCGGATAATATTGCTTACGTTTTGTGTACCGGTTCGCGTGATTCGTCCATTGAAAATTCAGGTTGTGGCGCCGATTGTGCCAATAACCCGATATGTTCGCAGATTTGCTGTATGTATTCCATTAAACAGGCACAGCTTTTAATGGGAGCTTTACCCATGGCCGACATCACAATCTATTATATGGATATTCGTGCATTTGGCAAGGGTTATGAAGAATTCTTCCAGCAATCAAAATCAATGGGCGTTAATTTTGTGAAAGGGAAAGTGGCTAAAATACACGAAAACGAAAATGGAACGGGTGACTTGATTTTACGCTATGAGGATGTAACAAAGGGAGTGGTGAAAGAAGCCAAACACGACCTGGTGGTTTTGTCGGTTGGTGTGGTTCCGAATAAGGAAGTTCCGCAAATGTTTCTCAATCAGAAACTGGAATTGGATAATTACAATTTTGTGAAACAGATTGACGAGCTGATAAGTCCGGCGCTGACAAGTATTGAAGGAGTATTTGTGGCAGGTGCGGCTTCAGGGCCAAAAGATATTCCCGATTCCATTTTGTCTGCCGGTTGTGCGGCTTCTGAAGTTGCCGGATATCTCAGCGGAAAAGCAAATCATCCAGGTAAAAATCTCAGTTTCGTCAAAATTTAAGATATGAAAGAAAGAATAGGCGTATATATTTGTCATTGTGGTGGAAATATTTCCGATTACGTGGACGTGGAAGAGCTTGGCAAGATGTTTCATGAAGAAGACAATGTGATCATTTCCAAAGATGTGATGTTTGCCTGTGCCGATTCCAACCAGAAAGCCATGGTCAACGACATCAAGGAACACAATCTGGATGCCATTGTGGTGGCTTCGTGTTCTCCAAAATTGCACTTACACACTTTCAGGAATGTTGCCAGCCGTGCAGATCTAAATCCGACAAACTATGTTCAGGTGAATATCCGCGAACAATGTTCATGGCCACATTCCGATCATCCCCGTGAAGCAACTGTAAAAGCTGCCGGTTTAATTCGCGCAGGCATTCATCGTGTTGCTCATTCCGAATCGCTTGATAATATTGAAATTAAGGTTACAAAAGCGGCATTGGTAATTGGTGCCGGTGTTTCAGGTATGAAAGCAGCCATCGATCTGGCAAAACTGGGGAACGAAGTGTTTCTGGTTGAGAAAGATTACTTCGTTGGAGGACGGATTGCTCAGAATGATAAGCTTTTCATGTCGGGACAAAAGGGAAAAGAGGTGGTGACAGCTTTGTATAAAGAGCTGAAATCCTTCAAAAACATTACCTTGTTTACCGGCGCTACGATTAATAAAGTCTCAGGTAGCCTGGGAAATTTCCACATCGACCTCAAAGTGAAACCTCGCTTTATAAACGGGAAGGCAGACAAGGAAACTTTGAAAAAAGCGATGGATGAATGTCCTGTTTTCGTATATGATGAGTTTAATTTCGGCATGGCGAAACGAAAAGCCATTTACAAGAATTATCCGGAAGCTTTACCTGATGTTCCGGTCGTAGATGCCGAAGCCTTGAAGAACGAATCCGATTTTGTGAAGAAATATGCGTCAACTCTTAATTTGTATGAACAGGAAGAGATCTTGTCGCTGATAGCCGGATCAGTTCTGGTAACCACAGGATACGATTCGTACCAACCCAAAGAAGGCGAATACGGCTACAAAACATTGTCCAACGTGCTTACTTTGCCCGAATTTAAAAGGCTGATGGAATTAAGTCCGGAAAAGCTGATTTACAACAACAAGCAGATTCGGAAGATTGCTTTTATCTACTGCGTGGGCAACCGCCAGCTGAAAGGCGAAAATAAATATTGTTCGCGTCAGTGCTGTACCTCTGCTATTTACACCTCCCTGCAGTTAAGGGAAAAGTACCAGGATATCACTGCATTTCACTTGTACCGCGATATCAGGACTTACGGAAAACAGGAGGCTTTGTACGAGCTATCGTCGAAACAAGGCGATTACTATTTTAAGTTTGAAGAAAAAGAAGCCCCTGTAGTTGAGCAACCTGGCAAGAGCCTGATCCTAAAGTTCAAGGATTACCTTACAGCAAAAATGCCCCTCGAACTGGAGACAGACATGGTGGTTTTGGTCACAGGAATGGTACCAAGAAATGATTCGGTCCGGATCTCCGAACTTTTTAAGATACCCATTGGAAGCGATAAGTTCTTCAACGAAATTCACCCGAAACTTAAGCCGGTTGAAACAGTGATCAAAGGAGTTTATATCGGGGGAACGTGTCAGGGACCAAAGAATATCAGTGAATCGGTTCAGTCTTCGTTATCTGCATCAGCTAAGATCAGCGCTTTGCTTAAAAGCGGAACTGTTTCGATCGATCCGGTGATTGCCCGGGTAAATACCGATGCCTGTACATGGTGCGGGAAATGTTCGGATGTTTGTGATTATACTGCCATCAAAGAAATCGAATCAGGAGGGAAACATATCGCTTCGGTAAATACGGCTATTTGCACGGGTTGTGGAATCTGTGCCCCGGTTTGTCCTGAAAATGCCATCGAAATTGCCGAATATACTGATCTGGAGATTGAGTCGATGATTGATGGTTTTATGGAAGAAGTTGAAATTAAGGAACATGTAGATTCGACGGCAGCACAAACAGACAGCAATGCGGTAACTATGAAAGAATATCCGCAGGTATGGAAGAATATTCTTCGAACCATGGATGGAACAAAAAAATCAATTCCGCAGGTTGCAGAAGAACTGGCTATTGATGCTGAGATTGTTACCTATAACATGATGACTATGAACAAATACAGTGTTGTGATGGCTGCAGGAATGGATGAGAAAGAAGAATATTTCTATTACAAAATTAAAAACCAGTAAAAATGGCAAGTGTTAATCCTGAATTTGCATCTGAAATTTCAAAATACGGAGCAGGTGATTTTAAAGCTTGCTTTAACTGCGGAAACTGTACAGCAATCTGTTCTTTATCTACAACCGAAAATTCGTTCCCGCGCGAAATGATTCGTTACAGTATGCTTGGGCTGGAAGATGAAATTAAAGCTTCGCTGAAACCCTGGCAATGTTATTATTGTGGTGAATGTTCTATTCAATGTCCCCGTCAGGCTAATCCTGGTGAACTGATGATGTCGATACGTCGGTGGCTAACCTCAAAATACGATTGGACAGGTCTGGCTGGTTTGTTGTATAAATCATTATCTATGAGCTTAATTGCATTTGTATTGGTTTTTGTGGGAGTGATGGGTTTTGCTGCCTCTGTAAATTTTGAATTGGATAAAATAGTTCATTTCGGACATTATTTCGAATTGGTGGCTGTTGGTGGTGTATTTTCTATTTTTCTGATCCCCAATCTAATCCGCATGTGGTGGTTTGTCATTGGGAAGCCTAAGGTCAAGGTTCCCCTAAAATTGTATTTCACTGCATTGGGTGAACTTTTTGTACATATGTTTACCCAAAAGAAATACCTGGGTTGCGACAACAACCAGATCCGTTGGTTCGAACATTTTATATTGGTGATTGGCTATATCACCTTATTGCTCACTACCGTTTTTCTCAATTGGTTTTCAACTACCAATTTGTTCATTATCATTCTTGGCTATCTGGAAAGTGCAATCATCTTTATTGTTACCATTGACTTTATGATGGACCGCATAAAAAAAACCAAAGAAGTAAGTAAAAATTCGCAACCTTCCGATTGGTTTTTTGTGATTTGGATGGTATTGTTGGGATTGACCGGATTTTTAGTGCGCCTTTTCATCGATCTGCAACTTCTTGAACAATTTAGCTGGATCTATTTAATCCATTTCGTCATATTGGCGCAATGGGCATTGATTATTGTTCCTTTTGGTAAATGGACACATTTTCTATATCGGTCATTTGCCATGTATTTTGAGAAACTGAAGATATAATAGACATAAATTACTATTGTTTATTTTATTGGCTCTTTGGTATCAGTACGGAAAAAAAGGACCAGATTATTTCTAAAAGTGCAATATAAAATATGCACTTTTAGAATAAACATCAAAAAAGCCAAACTTGTATACAACGATTCGGCGAAAACAATTTTCAAGGCTGGGATTGTTAATTATTTTACTAAATGGCAAAGCAGTAGCTGTTTAATTGGGGATTTTGAGTTCATCAATTTCCAGGATACAATTGCCTGGTTTTCCTTAATACAAAAAAAAGCTGGTTCCTATATCCCTTATTTATGGTATTTTATATGCCATAAACAAGTCATTTTTAGATGAAATACTCGATGTTGTCAATCCATCCTGCCCTAATAGCCATCATAATTAATTCTGAAGCATTTGTAACACTCAATTTTCGGAAGATATTTTTTCGATGGGTATTCACAGTATGAAAGCTGATGTTTTTCTGGCTGGCAATCTCTTTTGTCGTTAAACCTCCGGTAATTAATCGTACAATCTCGATCTCTGAACTAGTTAAATGAGTTGGTTCTTCAGCAACCGATTTGCTTTCACTCAATTCAAGTATCAGATCAAGTATTTCTTCGGCATAGTATTTCTTTCCTCTAAAAGCGGCATCAACTGCCGAAAATATCTCATCACGCTCGGCAGTTTTATAGATGATGTTTTTAATCCCGATTTTGGTTAACTCCATAAATTCAGCTTTGCTGATTAAATTGGTCAGTATTAAAACCGATAAATTCGGAAACTTATGTTTTATCCGCTGGAGATCATCAATACTGTCGTAGTCGAACAGAGAAAAATCAGTAATCAGAAGACCGTCTGGTTCATTCTCCAAAACTTTAATTAGCTCGGTTTGTGAATTAACAATACCTGCTATAAAAAACCGCTCGTCGGCACTCAGAATCGTTTTCAGGGTCTCGACCACCAAAAACTGGATATCGGCGATCACTATTTTTTTTGAAGAATTATTCATTTATATATTTTTACCTAAAAACATCAGCATTTCAAGATCGTTATTGCAAATTAAGCAAACATCTTCATTTTTCAATACTTACAATAAGACACAAAGTTAAAAGATTAACATTCGGGTTACTCAAACCTCCGTTTCCGGGGTTTTATCTATCCAATATACAATCCTTCTATCCTGACTTTATAACTACCATCTCTCATCTTGGTTACCGCATTCACGAGTCCGCTGTGACGCCATTGCAGCATACAACGTTTCGGCAAAAACCAGTATCGCCTTCCCAGTTTTATCTCTTCGCGCGATTCTTTAATAATTCCTTCATAAGCCTGTGATACGTAAAAGCCAATATCAATAAAACCTTCGGCCCGTGGGCGAAGTGGGCCTGTTACATTCCAGTAAATGACTCCGTTACGGGCGTCAACATCTGAGACAACACCGCAGTGGGTAACAGGGCAACCGCACGACATTCCCATAGGTCGGCCAATCATCACATCGCCTTTCTTTACACCTAAATCTTTGACTAATGCCGGATTATAAGGTAATATTGTTTCCTTTGGCCCCGGTTCTCCTTCCATCACATCGAGGATAAAATCAAAGTCGCGTTTCAGGCTGTCTTTCCAATTTAGTTTTTCGCCAATATTATCAACGCCCAGACAACTCAGGCAATTTGACTGGCTCCGTTCTTCCCTGGCAACCTGTTTGGCATGGATACACATTCGCACTTCAACTTTGGCATCATCTACCGCCAGAGCAAAATCAGTACATGTTTTGTATCCACATGCTCCGCAATTCAGGTTGGGGAGAATCAATTTTGGCTTTTCAGCAGTTAGTGTATTCATATTTTTTTGTTTTAAATTTTAGATTCTTAAATGATTGATAGTATTGGTTTATTTTTCGATAGGGATAAACGATAAATACAATCCTGAAAATGGAAAAGCAAGATGAAAATATGACTATCAGATAAATCTTTAACGATTGTACAAATACAAATCGTGCAAGTTGAACGTAATTCATCTCCGTTTCTGCCGGATATTTTATCAACGAAGCTTCGAAGATGAATCTTTCTGCTCTTGAATCCTTGTTCAACATCCTTTCGATACTCACGATTGCCTTTATCATATTTCCTGATATTTATTGATTAAGAAAATATCGTATTCAACTCCGGGACACTTTGTTTTAATGCACTTAGACAGTAATCAATATCGGATTCAGTTGTAAACCGGCCAAAACTGACCCTTATTCCGCCACGGGCTTCAAAGGGATTCAGCCCGATGGCCTGCAAAACATGAGATGCATTACTGCCATAATTGGATGAACAGGCCGAACCAGCCGAAACCGCAATTCCCAGCTCATCGAGAAGCAGGAGCAAACGGATGGTTTCACCTTCCATACCACGGAAACTGAAATTTATATGCCCTGGCAAACGAAATCTTTCATGCCCATTGATATAAGCATCTTCAAATTCGCTGAACAGATAATCGGTAAATTTTTTACGAAGACGGTTCATCCGTATGGTTTCGCTTTCAATTTCATCCAGGCACAATTCAGCAGCCTTCGCAAAACCGGCAATTCCGGGAATATTTTCAGTTGTAGAACGCAAGCCATATTCCTGCCCCCCACCATGCAGCAAAGGGGTAATTGCTGTGCCTTTTCTTACATACAACGCGCCAACTCCTTTGGGGCCGTATATTTTATGTGAATTAATTGTCAACAGGTCAATATTCGACCGAACCACATTAACCGGCACTTTCCCAAAACTCTGGCAGGCATCACTATGAAAAAGAACATTATGCGCGCGACATATCCTGCCAATCTCGTCAATAGGTTCAATGGTTCCGATTTCATTGTTGGCAAACATTACCGAAACCAAAATCGTTTTCGAATTGATCGCCCGTTTCAGAAAATCGAGATCAATAATCCCATCATGATCAACCGGAAGATAAGTGATGTAAAAGCCCTGCTCTTCCAACCATTTGCAGGAATTCAGGATACAATCGTGTTCGATGGAAGAAACAATGATATGGTTCCCTTTATGCCGGTTGGCAAGTGCGATGCCCTTAATCGCAAAATTGTTTGACTCTGTTCCTCCTGAAGTAAAAACAATTTCTTCGGGCGAAGCTCCTATGCAACCGGCAATTTGTTCGTGTGCTCGATCCAACACATTTTTTGCTTCAACACCGAATGAATGAAGGCTCGATGAATTGCCAAACTGCTTAGTAAAAAGGGGCAACATCACCTCCAGTAGCCTGTCGTCGAGACACGTGGTCGCGGCATTGTCAAGATAAATTCTCTTTTGCATAACAGACTTCTTTATTGATTTATTATTCACCTACATAAAACAGTTCCTGCTCCATGGTACGGAGTACTCCAAAGTGGTGCTTGGCGCCAATCTCTTTCTTACCAACGCAAATGGTACAAGTCCCAACTGGCGGATTTCCTCGCAGGTACATCGGGAATTCGATGTCGACAGTCTTGAGAATTCGCCGTACAATCGGGTCGATGCCAATGCCATAAAGTGCATTGCTTTCAACCACAGTAATTTCTTTGGCTGATTCTAAAACCCGATAACGAAATACTTCGCGTTCGGCCTGAGAAACAAGATCAATCTTCGTGATTACACTAATGTCGGCGAGGGTGAGCATCGGGCCAATTTTCCGCGGAAGGTTCATCCCGCTGGTACATTCGAGTACTACAATTCCCAATGAATTTTCGACATAGGGAGAACAACGCAGACATAAGCCGGCCGTTTCAACAAAAAGGTAATCGGAACCAACTTTTTCGGCCCATTCAACAGCCTGATCGAGTACAACCACATTACAATGGTCGGGGCATAATTCACCAGAATAGATTTTCCGGGTGGGAATACCAAACTCTTTATTGATGATTTCATCTTCATCAGCATACAGAACATCTATTTTAATATACGATGGCTTATGGTTCCCGGCTATCATCCGGCGGATCACCTGACGAATTACTGTTGTCTTGCCGCAGGTAGGTGGACCTGCAAATATTATTAGTTTCATTTGTTCCAGTTTTTAGTTTATCCCAATCATTTCTTCTTCCAAAAGGCTGGCATGCAATTCTTCACCTGCCCTTACCAAACTACGGTAATGCAAAATAATATTGTCCATACGTTTCAGCTTATTTGCTGCCTTCTTCTCGTCGGCATTCGAATAAATTAGCTTCTGCATAGCACCATTTTTCATTACTATCCTAAAATCGGAAAGCAAAGCGATAGTCGGGTCGTGAGTCACAAAGACGAAGATTTTGCGATAGTTCTTCAACAGATCAAGCGCCCTTGTTTTGTGGATACCAGCATTTTCGATTTCATCCAGAAGAATGATGGGAGAGTTACCAATAATAACGGCATCGGCTATCAGCAGCGAACGGGTTTGACCGCCAGAGAGTTCGGTCATGGCTGTTCCTTTAATAATTGCCTCACCGGTTAACTGATTGGCAAATTCGATAGTCTCCTCAACAACTTTCTGAATATCAACAGCGCCCCGCACGGTTGCATGTATAGTCAGAAATTCCCCAACAGGCAAATCGCTTAGAAAATTGGTGTGTTGCGATATCAATGCAATGGGATGTTTCGACGGATCGAACGTAAAATCATCAGGGACAGGCTCTCCATTTAACAGGATTTGCCGTTGTGAGGGTGTGTTGCGGTTTCCGAATAGTTCGATGTCATTGATCAGTGTTGTCTTACCACAACCTGTTGGTCCGACGATGCTGACAATATCACCCATCTTCAGTTCCAGCTGATCAACTTTTTCAGGAAGCCCATCTTTTCCGATGCCCCCTTTAATGGTGATTCTTTCAATTTCCATGTCGTGTTTGCTATTAATTTATTAGTCATCCAAATTTATCAACAAAGTCTAGTGATTTAATGTATATTTGTATGAGTGTTTTAATACGTTCTGATTAAATATTTAATGAAGAGTCATTTAATTTTCCATTAACCCATAAATGTATAATTATGCTTGCCAATGAAACCAAGCAGGAATATTCCTGGTTCAGAAGACTATCCATGCAGTTTATTACTGAAAAGGACTTCGATAAACTGGAGAAGACATCTGTAAAGCTGAACTTCAAAAAAGGGGAAATCATTCTGAAACAAGGCGGAATACCCAGCCATATCGCCTATCTTGAAAAAGGGATTGTTAAGTTTAACTATGAAAGTGAAACGGGGAAAAACCTGATCCTTACCATAGTCTCGGCGCCAAAGATCCTGGGAGGCGCCAATCTTTTTTACAAGGATAACAACCTGTTTTCAATCGTCGCGGTGGAGGATTGTGAAGTGATTATGATTGACTCTAAAGTGATTCAGGACGTGCTTATGGACAATTCCAAATTTGCAATGATGATGTTCGAGGTGGCTTCCGAAATGTTTAAAAAATCAGTCATGAATTTTATCAGCCTTGCCCACAAGCAGAAGGAAGGCCGTATCGCCGATATCTTTTTGTACCTGGCCGATGAAGTTTACAACAACACCAGCTTTATGCTTTCACTGACCCGTAAGGAAATTGCCGAATTTGCAGGTTGTTCCACCGAAAATGTGATCATGACCTTGTCGAAATGGCAAAGCGAGAAAATCGTATCGCTGGAAGGGAAAACTATTGAGATTAAAGAAATAGATAAATTGAAGTATATCAGCAAAATAGGATAACGATGTTGACACAAAAAACAAGATATTCCATGCTGGCCCTGGTAAGGCTGGCCAAAGAATTTGGTAAGGGGACCTTGATGATTAACGAAATAGCTGAGAGCGAACGCATCCCCAAACGCTTTCTGGAATCCATCCTGCTTGAGCTGAAGAAAAGCGGCTACCTGGGCAGTCGTCTGGGGAAAAACGGGGGCTATTTCCTGATGAAAAATCCAAAAGAGATTAATCTGCTCGAAATTGTCCGCCTCTTTGAAGGAAGCATTGCCATGCTGAAATGCACTTCTGAGAAATTCTATGAACCCTGCGAACACTGCAAAGACGAAGAAACCTGCAGCATCCGGGGAACCTTCAAGGACATCAGGGAATACACCTTCAACAAGCTGGCAGCCACATCCCTTGAAAGTTTGGTTTCTTAATAAATGATATAACTCACGTTACGCATTGTTTTAGTCATTATGCTGCTTTGGGTGTTGATAACCTGATCAGTTCGTTATGTGCTGCTTTCAATGCTGCCTGATAAATTCTTGCTTTCATTGCAAAATGGT
>Ga0118677_10000149_pt1 | contig 80714 bp, 61 predicted proteins | sample AliMusrvi5mmetaG_FD_86154 | JGI IMG/M metagenome (GOLD analysis project Ga0118677, IMG submission 86154)
ATAGACGATTTACTTCCCTGGAACCTAACAGTTCAATCCCTGCTGAACATCAAACTCAACACCTCTCAATCATAACCTGGTTCCCTGAGAATGAATAGGTGTGTGTGGTTGTACGCTTACCAACAAGGGGCTTAGCGCGCTTGAGTATGGGTGTTGCCTGGCCCAATTCGTAAACCAGGAGGAATACATTGTCTAAATACAGTCTATATGGTGTTGTAGTTGTCATTCTTGTTGCTCTAGTTGCGGTGGTTGTTCGAAATATGCCTGCAAAAACCGGACCTTTGATTCCTGCCAGGATGGCATCGAACCGGCATAATCCTGATGCTCTGAAGTTTTATCATCTTAAGAACGTCCAGACCTCCAATAATCCATTGGCTGCTTGGAAGATGACAAAAAACGGTGGTGTGGGTAGTGGCTATATTTTTATGGATCCACATGGGCAATTGATTGATTCCATAAAGGATCCCAGGGGAGTTCTTGAGAAAGTTGTTGATGTAAAGCACAACCAGCCAATTGTAACAGGCAAGGACTTGGTACCGAATGCACAGGCTAACCTTGATCCTGCAGCGGGAAATGTATTAGAGATTCAATTCAATGAAGCAGGTTCCAAGAAATTCGCAGAGTTTACCAGGAGGAATGTTGATGAGTATTTAGCTGTTTTCTTCGAAGACAAACTAATTACAGCGCCTAACATTAAGATCGCAATCACCGGCGGTAAAGCCCAAATATCCGGGTTCCCGAGTCCGCAAGAAGCCAAACGCGCTGCCGAAATGCTGAACTAGATGCAATTCGAACAGGATTTATAGGATTTATTGATTTACACGATTATTTTGACAAACACTTTCAGATAAACATGCGCCGTCCGGACAACTCATTGTCATCCTAATAAACGAAGGATCTGTTTTCAGTGACACAGCAAACAAAGCAGATCCTTCGTTCCTCATTCGAAAATAGAATATTTTCGTCCCTTCGTAGCGAGTCCGGCAGGTTTTCGCTGCAGGCGAAAATCGAGAGGACTCATGCTACGATTCCTAAGAAAACGCAAAGTTTTAACGACAATTTTGCTTGTCAGAATTGGTGCTGGTTTCTAGTCGAAATAAGTTGGCTCCCCCAACTTGGGGGCTCAGCATGACAGTGCCAAGATCAAATCACACATTCCCTTCACTCTCAACTGACCATTATCAATTATCCATTGTCAATTATCAATTACCAACTGCTCTCCCAACTGCCTGCTGAGCATTGATTAGTTTGTCTTCCCAGCCGTCAGTCTCTGCTTCCGGAACGCGGTTTTCGTGGTCCATTGCTTCCAGGACCTGGGCCATACCCTGCTCCAGGGTAACTGTTGGGTGGAACTCAGGAACATCTCTGAGGAGTTTGGCGTTGCTGTAGTAAGTGTTGTAAGCGAAGATATCTTTGCAGATGCTTGAGCCCGGGACATCGGCAGCTATTATATTTGCCAGCGGGACTCCAACGATATCTACTTCCTTCCCGATCACGCGCATAGCTGTGCGGTGGAAGTCTTCCCAGGTGGTAAAGCCGGTGCGCATCAGGTTGTAGGTCTGGCCTATGCAGATATTGCGTCCGAGGACCTGTGCGAAACCGCGACCGGCATCGTCTACGTGCAGATATTGGTGCAGCGCTTTTCCATCTCCACAGACAATGATCGGTTTGCCTTTGCGGACACGGTCAATCCATGAGAACTCCCAGGCAACCTGCCTTATTAATCCCATCTGGGGACCATAAGTAGTAGAGGGTTTTATGATAGTTACGGGGAAGCCCTCTCTGTAGTATGCTTCCATCAGCAGGGAGTCAGCAGCGACTTTATTGCGACCGTAGTCGCTGATCGGACGAAGAGGGTGGTCTTCATTCACAGGAAACCAGTCATAGTCCAGCCCGTAGGTGCAGACAGTAGAACAGTGGATAAAGTGCCCCACCCCTCTGAAAGCCCGCAGACTGCTGGCAGCATCCTCTTTGGTAAAACTGATCATATCAATCGCTGCATCAAAAGCTTCAGCCTGCATAACTCGCTCGAATTCTTCCCGCTGCTGCCGGTCACCCTTGATAACCCGCACCCCATCAGGAGGTGGAACCCCTTGCCCCCGGTTATAACAGACAACCTCATGCCCCAGCAAAACCAGTTCCCTAACAATACTGGTGCTAATATTTCCGGTACCGCCAACTATGCAGACTTTCATGAAAAGAACTCCTTTGTCTGAACACGATAATAGGATTAATGGATTAACAAGATCATTCGATTAATCTTGTTAATGCTAACACATAGAGGTGCGCAATTCAATTTCTGAACAAGATTGGCGGGATTATGGGCTTTACAGGATTATTTGACCAGGCATCCAGACCGCATCTGTCTCCTGTCTCCTGTCTCCTGACTCCAAAAAATATTTTATCTTTTTTTCCAAAACCTGCAACATTTCCCAGTTTCCGGCGTCTAATAATTATAGCACATACGTTCGTCTTTATACCAAAGCTTTTTTTGCGTGTTTAGCGTTTTTTAGCGGTTGATCATTAAAGCAGTATTAGTGGAAATGAAACAGGAGGAATCAAATGCAATTCACCCAGTCTCCCCACCCCCAAGTCTCCCGGTCCAACCTGCCAGTGGGGAGAAGATGAAAAAACATTGCTAACATTGCAAAAACGAACTATCCTGAGCTCAATATTCAAAAATCTGAGATCAGTTCGTTCCAGCAATAACTCTGTTTTGATATCCCAAACGAATTAAAATACTACCGGGGAGGATAATATTCTGTCTTCTGGATTCTGGATTCTGACTTCCCAAGGCCAAAAGCCTACCCAGGTATCTCTCGGACTTTGACCCTCAGCCCGTCCACTTCAAGGCGGTCTTCGGCGAACAGGGCTATGGCATCCGGGTAGGCTTTGTGCTCTACTTCCAGGACTTTAGCTGCCAGGGTATCAGGGGTGTCGCTATCTTCCACGCCAACTATGGCTTGGACTATAATAGGGCCGGTGTCGTATTTTTCATCGACAAAATGCACAGTAGCCCCGCTGATTCTGGCGCCGCGGGCGATGACAGCTTCGTGGACGTGATGGCCGAACATCCCCTCCCCGCAGAAGCTGGGCAGCAGTGCAGGGTGGACGTTCATAATGCGGTTCTTATATTTCTCTACACACTTAGGCCCAAGCAGCCTCATATATCCTGCCAGGCAGACTAGGTCTATGTTGGCGTCATGCAGGACTGAGAGCATATGGGTATCCTGTTGGTCTGGATCGGAGAACTCTTTGGGGGAGATTACAGCCGTCTTGATCCCGGCAGCTCTGGCTCTGTCCATCGCCGGGGCATTGTCCTTGGTACCGATCACCAGCACCACAGACCCGTTTATGCGTCCCGAGGTGCATCCGTCTATGATAGACTGCATGTTGGACCCGCGGCCCACCCCGGATACCAGCACTGCTATTCGGATCGGCTCTCGGCTCATATCACTGTCACCTCACGCCCGCCTTTGTGGACTTCGCCTATGATCCAGGCATTCTCACCAAGCTCATTAAGCCTTTCAGCAACCTGCATCCCGATCTCCCTGGCCACGATCAGGGTCATGCCGATCCCCATGTTAAAGGCTCGGTACATCTCCAACGTGTCGATATTGCCCCTCTCCTGGATCAGGTTGAAGATAGGAGGCACACCCCAGTTCCGCCGCTCTACAGTCACCTGGCAGGATGTCGGCAGCGCACGTGGGATGTTCCCATAGAATCCCCCACCGGTAATATGGGCCATCGCCTTAATCTCATGTTCCTGCATCAGTATCTTGATAGGATTCAAGTAGCAACGGTGAGGTACCAGCAACACGTCTCCAAGCACAGCTCCAAGCTCAGGGACATACTGGTCAGGTTTCAGACCGGCATCTTCAAAGAGCACTTTTCTAGCCAGCGAGTAGCCATTGGTATGTAGTCCTGAGGAAGCTATACCGACCACTACATCACCAGCCTCAACCTTGGAGCCATCGATGATATTCTGTCTATCGAGCAGCCCGACTACACACCCGGCTATGTCGAACTCGTTCTCCAGATAGACACCGGGCATCTCAGCAGTCTCTCCACCGATCAGCACGCAGCCGACCTCACGGCAGGCTATAGACATCCCTGCGACCACGTTCTCGATAACTTCCTGCCGCAGCTTGCTTGTAGCAAAGTAGTCCAGAAAGAACATTGGCATAGCACCCTGAACCAGGATATCGTTGACGCAGTGGTTGACGATGTCCATTCCCACTGTATCGTAACGCTCCATCATAGAGGCTATCTTGACCTTGGTACCGACACCATCGATACTTGATACCAGCACCGGATCAGCCATATCCTTACCGGGGAACCGCATCATCCCACCAAACCCGCCAAGGTCGGTTAGGACAAGATCATTGAATGTGGTCCGAACGTGGGCCTTCATGCTGCGGACAGCCTGTTCACCCGCTGCTATATCAACTCCAGCAGACTTATATGTGGAGGATGGTTCTGACATATGTTATCTCCTTAGCCTATTCCGAAGCAGGCTCTTCAAACACGAACTTGCTCAGTTTGGCTTCTCTTGGGATATCCAGAGGATATTCACCATCAAGGCAGGCCCGGCATAGTTTGTCTTTGTCGACTCCTACTGCTTTTACCAGGCCATCAAGGCTGAGGTAGCCAAGAGTGTCTGCGCCAATATACTGGCGGATCTCCTCAACGGTCAGCTTTGCGGCGATCAACTCGTTCTGGTTAGCTGTGTCTATCCCATAGAAACATGGATGCCTGTAAGGAGGAGATGCTATGCGAACGTGCACTTCCTTTGCACCAGCTTCCCGGATCATCTTTACAGTTGGTCCAATGGTTGTCCCACGGACAATAGAGTCCTCGACCATGACGACTTTCTTACCGGCAAGCGTCTCTTCCAGAGGAGTAAGCTTCATCCGAACACCCATCTCACGCATACGCTGGTCCGGTTGGATAAACGTCCGGTGGATATAGCGGTTCTTGATTACACCTTCAGCGAATGTGATCCCCGAAGCCTCCGCTAACCCGATAGCAGCAGGTGTTCCAGTGTCAGGAATAGGGAAGACCACATCGCAGCCATCTATGGGGTGCTCAATAGCAAGCTGCTGCCCCATCCGTCTGCGGGCTTCGTAGATAGAGACATCATACATCTTGCTGTCAGGTCTGGCAAAATACACATACTCGAAGATACACAGCGCAGGTCTCTCAGCCGGCACAGCCTGCTGGATCTTTGCGCCGTTGTCGTCGATCACGACCATACATCCGGCTCCGATTTCCTGCAGGTAGTCGGCGCCGATGGTATTCAGTGCACAAGTCTCACTGGCCAGTATATAGTGATTGCCGTTCAGCCGTCCCATGCATAGCGGACGTATCCCGCTGGGGTCTCGAATACCTATAAGCTTGTCCAGAGTCATAATCAGGACAGCATACCCGCCCCTCAGCTGTGACATGGCATCTTTGACTGCGTCTTCTATACGACACGCATCTGAAGCTGCGATTAGCTTGATAATGACTTCAGAATCGTTTGTAGTCTCAAAGGTGACGCCATCTTTGATCATTCTCTCTCGTATTGCAGCCGCGTTTATCAAGTCACCGTTATGCGCCAGCGCCACAGGTCCAAACCCGCAGTCACAGTGCATCGGCTGAACATTGCGCAGTACGCTGGAACCTGTGGTCGAATACCTCGTGTGGCCGACCGACTGGTTACCTTTGAGCAACGCCAGGGTATTCTCCTGGAAAACCTGGGTTATAAGCCCCATGTCCTTATGCATCCTGATGTAATTGCCATCAGATACGGCTATTCCCGCACTCTCCTGTCCTCGATGCTGCAGGGAGAACAGGCTGAAGAATGTGAGTCTGGAGACATCCTCCTTGTTGGCGCGTAGTCCAACAACTCCGCATTCCTCGGCGATTTCGGGTCTGTCCACATATTGCATGGTTACTAGTCCTTCATCAAACGGCTGATAGAATTACGCCACGTGTCCTCGATCTGAGATACCGCAAGGTTCACGATTTCCACGTCATTCACAGATATAAGTAGTTTTTCTCCACCGGTTCTGCCGAGAATTGTGCATTCTATATGCTGGGCATCGACTAACTCTCTAAGTCTGCCAAGGCTCTTCGCAGTCAGGCTGACAACAATCCTTGACTGGGCTTCATTGAATAGAGCAGCTGCCGGAGCACAGTTAGCAAGCAATGATATATTAGCTCCAACTTTACCCTGGATACAACTCTCAGCTACAGTAACTGCCAGTCCACCGTCTGAGCAGTCGTGAGCGGACAGAAGCAGTCCTTCAGCTATTGCTTCTCGAACGACAGCCTGCACACTCTTTTCCATTTCAAGATCGAGTTGCGGCGGACATCCCACAACTGCACCAAATACCGTGTTTAGATATTCGCTGCCGCCGAGTGACTCCAGCTCACAAACCAGATCACCCTCCAGAGACTTCGGAGATACCATCACGATTATCTGGTCTTCACCTTTGAAGCAGGACGTGCAGATCTTGTCCACATCATCAATCAGCCCAAGCATCCCAATAACCGGGGTCGGGTAGATGGAAGTCTCGCGAGTCTCATTATAGAAACTGACGTTTCCGCTGATAACTGGAGCCTCGAAGAACTCACAGGCATCGGCTACACCCTGAACAGCTGTCTTGAACTGCCAGAAGGCCTCAGGCTTCTCTGGATTGCCGAAATTCAGACAGTCTGTAACACCGACAGGTCTTGCTCCAGCACATGCGAGGTTTCTTGCTGCTTCAGCAACTGCAATCTGCGCCCCGACATATGGGTCCAGGTAACAGTATCGAGCGTTGCATTCGGTTGCAATTCCAAGAGCTTTGTTCGTTCCGCGGACTCGAATCACTGCAGAATCTGAACCAGGTAGCACTGCTGTATTGGTCTGGACCATGTGATCGTACTGCTCGTAAATCCACTCTTTACTGGCAATAGATGGGCAAGCGAGGACTTTGAGCAGAGCTTCGTTACAATCCTGGGGTTCAGGATATATTGAAAGGTCTGCGCTCTGGACATCTTTCAAGTAGGATGGCTCTTCGGTTTCAAGGAAGTAGGTAGGAGCATCATCAGCGAGAGACTTCGCAGGAACCTGTGCGACAAGCTCATCGCCGTCATACACATGCACCATACCATCGTCCGTAACTTCACCAACCACAACTGCCTGCAGTCCCCATTTCTTGAAGATTGCAGCAGTCTCTTTCTCTTTGCCTTTGATGACAATCGCTAACATACGTTCCTGGGATTCACTGAGCATGATCTCGTAAGGGGTCATACCAGTTTCACGGAGCGGAACTTTTCGGCAGTCCATTTTTATTCCCGTGCCGGCCTTTGCGCTGGTCTCACAAGTTGAACAAGTGATTCCGGCAGCACCCATATCCTGAATACCAACGATATATCCAGTCTTGAGGGCTTCCAGGGTAGCTTCGATAAGGAGCTTTTCGCAGAACGGGTCACCCATCTGTACGTTGGACTTGCGACTTTCTGACTCTTCGGTAAGCTCTACCGAAGCGAAAGTCGCTCCATGGATCCCATCTCTGCCGGTTCTTGATCCAACCAATAAAACAGGATTTCCGGGGCCGTCCGCACGTGCAAGGGCGATGTCGTCCAGGTGGAGCACACCGACGCTCATTGCGTTTACCAGCGGATTTCCAGCGTAGCAGTCTTCGAAGTATATCTCACCGCCGATTGTTGGAACGCCGACACAGTTGCCATAGAATGCGATTCCACCTACAACGTGCTCAAGTAAATATCTGTTGTGAGGATCTGTGAGACTGCCGAAGCGGAGGCTGTTCATACTGGCTATTGGCCTGGCGCCCATTGTAAAGATGTCTCTAAGGATTCCACCTACTCCGGTAGCTGCACCCTGATAGGGTTCAACTGCTGATGGATGGTTGTGACTCTCCATCTTCATTACAATACCGAGTCCATCACCTATATCTATGATACCGGCGTTCTCTAGTCCTTCACCTTCAATGGCTTCTTTATATTTCTTGAAATACTTAAGGATTGGGCGGGAATATTTGTATCCACAGTGTTCGCTCCACATAACAGCATACATCCCGACTTCGGTGTAAGTGGGGTGTCTGCCAAGGAGATCGTGAATCTCTCGATATTCTGCATCTGAAAGGCCCATCTCTCCGTAGATTTTTGGATCAATGGGACTGGTATTGGTAATGGAACCCGTTGACATAAGAACCTCTTCTTGAGACTTCCGGCGCACTACTCTAAACTATGGCTGCTTCGTCCGCGCGCACAGGACGGTCAGCTTGCTGTCAGGACAGCGATTCTACAATGGACTTTAATATGTATACTCCATCGGTGCTGCCGAGAATGTTTTCTACAGCTCGCTCCGGATGAGGCATCATGCCAGCTACATTGCCGTTTTTGTTCACAATACCGGCGATATTGTTGATGGAGCCATTAGGATTAGACTCCTGGGTGACTGCTCCGGTGCTGTCGCAATATCTCAGTATTACGCGGCCGTTATCTTCCATCTCTTTGATGGTCTCAGGATCAGCATAATAGTTTCCGCCGTGGTGGGCGATTGGAACTCGCAGAACCTGACCTTCGGAGCACTGATTTGTAAAGCCTGTCTTGTTGTTTTCTACTTTCAGGTCTACATATTTACAGATAAACCGTAAGCCGTTGTTGGAGATAAGCGCTCCCGGCAGCAGACCAGACTCGCAGAGGATCTGGAATCCGTTGCATATTCCAATGAGCTTGCCCCCGTTGGCTGCATAGTCCTGAATGGAGTTCATCACCGGACTGAACTTGGCAACTGCACCAGTGCGCAGGTAGTCTCCATATGAGAACCCACCCGGCAATATAATGCAGTCATATCCGGAAACATCAGTAGACTGATGCCAGATGAAATCGACCGGTTGTCCAAGCACATCTTTGACCGCAAAATATGCGTCCTGATCGCAGTTAGACCCCGGGAATATTACTACACCAAATTTCATAAGTTGATATGCCTCAGTTTATTTGTCAACTATCGAGAATCATTTGAGATCGCCGTCGCGCATTGCTCTGATATCATCAACACTACTTGGCACAGGTTCTCCATTTAACCTCACCAAGATTCTATTCTGAAGAGCTTTACATTCATCTACAAACGATCTGTTTAACCGATTTCTGGATCTTCTGATACGAAGGTTCTTGTTTTCTTTATTCGGTCTAATGGCCATTTTACTTGCCTCCCGAATGCGGAAGTGACTTTCTATTTCAATATATCAAATCTATAATTCTCAATATTCGGATTAGATAGTAGTTTGCGGCACATTTCGTCTACGTCTTGCTCCAGGTGACCGTTGTCATCGGCTACTTCTATTTCGATGAACTTGCCCAGTCTGACGCTTTCAACGTTGGAGAAGCCCAGGTTTTCCAGAGCGCCTTGAACTACCTTACCCTGTGCATCCAGCAGAGCAGGCTTGAGTGTTACATAAACATTGACTTTGGCCATTACGGCCTCCTTATTTTGTAGTTAGGTATTTAAATATTAACTAAGCCATTATCAGGCAGTATAAACTAACCCACTTTATTCACCAAGCTTCGCTTTTGCCCGGCAGTAGGGGCAAAAGCTGAGCCAGTTATGAATAATGCGGGCTAATCTATCCCAAGACGCTTGAATATCGCATCTACGTTGCGGAAATGGTGATCCAGGTCGAAGCACTTGTCAAGATCCTCAGATGTCAGACGATTCTCTACATCGGGATCCTTTTCCAGTGCCTGCCGGAACGATATTCCTTCGTCCCAGCACTTGGCTGCGTTGCGCTGTGCGACTTTGTAGCCTTCTTCTCTGGTCATACCTTTCATGATCAAGGCCAGCAGCACGTGCTCTGAGAAAACCAACTGACCCATCATTTCAAGGTTGCGCTTCATATTGTCCGTGCGGAGTTCGAGTCTGTCCAGAAGCTTTGCCAGTGAATTAAGCATGAAATCCGTAGCGAGACAACTGTCCGGCATTATGACACGTTCTGCGGCGGAGTTGGTCAGGTCTCTTTCGTGCCAGGATACAATGTTTTCCATTGCAGGCTGACTGTTGGAGCGGACTACTCTGGCTAAACCGCAGATGGATTCAAATCTCCACGGGTTGCGTTTATGCGGCATTGCAGATGAACCCCTCTGACCAGGCAGGAACATCTCCTGGACTTCAAGGATCTCAGTGCGCTGCAGGTTGCGCATCTCTGTTGCGAAGTTCTCACAGCTGGATGCTATGATCGAGAGCGTGGTCATAAACTGAGCGTGTCTATCGCGCTGGACTATCTGTGTGGAAACAGGCGCTGGTTCAAGTCCCAGTTTGTTGCAGACATATTCTTCGACTTTTGGGTCTACATTTGCGAATATTCCGACAGCACCGCTGATCTTGCCTACACTGACAGCCTTGCGAGCTGCTTGCATGCGTTCCAGATCTCTTTGGACTTCTGAATACCAGACGGCCATCTTGAAACCAAACGTAATTGGTTCAGCCTGGACTCCGTGGGTCCTGCCGATCATCGGGGTCATCTTATATTCACGGGCAAGTTTAGCAATAGCTGCAAGGAGTTTCTCCAAATCGCCTATGATGATATCCGCAGCCTGGCGCATTCGCAGGGCAGTGGCAGTATCTTCTATATCATAGCTAGTAACTCCGTAGTGAACATATCGGCCTTCTTCACTGAGGTTTTCTGTAACGGCTTTGACGAAAGCTATAAGATCGTGGGCTGTTTCTTTTTCGATCTCGTATATCCGGTCAACCGTGAACTCAGCGCCGGCTTTGATCTTTGCGGTAGTGCCCTCCGGGATAATGCCAAAGTGCTCCCAGGCTTCACATACAGCCAATTCAACATCGAGCCAGCTCTGGAACTTGTTTTCTTCGCTCCAAATGACTTTCATCGCAGGAAGCGAGTATCTCTCTATCATCTACATACCTCGGAGTATATTTTGTAGCACGAACTGAATGGTAACCGAATACTTTGTGCATCCGTTCGCATTTCGATAGGTAGTAATTATGCTTATAGCATTTACACCCGAAATGCGAACGGAACATTAAATTCAGTCGATACGAACAGCGCCTGCTGATGCCAGGTTTGCTTTGAAATCACGGATTTTTGTTTTAAGTTCAGGATATTTAAGGCTTAACATCTGAGCAGCCAGGATTCCGGCATTTTTGGCGCCATCTATTGCAACTGTTGCAACTGGTATTCCTGATGGCATCTGGACTATAGATAGAAGCGAATCCATGCCATTTAGTGCTGCGCTTTTGCAGGGCACCCCTATAACTGGAAGCACAGAAAATGCTGCTAAAACTCCCGGTAAATGGGCAGCTGCTCCGGCGCCGGCGATAATAACATCGAATCCCTGAGCTTCAGCTTCACATGCAAAATCTGCAGCGGCCTTGGGAGTTCTGTGTGCAGAGATGACATAAGTCTCTGACGCAACTCCGAACTCCTCCAGTACAGTTGACGCAGCTTTCATGATTTCTGCATCGGTCCTGCTGCCCATAATAATAGCAACTTTACCGGTCATATAAGCTTAGCTCCTATATCGTTTCTGAAGTGCGCTCCTTCAAAGTGAATCTTTGCAACAGCGGCATAAGCTTTTTCACGACAACGTGCATAGTCTTCAGCCACAGCGGTGACACCCAAAACTCTTCCACCGGCAGTGCAAATATTATGACCATGATGCTCAGTTCCAGCGTGGAATACGCAGACATCGGGATCTTCTATGCTATCCAAACCTTCGATTACTTTGCCCTTTGCATAGTCACCCGGATAACCGCCAGCAGCCATTACAACGCACATCGTCTTCTTATTGTACCAGTTTACGAGCTTTTCGTCGAGGCCACCGTTCGCAATAGACAATGCTATCTCGGCTAAATCCCCCGACAGTAGTGGTAGTATGACCTGGGTTTCGGGATCGCCAAACCGGCAGTTGTATTCAATAACTTTCGGTCCAGTCGGGGTCAATGCAAGCCCAAAATACAGGACTCCCTGGTATTTAATACCTCTTTTTGAGAGACCTGAGAGTGTGGGAACTATAATAGTATCTTCTACTTCTTTTAGCAGTTCAGGCGTGACAACTGGAACTGGTGAGTAGGCTCCCATTCCGCCGGTATTCGGACCTTCATCATTGTCGTAAGCACGCTTATGATCCTGAGAAGGAGGCATCATGACATATTTGTCGCCTGCAACGAAACATAGTATAGTAGCTTCAGGACCACTCAAATATTCCTCAACCAACAAACGTTGACCAGACTGTCCGAATATACGCTTTTCAAGAATATCTTCAACAGCCTTGATTGCTTCTTCCTTTGTTTTGCATACGAAGACACCTTTACCGGCTGCTTCTCCATCCGCTTTGATTACAATTGGATCGCTGGAGCGTTCAGCGGTATATGTAACATATGCCTTGGCCTTAGCTGCATCTGTGAATACTTCACAATAACCAGTAGGAATACCGTTTTCCAGCATTAATGTCTTTGCAAACGATTTACTGCCTTCAAGCTGAGCTGCTTCTTTTCGAGGACCAAATACTTTCAACCCTTTTTCTTCCATAGCATCTGTAAGGCCAGCAATGAGCGGAGTTTCCGGACCGACTATAGTCAAGTCGAAACTCTGCCGTGCTGCAAATTCTACAATAGCATCTGTATCTTTCACATTGCCGGCAACACGCCGGGCTGTATTTCCAATGCCGGCATTCCCTGGTAATGCACAAATATCACTGACCTGGGAACTCTTGGCCAGTTTCCAAACCAGTGCGTGTTCTCTTCCTCCACTGCCGATAACCAGGACTTTCATATTCCCTCCTAATGATATTAGTTCGCATCACTCATGACTGACTGGGTTTTCGTATATAATGTCGTCTAGACAAAATCTGGTGAATGATGCGGTTAGTAGTAATGCAGATATATTCTAGCGGTAATAGCAACCTCTAGGCAAGATGAAATATCAATATGTTTTTTACTCAATGACTGTGGCATGATATTGAGAATGCATATATTTCGTATTTGATCGGCATATGCGTCATTTTGCTTATTTAAATTACAGTTATTGTGTTCTTTTAGCGGTTAAATATTGATTTACGGCGATTTGTTTCGTGATGCATGATAGAATAACAATGCTGGATACGATCTGTAAGGAGCAGAAACAATGAAATTGAAATCATTCAGATCAATATTTGCAGTGTGTATTATTCTGGTAATTGGAGCTCTTTCGTTATTTATATATAAAAGGATAAATTATCTACCTTTCAATAATTATGATGCAGGACCTGCTTATCTGACTGCAAATGCAGCAGACCTGAAAAAGACAATTGTAACTCCTCATTTGGATCAGGAAATAATTTCCGGCAAAAATATACTCTGGTGTTCGACCATGCAACTAGCATGGAACGAACTTTACGATATTAACAAAGGACCGATCGATCTTGTCCCAAGCTGTAAAATAGCCGATATTCTCAACAAGCGTACCATTACGAATGCTGATCTTGATAGAAACAGCTATGTGGCTATGGCTGGTTATATTGAAGATGGGATTGTTCAACAGATCAGCGAAGAACTGAATCAAAGGTTCTACGGGCAGGAGTGTCCGGAACTACTACGCAATATGCAGAACAAGGAAGGGATTCTTACATATGGGTATATGTCTGTATCTCTCCCATTTGAACTGGCATTTAAAAGGGAGAAGACTGGATTGAAGTTCGACGGCAAGGCTGTCGAGAGCTTTACAAGTAGTGAATACAAATCAGCCAAGCAGGTAACTATTCTTGACGGTATGTCAGATGATGACTTTATCATAGAACTAAAGACCAAACAGAAGGGTGACCGCATTATTATGGCAAAAATCAAGCCCTTATCTACTCTGCATGAAACCATTTTATTAGTGCAAAAACGCATGAAAGATGGCACGCCAAGCGAATTGACAGCATCACAACCTCTCCAGGTCCCTGTCCTCAACTTTGACATTTTCAAGGGATATCAGGAACTAAGCGGGCACTATATCCGATCTTCTGTCAATCGATTAAACGGCCAGGATGTTTTGATTGCAGCTCAAACCTTACGATTTAGACTTGATGAAAATGGCGCTGTGCTTAGATCTGAAATACTGGGAGGACCAGGTTGCCGGAGTCATGGTCCACAACATATTTTCTTTGATAAGCCATTTTTGATTATGCTTGAGCGCAGGGATGCGGAAAATCCTTATTTCGCATTGTGGGTTGGGAATACAGAGCTTTTGCTGCCGGTAATATCGGAAAAGAAGTGACCTAATAATATTTGTAACTGATTTTTCTTCCACAGGTTTGACGCTCCCCCTTGTCGGTGGTAGAATCCTTCAGTCATGGAAGAATCACTGGATGCATTTCTAACACATTTAAAAGTGGTTGATCAGGCTGCGGATCATACTCTGCTGGCTTATTCTTCTGATGTACTGGATTTTCTCCGGTTTGCTGATGAAATGGGTGGGCCTGTAGATAAACTCCTGCTCAGGCAGTACCTGGCACACCTTAAAAAGAACAACTACGAAACTTCCAGCATCGCAAGAAAGACTGCTGCGCTTCGGGCTTATTTCCAATTTATGACCAAGCGAGGATTAGTAGAAGTTGACCCTACCCTGGGCTTGCGTACACCAAGACAGTCACGCAAGCTACCAAAGGTTGCCGGTGAAGATGTGGTTGAGCAGTTACTGGACGCCCCTGATGTATCAGATCCGTTGGGTTCCAGAGACAGGTGCATACTGGAATTGCTGTATGCTACAGGGCTGCGTATCAGTGAATTACTCAGTCTCAAAACCGGCGATGTTAACTTTGGTGATGAGATACGTATTATCGGTAAACGTGACAAAGAACGAATTGTATTGATGGGTTCGAAAGCGCGAGAATCTATCACTCATTATATGACTAACGCACGGCCAGTGCTTGCTTCTAAATCCCATAAGCAAACAAATATGCTTTTCCTGGGCAAAAATGGAACAAATATGGTAGCTACATCCGTAAGAAGAATGCTGGATAAATACGTAGCACACATTACTGATTCCGGGAAGATCAGTCCGCACACTCTCCGCCACTGCTTTGCAACTCATTTACTTGACCACGGAGCTGACTTGCGTTCTGTTCAAGAACTGCTTGGCCATGAGAGTTTATCCACAACACAGATATATACACACATCTCGCAGGACAGGTTGAAAGAGGTCTATAATCGGACCCACCCTAGAGCAATTGCCGGGGTCGATAAGATGGAAAGATAGGAAGTGCTGGATGAACCAGTTACATGCAACGACAATAGTAGCAGTAAAAAAAGGAAACTGTATAGCAATGGGAGGAGACGGACAAGTCACCTTCGGCGATACCATAATGAAACACACAGCTCGCAAAATCCGCAGGTTATACCAAGACAAGGTATTGGTGGGATTTGCAGGTTCTGTAGCTGATGCTCAGACACTCTGTGATAAGTTCGAGTCTAAACTGCAGGAAGCACACGGCAATCTGAAGCGTGCAGTTATTGAGATGGCTAAAGAGTGGCGGACCGATCGGATACTGCGTAAACTGGAAGCGATGATGATTGTTGGGAATGAAGAGTATCTACTTGTGCTTTCAGGCAACGGAGAAGTTATTGAACCGGATGAATGTATCGCTGGAATTGGATCCGGTGGGCCTTATGCAATAGCTGCTGCAAAAGCTCTGCTGCGCAATACGGAACTAAGCCCCAGGGAAATCGTAGAACAAGCCATGAAAGTGGCTTCTGAAATATGCATATACACTAACGACAACATCACTGTAGATGAGATGGGAAGCTGATACGCATTGGTGCGTATACTGGGGTGAGCTATTGAAAAATTCAGAATTAACTCCGAAACAGATTGTCGAAGAGCTGGACAAATATATAGTTGGGCAGGACAAAGCTAAACGGGCAGTGGCAATTGCACTGCGTAATCGCCACAGGCGCAGACATGTACCTGAAGACATCAGGGACGAAATAATCCCTAAAAACATCCTTATGGTTGGTCCAACCGGTGTTGGTAAAACTGAAATCGCCCGCAGGTTGGCTAATCTTGCAGGCGCTCCATTTGTTAAGGTGGAAGCTACCAAGTTTACTGAGGTCGGGTATGTTGGACGAGACGTTGACTCAATGGTGCGCGATCTTGTCCAGAGAGCCATGGCAATAGTTGAACTGGAGAGAATCGAAGAGGTAAAACCCGCTGCCAGAGCAAGAGCATTAGAGCGCATACTTGACTTACTGGAACCACCGTTAAAAAGCAAGATAGCTTCTGCTGTTATGCCAAAACAATGGATGGACAGCCTGCAGTCTGCAATGGGACATCTGTTCCCTGGTACCAACCCGACAGGAACAATAATCGAACCAGAACCGGATACCGAACCCGATGTAGATACCCAGGAACCGGATGAATATACACAGGACCAGGTTGATCGCAAGCGACGCATCCGGGAAAAGCTCCGAGAGCAGCTTGAAGCTGGTGTATTGGATGAGCGCGAGATCACAATTGAAGTAGAAGAGAGTGCTGCTCCACATTTCCAGGTTTTCAGCCCGCAGGGTATGGAAGAGATGGGAATGGATATGAGCGGAATGCTGGGCAATCTCATTCCAAAAAGACGCAAATCTCGAACAGTAACTGTCGCCGAAGCCAAAGAGATATTTACTGATGAAGAAGCCAGATCAATGGTAGACCAGGACAGCGTTGTTAAAGACGCCATTGAATTGACTGAAGAGAGCGGGATTATTTTTGTTGATGAGATGGATAAGATAGCTGGGCGGGAAAAGGAGGGTGGCCCTCAGGTTTCCAGAGAAGGCGTCCAGAGAGACATCCTGCCGATTATCGAAGGCTCTACTGTTATGACGAAATTCGGGCCTGTATCGACTAACCACATTTTGTTTATTGCTGCCGGAGCGTTTCATGTATCCAAACCATCGGATCTAATCCCGGAACTTCAGGGTAGACTTCCGATCAGGGTGGAACTGGACTCTTTGACTGAGGATGATTTTGTTCGGATACTAACTGAGCCACGCAGTGCTCTGACCAGGCAGTATACGGCGCTGCTTGCTACTGAGGGTTTGACTGTGGATTTTACTGAAGATGGAATCCGGGAAATCGCTTTGACTGCGGCTCAGGTGAACTCCAGTATGGAGAACATAGGTGCCCGACGGCTGCATACAATACTTGAAAGACTGCTGGAAGACCTGTCATATGAAGCCCCGGACTCAGCTGGGATGACAGTGAGTATTGATGCAGCGTATGTAAAAGATAAATTGACTGCGATCGTTAAAGATGAAGATCTGAGTAAGTATATACTCTAGGATTCATCAATACTTTACCTTAACAAAACGCCCCGTTCGTGCTGAGCTTGTCAAAGTACGAACGGGGCGTTTTGTTAGCGGGTTTCGTGTTCAGTGCTCACTATCAAATCTCTGTTATCAGTCAGATTGAAGTAGTATACTTTTGCTTCATCCGGAATACGGGCTGTTACTTTCTGGTTCTCTATGGTAGCAGAGATGCTCTCCCATTTGCGTTCGGGCCAGGGACCGGTGTCTTTGGTGTAGTTGAGAACAGCACTGCTGATTTTATTCTCAGAAATGAATTCCGCCCAGGCAATATCGCCATCGCTACCCTGGGAGATGATTTTTGCCAGGGGATTTGCATTCATACAATAAGTGTCTGCGAACGCGTGGATCTCTTCAGGATTTTCACCCTCTCCGCCGTGACCATGCCCCATGTCAGTTATACACAGGGTCCTGATACCGGATGGAAGCCTATACGATTTCTGCAGGGAATCCATTGGGAAAGCGAAATCGTTGCTTCCGGTAATCCACATAATTGGCATTTTTGCATCAGGAAGATAAACTGAAGGATCCCACAGGGTCAGCCATCGGTTGGCTTTTTCCTCGCCCATTTCATCGAAGTTCTGCAGCCAGGCAGAACTCTCGCCCAGGAAGCCGCAGCCATAAACAGGGACGGCAAAATTGAACCGACTGTCCAGACCGGATACGATGCAAGTGAGATAACCACCCCACGATATCCCTGTAAGTCCGATCCTGCCGACATCAACTTGAGGCTGGGAACGAAGTAACGAATTAGCCAGGACTACTGATGAGACGGCCTGGTAGGTCCATTGGTCTGTTACTGGCTGGTCGAGTTGGTCCATACCACCCCACCCCGGCGCTCCACCATCAGGTATTCTAGCCCAGTCCGCATATGTTCCAATTGGTATGCATCCACAGTTGTCCATTGCAATAGCGGCATATCCGCGCGCATTCCATAGACGGACCCAACTCTCGAAAGCTGATCCTCCGCCGCCGTGGACTAATACTATCCCGGGAACCTTGGTGCCTTCAGGAACGTTGGGCATGCCTAGAAATGCAAAGACACGTGTGGGTTTGCCCTGGTAAGGTATGCCTTCATAATATATAGCTTTTACGACGATATCTTTATTTTTTTCCTGCAGTTCAGGGGTATGTAGTATGCCTTCATAATACATATCCTTTTCGTTTGTCACAGGCACATCTGAGCATTCGAATACTTTAGGAGGATCATAAAGATCCGTTACAGTTTTCTGCAATAAGTCATGAACAGATTCTGAACAGTTCATTTTAACACCTGCTGTTTTCTAAGTATTTCAAAGTGATCAATTAAAACTATCGCTGGATGTATTCTGTACTTACCACTAGATTGCGGCTGTCAGTTAGATTAAGGTAGAATGCTTTTGCAAATGCTGGAACCCAGGCAGTTACTTTATTGCCTATTATAACGGCAGGCTGAGCTACCCATATGCGATCGAAATTAGCAGTTGTATCTTTGGTGTAGTTAAGCACAGCGCTCTTTATTGGTGTTTTTGAGTTGTACTTTGCCCACAACATATTGCCATCAAGACCCTGTGCGGTAATCCTTGCGAGTGGTGTACCTTTTAGGCAAACAGTGTTTGCAAATGTGTGTATCTCTTCCGGGGTCTCGCTCATATAGCCATGACCGTGAATCATATCTATTTTAATACAAAGGGTCCGGGTATTGCGGGGTAGCCTGTAGGACTTCTGCAGGGAGTCCATCGGATAAGCAAAATCTTTAGATCCCGTTATCCAGAGCATAGGCATGCCGGCGTTTGGCAAATATACTGAAGGGTCCCACAAACTCAACCATTTCTCCGCTTTTTCCTTACCTATTGCTTTGAACTCCCCAAGCCATGCGGAGTTATCGCCCAGGAATCCGCATCCGTAGACCGGAGCAGAGAATGCAAAACGATTATCAACACCTGAAGCAATACACGTCAGGTATCCACCCCACGAAACTCCTGTGATCCCGATCCTTTTGGGATCTACTCCAGGTAGCGAACGTAACAATGAGTTTGCTATTACAATAGATGAAATAGCCTGGTAAGTCCATTGGTCGGTTGTTGGATTATCTATTGAATAAAACCCACCGCAGTCCATTGCTCCACCGTATTCGTTGCGTTTCCAACTGGCATATGAGCCTACAGGGAGGGTGCCACACGTGTCCATAGCAATAGCTGCATATCCCCGGGCATTCCATAAACGGACCCAGCTTTCGAATGCTGATCCACCACCCCCATGTACCAGGACTATTCCAGGCACTTTAGTTCCTTTGGGGACTTTAGGCATTCCTAGAAATGCAAAAACGCGCGTCGGTTTTCCCGCGTATGGCACGCTGTCATAGTAGATAGATTTGACGGTGCTTTCAGCGTCTTTAGCACGGAGTTCGGGGGTATAGACTATCTGCTCATACCATAAAGCCTTTTCACCGAGAACCTGGACATCAGGACAATCATATATCTTCGGAGACTGTGTCAAAAATGACATGTTGTCCTGGAAAACATTGCTTTTTGTTTTTGATGCACTCATCCCGCAACAAGTCATGCATAGAAGCATTACCCATAAAGCTGTTGAAACAGTATAAGAACGAAACATAGTAAACCTCAATTGTGTGTGAAATTGAAACAACGGTAACAGAGGACTGTAAAGTCACAATTAGCACTTCTCCATTTGCTGAAGATTTCCTGCAGGATTCGAAACACGTATGGTGCAGGAAATGCTTATAAATATAACGAAGAGGGAGATGTCCATGTGTATGAGCACAAACCGGATATGGAGAAGTTAATGTACAACTATATTTCCATCGTCTTGATTGCCATATTATTACTAGCGGATGTGGAATCAGCCTCCGGGAACGCCAATATCGTTATTGACTTGAACAAGACAATCTCAATTTCCGGCAAAGATGACCTTGCCAAACTGAAATATCTGGCATCAGGAGTTGGCTGGGAATTTGAGCCTAATGATGATGCATATGCACGTCTGAAGAGTTTAGGCATAAAGTATATCAGGTGTATTAATGTTGATCCGTTGCCTGGAAAGTTCGATGCGAACGGAAAATTTATCGTTGGGACCGAGACTGGAAGACTGGACGCACATCTGAATGCCTGCAAGACGATAGGAGCGCAGCCACATATCTGTATGGGAATGGGAGCGCCAACTGAATTGAACCTCCAACAGGAAGAGATAAAAAAACAATTTGCCATTATGGGGCAACAACCCGGAAGCTACACATACTGGAATAGAGACTGGGCCAAGTTCCGAGCACATGCTAAGGCGTATTTCGAGTATGTAACTATAAAGTGGGGATTTGATAAGGCAAGATTTGAAGTTGGAAATGAACCTGATATTAACGGGCAGTTCGCCAGACTTCCCGGCGAACCTGCAAGCATGGGGACGAAGAAGTTATACGAACAATACTTTGAAGTGTATAAGAACGTTGCCCAGGCTGCTGTTGAATTCGAAAAGGAACATCCTGGACACAAAGTTACTGTCGGTGGGCCAGCGCTGGCTTGGGCATTTACTTTCTCTTTCGGAGAACTCAACTGGGCAGACGCTTTTATACGTGATTGCAAAGAAGGCAAGGTGAGACTAGACTTCATAGGCATTCATGCTTACGGGAATATCTCCTCTCTCCATGGTGAATATAAGGCTTCATATCCGTCATTTGTAAATATGTTGACTCGTACAAAAGCTGCCAGAGACAAATATATGCCCAGAGTTCCGATATTGTTTACAGAATGGGGTCCAAGTTACAATACGACCAATGATGACAAGGGTTCGGTTAATGCTGACCATGTCGGCGCGGCATGGTCAGCTGAATTCCTGAATACGATGCTGGAGAATGGAGTTGCTGGTGCAATATATCTGGTTACGACCGATCTCAGGGAACCCACGAATAATGGAGGGTATTCCAATAACTGGGGTTGGCCAAGCCTCTTTACCAATCCGAACATATATGGAAAATGTTATCCGAAACCGATATTCAACGTTTTTCGTATGCTTTCAATGATGCAGGGGAAACGGATTTCAGTGAAACTAAGCGGTGATAAGCTGGGATGTTTCGCATCCACGGATAAGAACTCGAAGACTACTACTGTCCTGATATGGAACTATGATGCTCAGATACATGAGGGTGAGTTCAGGACGGATAATTCCGTACCCCAGGATATTGAAGTAAAGTTTGGTAACGCTTCAAAATCGCCTAAGGGAAAATCGCTCCGGTATGTAAGATATGAAGTCAGTGAGAATGTCAGCAATGCTTTTAATCAATACAAGACTACAGGAAAACCGGACGATTTGGCTGAGTTGCAGATAGTGAGTAAGGGCAAAGTTAAAACAGCGAGCGATGGGAACCTGTCTGTAGACTTCACTCTTCCGAAATCCGGAGTGACACTACTGGTTGTCAGCGTTTCAGATTAGCACAGTAACCAGCAGGAGCAGAATATGTCAGGGATTGTTGTGGAACAGCCTGCGCGGATTGAGTGTCAGCACCTGCATTCTGTGACAATGCAAGGCCTTCAGGTGAGATATCCAGACTGTCGGATGCATACTTCGTAGGCGAGGTTACAGGTTCCACAGCCTGAGTGTTCCGGCTGCTGGTTGGTTGCTGAATCCTGACATAAAACGAACTCAGCGGAGAATATATTGATAACCCGTCTTCGACTCTCATGTTAACTCACCTATATAGTTCTTTCCATAGAATGTTGTTGTCATGAGTATGAATACGAAACATTTCCGCCTAATCTGTCTGTCTTCAACTCTGGTCAAGCTCGGAATACGGGTATAGTTATTATGTAAGCGTAGTTTATACGTGATTTATGAAAGGGGCCAAACCTCAATGGAGAATTGCGTAAAGTTCCAATACGAAACATATATTCTTGCATCGCCAGATATAGTATGGAATGCATTGACGGATAATGAGATATTAAAACAATACTGGTTTAACCATAAGAATGTATCGGACTGGCAGATTGGGTCAACTTGGAAACACATTGACTGCGACAATGAAAATTCAGTCGATATGACCGGTAAAGTAATAGAATTCACTCCTCCTCGTCGTATTGTAATAACCTGGACGCTTCCGAAAGATCTAGAGGATTTAGAAAAGGCTTCGCGAGTAACTCTGGAAGTTAAACCATTTTATGGGATAACTAGATTGATCGTGATACACGATAAGCTCGAACCGGGATCAGAAATGCTCAATGGCATTTCTCATGGGTGGCCAATTGTGTTTTCGAGCTTAAAGTCTTTGCTGGAGACCGGACATGCATTGCCAATTACGACAGAGCAGTGTATGGAATCAGAAAACGATTTGTAGTATTCGTTATCGCAACTGAATACTTACGATAAGGCATAACAAATCACCACATACCCCATTAAATTGATGGTATAATCTGAAGCATCAGTTTGCGGGGGATGATATGTTGTTTGGTTTAGCAGAATTAAAAGCACTTTCGCTTGGGGCTATAATGCTTCCTTCGACTTTTTGGCCATTGCCAAAGAAGGTAGACAAAAGGCCTGATCTTGTTATGACATTACCGGCGATAATCACATCATCCTCTGCATTATCTAGACCTTCTGCATTACTAAAACGCGAATTGTATAATACGTTTCCTTCCAAAATAATTCCACATGAAAGTGCTGGCAGTATACGACTGGAGCTTACTCCCGAAACCCTGACTAAACCCGAAGAATACACTCTTGAAGCATCCGGGCGGACAGTTATTATAAAAGCACACGATGAACAGGGAGTGTTTTGGGGTGTGAATTCTTTGCTGCAACTGTTGAAATCTGAGAATGTCAATCAGACAAACCACGGGTATATGATTCCCGGGGTTAAACTTCACGACTGGCCGGACACACAATTTCGAGCGTTCATGATTCAGGCTGCATGGAATGGCACATACAACGACCTAAAGGAGAATCTTGACCTGCTGGCGAGAATGAAGATCAAGTATTTCGCTTTGGAGTTCGGCCCCAGAGTTGTATTAGACTTTGATCCATCTATTGCAAGATACGGCAATCCCAGTCTCAGACTTACCAAGAAGCAAGCCAAAGAACTTATCGATTATGGCCGCAGCCTGGGTATGGAGCCCATTGGCTATCTCAATACCCTGGCACACCTTGAGCGTGCTTATCAGAAAGCGCCTTATACCGACCACGACGGTATTATGATCCAAAACCCGGAGAGCTATGACAAGTTTGTGTTCCCGGTGCTCTCTGAAATGCTGGAAGTGTATGGGCCTGTCAAATACTTCCACTGCGGTATGGATGAAGCCGGAGAAATGTTCAAATACTTCTCAGAGCAGAAGATGGATACTGCGGATCTGATCTCCAAACATATCACCCTGGTTAACGACTTCTTTACTGCCCGTAAGATCAAGATGGTTATCTGGCATGATATGTTGATAACACGAGAAATGAAGAACGTGTTCGGAGCATCTATTGGACCAGCGAATGGTGGTTCACCCTTTGATACTGCATCTGCGCTAGATCGGATTCCCAAGAGTGTAATTCTAGACTATTGGAATTATGATCCAAATGAAAAGTTTCCAGTTATAGATTATATCAAGAACAAGGGGTTTGAGGTATGGTCTAGTCCTTGGTATGTTCCGTATAGCATAGTCCACGATTCAGCACGGAAGAGTGTCCCAACTATGGGAACTCTATGGGCTGATCCTCCCGATTGTTTTACGTTTTCGCCATCTAATACGGCGACTGCTCTATATGCACAGGCTGCTTGGAATACTTCAGCGTGCTTGATGGGTGATGAACCAAAAGACAAAGATAAAGCACTTACTTCAACTTCTGACTTGCTTTATGGCAGATCAAAACAAGGATTGATTGCAGGCAGCAAGGTAACACTTATCCAACCGGCAGATATCACCCACCCTATCAAGACAAACTGGCCGACTCTTTCAATGGTGGTAAATCAATATTATGGGGTACCGTTTGATCTTTCAAAACCTGCAGTTTATTTGCCAATGCAGTTTGGCGGTAAACCAATAGTACCCGGCAGTGTTCCTGCATATGTAAATATACCAGGCGGAGACAGACTCATATTGGATGGAATTAATACTGGAAGAGGAGAGGACCAACTTATACTCTATATGTCCCCGTCCGCTTCGACTAAAACTAATATTTATGGCAGTGAGGTATCCGTTTCAAGTGATGGTGAAGTAATCAAGGTTACGGATTATGGTTCCAGTGATACAAAAGTACCTGATGGCGGGTTTGTGCTTTCTGCACATTCCGGTCAGACCGGGGAAAAGTCAGCAAGACTGCTAAAACTCAAGCCGGGAGACCATATATCGGTAATAGATGCACAGAGCAACTGGATAGGCGGGTATCAACCCCTTGTACTCTGGGCAAAGTTACCTGATGGCAAGAAGCTGAGAATCGATGGGACGGACAGTGCTCGTGAATCCGGCCAACTGGTTATGTATGAAAGCAGTTATGCAAACAGCAGAACGGGAACGAATGTGTTCGGGACAGAAGTAGCTGTAAAGAATGGCATTGTGAGTGAAGTGCAGAAAGCTGTCGGAAACATGCAGATTCCATCTGACGGATATGTATTGTCGGCACATTCCAGTAGTCCTGCTGCCAGTGAGACAGCATTATCTGCTCTCAAGCAAGGGGACAAGATAGATATAGTAACCAATATTGGTGATGCCGAACAGAATTTGTCTGACATGTTGAAGAAGAACAAATGGATTTCCAGTATCAATTCGTATGCAGACATGATTTTTATAGCATCAGCAACAAAAATCAGCCTGGTGCCGGGCACTGTAGTCGGGGTCTTTGTTGTTCATTATGTTGACGGAAGCATCAGTGAGACAATAATGAGATATGGGCAGCACGCTATTTCTGAGAGTGGACAGGATGTCCCGAAAAGTATGTCAAATGACACATGGCTACTGCACCCGAAGTCAGGACCCAAGGCCTGCATTGTCTATGAATGGACTAATCCAAAGCCACAGGTGAAGATTGCGAGTACGCAGTTCCAACCAAATCTGCATTCACTGCAGTCCGGATATGTTTTATACGGGGTCACGCTGGCAAAATAAACCCTGCCTGTCCCCCGAAACCTTGACTCCTCTCCCTGAATTATTGTATAATTACGCCTGTCGGGGAGTAGCGCAGTTTGGTAGCGCACCTGAATGGGGTTCAGGGGGTCGCAGGTTCGAATCCTGTCTCCCCGACCATTGTACGTTTTTTGATCACAACCCCACTCGTGATCAAAAATCTTGTTGTCCTTTCAAATATCCACCTTTTTAATCATGTGCGGTCAATGGAATTCCCAGTCGCACCTGCTCAACTTGTTGTATTCATGCCTGGCTGAGTTATATTATTATGTAGTGTTGATTAGTCAGCGCTTTCCGTCACTCATTCAGACACATTCCACACTGCATTCTTCTATTGTAAACAATATCAAGGAAATTTCTTCAACCATGCAACAAAGCCCACAGATATTATTCCAAGGGCTTTGCTTATGTTTTCCAGTATTAAGCTATTACTGCAGACTATTTTCTGTACAGTTTGAGCTTACCAAGTCCTACCATCAGCATTGGTATCCCGAAACCTAGAAGAGTTGCTGGTTCAGGGACAGCTCTTGGTGAAGTAGTTACGCCTACAGAAAGAAAATCAATTGCCCAACCGTCACCCCCATCACCAGTTTGGTCTATGCTGAGGTTCAAGACATCAGATGGATCAAGTGTAGTTGGATCAATACCAAATGTTAAGAACTGAACTACAGGGCCTGACTGATCTAGTCCATTCAGGACGTCAGTAAGGCCTGTGTTTTCCATGCCGTTTACCAAAGCAACAAATGGTTGTCCAAATGATAAATACTGAAAGTCATCTGCAGCAATTCCAAGAGTAAATGTATCAATCACATCGCCTTGTGATAGCAGCGAGCTGTAGTCCAGGGATATGTACTGAGGTCCTGGTTGTCTTTCTGATGAAGATGAATAACCTTCGTGACTTGCCGTTTGATTACTGCCTACATATATTTGATCTGTGCCAGCGTAATCGCCAACAGATGGGGTAAACGGATAATAGTGTCCAGTAATAAGCGGCGAATATGTAACTGCTCCATGCGTAAGTCCCTCCAGCACTGTACCAGCCTTGGGATCAGAACCGTATGTTCCAGTACCAAGCACGTCTTCGTCGCCATACTCAGTCCATGCTGCCCAAGATGGAATAGTCGCAAGAGACAGAAGAACAATAACACACAACAAAACTCCACGTTTCATATAAGATCTCCTTTTGTCCCGGCATATATACCAGTTATCTATTAATAATGAACATGCAAGATTAATGCCAAATAAGACTATATAGATATGTATAGTCGATATTCGTGCAAATTCTTAGTAGAAATATCCATATTTGATGATTTGCAGTCTTTTGTCGTAAACACATCTTACAATACAACAAGTCATGGGGTCACAGATTCGTGGTATAGATACAAGATCATTAGATGATTTATTTTTAGGAGTCAATCAGGGTCTGTATGCATCAACCCATTTCTGAAATGCATTATGTTTCTAAGTGAAGTACTCTGGAGTCCTGGATGAGAGGTTCCCTAATTTGCAATGTCCAAGAAATGCGTTTGCAGCTGTTCTGTAATTAACCATATAATCACAGGAACCAACAGATTATGGATCAACATCACAGCTGTATGGACATTGAAATGCAAAATATTCGCCATCTGTAACTGATTACAATACAGTTACATTTGCGTCAACGACATAGTATTATTAGATGAAACTCAACTCCCTTGATTTTATTCCGGGATTGAGTTTCATCTACAAAAGGTTTAGGTTAGAATCATATTTTACTGTTACCACATTGTATATGTACCAGTCTCTTTTTACTGAAATCCACCCATCTGAGTATCACCGGAAACTTGTGTTTCGCCTGATATCAGTGCATCACCAGCTATCTGAGCATTTTCAAATATTCTGGCATCCTCAAATACCTGTGCTCCTCCAAATACCTGTGCGTTTCCAAATACCTGAGCATTGCCAAATACCTGGGCGTTGCCTGTAACCTGTGCTGTTCCGTATATTAGTGCGTTGTTGGATATTTGTGCGTATCCACATACTCGTGCATCTTCGAAAACTTGAGCATTGTTATAGACCTGAGCGTTGTCGAATATCAATGCGTTGCCGAATATCAGAGTACTACCAGTTACCAGGGCATTGCCGGAAACCAAAGCGTTACCGAATACTTGGGCATTACCAGAAACCATTGAGCTTCCGGATACTTCGGCATTTCCGTAAATCATAGCATCCTCACCAAGATATACACCACTGGTCACTGTTGCCGTGTTTTGCACCCATCCACACCCATTCTTATGCCGGTGCCAGGTCTGGTCCGAGGCCTCCCAAAATATCTCCTGTAATTGTTCAAGCGTTCTCATTATTAATTCCTTGTCGGCTGGGAACACTTTTACTGCCAGATTATTGTTTACTGCATGCGTCTTTGTTAATGCAACCATACACTGGTCAGACACTAGCACTGTGCTGTGAATTACAATTCCCTCTTTTACTTATTCCCCCATGAAAATCGCTTGTTACCTGTTCGATATACCATATTTACCAACAAATCATTCTGAATGTAATGAATATTATTAATATGTTCTATAACTGCCTACAGATGACACACTAGCACATTCGCCAACTAATATTATTTATTTTCGGATGCGCGTATGTTGTGATTCCATATTATGTCACGCATATCATATATCGCTGATTATATGTCACGCTAATATCTCTTGTGTACATATTTGCTATCGAGATAATTATATCTAATACAAATATTTTTCGCGTATAATATATTTATATTCAATTATGTCGCATTTGGCTCGATTCTTGCTGGTACATTTACTAGGGGGGAATCATACAATAGCTACTCCGAGCTTACGTTTCAATTTGGAACGGTCTGAGCAACTTAGTGGCTGAAACCAATCCGTCGGATGACCGGGGGAAGAATACAATACTACAGAAAAAGAGAGGGATAGTATTGAATATATAACAAATAGTTCCAGCTATCGTCCTTGGACTACTTTTAACAACTACCGTGCAGGCATATGAATCTGATACCATTTCGGCAAGATTCCTTGCGGATGGTACGTCGGATAACGTCACTCATGGCGGTACAGCTGGCGACATTATGGATTTCCAGGGTTACCTGCAAAACAGGACTGACAGTGATTTGTATATCAACAGTTTTAAAGTGGAGAATTCAGATACATACTTCGCTGGCAATGGAATATCATTTGACAACAACGGGGCATGGTGGAAGACACACTTCCAGTATGGAAATGATACGAGCGCTACACCATATGTACCTCTTGCTCCAAGTGTCAGCGTTAAATTGGATGATCAAGGCAATCCTGTATTAGATGGCCTAGGCAAGACAATACCTACCGATCAGATGTGGTGGGGTGATCTACTGGCAGCACACACGACTGAGGGTGTGACACAGACTGGCATCTATAGTGGTATTTTCAATATTTACGGCGGCGCCAGTTTCGATTCAGACGATTTGCTTGCTACGTTGAATTTCTCAATTGACGTTGTATCTGATTATAGTTTTACCAATGAGCTTGTGTACCCAGACCAGAGTGCTTTCCCTGGCCAGACGGTGGATTACCAATCAAAATATACCAATAATGGAGAACAAACAATACGTTTCGGTGCCTTAATGGTAACTTGGTCGCCCGATCTTACCAATTTAGATATGTTCTGGGGCACAATACCAGATCACATCGCTCAGGGGGAATCTGTGGTGGCTGATGTATTTAGTCTGAAAGTTGGCTCTGGAGCAGTCCCTCATCAAAGAAACACAGCACTAATCGGAGGCTATTATGCGGGAGATTCTCATGTATTTACTTCCTAGAATTGGTCACTCGATGTGAATGCAGTAGCGGAACCTGCAACCCTTCTTGGCTTCGGTTTACCGATGCTGATGATCGATATTGGAAGACTTAGAAGACTACACAAATAGTCATATATTGCGTGTAAATGATCAATAGCGGCCTCTGGAAGCAATTTCCAGGGGTCGTTATTTTTCTAGTTACTCGGTATATTGTTAAATCGATTGAGTTTTCAGTCAACCCACTCAGTGTCCCTTGTTGGCACGTTCAACCAGCGCTTCCTGCCATTTCTTTTCCAATGTCACAAACCTTGCGCTGAATCCACTCACCCGTACCATCACGTCTTCGTGTTCTTCAGGATGGAGTATTGTTTCACGCAATATCTCAGAGTCCGCAATGTTGATGTGCAGATGGAATCCCCGTACTTCGAAGTATGCTTGCACTAATTGAGTAATTATCTCGGGTTCGGCTTCTGTTTCAGATAGAGTCAGTGCAAATGGAGATCCACATGCTGCAAGGTGTTGGGCAGCAAAAGATGCAGACTGCAGTGCTGCTGTCGATGAAATGAATGATGAGAGCGGTGGCGCAATACCGTAACTTATTAGCTCCCCTGCCCTTCTACCATCCACTGATGGGAAATCCGTATCGTAGATATCTGCGGAGAATCCAAAGAATGCAGGATATGGTTGGACTTCAACAGATGGTCCGTATTCATCAGATTCAATAAATATACAGCTGTCCAGTACCATTCGGGCTAAATATGTAGATATTCTACCGGTGAGTTCCTGACTCTGTATGTCATCAATCCCATATCTCTGCGGGTGCCTTCTTAAGATCATCCTTACCGAACTGTCAGAAAAGTTGGACGTGAGACCAAACTGAATATCATCAAGAGTAGCACTCCCCGTCTCATAAATAGAGTGATTAAAAGCCAATAACCCATCTACAAGACTCCCCAAACCTAATAGATTAATACCCACCAGGTTGTACGGAGCGCCTCCGGATTCTACTGGAATAAGATTCTCTCGGCTACCCCACATTAATACACTTCCGAATGGCGAAGGAGCAGTATTTCGGAATGATATCCATTGGGTTTGAACATCAACGAGATGTTTTTTGTATACTGAAGATATGTAGGCTTCAGCTCCTTCAAGGAATACTTGGAAATCAGTAGCAGTCGATTCCAACTGCTTTACGTATTCGGAAAGCAACCTGGGCAAATTAAGATGCCCGAGTACAGTATTTGGATAACACTTCCCAGTTACTGTAGCCTCATAACAGCCTACCACCGACCAGTCTTTTGCATCCTCTTCCTGAACACCTGTATTTACCAGACTTCGGATAACCAGGTCTTCATTCATAAATCCCGGATTACCCGTACCCTGGGTTGCCAAATCTGCGCTGGCTTGCATAAACTCTTCGGATGTTTCCTTGCCAATTCTCACGCATATACTCGGCTGGAAAGTCCGCATTCTCTTCATAGCTGTAAGTACAAGGTAACTTACCAGGTTTTCCTCTTGAGAACCTCCAACCACCGCATTCTGGCTTTCCTCACCTTCACAACATTTCAACATAAATGCGCATATCAGATCAAACGCATCCTGCAGTGTTGTCTTGCCTGAAACTAGATCACGCTCTAGAAATGGATTCAGATACTGGTCAATCCGTCCAAATGATATTGCTACGGATGGATTTTCGATGTGTAACAGTATATGTGCAAGCCAGAGAAGCTGAATGGCGCCAAAGAATGATTCAGGTGGATTCTCAAGCAGATCACGCAACTCATCAGCATGTTTGATAGCTAAAAATGATCCTGCGGGAACAGACTCCACATGGAGTCGAACAAACGCTTTGAATGCACTGAGACATAACAAATAAGCCTCTCGTGCATCATCCTGGTAAGTAAACTCTGATTTTGCTTCACATACTATCTTCTGAATTCCTGAAATCCCGTGTGTCAATAGGGTCTGATAATCGTGAACAATATGTCCGGTCGTACATGCATAATCCAGAACTGAATTGCCTTCTGAAAAACATGGACCATTGTACGCAAGAGTGCCTAACAGATAATCATCGGCACTTGTATCAATGCTGCATGAGTTGCAGAAAACCTCCAATACTTTTGCCCTACGGATAATTGCAGAACTACCAACACTGAGGTTGTAACCAGCGCGGATTGCTTCATCTCTCTGAGTTGTGAGTTCATGCGAGTAAAGCAATCGCATACCGGAAGCCAAATATCTCTGGTTGAAATTGTCTCTTAATTTAATAATATCAGGTGATGGATGGAGTCTAGCGATTTCGGATACTTCAAATAGCATAGTTGCTCCCTAAATTTATAATTCTCTTGCGTTACTACGACTAAGTCAACTATCGTCACATCTGACGTATTTTGTATTGTTCACTTAATGAATTAACATAAATATAGTATACCATCATTTATTCGCTTTTCTGACGTTGCAGTGCGTGAGCATACGCGGTATCATTGTGGGAATGAACCTGTGTTGTATACGTTTATGCTTGTACAATGCAGACAGTGAGTATTGGAGTAAGTTTTAATGGGTAGATTAACACGCAACATCCTGGTTTCAATGGTCTTTGCAGTTCTATGTTCAACATGGGCTGGTGCAAAGGCCAAAAACATTATCATTATGATAGCTGATGGCTGGGATTTTAACCACACTGCGGCATTGCAGTACTACACTGGAAAGAAACCGGTATACCTGGGCCTCAAGGTCAAGTTTCCTGTATCCACATTTTCAGCATCGGGCTTTAAAAATCCATATCCTAATGCCAAACCTGGTTATGATCCGGATGTAGCCTGGATATCTGATGGCAATGGTGGACTCAAACCGAATGTCCCATATTTTATGGGGCCAGCAACCGATTCCGCAGCAGCAGCTACTGCTTTAGATACTGGTATCAAGACATACGATGGTTATGTCAATATGTCTGTTGACAAACAGCCCTTAGTCACTATTGCAAGACTGGCAAAGTTGGCAGGCAAAGCAGCTGGTTCCATCTCCTCCGTTGAATGGAGCCATGCAACTCCTGCAGTCTTCGGAGATGCACACAATGCTTCCCGCGGCGGTTACGCAGAGATCGCAAGAGAAATGGTCAACTCGGATATAGATGTTATAATGGGCGCTGGAAATCCCACATTTGATGATAATGGAGTACCGGCCACTAAAACATACGAGTTTGTCGGTGGGCAGGATACGTGGAAAAAGCTGATCGATGGTGGATTCACAAATATTCATCACATACAAACCACTAAAGAGTTCCAGAAACTCGCAAATGATAAGAATCCTAAAGGCAAATACATCGGTACAGTCCAGGTAGCATCCACACTCCAACAAGCAAGGTCCGCCGGTGATCCACAGAGTGTTCATCTTGAAACATTCAATAAGACAGTTCCTACGCTGTCGCTCATGAGTAAAGCCGCAATAAATGTGCTTTCAAAGAACCCCAAAGGTTTCTTCCTGATGATAGAAGGCGGCGCTGTTGACTGGGGTAATCACGCAAACCAAAAAGGCCGTGTTATTGAAGAAATGATCGGTTTTAATGATGCGGTAAAATCTGTTATGACCTGGATCAAAGATAATGGCGGATGGAACGATAATCTGTTGATTGTAACTGGAGACCATGACAGCGGTTTCATACTTGGACCAAATGGAGAGACCAACGTAATCGACATGGGTAAAGACAAAGTACCGGGAATGAAGTTTTTCTCCGGTGGTCATGCCAACATGATTATTCCTATGTTCTCTCAAGGTCCTGGTTCAGAACTATTCCAGTCCTTGCTGAGCAAAGAAGCAGACCCTGTTCGTGGCAAATGGATAGACAACACATCGATATTCAGAGTTATGAAACAAGAAATCACCGAATAGGCACTGTTTGTTTAGTAATCATAAAATAGCAGATGACTACTAAATAGTACTTGATCAAGAAAATCAAGTGATTACCAGGTGTTGGACAGCCACCAATATTCCATTGGAGGGGGCTAGAGGGATTGAAATAGATAGTATTCACCCTTTTACTCCCTTCTCCAAATACAGACAATGTATTCATCAAACAGAAAGGCATCGTAAAACATGAGAGCAATTTTTATCTCGTTTCTACTCATTACGGCTTTATTTACAGCAGTTAATTCCCAGGCATTGACTCTAGCTGCAGGAGGCAAAGCCACAGCAGTTATTATTGTCGCGCAAGATGCATCATTACCAGAAAAAACGGCAGCAAATGAACTTGCAGACTATCTCCACCGCATTACAGGAGGTGAGTTCAACGTAACCTCAAATATCAGTGCCGTTGCTCAGACTAGGATATTTGTCGGCCAGACTACGATGGTCAAGTCGATGCTTCCTGATATTAAGTGGAGTGATCTCTCCGGAGACGGCATCCTGATCAAGACAAAGGGTAACAATCTTATCCTTGCAGGTGATAGACCCAGGGGCTCGTTATACGCTGTCTACACTTTCCTTGAAGAGTATGCGGGCGTTCGATGGTGGACATACGACTCAACATTTATCCCTACAAAACAAACGCTCCGTATCAAAGATATTGACATGACATATATACCTCCATTCAGATACAGGGAGACTTTCTACAACTCCACTATGGGTGCTGGACATGCAGACTTTGCTGTCCATCGGAAACTGGATGGACATTTCCAGGGAATAGGCAAAGAAAAGGGCGGGCACTATTCATTCCTTGGTTTCTGTCACACTATGTATCAGTTGATTCCACCCGCAGAATATGCTAAGGATCATCCTGAGTGGTTCGCGTTGGTCAATGGCAAGCGGACATTCGATAGCGCACAGCTCTGCCTTACAAATCCTGAGGTTAAGAAAGAACTGATCCGAAAAGCGCTATTATGGATCAAAGCCGACCCAACTGCTGGAATCATTTCTATCGCTCAGAATGATGCATCTGGCGCTTGTGAATGTGACAACTGTAAAGCCCTGGTGACAAAAACCGGATCGCAGTCAGGAGCGCTTATCACATTTGTAAATTCAGTCGCTGAAGAGATAGAAAAACAATATCCCGACTTCCTGGTTGAGACTCTGGCTTACCAGTATACTCGCAGTGCTCCAACTAATGTTAAACCCAGAAAGAACGTGTTAGTCAGGCTATGCACTATCGAATGTGATTTCACAAAACCACTCGATGGCCCCACCAATACCGACTTCTGGAAAGATATGCAGAACTGGAAGAAGATATCTCATCAGATGTTCGTTTGGGATTATGTTGTTAACTTCAACAACCTACTGATACCTCATCCTAACTACCAGGTACTTGCAAAGAATATCCGACTCTTTGAGAAAAACCGTGTTATCGGTCTTTTTGAACAGGGCGATGGGTACAACCAGGATGCAACCTTTGCAGGACTCAAGGTTTATGTGCTTTCTCGTTTAATGTGGAATCCCAGGCTGGATCAGGACAAACTGACCAGGGAGTTCCTGTGTGGATATTACGGAGATGCAGGACCTTATCTGCAGAAATATCTCAAAGTCGTTTCAGATGCAATCATCAAAGATGGTTCATTCTATGGATGCGGTGGAACCAGGATGTTTTACATGACCGCTGCAGACTTCGCCAAAGCCTATAAGTTGTTTGATCAAGCAGATGCTGCAGTTAAGAATGATCCTGTCCTGGCAAAAAGAGTCCTGATGCAGAGAGTCATTCTTGATCACGGTTATCTTACTCAGAGACCATACATCAGAGGGGCAGAACTGGAGACTATCACTCCGAGTCCCGTGGAAATGGCAAAAAGGTTCCTTGTAGTTACTTCTGAAACAGGAAATGTGAACATTGGGGAAGCTACGCCGATGCCTGATTCCTATAAACAGAGAGTTCTGGATATGGGGAGCAGAGTCATTGCCAATACCGATTACAGAAAACCTGCCAAGTCAGCTGATTCCAACTATCCGAAACAGGTTGTTATTCAAGACAAGCAGTTCCAGCTTTCTGCTCTACCGCAGTGGGTAGGGTTTGCATCGGATTCAGAAGCATCCGATGGCAGTGCCGCCCGAATGCCCGGCGACCATGTGCAGTGGGCTGTGCAGGTTATGTTAAAGGATCTTGCGGGCAAAAAAGGAGAAATCTTTGTTTCAATCAAGGTCCTGCGTAAAGCTCCGAAGGGAAAAGCATTTACAACAGGCATATATAGCCCTGATCTCCGTTATGAACTCGTTGACAGGCTTATTAAGCTGGAAGACATTCCAGGTAAAGGATATTATGACTATAGCCTGGGAGAAGTCACGGTAACTCCGGATATGTTTATTTATGTTGCCCCTTGCAAGAACATAACTGGCACAGAGGCGATATATATAGACAAAGTGGTCTTTGTACCAAGCAATTAATCGACAGTCGTGCTGAGGAACGAAGAATCTGCGTTTCCATAAGGCTTTAATAACAAAGCAGATTCTTCACTTCGTTCAGAATCACAATCACATAAATGAACAAAGTATACTCACTATAGGAGGATAGGAAACATGCCGGGAAAGAAAATTCGTTTCAGTTATGACCCGTTTGAAACTACCGAGCAGATCAGTGACGCTCTCCGACTCATTGAACAGGACTTTCCAATTGAGGCTGGATCCAAAGGGATCAATCTCTCAATAGAAATTGGAACAACTGGGCCATCGTTCACATATTCAAAAGGCAAAGCCAATATCACGGGTGGGAGTATTCCTCAGGTATTGAGAGCCTTGAGTATGCTGCGTGGGTTTGCAATGGCTGGCGATATTCCCCCAACCTATTCCGAAACCGCACAGTTTGATACTCTCGGCCTGATGTTGGACTGCTCACGAAATGCTGTTTCCCGTGTTGATACCGTTAAGTTCCTGTTGCGTAGAATGGCATTGATGGGAATGAATGTCCTTATGCTCTATACTGAGGAGACCTATGAAGTACCTGGTCGCCCGATGATCGGTTACATGCGTGGCAAGCTGACCCAGAAAGAGCTCAAAGAGCTGGATGATTACGCTTATAAGCTGGGAGTAGAGATGTTCCCTTGCATCCAGGCACTGGCACACCTTGGAATGATGCTCCGCTGGCCTGATTTTGCCAAAGTTCTCGATACATCGGAGATTTTGCTGGTAGATGAACCGGAAACCTATGAACTGGTTGAAGATATGCTTCGGGAAGCCTCCAAGCCGTACCGTTCCAAACGCATTCACATCGGAATGGATGAGGCTCATGGTCTCGGCACCGGGAGATTTAAGACTTTGAATGGTGAGCAGAGAATCTTCGACATTATGAACCGCCATTTAGATAAAGTTGTGAAGATTTCCGAGAAACTCGATCTCAAGCCGATGATCTGGAGTGATATGTATTTCCGGATCGGCTCTAAAACTGACGACTACTACGATATGGAATCCAGTATACCTGCTGACGTTGCAGAGCAGATTCCTGAGAATGTGCAACTTGTCTATTGGGACTACTATCACGACAACAAAGAATTCTACCTCGAGTGGATCGACCGTCACCGTGCAATGGGTAAAGAGCCAATCTTTGCTCCCGGAGTCTGGAGCTGGGGCGTTTTCTGGCCATCTATGCACATAGCCAGAAAAACAATTAATCCAGGTATGATAGCCTGCAAAGAGAAAGGAGTGAAAGAAGCCTTAACCACAGCATGGGGAGATAATGGAAATGAGGTAGATATGATGGCCATTATCCCGCAATTGCAATACTTCTCTGAACATGGCTACAACGCTGATGTCACGGATGAGACGCTACAGAGAGGCTTTTTAGGCAACTGCGGAGAAGATGTAGCTCCCTGGATAGATGCATGTGAACTTAACTACTTTGATTTTGCACCAGATTTCGGCAATCCCAGCACCTACCTGATGTGGCAGGATCCTCTACTTGGAATTCTGGACATCCAATTAATGGACCTTCCGATATCTGAGCACTACGGTAAACTCGCAACCCATTTGAAATCGGCGATTAAATCTGCTGGAATGGGCAAAAAACACCTTAAACAAGCTTTCAATTTAGCCCACACGCTTGAATTAAAAGGCGAACTGGGGATTAAACTCCTGGATGCTTATAAGCGTGGTGACTTGGACGATCTCAGGCAGATAGCCCACAAAGACCTGCCCGAAGTTATTCGACATGTAAAAGCCACACATGAATACCACGCAGCCCTCTGGCTTGATTTATACAAAGCCAATGGATGGGAGACCATAGACCGCAGATATTCAGGACTCATCGGTCGTCTGAAAACGACACAAAAAAGGCTGGATGACTACTTGAAGGGTAGGATTAAGAAGATAGAAGAACTGGAAGGCAAGAGAATTCCCTGCATGCCATGCGAAAAGGGCAAACTCCCCGATCTCTATGTAGGCCACGCCGCCGTAGCCAGCCCGAGTATAATCGTTTAGTATAAGTCCCAATTAATGATGCTACAGGCATGCATCTCTAATCATGCCTGTAGCATCTTATGCTTTCTTTAGCTTTTCACAAACAAGAAAGCCCACCTAAGATCATACAAAGGTGGGCTGACAGAATGAAAGAAAAAGTGTTTTCTACTTACGTAGTCTTCTCAATTTTCCTAGTCCAACCATACACATGGGAATCCCAAAGCCTAGTAGAGTGGCAGGTTCCGGAACAGCGGTTGGGGAGACACTCTTAAGGGAAACAGCGTCAATACCTGGATAGCTACCAAAATATGTTGCCGTTGAAAACGGATTCAGGATAAAATAGGGCAGGTCAATTGCGTTATCAGGTGCGGTGAAATCTACCGTAAAAGCTTCCCACGCTGTACTGCCCGGTGTCGTTGCTCCTAATGTGCCAATTTTTACTGCACTATCTAAACTGGCGTCTGGAGCTAGATAAACATCGTAACCGCCAACACCTCCGTCAAATAAGTAGTCTGCCGATGAATACAGGGCAGCTGAAAGCTTATAGTTCATCCCAGCAGTCAGAGGTGTGGTCAATAATTGTCCAAATGATTCTCCATATGCAGGAGCAACCCAAGCGAAACCAGCAACCCAACGTGTCCCTTCATAAGCCGGAACATCGGTGAAATGGCTCCATCCCCCCGCGAGTGTCGGAACTATTCCATAAACACCAGTTGTATCGTATGTATCTGCCCCAGGCGAAATACCAGAGGTTTGCACCCAGTCGCTGGGTAGATATCCCTGGCTGCCAGGGATGCCTGTGTATTCCTCAAATCCACCATTACGGATGAGATTAGCTCCGTGAGCAATACCGGTTATGAATAGTAGCAAAATAACCGACATTAATACGATTATTCTTTTCATTTTAACTCCTTTCGTCAGCCTCGCCATTATTGCAGGCATTACCAGTAAATTATACTGCACAAATCGTGCCAAATGGTCATATTTTGAAAAAATATCATGTAAGATTGCCAAGCAATATGCAAAGCCAGTTTCAGATTAATAAATTTGCTCATGAACATTTTCGTGTGCAAATCATCATGTATATTTGTGATACTCAATAACTTTTATGCCGGTATTAATGCTTCACGGGCTTCTTCTTTACGGCATTAATGATCGTAATAGTAGCCTTATCCAGTTTTGATACAAAACCGCTTACTGTTGTTTGTTTTAAAGACACCCTGGCATTTCCTGCTGCACTTAAAGAACCAGTAATGCCCGAATCACTGATTTGCATAACTGCATCACCATCAGCTACTACATTGCAGGTAGTTTTAGTATCCATTATTTGCATGGTGCTGTGACCGCTTGCTTTTACGTAACCGCCAGTCCCATCAACAATACAGGAGTCAAGGGTCATTTTACTGTTTTCTACGGTAAATGCCTCCCCAACAGTACAATTTTTCAGTGAAATGTTGGAACTTCCATATGCATAGATATTCCAGGCCCCTACGGAACAGCCTTCAAACTCCAGTAGACGATCAGAAACCGGTATTTTGAGACTAGTCGCCGGTTGCTTGCTCTTGATACCGGTCATAGTCTGTTGAGTATTTCCCGAGAAGAGAAGTCCCACTGCCAACAAATTGCTGTTTAGAACTTTTGCTTTGGTCCCTGGTGTTGATATCAGACCCCATTGAACTCCTTTACAATTTTGAATGTCAATTCCAAAACCATCCTGTTGAGGCAGCTGCCATTGAGCTATTTTCAAATCGTTCGGCAAACTAAAATCCACTTGTTTTTCCCCGGATGGAACCAGCCAGATCAAAAACGATTCTGAATCTTTCACGTTGAATTGCGCACCAGCGTTTACTATAAATTCGCCGAACTTCTTCATCCGGTTCATTTCTACAGTAGCGCCTTTGTCAACACCCACAGTCCATCCAGCTGCAGAACACTCTGAATGTTCCACCTGGAGGCGTGCTCCATTGGTTACCTGAATGCCGATAGCCTGATCAGAAATGACAGAGCAGTTGTTGAAGCGAACTATAGCTCCTGCACCCGCACCGATTGCTCTCTCGTGGGCAAACCTGGACTTTATAGTTAAGATAGTATTGTTGAATTCAAGAGTGCCCTTATCAATCATAACATTGCCATTTAGAATCACATGTGGAGCAGATACTTTAATAGCACCATTGTTTTTAATAGAAGTATTTCCATTGAGTATGCTATTTTTGGATATTTCAAGAGTTTGTCCATCAACATCAAGCGGTAGATTCACGACATCGAGTGGCTGATATCTGATTTCTAGATCAGCGATCCTTATTGAGTTAGGACCGTTCTGCCCCATCATCGCACCCACATCAGTGATCAACATCCCCAAACGCAATTTTCCAGTATCTACTGCGGTCTTTTTTATTGGAGCATCTGCATTAATCTGGAAATCTTTGGGCTGGAGAGCTATTTTCTGCCAAACGCCTGCTTTCATTGGTATGATTGAATTAAATGAACACAGGTCGCTGTCCTGGAAGAATACTGCGATTGTAGTATCTTTCTCCGAGTATACGCTAAACGATATGGAGGTAAAATCCGTCAAAGACGGCATTGACGCTAATGATGGAGTGCTTCCGGACAATCTGGAGCTCTTGAATTCAAGAACGGGCAATTTACCGGTGATGTCTCCTGTCTTTAGCACAGACAGCTTCAGTGATTCGTCCTTTTTTGTCAAATCGACAGGTGTGAAAGCACCCAATCGGTCACAAGGAACCTTGGTAACTTCAATATAGGATCCGGTTTGTGGTTTGTCAGGTATATCACCTGAACACCAGTTACATGCAGTTACCAGAACAACAGCCATAAAAAGGACGAGAGAGTATCGAATATAGTGCATATCGAACCTCCATATGAGAACTATCACAATAAACTATGAGAGATCACCAGACCATTTTAAATATCCCAGTGCTATAAGCATCCATTTGGATTGAGAAACTAGTTGCCTTATCCGAAATGGTCTTACCAGTAAAGCAGTCAATAATTTTTGCGGGACGCGGCAGGATAATATTTCTAGTGCCTGCATCCTTTGCATGTATGCCGATGTAATCCTGGCCTATGTAAATTGGATCGTTACCATTAGCATATACATGAATACCTGCCAGTCTGGCAATTGTCCTGATTACTTCCGGACTTAGCCTGGGGGCTGCGCTGTATACTGATGTCCAACCCGGGTTCTTCTTTATCGACAATCCAGGTTTCCCGGCAATAGATATCGGTGACTGCAAAGTTCCGATTATCTGTGCAGATGCATCATCTGCATAGATAATCGGAGAGAATGCTGCTTCACTGCCATATATGGGTCCATATCCATCACTTGGTTTGACTGTGGCTACGCCTGCATCATTGCTAAGAGCCAGATTAATTCCGCACAAGGCAGATACATTATCTAAAGACAGAGTGTCGCTAACAATTCCCTGTGCCCATACCCAGGCTAATATGCGGCTATCTTTCTTGAGAGCATCGATACTCTTTCTGGTTTTGTCTGTAAGATGTATAGAGTCAAGGAAGATATATGCCTTGTATTTTGGCATATCAGGATTATCCAGGTCACTATCCAGATAGATATCAAATGGCACTCCTGATCTGAACAGGTTTTCCCTCTGCAGGTATACCAGTGAACGTGCTGGTTCGGCCGGTAGACCAAGATAAGCAGCTGGACTGTCGCTGACTATCACTGCCAGTTTGTTACCGGTCAGACTTCTGTCTCGTTCGTTTGCCTGCTTATCTATCCGGGCCATTTTCTGAATATTGGTCATTAATGCTTTACTTGGTCCGAACCATGGGATACTGAATGAATACCAGTAGACCGGAATGCCGGCCGTCAAGTCCATCGCAAACTCACGGCGGATAACTCCTACACTCTGATCTTCAGTGTCGCATCTGCCATATCCTGAAGCCTTGTCAGACAAAAACGTCCGGATATCTGCCTGGCTTATCCAGAGCTTCTTGTGGAGCCTTACAGAGGCCATAGCAGTCATGTGTCCGCCTGTTCCACCTGGCTGCCTTTCCCAATAGGAGGTAGGTGACATCAGGAAGTCTACATTCTTGCTATTAAGCAATTTACCCAATGCAAAATGACCAGTATGCTGCGTGCAATACCCCCCATACATCTGCTCCATCACATAACCATAAAACACACCGGCTATTTTTTTACCTTTGGTAGTACGCTTAATAACCGCACAGTAATGGTCGATAGTACCGGCTGTCAGTTCTGACAGAAAAGTGTAGTAATCAATAACCGGAGCTTCCCTGGCTGGGTCTCTAAGGTTGCCTACAGAGGAAAGTTCCCGCTTAGCCTGCAGAGGAATCATTGCAGTGTCAAAAGTCACTGACGCATCTTTCCATGCATTCTGCATTTTATGTTCATCGTTTGCATATTTCTCTTTGAGCCATAGACGAAAAGCCTTTACTGTCGGCTTACTGTAGTCCAAAAAGAGAGAGTCCTGACCACCGTGGTACATCCACTCATAACTGCCGCCCGCACTCGGTTGATAGCCGACTATCCGATCTGCATAAGGAGAACTCTCCATATGCTGTATGAACTTTTCAAGGGTCCTGTCAGTGTCATGTCTCCATTTTTCAGAGGCGAAGCTTACAGTTTCATGTCCGTATCTACTAAACACCTTGCCGTTTTCATCGACACACAATTCATCCCGATTCTCATTCTGCCACCAGTCAATCTCTGGATTAACCATTGGTGCTGCCAGGTCAACATAGAAAAATGGTATCACCCGGGCTTGAGGATCACAGACAAAAAGCTCTGCCATCAATTCATCTATTAGCTTGTAGTTATATTTATTGTTACCAACCCAGCCCATCTGCCGGCATTCCAGAAAGTATAAATGAACCCCGGCTTTGGCAAATTCTTTCACCTGATCCGGATTTGAATTCTCATACATAAAGCCGGTTGCATTGAGAGGAATGTTTTTCTCAAAAAGCTGTGGAGTTCCATTTAGCATTCGAACTGAATAGGATATATTTGAAACTTTTGTTGCGGGAACTAATACAGAACCTATCACGCCGTCTTCATGGTTAGAAATACGAACCCCGTTCATTCGAAATACCACCTCGCTCTTTCCGGGCCATGGCCTTTTAGGAACCGAGAACGTCGCTGGACCCAATATAATCGGCTTGCCTACAGTCCAGACTTTTGGAGTTACATCAACTCGGGCTTGAACCGATACATTGCCTACAAGCTGCAATTCACACTTAGCAGACTTAACGGATTCTGTGGGAACAACTGTCGCTGAAACACTTATCTTGCTGCCGGGAACTGCAGATTTTGGGGTTGTTAACTTTATCAACTTTAAATGTGTTGGTGCAGAGCGAGTAACGGAAAGTTCATCCATTCGCAGCACTACAGGATCACCAGGTGCCATTCCTGATATTGCAGGTATTATCTTTGTTATAGGATAATCGAATTGTCCGTTTGTATCCGGTCCCCAGGGTGCGGAAGTAAAAGAGTCGAAAGGAAACTCAAGATGATGCCACTCGCCATCCAGCGCCAATTTAACTGACTTGCTGACATACAAAACTCTTTCTTTTTCGCTGATAGTAAGTGAGAATGTCACCGGTTTTTTTGTGACATTCTGTATCCATATACCGACTGAGTCTATCGGTTCTTCGACATTGAATGTTCCCCAAATATCGGCAGATGGTGCAATAAGGGTGAAAGAAAGACGCAGGCAAGACCCGTGATGTCCGTTAGGATCAATAACCATCTCCCATTGGCTGTATTCAGCTTTCATACGAGCGCTGTCACGCAAGGTAGTCCACGCCGCGGTTGAGTCAAAATCATCGAGGATAACAGATGCGGTCTTCCCTTCTTGAGCTCCAATAACACTTGCAAAGAAACATCCAGGCAGAACCAGAATCATTAGAAGCACAAGGCGTTGAAGATTATTTTTCGTATACACTGTCTACCCCCAGTTATAAAAAATGCTTCGGTTGAAGAACTCACCGAAGCATTTTTTGATGTTATTTTATCTATTCTCTCTCATCACCCTGAATGGCTCTATGAATGAAGCCAGCAGAGCATCCATTTTTTCAGGTATCAGGTTTTCACATTTGAAAAATCTAAATCTGAAAGAATGTTCACCCTGGTCGGTATTAGAAACCGGACCGTTGCGGTCGATCGTCCAGCCCTGGTCATATCCAAACAGACTTGAGCGAACCAGGGTCAATCTCAGTACATCCCCTATTCTGTCATATGCAAATGCACCATCCTGCACAATACCCAGATTGCCAGCCAGTAACCAACCATGCATAGGTTCTTCACAGCCAATGGTCTTCTTCTCTACATATGTCCCTGGGCATTGAGCAAACAGTTTTCCAATACCACCATCTGGCGCAATATCAAGCTTCAATATGCTCTGTTCCTCAGTCCAGTGGATCTTTATGTCAAGGTCGATATACGGCAAGTCTTTATAAATGGAGAACTTAAGTTCAGCAGTCGATCTGCCGAACGATTGCCTGGAAAGCAGGTAAGAAACTATCTGACCTTGCTTTACAGTGCAGGAAGTCGGAACAAATCGATCCTCAGATTCTGCATATCCCTTGACACCATGACTCCAGGTATCGCTGCTGTCTCTGATTACTGCCAGAGTGATTGGAGCAGTAAGGAAACCACCTGTTTTACTGTTGCCAAATATTCCTGGAGCATCCACTTTCAGGTCCTCGATAGAAATACTTTCACCAGCAGAATACTCAAACCCGCTTCCATATCCAACCTTAGGATCACCTTCAGCATCGAAGTAATATCGATTCATAGTCTTGGCGGGAATAGTATCAATAAACAACCATCTTCTATTCGCACAATATACTGATGGAGTAATCTCTTGGATGGCGAGTTCCTTTCCGTCCTGATTTCTAAATGCAGATCCCGGACGATAATACATAAAACTTTCCATCTCAAATGGTCCGGTAACTGCATGATCAAGACTGTTGAGTATTCTGAACTCACCCTGCACACAATTGCTCTTTATCTCTGACGATATCTGTTTCATTGCACTGTAGGAAATACCCGAACATTCATCATTAACTCCGCCCAGTTCCTCAATTGCCTCTTTGTAAGGTTCCGGAGCGCTTGAACCCGGCATAATATCATGGAACTGGTTGAACACTGTCTTCTCCCAGAGATGCTCAAGTCCCGAATCATCTTGCCCAGCGATATCCAATATCCGCTTGGTGCTGCAGATTCTTCTTTCGGCATTCCTGACCGCATTCTTGAGTGCACGATTGACCGAGTAACAACCGACTGCATGAAAATGCAGATCTCCTGAGTATGTGGGGATGTCCGGGAGCATTTCAGCTTCGTGGAAATAATCAAGGCATGTTGAGAACTTCAGTTCAGGCCCTTCAGATTCCAATTTACGATTATTCAGGAAATCCACTTCTGCTTTGGTTGGTCCTCCACCATGGTCTCCTACTCCAAAGAAATAACAACCCAACTCCTCATAATATAATCCTTCATCGGCAAATACATTGTTTATACTTTCAGGCGTCCATCCTGAGCCCTGAGAATAGTGGTATTTAAGTCTCTGGCACAGAACGCGTTTTCCATGGTGCTCCCAGTAGAACAGGTTGCCGGGCAGGTCAGGTTTTTCCTGCATACTCGGTCTGCTAAAAATGTAGTATTTGAATCCTGTATCTGTGAGCATAGTAGGCATTGATGCAGGATGCCCGAATGTATCAGGAGAATACGCCACTTCGGATTGGATTCCGAATCGATCCAGAGTGAATTCACGGGATATCTTTGCGCTGTTAATGAAGCTTTCCGTTATGGGCAGATTGCAGTCAGCTTCAACGAGCCACCCACCCACAATCTCCCATCTTCCTAATGCAACATGCAGCTTAATGCGCTCGAATACTTCAGGAGCACATATTTCAACCCATTTGTAAAAGCTGATTGAGCTGGCAGTGAACTTAAGATCGGGATATTCGTCCAGCCGGTCACAGGCTGATTTGAACGTATTTATTACTTCATCAATACCTTCGTATTTGTCCCATAACCAGACAGGGTCAATATGTGAGTTAGCAATCATGTGAATATGTTTAGCAGACATTCAATAGATCCTCCGAAATGAATGAGATTTACATTTTAGAACAGCAATCGTCTATTTACACAAAAGAGTTCAAAAAACCTTTGTTTGTAGTCTTTCAGCTTTCAACTTGTTCGACATGGTGATGGTGTTGACCGTTGTCCTTTATAACAGTTAAATTTCCGTCTCCCGCAAGTATTGCAATAGATACATTGTCAATCGTACATACCCCCTGCCTGCGGAGCATGATCTTCAATTCATGTATGTTCAGCATTTCCCAGTTCAGATTATGATGATCCACCTTTCCAGGATGTATTGGATATCACTGCGTTATCTCAATCTCTCTCCAGCTTGAAGAAGGTATCCGAATGTGCATGGAATAATCCACAAATGGAATTATTTCCCCACTGTGCAAGTCAGATACTTTCACCTTACCAGATATACCCAAAGTTGCAAGATCAGGTTCTACAAGAGCATCTACATCTTTTCCAGTAGCATTCGAAAGCACCAACAGAGCTTTCCCTGGTCTAGACCAGATTGAACAGACAAGGTTAGGATCGGCTGGTGCCATTATGACCGGTATATCCTGTTTCCAATAACCGGTGAACTTGCAGTCTTTCTCTCTTACTCCCCATTTGTCCTGTTTGTCCAATACTGAAAGAATATAATCATAATTGTCTCCACTTCCCAGATTAGCTGCAAGTGTAAGATCACCAATGCCATGGACTAATGAAAACAACAAGACTGTATCAATCTCTTTTCTACCAATCGGTTCAGCTCCCTTACTGTCCATGAACTCAACCAGCCATTGGGTAGGCAGTCCGTATTGCTGCCCAAGGAATTGGGCACGGAAATAGCCCATAGACATTACCTTACTATAATCACGTGCTGGGGTTGCACTTCCTGAGAACTGTTCGCCATTCCAGAGCATATCACAAAAAGACAGAGTAGGCAGTTCCGGACTGTTACTCATATGTGCCCAGATCATTGATGGCCTGCTGCGTTTCTGGAACTCCAGTGCCAGGCGTTTGTAAAACTCCCTGTATGCAAGGATCGGATAAGTCGATCCAATCTCCCCAGTTTCAGTTATCCAGCCGTGTCCGTGGTTCGTGTTCTTGCATCGTGTTGGTAAAGCACCATCAAAGTAATAACCATCCATAGCAAGGTTATCATATGCCTTTACTGCATAATGCAGCATGAAATCAACCCATTTGCTGCCTAAGCATACAGATAGATGCCGTTGAGACGAACCATCATCGCTTCCCGATATAGCAGCAGGAATTGCCTGCCATTCTTCCTTGTAGTAGTCACATTCTGGTTCGTGGGTGTTTATCCAGTCAGGACGTTGATATGGCACGTATATCGGCGTTTTCTTGGTTTTCATCACCCTGGCAAAGTCCGGATTCGGCTTACTAATGTAGTTGTTTGAAGCTGTAAATCCCATAAACCACTGGTATCCCCAGTCCCTTTTGCATCTGTAAAATCTCCAGTTCTCCGGCAGTGGTTTTACGGGTGTGGGTATGAAACCAAATGTAATTCTGTCACCAGCAGGAGCAGAATCTTTTGAGGAAAACTGCAAAGTAAAAGATGTGCGGTTTCCGGACACTGAAATACCAATTGGTTTCGAATTACCTTTGAACCTCCAGCCTTGTGGGTTCTCAGCAAACCACTCCAATCCTCTATCCTCGTTACCCAACCAAAGTGTATTCATAAACCCAAGTTGCACATTGCCCGACGCTCCAAGCAGTTTCGAGATATCATCACCTGCAGCCCAGTATTGGTAAAGAGATATCTGTTGGGTTTTCAATGGAGTTACTAATGCCAATCCTAATGGTTTGCCTGTGATCTTAAGGTTCGTAAGCAGCATCCCGTCCTGTTCAATGGTGTGTGTTGCAATAATCTGAACATCACCAATTTTTGATTCGCAGCGAAGTACAATCCTGGTCTTGCTTGTATATGTGACACTTACTTTTGCGGGATTTACTATACCCGTGGGGGTATCCCTAGAGTATAATTCGATCGGACCATACAGCAGTTCCTGACCTGCACTGGTGATACTGGTAGGGAATAGCGAATTACTCCAGGTGTATGTTCTGCCCCAAACGCTGATGCTCTGACCAGATATCTTAATCTCTGTAAAAGGCCGAATGACAATATCATCAATTCCGAGTCTGTGTTTCGTCCATTCTCGAGGCACAATCTTGGTGAATGTAGTAGTGAATGATGAAACCGGTTTGGTGCTTTCCAACAAAACAGCAGATACCCTGATTTTACCTGTTGGCAGATTATTTAGAGGCAATGACACCGTGCGTATTACACCAGTAAGCTTTGAGTTAATCGAAGTCAATGTCTTTCCCGTTTGATCTACCAAAACGACTTTTGCTGAGAGATTTTCTCGGGATCCACGATATTTACTGCTATCCAATACAATATCAACCCGGTTGTGCTCAGGCAGTGTTTTTGCTGACACTATTAAAGGAGGTGCTGCAACAAATGAACGCTGACTCTGGTATATAATGCCGCCTTTGGAATCCTTGACTTGTAAAAGAAAACTGTTGATGTCAGTGTCTGCAAAATCGGACTTGATTTGTAGTGGTATAGATGATTTGCTGAGTTTCAACTTACGGTCCAGAATAATTCTTAAACCGGAATCTGATCTGGTAAAAGTCACCGGGTCTACCAACTCATGAAAATCACTTGGCTGCAGACGCGCCTGAATGTCCATTTGCTTAGCTGACGAGTTGATAATTATCGCCCTTGCATCCAGCTGAGCCCAGTTGAGTCGACCTAAACTCAAAAGACGCATATATGGTTTGCTATCAACTAGAATTAGTCTGCCGATACTATCCGGTCTGTGCCCTGCCCACCTGACATAATCTCCAAATCCCGATCCGTATCGAACTATCAAGTCAAAGCCGATACTTTCCGGTCTGTGTTTATATCCCAGATCTGACCATTTGACGGCAATACTCCCTGCAAAAGGTAAAGTAAAACTGTGTAATGCTCCGGATGCATCCGTCAGGGACAATTCGGTTTTTACAGAACTTGATAGCTTCTTTAAGGTATCTGAGAGTTTAACGTATATTGATTTTTCATCCCAATTCATCTGTGCCTGATATCTATCACTCAAGTTGCCAAACAGACCATCCACAAAATCAGTCAATATTGCTGCATTTGCTTTGTATACTCCTTTTAGCACTTTGGGGATGGAAGCCGTAGGCTGAAGCAACGGCGCTGCTCCTCTGCGATACAGGCTCTTTATTTCAGCTGGATCGAGTGGACGGTTGAAGATCATCAACTCATCAATCGCTGTCCGGTTGGTTTTATCACTGGTCCAGCTTGGGTCAGACAGGATCAGCCTGTTGGAATCGTTCCAGCGTGGAAATTCTGTTGGCATATCAATGGCTTCGCTTACCTGGGCTCCATCAACATACATAGCAGCTTTTCGGTCCCCCCAGGTAACCGCAAGGTGGTGCCATTTGCCAGGTTCAATTCCGCCGTATACTCCGCCAGGGCCCCATATAATGGTAGAACCAGTCATCCAGTAGAAACCGCTGGTTGCCGATTGCCAGTAGTTATAGAACGCCATGCGGCCTGGGATCTGCATAAATACATGCTGTCTGGAATCGCCTAACTTCCAGTCAATGGGTTTAATCCAGAAACTGACCGTCCCCCTGGTGTCATCCATATTACCAGCAACTGCGTAGGCCAAATCTCGATCTTTAGAACCAGCAACAACTGCTTTACCGAATATTCCATCTGTAAACTCGAAACCGGAAGTTAATACATTATCGAGTGGTTTTCCATCTCCTTTTGAAATATCAGCAGATATTGAAGAGTCAAAAGATGCATAAAACGTAAGGTCATCAGTTGACAACGCAGCGACAGGCAGGACCAGACCCATCAATATGAATATCACTAGTATGAATAATAGAAAACGCACAGTATATATCTCCAGCTTACAACACAGGTGAAAAATATTGACAGGTCGGTTACTTCAGAGTTATCTTTACAGGAACAAAGCTCTTACTGTTCACAACAGGCGAAATAACTCCAGTAATATTCATAGGAACATCCTGTCCAGTCAGGGCATTTGTAGCCTTCATTTTTTTGCTTTGCAATTTAAATTTTGACAAATCCAAACGAATGTTTGACTTAATCCGTTTTTGACTGAAGTTCCCAACCACAATTAACACATCTTTGCCCGAATGATAGTAAATACTGGCCTTGATATTGTTATCTGAGGATTTATATAATATGCTCTCTCCTTCAAAATATGGAACCCATTTTGCTGTCTTAACCGGAAAGCTCTGGTAAGTAACGCGTAAATTGTCATATTTACGTTCCATGTCACGCCTGGAACTCTCATATCCCATACCCCATACCGTAGTCCCACTTAGTAGACAGACCATTGTGTGCAATGGCGAATAATAATGCTCACTGGCGCCCAAAGCTACTACATAGATACCCCATGGGGTAGAGTTAAACCGCAGCCGTCCAGTCAGAGGGTCCTCATAGTTTTCATGCTCACCAGCATATATTGCGTCAGAAAAAGACAGTGTTGGTATCAATGTATTAAACGACATATGATTTACCAGCATTCCATTAGGGTCTTTGGCTTTTATAACTCTGTACATTCGCTTGATCCCCTCCCGGGTTCCAAAGAATGGCCAGGTAGGATGCAGGTTTCCATCTTTGTCAAAATAACCGCAGCCATGGTTAACATTCTGACAGGCATATATATGAGTCAATCCATCGGTATATGCACCATCGTAACCGAGTGTATCCATAACCCACTTGGTTCCTTCGGCGTAGTAATCCTGGTCGCCTTTAGCATTCAAACAGGAGTTTAGGAAGTAATGTCCCTCAGGTGGGGAATAGGGCATAGTGCATACAGGATTAATAGCCCATTCGCTTGCAAACTGTTCACCAAGTTCAGAAGGCATCCCTAGAGCAGGAAAACCAACATACGGGAATGTCTTTATGCCTGCGGCCTGGAAGGGTTTATTCTTCTCTTTATAGGGATGTAGAATCTGTCTGAACAGAGTAGGAGGCCATGAATACTCGACATGGTCTGTATCATCCATAAACCATCGCAACAGAACCTTTGTCTGCATCTTTTTGAGCATATCCAAAGCCGCAACAGGTTGTGCAACCTGTACCATTATCCCCTTACCAAACTTACCAGGTTGGAACTGACAGCCAATGCTTGGAACACCTCCACCTTCTGTCACAGCATCCTGACCGTCCGGTTTGAATGATTTATCCATATGGTCGAGAATAAGAGTCGAACCGTCCAGTTTATAAGCAGACTCTGGCGGTGCAAACTCCCTTGAATAACGAGATATATTCGATAATCGAACCTCATCATACAGGAGTCCACAATAACTACCTTCATCGGTAGAACCCAATCTGATCTTGCTTTGAGGACCCAAAACCAGGTCTGAAAATGGGTCGTCAGTTGAGGTTGAATAGAGTTTGCCGTCTACATAGAGCGAGAGTCCATACTTATCCCATGAGTATGCTATGTGAGTAAACTTGTCGGGAGTAATGTTTACATCGGCAGTGAGAATTCTTTCGTTTCCAGTTGATATAGCAAGCTTTCCTGGCTCACTAGGCGTCAAAAGAAATGCCGAAATTGTTCTGTTTTCTCCAACAATTTCAAATACTCTGGTGTTGCTGGATGCCTTAACTTTAGATCTTTTGCACCAAAACTCAAATGTGCCTTCGGATTTGGAAAAGCCATCCGGTATCGGATAGGTAACATGCTCCGGGAATGTAATAAAGTCAGGCGGTACACCGTGGCTTGTATAGCGGAACGGGTCGTTAACAGGAATCTGTTTCACAGGACTCGTCATAAGCCCAAGCGTGAATATTGCTGTCTTGTCCAGTTTGTAAGGCAGATTAACAAAATTGATCCGGAGTAATGTCTCTCGAAGTCCAGGTATCACTTCAATAGCTGCTTTCTCCTTAGGAGCCCAGAACTGGTCACTTTCGGTAAAAAATGCCAGTCCTCCATGATCGTTTCCCAGCCATATATAAGGTGAAAATCCACCTATGTAACCTTTTCCGATTTCTGTCAGGCTGCACGTTGCACCATTGGAGGATAGTAGGAATTTGGCCATTTCAGGTTTTAATGGAATGGTAAGCACCATCTCTTCCAGATTAACGGGTTTGACAGGAGTGATGGATAAATCCAGGCGTATGCAGCCATCAAACTCCAATGATGTCTTACATGATGCAGTTACACTACCTATTGTTTGTTTGCCCGAAACCGTCGCAATATCAGGAAACACTTTCGAATCTGTCTTTTTCATACTTGCCAGATTACCGGACTGTCCATCAACCTTCAATGTAAAGATCGGTGCTCTGGTAAACATTGGATTCTTTTGGTTTATGATCTGCTGTGGGAAAACTGTCGCTCCAAATATGTGATCTCTGCCCCATACCGAGATATTTCCATTTTTTACTACAACTGCCTGGAAAGGTGGAGGGACTGAATGGTCTATTCCAAGGTTGCTCTTCCACCAGGATGGCTTGGTAAATATCTTTACCACCTGTTTGGCAGTAGCAAGTGATTTACCATCAGACGCCAGTGCATTGGCTTCAATCTGATATTCACTAGGGAGAAGAGATTCAGATGGTAGTTTGCCTTCACCTGCCCCGGTCTTAAAATCAACAATTTTGACGCTGCTAATTACTTTGTTGTCCTGTCCGGTCAGTGTACAAACAACATTATCAGCAGCACCCTTGAGTCCTTTGACATCGGTTTTCAACAGAATATAACCAGCATAGGGGTAGTTTTCAGCAGTAAGACTCAACGCTTTTGCAGTTCTAAATCCAAAACTCTGGTAGAACAGGGTCTTTCCGTCTGGTTCAACAGCACTTAAATTGAGATTGTAGTATCCGGTAGTCAGAAAACCGGGTTTGAGATCTACAGAATGAAAATCCCTCAGTGGGCTGGAAATATTCTTGACTTTGGTTCCGGTTGAATCAAAAAGATCAGCTTTAACAGTGACAACCGGAGCGATATCGCCAACTAATGTCTGGGTTTCCTGTGGGTCTCCATCTACAAACCCGCCAAAGTTCTCCTGCCTGATTGTCCTGGAATTGCCTGTAAAGAGTAGTTCGCCAAAATAAATTGGTACATTGAAATTGCTGTTTGTAAATGACCACGTGGCAGCATTCCCAAAGCCGGCTGAGCTGTCGACACAGAAGTTGCCTTTCCATACATCGCCTGGCTGAGGCATATTTGCCACCTTGATCGACGAATATGGTATGAATACTTCCGCCGACCATCCGCCTACATGGCTCGAAGTTTTCACAGTCCATTCGGTGTTAAATGCTATGTCAGCAATGCCGGACTCGCTCGCTATTTTTCTTTTGGCAAAAGAATCAAGCTGGGTTCCAATGGCACTTGATATAAACTGATAGTAACTGGGATCAGAAGCTTGAGGCTGTAGAAATAGCTCAAATGAATCCTCTGTGTATATTGCAGAATCATGCTGTGTCAACGAAGCTCGCGGAGAATTACCGGGAGGTAAAATTGCATCCAATCCAATATATATGCCTTTTTCATTGTATGCAGCATACACAGTCGGCTGGTTCGTAACCAATTCGTTCTTATCGAATCCAACGAAACCGGTTACTCTCGCAGACTTCTTCCAATATTCATCATCGAGTTTGCCATCCATGACTGGTTCATCTTTGATTAAAGGCAACGAGATTCGCGCACGAGAGGCAATACTTTTCTCATCGGGCCCCTTTATATTCAGTTCATCAATTGTATATTCGCTGACAATTCCTATCCCAGGGCGTGAGCCGACAACTATCTGTGATTTCGACCAATCTACTGGAATCGACCCGAAAAGGCCATTCCATAGAGTATTGTACATTTTCTTATCATCACATGTAAGGGTGATCTCTTTACCCCAGCTGAATCGGACAAAATGCCACTCGCCTTCCTTAAGAGGAAACAGACTGTTACCACATGAGGCAATATTCCCCTGCTCGTCTGTCACGCAGTATGTAACATCTTTAAGGCAAGTATAGATAGCTACCTTAGCCCTGCCGGGACCTGTGATTTCAACAAACAATTGATTGCGAAGTTCATTTTTGTTAGCTTCTGTATTAGCATTAGGATCGAAATCCAAACGAAACCAGAACGATATCTCTCCACCAAGTGGACTGATGTTCCCTACCGATGGATACTCAATCCAGGCAGCATTGTGCATTCGTGCCGCCTTACCCACTTTACCATCAACAAGCTGCACATCACCGCCAATCTGACCGCCGGGAGACTTTTCAGGTGAAGTACACGACTCCGGTTGTGTATAACCTACTCCGCCTACAGTTGTTGTCTTTTCAAAACTGTCTCGTAACATATTCTGTGCAAAAGACGCACTTGAAAACAAGCAGTAAAAACTTGTGGCTAGAACAAGGAGGGAAATGCGATACTTCAAGTTAGTAGAGCCCCTTTCAGACTATCGTTCTGATCACCCTAAAGTCGAGTTAGCGTACAATTGGACGAAAGGAAAACAGGCCTGAATTATTCAAAATCCAATTCATTCTCCCTAATAAATCATAAAAACATCAGATCAGGCCTTAAACTTCTGTCGTTCAATGATTTCGGTTTGCGTAGCGTGTGATAGTGTATTGAACCTGGCTGAATATCCACCAACCCGGACCATCAGGTCTCCGTGTTTTTCAGGATGCTTTACGGCATCCAGCAGCACATCAATATCCACAACATTTCCCTGGAATATATGACCGCCTTGCTCGATATATGCTTCCATTACAGGTATGAGCACACTGTTTTCAGCCCAGTCTTTGTCCAGGTCCCACATCATAGATGCGCCTCCAGCTAAAGTGTTGAGGGAAAGGCTGGTCGCGTCGCACATTGCGGACGTAATGCCATCAACAGCAGAACCACACTGCGGAGCCAAGCCGTGCGCCAGCGGCTCCCCTGCCCTTCTCCCATCCGGAGTTGCCCCGGTTTGTAGCCCAAAATCAACTACCCACACAAAGCCGAGTACCACCGGAACACCGTGCCCACCACTTGGAGTAATGCATTTTTTGAGTGTATCTCGGTATATCCCCAGTGTCCAGTCTACTAAAGCAGTAGCCTCTTCACAACCGCTGCCATATCTGGGAATGCGTGACAGATACGCCTGCATCTCTTCGTAACCAACAAAGTTAGCACGCAATGCGTCTAAAATATTCTGCCCGGTGTACCGTTTATCATCGAATACTGCTCTCTTGATTGCATACAAACTATCCGCCACATTTGGGATACCTACGCACGATCCACCAAAATTTGGGTACCGAGCTCCACCATCAAGCATGCTTCTGCCTTTCTCAAGGCAATCGTGGATCATCGTCGATACCAGAAATGCAGGTCTATACTTGGCAAACTGCTGCTCATATATGCCTATTCGTCTGCCCATTATACCCATCTCTTTGCGGTACTCTTGTTCGAAAGCAGCAGTAAGTTCCTCGAATGTGTTATATTCACTTAAATCTTTGAGTTCAGGATATAGTACATCATCTGTCTGCAGCAGCTTACCACCATTAAGCACAAGTTCCAGTGTTCTGCAGGTATTGTGGGCAAAAGTAAACAGAAGGTCTCCAGCTGCTCCCTGGACGCTGACTTCCATACATCCTCCTGCTCCCCAGTTCCGGGCGTCTTCGACTGGAGTGCCGTCATTAACCAGTGCTTCAATTACAGCATCATCTCCATAAACCTGACCTCTATTACCGGAATGTATCAGGTAGCTTGCTGACAATTCAACAAAATCGCGCGGAGCATCCTTAGGCAGCCTTATATACACAGATGGATGAGTTTGGCTTAAGTCCATAATTGTCTCGACCATAATATAGGAGAGTGGATTTATAGCCAGGCTGCCATCCGGTTTGTATCCCCCAACAACAACAGCTTCAACCCAGCCGTCAGCAACATGTATTCTCTCGTCCATTTTGATGAAAGCTTCAACAATGAGTTCCCGGGCTATTTCCAGGTCTATAACACCTGCAGCAAGGTCTTTTTCCAGATATGGCCACAGATAGTAGTCCATACGCCCCTGACCGTTTCCTCCATAAGGGTTCTCGAACATTACAGCCAGATACTGAATCATAAATGACTGAAGGGCCTCACGAAAACCATTTGCCGGATTCTTTGGAACTCTACAAAGAATATCCGCCTGCTTGAATAACTCGGCTTTAACCAGTTCATCGGATGCATCAGATGCCTTGCTTTCAAGAAGACTAACGTAAGAAGCAGCCCACTCGAGGAGTCCTTCAAGAGATATTCGCGCTCCAGCATAGAATTCCCGGGCTTTCTGGTCACATTGATCAGTATCCAGCGTGTCAATGCGCTTTAGCATGCCCTCTACACCTTCGGACAGTATCATACTCCAGTCCCAGGTTATATGGCCTGGATATGCGTTATCACAGAAATACTTGCCATAAACCGCATTGTCAGGCATTTCCACTTTAGTTCTGGCTATTCCAGTTGGATAAGCTGCATACTCATTCCAGCGTTCATCTTCAGAACCACCCAGCAGCGGGCATCCACCACCTGGGATTGCCTGGTAAAGTTGACAAGCCAGGAGTTCATTGGGATGCACGTGCATCGGTTCATTGAGCAATGCATAAACATACGCCCTGGCTTGTCTTTCCCATAAGGGTTTTTCGGAATATATATCAAAGAATGCTTTGGTGTAGTTAGCAACACAGGGGCTGACGCGAGGAGTTTTAATCCTCTCCAGGGATTCTTCACGTAACCTGACTAATCTCTCACTTGAATACATAACGGCATATCCTAAAACAATGACGGTAGTTACTGCATATATAATACAGTACCCGCACAAAAAGTGGGACTCTCGTTCGAAAACAGGAATCACTTGTCTTCGCGTCGAAGTTAATATAGTTATTCGATGTATGTTCCGGAGATATATGATAGATGAAAACAACGATATTATGATCAAACCAAGAGTGGTAATTGTAGGTGGAGGCCCTGCTGGTCTCATTGCCGCAGGAAGTGCCGCACTCAGCGGCGTAGATGCAATGTTGCTGGAAAAAGGGCCAAGGGTTGCCAGAAAACTGCTTATAACCGGGAAGGGTCGATGCAATCTCACAAATACGGCTCCCATAAAGGATTTTATTGATGCTTTTGGTAACAAGGGTAAATTCCTACACGGGGTTTTTTCAAGGTTCTTCCGCGATGATTTATTAGAAATCTTGAATAGTCAGGGTGTCGACTGCAAGGAAGAACGAGGCGGCCGGATATTTCCTGCATCGGATAAAGCTCAGGATATTGCAGAGGCAATAGAACGCTGGATGATGCAATCCGGAGCAAAAACAAAAATTGGCTGTCGTGCACTTTCTATTCTGGTTGAATCCGGACAAGCTGCCGGCCTCAAAGTCACGGGTGGAGAAATCCGCGCGGGTGCTGTCATCATCGCCACTGGTGGTTTATCCTATCCCAAGACTGGTTCCAATGGAGATGGATACACGATGGCGCGTGAAATCGGCCACACGATATCCACTCTACGCCCAGCACTTGCTCCACTAGTTACCAGGGAAAAGTGGATATCTGAACTGATGGGCCTTTCACTGAAGAACGTCAATGCACGTTTGATAAGTATTGATTCAACTGGTAAAGAACGGACAGTCTGCGAAGAATTTGGAGAGATGCTTTTTACTCATTTTGGAGTATCAGGCCCCATTGTCCTTACTCTGAGCCGAGAAGTACCAGATACAATGCAAAACGGAATGGCTGTTATCTCGATAGACCTGAAACCTGCACTTACTGAAGAGCAGTTGCATCTTCGCTTGATAAGAGACTTCAAGCAGACAATCCACTTCAGGAACTATACAAAATCACTGCTGCCTAATCTGCTGGCACAGATATTCCCCAAATTGTCTGATATCGATCCCGATAAACCACTTCACCGTGTCACTGCAGAAGAGCGCAAGAAGCTGGTCACTCTCCTCAAAGATTTCCGGTTGACAGTCAAAGCTATGGGGCCCATCGAAGAAGCTATTGTCACTACCGGGGGAGTGGCAATAGGTGAAGTGGATTCGAAGACTATGATGAGCAAAATTGTCCCGGGTGTCTTTTTTGCTGGCGAGGTTCTGGATCTTGATGCAAAAACCGGTGGATACAATCTGCAGGCAGCATTTTCTACCGGATATATAGCCGGTCAATGCGCTGCAGAATATGCTTTAAATTCTATTTGACCTCTATTGCATGGCAGTATACCATTATGATTACACTCTAATTAGGAGCTAGTTAAATGTATTTTCTCAAATCGCTTCTGCTGGCAGCTTTGTTAATGTTGGCCCTGCCTTCGTTTGCACAAACGACAATCACCCAAACAGCAGATGGATATGACATCGCTGGAGGAACCTACAAAGCCTCAGTTGCAAAGGATGGATGCCTGACAAGTATTAAGATAAATGGCCAGGAATTCTTGTCACTAATCTCGATATCGAGGGGCACCTATTTTTTCCAGAGCGGAATCACCCTTTGTCCCACTGTTTCGCAACCGTCGCCAGATACTATACAGGCAGTTGGAGATAAATCTGAGATATCTTATGTGTTCGCACCGGACAAAATGATCTGGACGCTTAAAAACAAGACAGCCCAGGATATGCAGTTTTTTACTATCATCGATGCTTCAGTCAAAGTAATGTGCGATGACAGCGGAATGTATCAGAAGACAGCTGTCTCATTGAACTCACAGAAGAACTCCTGGTTTAAGTCCGGTTCAAAACTCAGTCTGGATAATGGGTTCAGTCTTTGGGGACCCTGGGAAGCTGATGCCCAGGTTTGGCAGGCTAACCTGGCACCGAATGAGACAAAGAGCATAACTGTAGCAATGGGTACTACCACACCCGATGAAGACAAAAAAATCAAAGACGCCTTGCTGGATAAAGTTGAAAAAACAACCGGCGTTGAAATATATTCTCCTAAAGAGTATCAAGTCATTCAGCGATCTTCGAAATTCATTGGTTCAGCCAGACTATCAGGCAGAGTGATCGGTAAATGTGACGAACTTGATTATAGAATCACTGGGAAAGCTCTGAAAGGAATCATACCTGCAAAATGGAAGAGCATTCAGTTTACAAAGACCACAGGTTCGTATAATTCAACAATTTATATGCCGGCTGGAGGCTGGTATAAGTTGGAGCTTCGCTCATCAAGAGCTGGGAAGCTGGTAGATACAGCTGTTGTTGAACACTTCGGAATCGGTGAAGTCTTCATTGGTGCAGGACAGTCAAACTCTACCAACTATGGTGAAGCCAAAACCTCTACCGCTACCAAAATGGTCTCATCATTCTCCGGCAAGGATTGGAAGCTTGCTGAAGATCCTCAACTCGGAGCACACGACAACTCAACGGGAGGCAGTTTCTGGCCAACTTTCGGTGATGCCTTGTATGCAAAACTCAAGGTGCCGATTGGAGTTGCTGTAACCGGACACGGGGGAACCAGCGTCACTCAATGGAACACCACTGGAGATCTCTTCCAATGGCTGCAATATAGAATCCAAGCTCTTGGTGTAGGTGGGTTCCGTGCTGTGATGTGGCATCAGGGTGAATCCGATGTGTCGATGACCACAAATACATATTACAAGAAGATGAAAACCCTCATAGAGGATTCAAACCGAAAGGCCGGCTGGTTTTTCCCCTGGTTTGTGGCCCAAGTCTCATATTTGAATCCAACATCAACCCATTTTGACACCACTCGCAATGCACAGAAAAAACTCTGGGATGATGGTGTTGCTCTACAAGGCCCGGATACCGATACAATGGGCGGAAAGAACCGTGATGGTGGAGGCGCTGGCATTCACTTTAGTCTTGAAGGTTTGATCACTCATGGAAAAGCCTGGGCTGAACTTGTTGGAGATTACATCGATAAGTCAGTCCATTAATTTATACAGAAATACTGGGAGATTATCATTATGACTGATATAGCGAAACTTGAAATATACTCACCGACAGAGTATCAGGTGTTCCAGAGAAATTCCAAATACTACGGTCAAGTCCAGGTTGCAGGACAGGTAAGGGTTCCGTATGACAATTTGAAACTCAGGATAACCGGTAAAGCTCTCAAGGGCAAGATTGTCAGCGAATGGCATTGTCTGGGAGCTTCAGAAAATGGTTCTTTTTTATCCCGGATTGAAGTGCCGACTGGTGGATGGTTCAAGCTTGAGATTAGAGCTAGACGAAATGGCAAAACTGTAGCCGAGTCAGAAACTGAACATTTTGGAGTGGGTGAGATATTCGTCGGTGCAGGCCAATCGAACTCGTCAAACTACGGTGAAGAGCGTATCTCCCCGTCATCAGGTATGATCGCTACATTCTCAGGTGTTAGTTGGAGACTTGCCGATGATCCGCAGCCCGGAACTCACGATGGCAGCGATATGGGAAGTCTCTGGCCTGCATTCGGAGATGCTATGTACAAGAAGCTCGCAGTTCCTATCGGGATCGCATCTACCGGCCAGGGAGGATCCAGCGTGAATGAATGGAGCACTGGGTCTGATTTATTTACCTGGATGATGACCCGGATTCACCAGTTGGGTATTGGAGGATTTAGAGCTGTAATATGGCATCAGGGAGAGACTGATGCCGAAATGGCTTCCGATGAGTATTATCACAGATTGGAGACTCTGATTCATGATTCCAATATGTTGGCCCGTTGGTTCTTTCCGTGGTTTGTTGCCAGAGCATCGTATCACAGTCCGGAAAATACTCATTGGGATAATCCCAGAGCTGCACAAAAGGCGCTTTGGGAGGATGGAATCGCGTTAGAAGGCCCGGATACTGATCTGTTGGATGGAGAAAACCGGGATTGCGATGGTCTCGGAATACACTTCAGCAAAATCGGCTGTATAAATCACGGAAAAGCGTGGGCAAAATTAGTCGGAAAGTATATTAGGAAAACAGTAAAATAATACACATTGTTGGCAGTAAGTTCCAACATAAGGATTCAGTTGTCCTAGATAAAATCCGTTCACACTGAGCTTGCCGATTGCTATTGATTTTACTTGTGTTTCGACTTGTTCAGTATGAACGGAAATCTATTTAGATGATTAATATCCTAAGCTCCAACTTCTATTTAACAGGAGTAATGAATATGAAACATATTTCTACTATCTTGCTGACAATTCTGATACTTGTGCTATTGTCTGCATACTCAAATGCCGGTGCTAAAATCACCCTCGCAACAAAAGGACAGACTAGCTATGTGATAGCTATTGCTAATGATGCTTCAGCAACCGAGAAAACAGCTGCCAATGAACTGGCTAGTTATCTTAGACAAATAACGGGAGTTTACTTTGCAGTAGTCTCCCCGGGTCAGGCACAGTATAAACCGACCATTGCTGTCGGACCAGGTGCTTCCAAAATCATCATGCCATCTGTGAAACTTGACTCAAAAGAAATGGGAGACGATGGAATCATCATCTGCACTGATGGTAATAATCTGATTCTAACTGGTGCAATCAATTCCAGGCGAGGAACTATTTACGCAGTTTATGAGTTTCTTGAAAGAGAAATTGGTGTACGCTGGTGGACATCCACAGAAGGATTCACACCATCAAAATCCACTCTGCAAATTCCGGAACTCAACATTAAATATATTCCAGCACTTCCTTATCGAGATATCTTATACCAGGATATGATCGGTGGTGGTGGAACAGGTACTCCTCCAAAAAATGGCCGAATGCAATTTGCTGTACGGATGAAACTGGATGGCAGCTTTGCCGGCATCTCTCCTGATTGGGGAGGCAACTGGAACATAGTTGGTTGGTGCCATCAATTTTTTGCATTAATGCCTCCTGACAGGTACTTTGCCCAGCATCCGGAATGGTATAGCGAGATCAATGGAAAGCGCGTCTGGGATGGCGCGCAGCTTTGCTGCACCAATGAAAGTATGATTGCTGAGCTGACAAAGAATGTTTTAGAAAGAATCCGAGAAAATCCGGATGCCGGTATCATCGATGTCTCCCAAAACGACACTGGAGGCAACTGCCAGTGTGAGAACTGCAAGAAGATCGACACTGCAGAGGGTTCCGCATCGGGTTCCCTTCTCTATTGCATTAATAAAGTAGCAGAGGCTGTTGACAAGGTATATCCAGGATACCAGGTAGAGTTCATATCCTACCAGTATTCTAGAAAACCTCCGAAACATATGAAGCCCAGGAAAAATGTCATTGTTCGACTATGTGTCATCGAACGCACCAGCACACAACCAATCGACAGCAGTGTCAATAAGTCATTAATGAATGACCTCAAGATTTGGAAAGATGTTGCCCCAAATCTGATGCTTTGGGACTACACTGATCAATTAAGCTGTTCGCTGATCCCTCATCCAAACGTTAATGTATTTGCCCCGGACTTCCGGACATATGTTAAATACAACGTTAAGGGAGTCTTTTGTGAGGGTGATGACTGGTCACTGCCGATTGGTGATGACGAGATGAAACACTATGTAATGGCCCATGCTCTATGGGATCCAGACATTGATACAAACAAACTCATCAACGAGTTCATAGACGGCTATTATGGCGCCGCCGCACCGATGATACGCAAGTATGTTTTCAACCAGATAGATCGTTCGTCAGATGCCAGAGTCTGGTGGAGCGCCAACATTAATACTCCACAAGGAGTTGACGCTACTTATATCTCTCTGGAAGACATGAACCTTTATACAAGACTATTTAATGATGCCCAGCAGCGCGTGCAGGATGATCCTGTGCTCCTGAATCGTGTAAAACGTATGAGACTGCAGGTTGACCATCAATGGATAGCCGGATATGCACGGTACAGAAAAGAATCCAGCGAAAGAAAGATCGCTTACCTGGGTCCTGATAATCCTATAGCTGCTATTGATAAGTTGGTTGTCGATGCCAAGGCGCTAGGAGTATATGGCATAGCGTGGGGAGGTCCTCTTAACATTGACACTTATACTGAAGGAGCGCGTAAATACTACACGCTCTATCCTGGCACAACTCAAGCAATTCCGCTTCCTGCACCGTTCTCAAATACTCCGGAAAAGAATGTAATTGATGTCCAGGAGCAAGCATTCGATCTGGATCGTGTTGACCGCGGAGATGCTTCGCTTGTCAGTGATCCTGCAGCTTCGAATAAAGTAGCGGCTTTTATGAACCCGAATTTCGCCAACTGGGCTGTTCAGGCCAATAATATAGAAAAATACAATGTTAAGGGTTTCTGGCATGCATATGCTGTAGTCCGTGTGGAAAAGGTCAAGGACAAAGGTATCGCGTTTGTTGGAGGAGTATATAACTATTCGAAGAAAAAAAGTGAGTTCGATCTGTGTGTTCAACTCGATCCATCAGATAAGCCTACAACTGTTGACCCAAGCCTTGCACCAGGACCTTTGAAAGGATCGAGCATTGACTTCCGTGACGGAGCATATCATGTGATTGATTTGGGTAGTTACGATATAGGAAAAGACAATCTATCTTTTTGGTTTGGCACGACTGGAGGAGTCAGTCCGGATAATGTAAAGGGGATATATATAGACCGGGTGTTCTTTATAAAAGGGAAATGAACCGGGAAGACGATAAGACAACAACGCAAATACAGACCCAGGCATATATTACGATATGCCTGGGTCTTGAATCAATAGTAAGAATTAACAAGCACCTGCATAAGGCTGACCGTCTACCCACAATGTTACAAAATGAGTAGCATGTGGTATTCCCCGGTAGACTTCTTCAGCTATATAAAGAGAGTTGAATGGGACAACCACGAGTTGCAGGTCTGGTATGCAGAGTTTTGCAGAATCTTCACTGTCCAAGACATCAGCAATTTCCAAAGCATCAATATATTCCTTGATTTCATCTGCGCACTTGTTACCGGCTAAATCGCAGATAAGCAAAACTTTATGTTCTGCTCCCAGAGCTCTTGCTGCTAATCCGACCAACTGCTCTCGATCGATAAATTTAACGCCGGAACCCATTACATCTACACTGTTGTTCATATTACTACCAGTCCTCACTATTGTTATTCAAAACCATACACAGTTTAGTATACCCCAGCGCTGCAAAGTTGTATACTGCTGATACATGTTTTGTAAGAAATTGGAATCAGTAGTTAATACAGCCTGGGATACAAATACTGGTCCACATATGTCAAAAACGCAGATGACAAGCATTAAGTTCCATGCAGATCAAGCAGCTTTTCTCCTGACATCAAAATATTCCTCATCCTTTTGACTATCGAAACGTTTTACCTTGTGTCCGGCAGTGTCCACATTCCTCCCACATTCTTTACACTGCCATTTTGCCAGACCCTGAAGATGTTCGGGGACGTTGACAATCTCTCTACCACAGTCACATTGCATAATATAATCTCCTTAATCTCAATTGAAAATATACAATACTCAGGAAAATCTATTCGTTTTAGTTAGTCCGGTATATTCACCAAACATTGCTTTTGTCAGGTAGTAAATACTAAAAGCCAGTAAATAATGAATAATGCCGTTAAGAACGCTAACCGGTGTATAATCGTTCAACTGTATAGGTTATGCCAGAGCAAAGGCCATTTACTGATATGATCCTGCACATATAATGACAAAACTGGTAATTGTGCAGGCAAAGGAGAATAGGCTTGTGACAGTTAATTATACTTGTATTACTTGAACTACAAACTGATCTTAGATAGGCTTTCCGCCGGGGGTAAGAAAATGATAGTGAGACTCAAGATTAAAATGACAACCATATTTATGATTATGGCCATTTTTTCCTGCATAACGTCTGTTTACGCCCAGTCCAATTGGCCGAGTTTCCGTGGCAACCTGTCAATGACAGGCAGAGCAGTTTCAGGATTGCCTGATAAACCAAAGCTTATCTGGTCATATAAAGCAGGTGCAGATATCCAATCGACAGCAGCTATATACGGAAACTCGGTATATTTTGGCACACAAAAAGGTATCCTGTACTGCATAGGACGTAACGACGGCAAATACAAGTGGAAATACAATTCCGGGGATGCAGTCAGTAGTAGTCCTTGCATTTACAAGGGTATGGTATTGTTTGGAAATGAGCGTGGTGGATTCTTTGCTTTGAACGCTGCCAATGGGAAGTACATATGGAAATTCAAAGCAAATGACAAAGTGATATCTTCTCCTTCTGCTGTAGATAACCTGGTAGTATTTGGTTCATATGACAACATGCTTTATTGCTTAAATGTCAAAACTGGAAAGCTTATATGGAAGCATCAGACAGATGCTCAGGTTCACTGCTCACCGTGTATCAATGATGGTAATGTCATAATAGCGGGATGCGACGGTAAAGTAAGAATTATTAATATTAAAAACGGCCAGCAGAAAGCTGCTGCAGATGTTGAGACTAATATATCAGCATCACCTGCATTTACAAACGGTAGGGTTGTTCTCGGTTCACTTACAGGGGATTATCTGGCAGTAAAAGTTCCGGATGGTCATATCCTTTGGAAAAAGAAAGAGAGCGCTCAGGGTGGTGGTTTTTATGCAGCTGCTGCAATTGATGGTTCTACTGCAGTCCTGGCTTCTCGCACCGGGAATGTAATGGCTGTAAATGTGGAGGATGGCAGTACTAAATGGACTCACCACACTAGAGGTGCTATAGACTCATCTCCCGTTATAGCAGGAGATCGGGTCTACGTAGGAACCGATGATGGTGAGATTCTTGGATTGGATATGTCGAATGGCAGACAGGTTTGGCGTTTCAAGACGGGTGGTCCTATAAAGTCTTCTCCTGCATTTGCTACCGGGAAAATGATCATTGGCTCAGGTGATGGTTCACTCTATTGTTTCGGCAGCAAATAAATATTCTTACTTACGATCAGAGTTCAGGCAGCTGACAAACCTCAATTTGCTGCCTGACATATTATTGCCACGTTTACGTTCACTTACTGTCTATTGTTTCTATCCATTAACCTCGTTCGGCACCAGGCAACATTCTGAATTATTGTCATAATATACACGATCGCCAAATAGTGGCAAACACACTGCCATATAATTATCGAGTAACAATGTATTTCAACAACTATTGGGGTATAATATTAGTAGACAATGGTCTATGTTGAAACTATATTTTTATGCTTGTATTAGAAAGTTCTACCTTTTCGGGAGGCTTTATAATGTCAGGTCAAGATTCCTTAATGGTTCGTTCGATTATGCGTGATGTAGGCAAACATCCTCTGGATGCTTCCGAGCTGAGAATTAATGTCAGTTCAGGAGTGGTGTATCTGCAGGGACGGGTTAAACCTATAAGGGGCTATCACGAGGACACCGATGTAGAAGAAGTGTTGACAACTCTGTGCAAATGCATCAGGCAACACCCGGGAATCCGAGACGTCATAGTGGATGTCCAAACGCCGGGTCGTGATAGGATGAGTAGCGGTAAAAAGAAAAATATAGTAATCTGACAGGTATTCTCTTTTCTGGTGTCTGTTACATATCCCGTCCTGTATCCACTGATGGATGGGCTGTATATGTTTGTCAACAGATAGGACATGTCCAACATTGTTCTGCGCTGCCTACTCAATTGTAGAACCACACCAAAACCAATTTATCTATACTAGAACGCAAACCTGCTTTCAAACGTCCATGTATATATTGAAGATTGCCAGGAGTGGGTTTAATTGCTAAGTAAATTTTTTGTTGCTGCTTTGTTAGCAGCAGTTTCAATATCACTATATGGAGCGGTTGTTAATAAACCAAAAACAGCTCCACAGGTACATCAACATAAAACGACCAGCGTTGCACATGTGCAAACGAAAGCTCAAGGTAATAAAAAGATGACTGAAGCAAACAAGCCACCAGTAAGTGCTGAAAAGTCTCAGGATGAATGGAAGAAAAACCTGACACCTGAACAGTATCGTGTTATGCGAGAAAAAGGTACGGAAGCACCTTTTACAGGCAAGTATTGGGACACCAAAGTTAAAGGTGTATATAAATGTGCCGCTTGCGGAAATGTGCTGTTTGAGTCAAAGACCAAATTCGAAGCCGGCTGCGGATGGCCCAGTTTCTATTCACCAGCAGATGCTAAAGGAGTCAAATACCATACAGACACAAGTAATGGAATGACGAGGACTGAAGTTACTTGTGCAAAATGTGGAGCCCATCTAGGCCATGTATTTGATGATGGGCCAGAACCTACAGGCAAGCGGTACTGCATCAATTCCGTATCGTTGGAACTAGTGCCGGATAAATAATATACGGGAATATCACAAGTATAATTCTCTAATCAGAGGGGCATACCTGCGAATTATTCATAGCTGCTTTGGGTACGTATCACCATCTAGATAACGCATCCAGGTTTCATAATTCCAGGGGTCTGACTGTTTGATCAGGAAAACCCGTCCGCCCCTTGTCCTCTTGCCACGCGGGTCTCCGTCTGGCATGTTGTATGTACCGAATACAGCTCCACTGCAATATCCGAGCTTCACGCCCATCCAGTCAGCTACGTAGCTATTTACGTGATCGTGCCCGACGAATACCCCTTTGACATCCTGCCTTTCTAAAATCGCAGCAAACAAACCACTGTTGATCTTAGATGGACACTCCGGTTCATTGCGATCGTCGGTGATCTTTAACTGAGTTACCATTTCAGAATACTCGCACAATGGAATATGAAAGAACATAATCCCGGGGATCTTTTTACCATTCTTTTTCTCAAGTTGCTTTGAAGTCTTAGAATACCAGGCAATCTGATCTGAGTGTATCCAGTCATACCCACCGATTGTTTTGGGAGCATAATCGCCTGAATCCAGAAGCCACAGTGCAAAAACCGTAGCTTTCCCAGCAGTATCCCGGATCAGTATATCTTTGTTCCCTACCCCGTAGATTCCCTCCTGCCAACCTTTGTTCGCGTTCCATGGATAGCCCTCGTAAATCTTCATCACCTGGTCTTTAGCAAGTTTGGTCTTGGGAAAATGTTCCTGGTCGTGATTACCAAAGACTATTGCCCATGGGATCTTCCTTTGCTCCATCGGGTAAGCCACATGCGATATTGCCTGTTTAACCTGATCGACAGTATCACAACCGCCGCCGGATATACAGTCCCCACCGACCACAACCATATCCGGTTTCTCTTCGTCCAGGACTTTCTGCATAAGAGCAGTAGTCCGTGGATCCATATCCTCATCGTCCTGTGTATCTGCAAACATAACAATTTTGAATGTTCCATCCGGTTTGCATTTAAGACGTGAATCGGCTGTACGGGAGGCATAAGTTGGCAATATTGAAATCACAACAAACAACATTACGAGATAAGTTGAATATTTCATTTTAAGTAGTCCTTAATACTAAACGTCTATCTATAGTTTCTGTTTCAGACCTACAACAAATGCATCAAGATCGCCTTGTGAAACTTTAGCTTTCGGAATAACGTATGCAGACAAAGAGCTGAAGAAGACAAATATATGGGTTTCTGTTGCTTCTACTCTTTCGATACCTTCGTATTTTGTAATGTGTTCATTCACTGAAGTGATTTCCCGAATACCATCGGGAAGCAATTCCAACTCATGTTCACCAAAAATGCCTGTATTCTTTCCTCCAGCATAGATCTTCATAATCCGTTTTACATTAACTTTACGACCATAACGAAGATACCATACCAGAAAACAGATGTAGACAATCATGAAAACCACTGCATTGTAAACCGAGTGCTTGCTGGATGCCATAAAGAATGCGATAGATGCATATACTATGGCTACCAATATCAGCATCATTGCTCTTCGTTTACGGACAAGTGGCGAGGTATCCAGGTGAAACTGATTGAATGCCACAATATCTGAAATATCAACCCTGTATTTTATCTTCAATTTATTCCCCTATAGAATCAACCGACAGTATCATCGCACCTGCCATAAACACTCCGCAGTCCAACGATTTCCTGATCAGTAAATCCAACCTTAGCTAGAAAATCGTCTGATAGATACTTACAACTCGCACGAAGAGTCTTTACATCAAGAACGGATGGTTTTGCGTGTATTATATCTGCCAGCCCACAGCACAGGTGCAAAGTAGAACATTCAATAAAGATTGTGTTTCCTAAAGTTGCACCTGCCAAATTAGCATCGGTCAGATCAGCACCCCAGAGCATCGATTCAGTCAAACTAGTATCCTGCATATCCGCGTTATTGAGTCTTGTTCCTACTAAATGTGAATGGCCAGAGAAGAACCGCGTAAATCAGCACCAGTGAGGTTGGCAAAGTTCAAGTCTGTCGAATCCATAAAGCTGTCGCGGAGATCAGCATTCGATAGATTGGCAGCACAGAATGCTATTCCTGACATATCAGCACCATTAAGTATGGCTCCCGATAGGTCAGCGTAGGACAAGTTGGCATCATCAAGTGCTGCATCGGTTAAATCTGCCCCTGCCAGGTCCGCATCTCTCAGATCTATATCTACGAGCCTGGCACGACATAGAGTTTCGGCAGATACCGAATGCAGTATCTTTCCTGTTTCCCTTTTCCGGATGTCAATCATATTTGCACCTGGAGTATCCGATCAAGGCAGCTTGATCCCGTAGTGCTCGCAATATCTCTTATAGAGATAATGGGCCTGTGGATAGCAGGAATTCGGGCTCATAAAATGAGAGAACTCAAATGTAATGGCGTTCTCATATCCGGCTCGTTCAGCTGCATTGAGTTTCAGCAGCAGTTTCTCCCACTTTATTGGAGGGAACTTGATCGGCATATCTCTATCGAATGTCTCGGAGTTCGTCCAGCATTTGATTCCGTGCTTGTCAGCCAGAGCCTTGTTTATGATGAGGAACTCTTCGAGCTCATTGAAATCCACGTGCCCGTCCTGGAAAGCCACTATATCCACAGCACCCTTCAGGATAGACATTATTTCGTCCCACTCTTTTTCATGCTGCTCAGGTGTAATATTTGACTCTGTGAGCCCATCCTTTACACCCTCTATGTAGGGAGAAATCAGCACAGGCAGATTTCCGGAGAGCTCTTTGGTATGCCTGCCCAATTTAGCATAGACATCCATTGCATCTGCTCTCATTCGGCTGAACTCATGGGTTATGTACCAACCTTTGAATGCCGAATAGTCGCCATACATTGACCATGCTTCATCAATTATTCTAAGGTTCAGGTTCAGCTCCTTTTCTGGCTGATTATTGACCATAAACTCGCAAGAATCCACCAGCCCAAAATAGAAAGCTATTCCGTGTTTCTCAGATAACTCTAAAAACATCCGCACCAGATCGACGGGCGGTTCAAATGCATTGCGTATCTCCTTGAGGACTTTGGAAGGATATGTCATCCACTGGTGCAATCCTGACCGGATAAGTATTGCCGTTTCAATGCCAATTGCCTTCATAGCAGCAAAATCTTTATCCCATTCATCGACTCCCCAGTTCTGGTGAGGAATGTCAAAGCTTATCTCATCTAAAAAAGTGCCTGTTATTCTCATTTCATATAAGTTCCAATCTGTAGTTTATTGTAGTATTAATGGTTCGAGCCATAGTGCAGTGAGATTCTACCACGGCATAATGGACTTGTAAATAACAGGAAATATTTCTGAAGTATATTGCACATTAGTGCATCCAATATATAAAACTATTGCAAATGGAGGCTTTCAAATGGATACCGGAATTTTTCACGGATTTTCACGATTTAGGTTCCTGGCAATATCATCAATCGGAATCGCATTAGCACTCACCCTATGTTCATGCTCATCCAGAAGATACACCGCTACTGAATCTAGAACCGGTGATATGATGGGTAGTCCGGGTATGAAAGGCAGTATGGGTGGCGAAGGTATGCCTGGAATGGGTGCACCAGGTATGAAAGGAATGGGAGGAATGGAGACTAGCACACCTCCGCCACCCACAGATTCTGTAGCCATGTCGTCAACATATTCCAATTTCTCTCTGCTGGTGATCAAAACAGCCGAACTTAGAGTAGAAGCAAAACATATAGACACGGCTGTCAACAAAGCAATATTTGTTGTAAAGTCAGTTGGTGGTTTCGTTGAAAGCTCCAGCTACAACCGTTCACCAGATGAAAAAGATTCATCCGCGAACCTTACTCTCAGAGTTCCCAGCTCCACATTTGAGGGAGTAATTACCAGGCTTGGGGACATCGGCAAGACAGTAAGTAAAAGCGTAACAGGCGAGGACGTAACCGAGCAAGTATTTGATATAGAAGCCAGACTGCGTAACAAGCGGGCAGAAGAAGCTCAGTATGTAGAGATTATGCAAAAGGCAAAACGCATACCTGATATCATCAGCGTCTCTAATGAACTTTTCAGAGTCAGAGAAGAAATAGAGAAACTTCAGGGCAGAGTTAAGTTCCTGCGATCTTCAGCAGATATGTCCACAATATCCTTGACCCTCACAAAACCATCAGAACCAAGTCAACCCGGCATAAGCAATTCATTCAAAAACGCCTGGAAATCCCTGGTCCATACAAGCATAACATTATTTGCAGGCCTGATATGGATATTCGTCTACGCGCCAATATGGCTGGCATTAGCTATTATCATCTGGCTTGTAAGACGCAAACTAACATCGATAAAGTCCACCAATACACCATAATTCAACTAAATAGTTTTCTGCTATGGTGCGATTTCAAATCACACCATAGCAGTTTGCACACCTCCTTTCTTCCTAAAGCTTGAAGTCTGAAGCCCGAAGTCTGTATTTTGAGCTTGACCTGAGAGAACAGGTATGATATGATATTGGGTCTGAACTATGCACCATGTTGGACCTGAGCACGGGTGTCCGGTTTTCCGGATCGTGACAGGATTGAAGGCGTGGGATGATTAACCTTTGGAGGGTATCGTATTGGCTTCTATTACAATGAAGGAACTCCTCGAAGCTGGAGTACACTTCGGTCACCGCACTCACCGTTGGAACCCCAAGATGAAGAGATACATCTATGGCGGACGCAATGGTATCTACATCATTGATCTTCACCAGACTTTAAAGCTGTTCGAAGAAGCTAAGAAGTTCATCCAGGAAACAGTTGTCAACGGAGACGTTGTGCTGTTTGTTGGTACTAAAAAGCAGGCTCAGGAGGCCATCGAGGTCACCGCTGCTGCTTGTGGTATGTATTGGGTCAACCAGAGATGGCTTGGCGGAATGCTGACCAACTACAGAACTATTCAGACCCGTATCGGCAGACTTCGTGAGCTCGAGAAGATGGAAGCTGACGGCGTTTTCGAGCAGTTGACAAAGAAAGAAGCTGCAAAGAGACGTGAAGAGAGAGACAAACTCGAGAGCGTTCTCGGCGGAATCAAAGACATGCCGAAACTGCCTGGCGCTATATTCATCGTCGACCTCAAGAAAGAGCGCATTGCTCTGCTTGAAGCTCGAAAGCTTGAGATCCCGGTCGTTGCTATCGTTGATACCAACTGCGACCCGGATGAAGTTGATTATGTTATTCCTGGAAACGACGACGCCATCCGTGCGATCAAACTGATTTCCGGCAAGATATCTGAAGCGATCATAGACGTTAAGGCGCCTGAGATTGATGAAATGCCGGAACTGGTTGAAGCCGAACCAGTCATTGCTGACGGCGAAGACAAAGTTGAAGCTATTGAAGCCGAAATTGAGCCGATCTTTGTAGATGCTGATATCGAAGATGATGCAATCGTCATTGCAGCAGTAGAATCCGTGGACGACGATGGCAAACTACGCTCCTCTTCAAAGAAAGAGTCCAAGCGTGTACCTAAGCTAGTCGATGATATGGAAGCCGAGTAGTTTCATATCTAGATATCAACATATGGTGCTGTTTCTTTGTATGCAGTGAGTTACGAATTCATGTTTTTTGTCTTCTCATTGCATACAGAGATCAAAACAGCATTTGATTAATAACATTCAAGATAATTTAAGAGAGGTTATATAACATGGCAATTACCGCCGAAATGGTAAGGCTGTTAAGAGAAAAGACCAGCGCCCCTATGATGGACTGCAAAAAGGCGCTATCAGAAACTGATGGCGATTTCGACAAAGCAGTTACTTTGCTGCGTGAGCGTGGTGTAGCTGTTGCTGCAAAGCGTGAAAGCCGAAGCGCATCAGAAGGCGTAATCGCAATATACATTTCCGACGATTCGCAGACCGGCGTTATGGTTGAACTCAATTGTGAAACAACTTTCGTTGCTAAGACCGATGAGTTTAAAGCGCTGGCCGGCAATATTGCTGCCCATGTAGCACACTGCGCGGCCGATGCAGCAGATTCTTGCATTCCTGAAGTTGTGATGAATCAGAAGTTCTATGCTGATGAATCAACAACCCTTATGGATATGTTAAATCTCCAGGTAGCAAAGTTGGGTGAGAAGACTGCTCTAAATCGCGTTCTTCGTATTGATGTCGGTGGAGCTACTCACGAATACAACGGAATTGTCGGATCCTATCTGCACATGGGAGACCGGATCGGTGTTCTTGTCGAACTCAAGTGTGAATCTGACTCGCTGGCAAATAATGAAGCATTCCAACAGTTGGGTAAAGATTTGGCTATGCATGTTTCATGGAGCAATCCAGAGTATTTGAGCCGTGAATGCATCACCCCTGAAGCTATTGAAAAAGAGCGTGAAGTTCACAAACAGTGGGCAATCAAAGAAGGCAAACCTGAAAAAATCATCGATAAGATCATTGATGGTCGTATGAAAGAGTTCTATTCGAGAGCTTGTCTCTTGGAGCAGCCTTTCATCAAAGATCAGGACACAACCATACAGGGATTACTTGATCTCTTCCAGAAAGATGCTGGAGAGCAGGTATGGGTAGTCAAATACGTCAGATTTGGCGTGGGAGAGACTGTTGACGCCTGAAGAGCATAACAACAACTGTGGCTGTGGATGCAATTGCACTCTGTATCGCAGAGAATTCAAACGAGTTCTTCTGAAATTATCGGGGCAATCGTTTTCGGGTAGCCAGAAGTTAGGCATTGATCCGGAAACAGTCAGGTCAATTGCTCTGGGAATTAAAGAAACAAGAGAAGCCGGCATTGATGTAGCAATTGTTATCGGTGCCGGTAACATAATGCGTGGCGAGGCTGCTTCGGAACAGGGGTCAGACAGAGCGCAGGCTGATTATATGGGGATGCTGGGTACAGTGATTAACTCATTAGCCCTTCAGGATTCTCTAGAAAGACTAGGTGTTGATACCCGTGTTCAGTCTGCAATTACAATGGCTGCTGTTGCTGAGCCATTTGTACGTAGAAGAGCTGTAAGACACTTGGAAAAAGGCAGAGTAGTGATTCTTGCTGCCGGGACCGGCAATCCATATTTCACCACTGACACTGCTGCTTCATTGCGTGCTCTGGAGATACATGCAGATGCTGTCCTAAAGGCAACTAATGTTGACGGGATTTACGACTGTGACCCCAACAAGAATCCGAATGCAAAACGCTATGCTGAGGTAGATTACTCGGAAGCTATCAGGTTGAATCTAAGAGTTATGGACCTGACAGCATTTGCTCTTTGCATGGAAAATAATCTGCCGATTGTTGTATTTAATGTCACACAACCCGGCAACATCAAGCGTGCTGCCACTGGAGAAACGATAGGCACAATTGTACACAAACTCGACTAGTTACTCCAGTCTTACTTGTGCACATAGCCTTTGCACTTGGTATTAACTGTAATAAACCGTCTGAACAGTATTAGAGAAGTTCACGACCAGGTTATATATCTAATAGGAGGCCGACGTGTCAACTGAGATTATCAAAGATGCAGAGAGAAGAATGCAGAAAGCAGTCGAAACGGCACAGCATGACTTTTCAACCATCCGAACGGGACGTGCAAATCCACTGATCCTTGAAGGCATCAAAGTGGATTACTATGGTACCCTTACTCCTCTCAATCAGATAGCGGGTATTTCTACTCCGGAACCAAGACAACTTCTGATCAGTCCCTGGGACAAAGGTTCTCTGGAAGGGATTATTAAGGCTATACAGGCTTCTGACCTTGGGCTTACACCTAACAGCGATGGTCAGACTGTGAGACTTAATATACCTCATCTGACAGAGGAAAGACGCAAGGATCTTATCAAGCAATTGCACAAAAAATCCGAAGAACACAAAGTTGCAGTTCGAAATGTTCGCCGTGATGCCAATGAGAGATTGAAAGCTCAGGAGAAGAAAGGCGAACTCTCAGAAGATGATCTGAAGCGAGAGCAGGAAGAAGTCCAGAAAGTAACAGATCGTTTTTGCGTGGATATAGACAAACTGACAACAGCAAAAGAGGCTGAACTCAGGGAAGTCTGATCATTCGCAGACCAATTTGATAACCATCTATCCCCTGTCACTGCAATAGGCGACTTATTATGCACGGCCTGCAGTGGCTGGGGTTTTCTTTAATAGCCAACGTTGAATTACATTCAGCTTGTATACAAGACAGGTCGGAAAATTGAATGTCAAACCAGGATGAACTGCTCGTAGATCCCGAAAACATCCCCAGACATATAGCCGTTATTATGGACGGGAATGGCAGATGGGCACGGACACGCGGTCTCCCGCGTCTGGAGGGCCACAGACAAGGTTACGTGGCGCTAAAACGCTTGATAACCGCAGCTTCAGGTATGGATGTCAAGGTGCTTACCGCATACGCGTTCTCATCTGAAAACTGGAAGCGCCCTGAAAGTGAAGTGACCGGGCTTATGCAGCTGATTACCTTTGCTGCGAAAGTCGAACTTGCGGATATGAATAAACAGGGAGTCAAGATCGTCTGCAGTGGACGTATGGAGCAACTGTCAGAACCACTGCGCAAGCAATTGGAGAAGGATATAGCTTCAACCGCAAATAATACCGGACTTGTGCTTAACCTGGCTATCAATTATGGAGGACGCCAGGAGATTGTGGATGCTGCCCGAAGAGCAGCACAGCTTGTAGCCGATGGGCAACTGACTACGGATCAAATAGACGAGAAACTGTTTGCATCACTAATGTATCATCCCGAATTCAGTGATCCTGATATTATCATTCGTACTGCCGGCGAACAAAGGCTGAGCAATTTTCTAACTTGGGAAACAGTCTATACAGAAATATTTGTAACTAATACACTATGGCCAGACGTAGATAAAGATACACTCGTTGATGCCATACTTGCTTACCAAAGCCGTACACGAAAATTTGGTGGCCTTATTGAGAAGGGAGAAACTCGCTGATTATGAACAGAAGAAGTTGCTACTGCGGGGATGTTACACTGGAGAATTGCGGTCAGGAACTCATTCTACAGGGATGGGTGCAGAAGACGCGCGACCATGGGGGACTTATTTTCATTGACCTTAGAGATAGATCGGGGGTCATACAGTGCGTCATCGATCCTGCAAAACAGCAACAGGTGTTCAAGACAGCTGAGTCCGTCAGAGGAGAGTTCGTGCTTGAAGTCAAGGGAACTGTTAATCAGCGCCCTGATGGCACTCAAAATGCGAACCTGCCGACAGGTGAAGTAGAAGTGCATCTTGAGAGTATTGAGATTCTAAATACCTCTCTGACTCCTCCTTTCCCTATTCAGGATGGAATTACAACTGACGAAATGGTCCGACTTAAATACCGCTATATGGACCTTCGCAGACCAGAGATGCAGCAGAGACTGATACTCAGGCATAAAGTAATAAAACTAATGCGGGACTATATGGATGACCACGGGTTCCTTGAGATCGAGACTCCTATTCTCATCAAGAGCACCCCTGAAGGTGCCAGGGACTACCTAGTGCCGGCTAGACTGTACCCAGGAACATTCTATGCTCTTCCACAGAGTCCTCAACAGCTAAAACAGCTACTGATGGTCGCTGGAATGGACAGATACTTCCAGATTGCCAAATGCTTCCGCGATGAAGACCCCAGAGCTGACAGGCAGCCGGAGTTCACACAGCTCGATATCGAGATGTCATTTGTCACAAAAGAAGAAATATTCGAACTGCTGGACGAATTATTCCACAAAATTATCAGTAAGTTATCAAAAAAGACTCTGCTCTTCAGCCCGTTCCCACGTATAACTCACGCTGACGCAATGGATAGATTTGGCATTGATAAGCCCGATATGCGATTCGGCATGGAACTATTCGACGTGTCGGCAGCAGTAGCTGGTTCTGAGTTCAAAGTATTCCAGAGCGCTTCAATGCTCAAAGGAATATGCGCAACTGGATGTGCCGGATACAGTCGTGGCCAGATAGATGAACTGACAGAACTCGCTAAGAAGCAGGGGGCAAAAGGGCTTGTGACCATTGCATTCAATGAGGATGGCATCAAATCCCCGGTAGCAAAGTTCCTGAGTGAGGCCGAGATACAAGCTATAAAGACAGCCGCTCGTGCAGACACAGGTGATCTGGTAATGATAGTTGCAGACCAGGCCAAGACAGTCTACCGTACTCTCTCAGCACTTAGACTGCATATGGGAGACAAGTTGGGACTCCGCGATCCGAACGTTATGGCGTTTATGTGGGTTGTAGACTTCCCCCTCTTTGACTGGGATGAAGATCAGAATCGATGGGACGCTGCTCACCATCCATTCACGATGCCGGTTATAGAAGACCTCGACATGATGGATACAGATCCGGGCAAAGTCCGTTCGCAGGCGTATGACTTTGTATGTAATGGAGTGGAACTTGCCAGTGGAAGTATCAGGATCCATCGCAGAGACATTCAAGATAAAGTATTCAAACTGATGGCTTATTCCGACGAGGAAATTCAAAATAGGTTCGGGCATATGCTGGACGCTTTCGAGTATGGCGCCCCGCCCCACGGTGGAATTGCTCCGGGAATAGACCGGCTCATAACTCTGCTAACCGATGATGACAACATACGCCAGGTCATGGCATTCCCAAAAACAGCGACAGGAATAGACCCAATGACCGGTGCTCCCTCAGCAGTAGACGACGCGCAACTGAAAGAACTTCACGTGAGGTTTGTGGAAGACTGATATATTTAGTTGAAAGTGGAGAGTTGAAAGTTGAAAGTGCTTTGGCTCTGGATTCATCGCTTAAGGCATCGAGATTTCACACATAAAAACGCTCTCCAGTATCTAAAAACTGGAGAGCGTTTCCTTTAATAAACCGAGAGCATCTATAAACTCTCAACTTTCAACTATCAAACAAAGTCATACTTCGTATCCTGCGGATGTCTCTGGCAGCCAGGGGTCGTTTCTTACAAGTTTATAGCCAAAGCCCAACACCTGGAGTGGTTTGCCCTCTACTTCTATCTCTATGACTGTCACAAGCGCATTTGGAGCCTTTTCAGGGAGCCCTTTGAGAATTAATCTATCGGCTATCTGTTCAAACTCGATTTTTGAACCATTCATCAGTTTGACAGACATTATCTTGTTGCGAATACCGCCGATAGAGAACTCCTTGCCGGGCCACCTGTTGCAATGAAAATACATCGTACTGTTTTTGAATGTGAAGGCACCGGTCAGCATCCATTCCTGTTGACACATGTCAGTTGCTTCGTAAATGGATTTGCCATACTCCTTCAGCCACAGACCGACTTCGAGCAATGAATTGACACACGGTTCCGGAACTCCTCCGGATGGGTCCGGGCCTATATTCAGCAATAGATTACCCCCACCCGATGCAACCTGCCTAAGCATACTGAGCACTTCTCTTGTGCTCTTGAAATCAACATCGATAGGAGTATAACCCCAGCTGGTATTGAATGTCATGCAGGCTTCCCACATTCTACCGCTGGTATCAGCAATAATCTGGTTTTCTGGTGTGCCGAAATCCTCCGGTATATCACTGCGGTTATTAATCAGAATGCTTGGTTGGAGTTCCCTGACCATTGCATTAAGCTTAACCGATTCAAACTCCTCGGCAGTAGTTAATGGCCATTGACCGTCGTACCAGAGAATATCGATCTTCCCGTAATTGGTCATCAATTCACGAACAAGCCCGTGTGTATAATCTACGAAACGCCTGCGTGCGGCTTCATCATTTTTGCAGGTATGTCCATCAGGATGATGCCAGTCACCGAGTGAATAATACAAACCGACTTTCAGCCCTTCATCGCGACAAGCCTCTACATACTCCGCTACCAGATCCCTGCCCGGCCCTCGGTTTACAGAGTTATATTCATTGAGTTTGGAATCCCAAAGAGAGAACCCTTCATGGTGTTTAGTTGTCATTACCATATAACGCATGCCTGATTGCTTGGCAAGCATTGCCCACTCTCGCGCCGCGCCGGGTTCTGGTTTCCACGTATCTGCATATTGCTCATACTCAGGAATTGGTATCCGCTCACGGTTCATTACCCACTCATGTCTGCCAATTTGTGCATACAACCCCCAGTGGATAAACATCCCAAATCGTGCATTCCTAAACCATTCAAGGCGTTGGTTTTGATCTATGTGTTCGCTCATAAGTCCGTGTCTCCTGAAATAATATCAACCCAGCTTAGCTAGTCTAACCATTGTCTGGTAATTTGCCAGAGTTTTCGGTGTAATTTCTCTACCATAAGGAGCACTGGACGGCATTAAAACAAAACCTTTACCACCACCAGTAGTTCCTTCCCTAAGCGCTTTAGCAACTACTTTTTCGAAGTCGGCACAGTCCATATTTTCTATGTCGCTGATTTCAAGGTTTCCGAAGAGGACTGTTTCCTGACCTATCTGCTCCTTGACCTCCCACAGTTCCATGTCCCCCTGATTCGGAGGCTCAATAGGATCAAGACCGTCAGGCCCCATGTCAGCAATGATAGACAAGATATTTCTTAAGCGGCCGTGAGAATGCAGCCTTGCGAAACCATTATTAGCCTTTATAATATCCAGCTGCGGCTTTGTGTAGTCGTGCACGTAATCTCTAAATAGCCGAGGAGGAAGATATGGCTCTGATGCATATTCAGGTCCGCAGACCCTCCATAATCTGCCAGGCAAAGCTTCAGCTACAGCTTTTGTGTGGGAATGCAGATATCTGGCAGCTTTTTGCAACATCCTATGGAACAATTCCTGTTCAGTCATTGCTATGATAGTGTATTCACCCATATCAAACAATGAAGCTATGGCACAGATTGGATCAGCAGCATTTAACATAACTATACCGCTGTCTCCAATCTTCTCCTCGTCCTTTAGAACTGGTGCAGGGTCTACTATCCAATCAACAGGTTCTTCAGGTAGATCGAGATATGCCTGTGCATCATCTGCATCCTTAAGCAAATGTTCCAATGTCCAGGTTGTATCCACATCCCTATCAAGGCGTGTCAATGTGCTAAGAGTGCGTGATCCAGCCTTTATGGACATCCTGCTAAATCTGGAATTTCCCTCTTCCCAAGTCTCAAACGATGTTAGTTCCTGCATAGGACTTGGTGTCTGTGTTGATACGGCTGGTGCAGTGAATTTTATAATGTCGGTTTCGTTATACGCTAACTCAAACAAAGGTTGCCATGAGGGTGAATTGTAGACATTATAGGGGTCAGGATTATTGACGTCTGCTGTGTATCCACCAATTTCATAGAAGTTTACAGCAGGTCTATCAACTGGCAATCCCTTCAGGGTAGCTTCGAGTCTTTCTTTTCTATTCAAAACCATTGCCTCCAAAAACAACCGTACATATATTGTTACTAAATATTATAGCGTTTCATTGTGAATAAAGGATTGTTTTTGGAGATGAGATTCATTTAGTGGATTGCGTGACCGCGGCAAAATACTTTGTCGAGTATCAAGATCCAAAAGTCGAGTAAACTGTTCCGATGATACCGGCGTGCTGATGAGGTATCCCTGCAAGGCATCACATTCATGCAACTTCAGAAATTCCAACTGGTCATGTGTATCAACTCCCTCTGCTACGACAGTCAACTTCAGGCTGTGAGCCATAGCGATTATGGCCTCTGCTATAGCTGCATCATCGGGATTCCTGGTTACGTGCCTGACGAACGACCTGTCGATTTTCACAGAGTCGATAGGGAAACGTTTAAGATTGCTCAGCGAGGAATATCCTGTACCAAAGTCGTCTATGGAGACTCTGATACCCATTTTCTTTAATTCCAGCAGTATCAGAGCAACTTTGTCCGGACTTTCCATGAGGGCGGTTTCAGTAAGTTCAAAATGAATAAACATAGGGTCTAATTCGGCTTCTTCACAGGCTGTCCGCGTCATATCAACC
>Ga0118677_10000582_pt1 | contig 80536 bp, 62 predicted proteins | sample AliMusrvi5mmetaG_FD_86154 | JGI IMG/M metagenome (GOLD analysis project Ga0118677, IMG submission 86154)
ATGGCACCACCTCTCTCGAACTCACCAATACGCTCCGCCTCATCCCTCAAGCATCGGGAGCAACATCGCTATTGTCGAGACATTGGTCGGCGGACGCTTACGATGGTCAGCAGTCTCTTCCAAGAACTTAGAAACGGAGAGGGTATCCTTCCTGGCATCGAATAATCGCCCGAGGATCAAGCATAGTGCGCACCGCAAGGTCGCCACGTGCATGTTCCAAAAAAGCGCTTCCGCCTCCATGCACTGCAGAATTCTTACGTCTTCCTGCGCAAGATGCAGGATTTATTCCTCGGCGTGAAAGATCGCCACGGCATCATCGATGTCGATTGCGATCGGCCTATAATGCTCCCAGTACTCACCTTCAGTCATCTACCGGGAATCGTCTCATTGTTACCGGACCGTCGGTGCTCCACCCGACTGGGTGGACCCATTGAGGCGGTGTGGCACTTGTAGCCCCACTACACCCGAGCCGCGGCCACGGATCTGCCAACACAAGCCAGTTGAACTCTCCATCGTCGTATCGGACGACCGGTCGGGACTAAGAAAAGAACGGAATTGAGCCACAATCGATCGCAGACAACCGATATCCTTGGAGTCTAAAGCACCCCGAACTTCGCGTACACGTCCCTCAGATACGCGCCCCGCATCAACTCGGCGCGGCTGCCATTCTCCCGGTCTACCTTGTCCGTAGCCATGCGGACGACTTCGGGCAGGACCGTGAATGGCACCACGACAACGCCGTCGTAGTCGGCAAATACGAGGTCTCCCGGCGAGACAAGCACGCCCGCGCAATCGACGGGCACGTTGTAGTCGAGCACGGTGCCGCGGCCCTTCGAGTCCACGGGCTTGATGCCTCGCGCGAAAACCGGGAAGCCCAATTCCTGGATCTTGCGGACGTCGCGCACCAGTCCGTCAATCACCGCGCCGTGCGACCCTCGGACTTTCGCCGCCGTGGATAACAGCTCGCCCCACGGTGCGTTCTGCAGCGATCCCGCCGTCGAGATGACCAAAACTTCTCCGGGCAGTATGGTGTCGAGCGCCTCGATCTCCATGGCGTAGGGGTCGGGTGGGATATGGTACAGATCCACATAAGAGAACGTCCGAGCCCAGCCCACGAAGCGGTCATTCGGCCCGAGCGGGCGCAGGAATTCCCGCATCGCCTGGTTGCGATAGCCGAGTTCGTCGAGCGAATCGGATACTACCGCGGTGTAGAGTTTCGCCTCGACGTGCCGGAACAGTTCGAGCTCCTCGGCCGTCGCCGGACTTCGCACGGCACGGGGTGACTGGTTGTCCATAAATCCAGATTACAGACAGGACGCACCGGAGGATTACCGCATCTGCGTCGGAGCGTGGAAGCGTCCGATACTTCGGACGATTCCAAAGCGCAGTAGGACAGACCATCGCTTTGCGTGTTCTGTCGCGCACTCAGAAAACTGTCGATGGCTTTCGGGCAATGGAGCGACTGGACCGAGTGTGGCGAGAGCCTGTGGTTGTGCAGAGCTGGCACATCTCGTGCAAGACACACACACTGCGAGGACGACAGACGACGCCAGCGATCGTTTGTCCCACAAAGTCCAAACGGCTGATTCTAGCCTGCGTGCCTGGCGTTCTCGTTCGCCGCGGGAACGAACTGGCCAGACAGCGCGAGGGCAGTCTCCTTGACGCGCGCCGCCATGGCGGGGATGTTTGCGAGCTGCGCCTTGGAGCCCGAGATGCTGATGGCCGCGACGACCCCGCCCTTGTCGTTGAACACCGGAGCGCCGATGCAGCGCACGCCGATCTCCTCTTCCTCGTCGTCCACCGCATAGCCCAGACGCTGCACGTCATCGCAGGCCTGGCGCAGACGCGCCATGGAAGCAATCGTGTTCTCGTTGTGGCGCAACAAACCCTGTTTACGGATCAGTTCGTCCAGCCTCGCCGCAGGAAGGTGCGCGATCAGGGCCTTCCCGATCGCGGTGCAATGCAGGCCCATGCGCCGGCCGACCCACGTGGCCACCTTGGGCGCTCCCGCCGGCTCGATGCGGTCGATCAGAATGGCCTCGCCTTCTTCCAAAATCCCCAGATGCACGGTCAGGCCGGTCGCTTGCATCAACCGGTAGAGGTGCGGCGCGGCGTGGTCCCGTACACTGATCCCGCTGAGAGCCATGTTCGCCAACGCGTACAAGCGGAAGCCGAGGCGGTATCGGCCGGTTTCCTCGTCGGGCTGAATGTAGCCGCATCGTCGGAACGTCAACAGCAGTGCGTGGCAGGTGCTCCGAGGGAGGTTGAGCTTTTGCGTGAGTTGGGAGAGTGTGACGCCGCGCCTGGACTTGGCGACATGCTCCAGGATCAGCAGCCCCCGCTCAAGCGCCGGTACCGATTGTGTCCTTGGTTCAGTCCCAGAGCCCATGCCGAACACTATACCCCGGCCGGCACTGTTCGCCGCTCGGAAGTGGCGGCGTTGATCTCCAAACTCAGCGACCAGGACGCCGAGCCGCCCACGGCAATGCTCGAATAGGCGCTGGCCGGGAGGTCGTCCAGGGCGTCCGAGATCGAAGTGCAAGGTTCGACCGCTACACAGCGGAAGGGCGGGCCATCGGTGGGAAACCCGAAGTTGTTGAACCAGATACCGACGACCGGCGTCGTCTTCAGATCAAACGTAAAGCGGAGTGTGTGTTCCGGAAGATGTAACTCGCACCAGCCCTCGGCGAGGCCGCTCACGAAGACCTTCAAGTCTTTCCCACGAGCGATCCACTCGCGGGTAAAGTCCATGGACTCGAATTGCGGCCAGATGTGCTCCTGCTCGTCGTAGGGGAATGTCCGGTAGGTCAGGCGGCCCTCAGGCAGCTTCAATTCGTACGGACCCTCGACCGCAATCAGCGGGTGAGCGGCCCACATATAACACAACGGCGCTGGTCCCCGGTTCTCCACGAAATACGAGAGTTCCACTGTGCGTTCACCGGCAAAGCGAACCGTTTTGCGGGCGAAATAGGGCAAGGCACGACCCGATCGGTGCCCGCCTCGACGACATCCCAAACGCCGTGCGTCCACTCGCCCAGGTCCAGCAAGTGGAGATCTGTCCAAGGTTCGGCCGGATAGGGCCCTGCGGCGATGTTCGGAAAGCAGTCGTCCATGCCGCTGGTGTCGTACAGGATCCACTCGCCATCGGAGGGGATAGTGCGGTATGGCTTTTGCGGACCGATAAGCAGTTCGCGGTCCGACACTCTGTCCCTGATCTGCCCGAGCTTGCCTCCCACCTCGGGCAGCAAATCCACCAAAAGCGCCGGCGATTCGATCCGCAACATGCACCCTCCTAAGCCGTCGAAGCCAACCCTACCACGATAGCCGGGGCGGCATACTCCGCCGTACGTCGTCCGCAGATTCTGTCCGATTGGCTGGAGAGGAAAGGCGAAGGCGTGCTGCCGGAACGGGCTCAGAGCCGCATAGTAGAGGAACGCCGCGCGGGGGGCCGATCCCCGCTAGGGACGAAGTAGACTAGGTTGTTTCGGTACGAGAGGTGTGCATGCGAGAACTCACGATCATGACCACCGGTTTGGTCTGCCTGTGTGTGCTGTTGGCCGGCTGCAGCCCCCAAAGCGAACCTGCGGCCAAGGCGAGCGGCGCCCCGGAAGCCTCACGCAGTCCGGAGCAGGCGGCCCTGGCCAAAGAGGTCGGCAGCCTGGGATGGATCGCGTTCGGAGCCAGAACGGAGCAGGGCGACTGGGACCTGTTCGTGATGCGGCCAGACGGTTCCGCGTGCCGCAACATCACCAACACGCCCGGCTTCAACGAGGCTGCACCGCGGTTCTCTCCCGATGGACGCAAACTGCTGTACCGCCGCATGAACAAGGCGACGCAGATCGACGGAAACCGCTACGGTATGCAGGGTCAGCTGGTCATCGCGAACAGCGAGGGATCAGACCCGAAAGTGGTCGGTGGCGAGGGGGAGTTTCCCTGGGCCACGTGGGGTCCGGACGGCAAGCAGGTTGCGTGCCTCAATCCGAAGGGGATCACGTTCGTGGAACTGGCGACCGGCAAGGTCGTCCGGACACTCGACCGTAAGGGCATCTTCCAGCAGTTGAGCTGGTCGCCGGACGGCAAGTGGCTGGCCGGGGTGGCCAATTTCGGCGAGGTCTGGACAATCGTCCGGATGGATGCCGTGAGTGGCGAGTTGAATCCGGTGCACGACTATCAGAACTGCACTCCGCACTGGTTCGCGGATTCGGTCCACCTGCTGTTCTCCTACCGGCCGGCCGGCCAGGAGAAGGAGAACAACGGCGACGGGTGGTCTCAGCTCTACACGGCGAAGGGCGATGGCACGGACAGCGGCATGGTGTACGGCGAGGACGGCGTGCACATCTACGGAAACATGCCCTCGCCGGACGGCAAGTACGTCGTCTTTACGCGCAGCGTGTCGGAAGACGGCGACCCGCACAATGCAGGCTCGCCGATGGCCATCATGCGGCTCAGCGACGCGCCCGCGCTGGGCGGAAAGAGCGTCACACTGCGGAAGCAGCACAAGGAGGCGAAAGACGGGCTGCTGCTGAACCTGCCGAACGGCTGGAAGCCGTACTGGGCGACGCCGAATCTCTAACGCAGTTTGCCGCCGGAAGCCGGGCTTGACGCCTGCACTGCCGGTAAGGGTACGTCCTGCCAGCCTTCGGCGCCGAAGCGAATATCGCGCTCGACGAATTCCCAGATCACCAGTCGCTTGCCGGCGAGCAGATCGGGGCTACGCGCGAGTTGACGGCGCACCAGCGTAGAGGCGCCGCCATCGTTCACGATGGATGTCAGCGAAGTGCGAAGCTCGCGCGCTAGGTGAGCGATGAAGCCCGCGGCATTGGGTTCGTCGGTCTGATACATCCGCAGGTAGCTGTCGCCGAGGACCAGAACGGGGGAATGCGGGTCGTCGGTGTAGAGTTCCCCGGTTCGTTTCGCATACACCTGATCGCACTCCACCGGCTCCGCTGGCAAGGTCCGCTCCAGCGACGGAGCCTCCAACATACGTACCAGGTCGCCCCGGCGGTCGATGGAAACGGGTCGTGTAAGGTATTCCGTGGAGCCGACGATGCCTGGATCCGAGGCCAGAATCCTGGCTGCCACCAACTCCGCCGCTTTGCGCGCCGCGGCGGCAGACCAGTGCGTATCGCGTTTCAGGTAGCCCGCACTCTGCCCGCGCCAGAGCACCAGCGAGTCGCGCAGATCAACCGTCTCGACACCAGCGCGACCGAGGAGTTCGAGCAATTCCTGCGTGTGGGTCCAGCCCAGCGAGCCCCCCGGCAGCGAACGCGCGGCCAGTCTATCCGGATAGACGCTGGGCTTGGCGGGCATGGGAATGACCAGCAATCCAATGCTGCGGCTGGCAAGTTGATCGCGGAATCGAACGATTGCTCTGACCGGGCTGTTTTCCGGCACGCTATCGAGCCGGCAGGGCTCAACCAGATACTGCACGTCGGGCTTGTAGAAGAGCCATCCGCCGCTGCCCAGAGTAGTCTTCTCACCGGGATCGCGGAACAGTTCGAATCGAAGCGATTGGACCCACGGGCGAACGAAAGCCACGGCGGCAGATGCGTGTTCCGTGTCGCGCTCGAACGATCTCAAGTTTGCCGCGGTGGGCGTCTGACGGAACACGTCCAGGGCCTGCGGCCATTCACCGTGGCTGGCCTCGACCGCGACCTGCGAGAGCGGCAGCGAATAGATCACGGCCAGAAAGAAACCGATCAGCCAGGGGCGATAAGAGAGTGGCATCGGTTCCTCCTAGAACTGAAAGTACAGGAACGGGTTGAACGACTGGGTGAACATCGCTGCGATGGCGAGCAGGAAGAGCGGCGCCAGCACGAGCGCTTTGCTCCAATTCAGTTCGATCACGAAGTCGTATACCTCATAGCGCCAGAAAGAGAGGCACGCGCAGATGGCGAGGATCGCGAGATGGTGCGGAGTATAAATCTCGGACGACAGCAGCGCTGCCGGCCCAGACGCGGCGGTCCACCCGAACATGCACCCGAGGTAGGAGAGCGCGTGGGAGATGTCAGGCGATCTGAAGAGCACCCAGGAGATCAATACGAGGACGAATGTGACCGCCACGCGCCCGGGACGGGGCAGCCAGGAATAGAGCGATTTCTTGCCGCACCAGCGCTCCGTCGCGAGCAGCGAGCCGTGGTACGCGCCCCACGCCAGGAACGTCCAGTTCGCTCCGTGCCACAGTCCGCCCAGGAGCATCACGAGGCCCAGATTGAAGTACGTGCGGCGCGGCGAACGCTGGTTCCCTCCGAGTGGAATGTAGAGGTAGTCTCGCAGCCAGGTAGACAGGGAGATGTGCCAGCGGCGCCAGAATTCGGTGATGCTCTCCGAGACGTATGGCGTGGCGAAGTTCTTGGGGATGATGAAACCGAACATGCGCGCAAGCCCGATCGCCATGTCGGAATAGGCGGAGAAATCGAAGTAGATCTGGAACGCGTAAGCGATGACGCCTACCCAGGCGTCCAAGGCGTATGGGGCGTTCGCGTTGAACACGGCGTCGGCCACCGAACCCATCGGGTTCGCCAGCAGGATCTTCTTCGCAAATCCGAGGATGAAGAGCGCCACGCCCTCAGTGAACTTCTCGACGGTGTGCTCGCGGTGCTCAAGCTGCTCCGCGATGATGTTGTAACGCACGATGGGGCCGGCGACCAAATGAGGGAAGAGGCTGATGAAGCAGGACAGGTCCGAGAGCGAACGCGCCGGCTTCACGATGCCGCGATAAACGTCGATGGTGTAGCTCATGCTCTCGAACGTGTAGAAGGAAATGCCGATGGGAAGCGCCACCGCAAAGACGGGCAGAAACCCGTGGCCGGACCCGCCCAGCAGGGACGCCAGCCGGTTCAGATTCTCCGCGGTGAAGGTGTAGTACTTGAAGAAGGCGAGCAGCCCGAGGTCGCCGAGAATGGCTGCCACAAGCGCCATTCGACGAACGCGGGAACCGGCTCCCGGCCTGGAGATGATGCCCCCGCAGAGGTAGTCCAATCCCGTCGAGAACATCATCAACACTACAAACCATGGCTGCCACCAGCCGTAGAACACATAGCTGACGAGAGTCAGGAAAACGTTGCGGCCGCGCGGCAGCAAATAGTAAATCAACAGGACCGCCGGCAGGAAATAGAAGAGGAATATGTGCGAACTGAATACCACTCTATTTTGTCTCCAGATTGGTCCAGACCGCCCAATAACGCTGTCCCTTCTCAGTGTGGTACTTGTCGATCACACCGCCCATCCAGTATTGGTCGAGCGGCGCCTGCAGAGCCATGCGGTGGATGTCGCCGGCGCGAAACCGCTGAAGATGGCCTCCGAGATTGCCGGAGAACTCGTCGCGCGCCTTGGATCGCGCCTTCAGCGGATTGTAGTGTGCCACGAAGATCTCATTGCCTTCCACCTGCCCCCGATGAACCGACACTATGCGGTATTTGAACACGTAAGCATAGTTGTAGAGGTCGTTGGCGGGAAACGGGCCGGGAATCTCAACCAAGCGGGCCGTTACTTCCGTGGTTCCGAGGGTAGTAACCTCCCGATCCAGCGCGGGCGGGGCTCCGCAGGAGACCAGCAGCAGGCAGAGAGCGACGAAACCGGCAAGTCGATGCAATGGCATGAATGCACATTGTCCCGACCGAAAGCCAATGCGGTCAAGGCTGCAAGATGGTCCTGTCCGATTAGGCGGACAATACTCCCGCTGCGCCGGATGCTAACAGCGGCATCGACGCGCCGAGGATCAGGCCGCGCCTCTGCGCCGCGCCAGCCAGGAGAGGATTTCTGCTTCGTACGCGGTGACCAGCAGCGTGCTCAAGAAGGCGATGACCCCGCCGAAGATCACCAGCGGCGTGATGGTCTCCTTCAAAACGATCACCGCGAGCAGGCCAATGAAAAACGGTAGCACGTAATTGCTCAACGTGGCCTGGGTGACGTCCAGCCTCTTCAGGATTGCGAAAAACATCAGCATAGATCCGCCATAGACGATCAGAGCCAGTTCCAGAATGCCCCACAGCGCCGCACTATCCAGACTCCGGATGTCGGCTACGCGAAGCGGTTCCACCCAGATAAACAACGGGACGCTGCACGCGCTGGCGACCACGGAGGTGTACACCAGGATCTCCAGTTCGGTGTATTTTTTGTCGATCAGCAACTTGCAGTAGGTGTTGTAGAAAGCCGAACCGGCACACGCGCCGAGGAACAGCAGGTTCCCCACAAGGTACTGCCCCGACCCAAAGCTGGCGCCGCGGATATCGGGAACCGAGGTCATCAGGACGCCTCCGAGAGCGAGGATAAAGCCGAGCACGCGCACCAGATTGAGTTTCTCGCCAAGCATGGTGGACGCCGCCAGCGCCACCATCACCGGGATGCTCAGCGTGATGACCGCGGCGTTGGCCGCGAGCGTGCGCTGTGCGCCCAGAGTGTATGTGAGTTGCAGGAAGAAGAAGCCGAAGAGTCCAGCAATGGCGAAGTGACGGGCGTCGCTCCAGCGCCATTGAATGGGTCTGCCCAACCGCTTCCCTTCGTAGAACAGGGCGGGGAGAAAAAGGAGTGTACTCAGGATCATGGGCACGAAAGCAATGGCTACCGGACCGAGCCGGTTGCCGATCAACTTGATCACGGGGGCCTGCGTGGCCCACATGAAGTTGATCACCATCAGACAGAACCAGTCGAAGAGCTTTTGAGGTCTTTGCGTCATATTGGTGCTCGCCCCATCACCGAGTCGCAGGTCAAGCTGCGTATGCATTCTTGATGCAGCTGGGATTGGATTACCGATTGTACGAGCAGTGTGACAGCCGACGCCAATCCGATCTGCGCGATGCTTCAACATTTCTGTCCGGCCAATCGGACAATGTGGCGCACAACCAGGATCAAGGGCGTATGTGAATCGCAGACGGACAAGCAGACTGTCGTTAGGTGCACATGGACTTTCCAGCCGACCGGCACTCCACCACTGGCACCTGCATGTCCCCACGGCATGCTCTGGCAATTTCCCGGCCAATCGAAGGGCTCCTGGTCCTTTGAAGGCTATAATGCTTCGGTTACCTGTGTGGAGGACTAATGATGCTCGCGAAGCGCCTGACCATCTCGATGATGCTCGCCTCTATGTTCGCCGCAGTTGGGAGCACCCAACCTGTGGTGGGTTTCGAGACTGGGGACGAACTCGCAAAGCTAGTCACGATCTATCGCGACAATTACGGCGTCCCGCACGTCGTCGGCGAGACTGAAGTGGCTACGTTTTTCGGCTACGGGTACGCCCAGGCTGAGGATCACTTGGAAAGGATGATGGTTCAGTACCGGGACGCGCAGGGGCGCCGCGCGGAAGTCGAAGGCTTTGGCGCACTGGGCGACGGCTATCTTCACTTCATCCCATACGAGTACCGTTGGGACGGCGACTACCTCCAGCGGCTGCTGCGGACAAAGAGGGCGGTCGTTGAGAACAAGGCCAGAATCGATCCCAGCGTTTACGAAATCCTCGACGGGTTCGCGCGCGGCGTGAACTACTTCATCGCCCAGCACCGCAAGGAAGTTCCCGCCTGGATCGATGGCATTACCGCGGAGGATATCGAAGCACTGGAGCGCAGCCAGTATCTGCGGTTCTACAGCATTCACGACGCGTTGAAGAAGATGTCCGGCGAGACTTGGTCATTTCCCGACTTCGGATCGAATCAATGGGCCATCGCGCCGGAGAAGTCCGCAAATGGCCGAATCATCCACGTCGAACACACGCACATGCCTTGGGCGAATCGCTTCCAAAACTACGAGGCGCACCTCACGACTCCCGGCAAACTGGATGCCGCCGGTATCAGCTGGTTCGGCAGCCCGTTTTTCCTGATGGGTTTTAACGACAGGATCACGTGGTCAGCCACGTGGAACGAACCGAACATGTCCGACGTTTACGAGGAGAAGATCAACCCGGAGAACAGCCTTCAGTATCTCTACGACGGGCAATGGCGCGATATCCGAGTCGAAAGTGAGGCCTTTCAGGTAAAGGGACCAAATGGCCAGGAGGCGGTCACGCTGCCACTCTATTACACACACCACGGGCCTATCGTGAAATTCGAAAAAGGGAGCCATCGCGCCTGGTCGGTGAAGCTACCGAATTTCGATGGGGTAAACTATTCGCTGGGTCTGTACGGCCTGATGAAGTCAGGCAATCTCGACGAGTTCAAGGCCTCGGTCGCGCGACAACTGATGCCGAGATGGAGCCTGTTGTTCTCCGATTCGAAGAACATCTTCTGGGTGCATAACGGGAATGTAGCGCGACGCGACGAGAGTTTCGACTGGTTCAAACCGGTTCCCGGATGGACCCACGAGACGGAGTGGGGTCCGTATTTCCAGTTTGCAAACTATCCACAAATTACAAACCCCAATTCGAAGTTCCTGCAGAACTGCAACAACCCTTACTGGGTAACCACGCGGAACTCCGGACTGAAGCCGCTGGTCCCCGCACCTTACTATCTCTCCTACCCGGTCAAGGCGAACGCAGGAGAGGAATCGCTGAATCCCAGGGGCGAACGGGTTTTCCAAGTTCTGACACAGGATCGGAAGCTCACGCTCGAAGAGATGACTGATCTCGGCTGGGACACCTACATGCTACCAGCGGACGTTATCGTGCCTATGCTGCTCGATGCCGCTAAAACTCACCATGCTATCGATGGCACGCCGGCCATTCTGAGTGCCCTCGAGAAACTGAGGACATGGAACAAACGGTCGTCTGCCGACTCGGTCGCGACAACCTACATTTACTACTGGGCCAAGGCGTATGAGGAACTATTTACCAAGCAGAAGTACGAGCGCTTCGTCAGCTACGATCGCGGCAAGATCGACATCCACTCCAAAGCAGAGCAAGACATGGCTTGGCATGCGCTGGAACATGCGGTTGCGGCGATAGAGAAGAAGTTCGGAAAGGCGGAAGTGCCTTGGGGGCAAATCAACGTGGTCGCACGCGGCGGGGAATTCCCCATGGACGGAACCAGCGTCGAGATGTTTGGCGTGCTGCATCCGGATGAAGGCCCCGAGGACGAGAACGGGAAGATCCATTCGAACGACGGCTGGGGACACCTGATGATCGTCATGGAGTCCGACCCCTTGAAGCCAGCACCGAAGCAGATCTGGAGCCTACTTCCTTACGGCGAATCCGAACACCCGGCGTCCCCGCATTTCAACGATCAGGCGAAGCTTCACAGCCAACGCAAAGCCAAGCGCTTTTGGTTTACGCCCAGCGAAATCCTGGACCATACGGAATCGGTCTGGGGTGACAAGGACAGGCTTGGCCGGATGACATCGGCGGGCAGGCGAGGGGAATGATGCGGCGAACACTACAGACAATCCTCCTGCTCGCTTTCTCTCTGCGGGCCGAGCCGCTGGAACGACTGAATGTGCAGTTTTCGATTGGCCAGACTACAGCTAAGCAATCGCCCTTTTCGATCCGGCTCGCTCCAGTCGGCGGAGTTGGGGTGCAAGACACGGGTGTCTGGAAGGGCAATGCGGGCGGTGGGCATACGGAGACGCGAACCTATGTAATCGCATATCCGCAGGCCGAGGTCGAGCCGCTGCAGGACTTGCAGGTCATCTGGGCCGACTTGATCGCCCATAGTGACCCCGAAACGGTGCACCGCCTCACCCACGATCCCGCGTGGCGCATCGACCGGCGGAAGCTCACCGTCGAAATGGACGCAGAGGGAACACGCGGGTTCTCGCTCACCATCGACCAACTGCTGAGCAACAGGGCGTTCTGGATACCCTCGCTCGATCTGTACATTGCGACCGGTGACTCGCCTTTGCCCTTCGCCGCGCACCAACAGGAAATCTCCAAACAAAGTGGCGAGCGGGTGCTCGACCAGGTTCACGCAGCTCCCGAAGCGAGTTACGAGCAGTTCAAAGGTGTCTGGGAGGACATGGGAAGCCCCGACTATGCGCACCCCGCACAACAGGGCCCGGGACAAATCGTGTGCTTGAGTTGGGACAGCGCAATCCGCAAATTCGGCATCGACCGGGGCGGTGGGGTCTGGAACGACTACGGCAACTCGGACCGCTTCCGCTTCTGGTTCGGGTTCAGCGACCTCTCCGAGGGCATCGGCCGGTACTGGAAGAAGCAGTCGTTGGAGGATGGACTCCCCGTTGTCACGACGGTGGTGGAGCGAGCCGGTGTGCGCTACGAAATCGAGCAATTCGCCTATCCTCTCAACGGCCCCCCAAGGCAAAGGACGGGCGAACTGGGCATGGTCCTGATGCAGCGGGTGGTAATGACAGATCTGTTGGGACAGGCTCGCACGGTGCCCGTCACTTTGGTTCATGAGCGGCAGTTCGGCTCGCAGGCAGATACCGACGTGATTGCCGAACACGATGGTGGCCGCCTGCTGCTGGTAGACACTGCGCACCGCAACATTCTGCTTTCCGTGAGCGGCGCAGGAGACGAGGTCGCATGGACCGGCACGCACGAGTCGGACCGGATGAAGCGCCTGAACATCACTTTCCCCGTCGATCTGCCTGCACGCGGCTCCCGCGAATTCTTCATCACGTTGCCGTCTCCCGTTATCAGCCGCGGCGACAAGTCTTCGTTACTGGCCCTGAATTACTACACTGCGCGGTCACGCACGCTTGAGTTCTGGTCCAACTACTTGGCTCAAGGGACACAGATCAGTGTCCCCGAGAAGGCCGTAAATGAGCTATTCCGAGCCAACCTGTGGCACGCGCTAAGGCTTCCCCGGCGGCATGACGACGGCCGGATCGACCTGCCCTATTCGAACTTCGCATACGATCAAACGGGCACGCCGTGGCCTGTGAATCAAGCTGTCTACGTGGACTATATGCTCTACGGACTGCGCGGCTACAACCGCATAGCCACCGAGGAAATAGAGGCCATTTATCGCAACAATCAGGAATACAGCGGGCGCGTGGGCGGATGGGCACACTGGTTGGTGTATACGCCGGGCATGCTCTATTCGGTGGCGCAGGACTTTCTGCTTTCCGGGGACCGACAGGCTTTCGATAGCCTGCTGCCGAGTACGCTCTGGGCCCTCGATTGGGCATTGGAACAGATTCGCGGCGCGGCGAAGGAGAACGGCCAAACGAAAGGGATCGTCGCCGGACCCTTGAATGACCTCACTGGCACCGGATATTGGGCGTTCAACCAGGCGTATCTCTACGCAGGCCTCGACCTGATGAGCAAAGCGCTGGCGCGCGCAGGACACCCGCGCGCCGGGGAGTGCCGCAAGGCGGCGGACGAATTCCGATCCGCCGTGGAACGCGGCTTCCGCGTGGCCGTTGTGCGTTCACCGCTGGTACAACTGCGCGATCATACCTGGATTCCCTATGTGCCCTGCGAGGCTACCAAGTACGGGCGAATCTACGAGCAGTGGTATCCCACCGATGTCGATACCGGAGCCGTCCATCTGCTCCGCCTGAAAGCACTGCCGGCGGACGGCGACCTGGCCGAGTCGCTGCTCAACGACCACGAGGACAATCTGTTCCTCGGTGGGTTAGGCATGGCGAACGAGCCGGTGTATAACCAGCAGGCCACCGCGTACCTGTTGCGAGACGACGCCAAAGCTACTATCCGGGCCTTCTACAGCCAGATGGCCAGCGCGTTCAGCCAGAGCGTCTTTGAACCGGTTGAGCACCGCTGGCGATGGGGACAGTACTTCGGGCCCCCGAGCACTGACGGTGCATGGTTTGAACTATACCGGAACATGCTCGTGCGCGAGCTTGACGATGAAACGCTGCTGCTGTGCCAGGCCACGCCACGAAGATGGCTTGAGAACGGGAAGCACATCGAAGTGAAGCGAGCGCCAACATGGTTCGGGAACATCTCGCTTGAGCTTCAGAGCCTCGCCAAGAGCGGCATCATCCGAGCGACTTTTCAACTCGATGGACGCCAGAGTGTGAAATCGGTGCTCGTGCGGCTACGTCACCCGGAGGGACTGCGGATCCGGCGCGTCACCGTCAACGGGAAGGATTGGCAGGACTTCGACCCTGCCAAGGAATGGGTACGCATCTCAGATGTCGGCGGGCGGTCGTATTCGGTGGTCGCGACCTTTTAGTGGGAATCCTCATTCGATTCAGAGTCATCAGCCGTTCAGGCAGTTTCCCCAATTTCACAGCGCTGGCGGCAATCCCGATCCGAAGCCGCCATCCACCACTAATGACGCGCCGGTGACGAACGAAGCGGCGTCGCTGGCCAGAAATACGGCGGCGCGACCGACCTCTTCGGGCCGGCCGATGCGCCACAGGGCATGCAGTTTTCCGGCCGACGCCCGCGCAGCGTCAGGGTCTGGTTGAGCCAAAAAGTAACCTTCCGCAAGTCCCGCATCGATGTAACCCGGGCAGATGCAGTTGACCCGGATACCCTCCTTACCGTGATCGATGGCCATGGCCTTGGTGAGCCCGATGATCGCCGCCTTGGTCGCGCAATAACCAGCGCAGAAGGGCTCTACGAAGAAGCCATTGACCGAGGACATGTTGACGATGCAACCACGGGTCTTACGAAGTTCCGGAAGGAAGTATTTCGAGCACAAGAAGACGCCGCCTAGGTTGACCGCAATCTCGCGGTTCCACTCTTCAAACGTCGTGTCTTCCACCGTCTTGTTGACCTGAACAGCGGCGTTGTTGAACAGCACATTGACCTGTCCGAAGCGCCTAAGCGTGAGATCCACCAGGCGCTCCACCGATGCCGGATCGGCAACATCGGCCCCAATGGCGAGTGCCGTGCCACCTTGCGCTTCGATCAACCCGGCCGTCTGCAGCGCGCCTATGTGGTTGATGTCGGCAACCACCACGAGCGCGCCTTCTTTGGCAAACTCCAGGGCGCTGAAGCGCCCGATGCCGGCACCCGCGCCGGTGATCACAGCCACTCGATTCTGCAACTTCATTATATTTGCCCCCAAATGGCCAACCCGTCGCTCACGGTAATTGCTGTGTAAGTCTACGCGATTGCAGGCACGCCGCCGACGCGATCGAGCGCCTGCACCAAGGACCGTTCAATCAACTCGAACATCTCGTCGATGTCTGCCTGCTGTGCAATGAGTGCAGGCGACACTGCGAACCACGTCGGATCGACGCGCAGAATGAGCCCGTTTTCGAGTGCCGTCTGCTTCAAGGCGATTCCCAATTCAGGGAACGGCTGCAGCGTGTTCGTGTTCCTAACCAATTCCACACCACGCAGAATGCCGCGCCCGCGCACCTCGCGCACCACGCCATACCGCTTCAGCGATTCGAGGCGGCCTGCCAGATACTCGCCGATCTCCAGCGCGTGCTCCACCAGTTTCCGTTCGACGATCTCGTCAATCACTGCGATCCCAGCTGCACAGGCGAGTGGATTGCCCGCAAACGTGTTGCCGTGCATGAATTGAACGTCGTCCTCGGCACGGCCCCAGAAGGCATCAGCGAAGTCCTCTCTCGCGACCATCGCGGCCAGCGGTACGGCGCCGTTTGAGATACCTTTGCCGCAGCACAAGATATCCGGCGTCACCCCGAAAGTCTGCGCGGCGAACATACGGCCCGTCTTACCGAACCCGGTGATCACCTCATCGAAAATGAGCAGGACGTTGTGCCGATCGCAGATTTCCCGGATGATTTGAAAGTACTCGGCCGTAGGCGTTATGATGCCACCCGTGTTACCGATGGGCTCGACGATAATGCCGGCCACCGTGGCTGGATCCTCGCCAATGATTACGTCTTCGAAAGCGCGTGCGGCGAAGCGGTTGCACTCCTCCCACGACGAGAATTGCGAGCGGTAATGCGTCGGCGGGAACACCTTCAGGAAGCCGGGCATTTGCGGCTCGAACTTGGTCTTGCGGGGACCCGTCCCACTGGCACTCATCGCGGCTCCCGTGGATCCGTGATAGCCTTGGTAGCGGCTGATGAACTTGTACTTGCCAGGCTGGCCGGTCTGCTTGAAGTACTGGCGAGCGAATTTCATGGCCGCTTCAGTTGCCTCAGAACCACCACTGAAGGGCTTCACGTAGTTCAATCCAGCCGGCGTCACCGAGCCGAGTTTCTCGACGTAGTCAAGAGTCACGTCCGAGACTCCGTGCAGCGGCGGGGCAAACGTCATGCGCTCCATTTGTCGCCGCATTGCATCGAGCACGCGCAAGTTGCCGTGGCCAAGCGTGGCAACGAAAATGCCACTGATGGCGTCAAAATAGCGGCGTCCGTCGATGTCCCAACAATAGAGGCCTTCGGCCCGGTTCAGGATCAGTGGATGCTCCAGGAATTCGGCGGTCTGCCGGAAATCCAAGAACGTGTGCTTGAGCAGGCGCTCTCTTCTTGAATCCAATTTCATCTCAATCTCACTTCTCCGCAGTACCGACCAGCGTGAACACCGCGTCGCCGGGCAACTCGATCCGCACCAGGCCAGCGCTGCGAATGGTGAACTTTTTCGCGCAGTTCAATTCGCGCGTCGTCAGGTAGATATCCCACGAACGCATCTCACCACCGGTGGAAGCAACCTCAACGGTGTCGGAGCCGCCTTCCTTCACGCCCACCACGACCACGCTGTTGTTGGCGTCGTCCCGAAATGCGGACACGGTCACACTGCCGGCATCGCTCGTCGCGGAGATGCGCTGAGACCCTGGCCGCACGAAGCGGTAAAGTTGCTTCGCTGCGAAATAGCGCTTTTTGGGCGAGTACTGGTGATCGTCATTGCGCATCAGGCCATAGTGCGTCATCTCGCGATCGTGCTCGTGATAGTTGTCGAAGGCATCCCAGAAAAGGGACGCCCGGGCACCTTCGTTGATACCCGCCAGGGCGCGGCGGGTAGCCAGCAGTGACTGCTTCTTCCATTCGTTCTCGAACGACTGGTCAGCTGCTCCCAGGTCTCCGTACTCCGTCAGCCAGATGCGAGCCTCAGGGTGCTTGCTGCGCTGAATCGTCGCAAAATGCGGGGCGACCGCACCAGCCGGAACCCCATAGTTGTGAACAGAGAAGATCGCGACGTTCTTCATCAGGTCTTCGTCGGCGAGCAGCGGGGTAAAGTAGTCGTTGTCCGGCTGACTGTTGTCCACGAGCACAAGGCGTACGTCACCCAACCCCTCCATGCGCATTCGCTTGACGACTGCGTCAAATAGTTTCGGGGCCTCATCCGGATCGACGCGCGGGCCCTCGATTGGAAAACAGTCCGTCTCGTTGACCGGGCTGAAGTATTCGAAGTCGATATGCGCTTTCTGCCGGGCGTAAACCAGCATGGAAACAGCGGTCTCGGCGAACTCTTCGTACATAGCCGGATTCAAGTGGTACGGGCGAACGTCCACCCGCTTTGCGAGTTGTTCGGGCATCGAACAGACGTGATGCTTGACGGGCCGGGAGACGCTGTCGTTCATCCATTCCGGCGTGATGCCGCTGAGGGTCAGGAACGGCTTGACACCCAGCGAATTCAGATAGCGCGCGGCCTTCCAGGATGTCTCGAAATATCCGGTCGAGTAACGGTCGTTGTAATACTCCAGGTTCATGTGACCGGCATCGGTATCATCGTTCTTTGCCTCCCAATTGGTGTTGCCGTAGGGATCGAGGCGAAAGATTGTAGCGCCCAGATCTTTCACCAGCATGTCCACCATGGGCTTCTGTTCATCGCGGAAATAAGTGGCGTTGAAGTTGACGCCAAACCCATCGATGTCCTGAAAGCGGAGCGCCGGATTGACGCCGATCTTGACGGCGGCGACACTGCTTTGCGCCGCGCCGAAGAGGGGAACGGCGAGCGCCAGGGCCGTCAGTCGGGTCGCGATTCGCCTGGTTTTGCAGTACATGGCAAACTCCTTAACTAGTAACTAGTGTCGTACTTGACGATCAGAATCGTCCCGGCCAGCACCACCGCGGAGCCGAGCACAGCCATTGCGCTCAGCCGTTCGCCCAAAACGGCGGCGGCCAAAATCACTCCGAAAACGGGGACCAGGTAGAGCGACGTCGAGGCCACAGTGACGTCGAGATGCTGTAGCGCCGAGAAGAAGAGCAGCATGGATGCACCGTACATAAGCAATGCCAGAAACGCGAAGGCGGCCCATGACTTCCAGTCAAAGGTCGTTAGCACCTGCCAGTGGAATGGCTCCACCCACAGCAATAGCGGGATGCTCGCGACCGATGCGGTGATGTAGCTGAATATCAGAATCTCGATCTCCTGATAACGTGACATCAGCCCCTTACAATAGACGTTGTAGAACGATGATCCGAGACAGCCACACAGGATCAGGCCGTTCCCAAGCAGATAGCGCATTTCGCCAAACGAACTTTGCCGCAGGTCCTCGGACGACAGGAAGAATACGCCAAGCAAGCCGAGCACAAGCGATCCGACGCGCAGCAGCGTGATCCGCTCGCGCAGCATAAAAGTGGCTAGCACGGCGGTGAGAACCGGAATCATCAGGTTGAGAATCGCCCCGTTTGAGGCCAGTGATTTGCTGATGCCCCACGTCATGCCCAATTGAGCAAGCACCTGCCCGCCAACGCCAGCAACAGCGAACTTGCCCCAGTCTCTCCAGCCGGGACTTGGCTTGTCAGGGTTGCGGCGCCGCTCCCTCAGTAACAGTGGGACCATGAGCAGCGTGGTTACGTAGAACGGCAAGAAGGTGATGGCCACAGGACCGAGTTGACGGTCCAGGAACTTGATAGCAGTGCCCTGTGCCGACCAGATCAAGCACGCCAGGGAAAGCAGGAAAAAATACCAGATTGTCTTGCGCCTCTGGGTGGATCGATGGGCGGTCTCAACAGCGTCCAAGCGGTGCTCCTTGTCACTGACTCTATTTCGTTCGCCGGTCTGAGGTGACGCAAAGACGAAAACCGTTTCGAGCCCCTCAGCCTAGACAATTCATATGATGTTTTATGCCATCCCCGCCGGTCAAGGTAATTGTGGAAGTCGGGTTAGCGCGCACGACTAGCCGCCTGGCATGAACCCGTTCCACGGTTGTCCTCAATCGTCCTCTAGTGCGAGTTGAATCAATTGCTTTTGGCGGATTCGCTTCAACGCGACGAGTCCTCTGCCGAGGGGCGAATCGTGCCATAACATGTGATCGTTTCGCCCGGATGTTCGCTGCTGAACGCGCTAACCGGACGTGCTCATGTCCGTGGGCCTCGTCCTGGTTCGTTGTTCGGATCGCCTCTCGAACACTCTGATAAGGAAAGAGTTAGGCCGATCCTCACTTCCTGAAAACGCATGATGCGCTCGTGTGCGGACGATGCCTGCCATGCGCGATTATCTGCCTGAATGCGAAACATCATACTTGACAGGTACGCCCGAGTGTGGCTTTCTGGAGTCTGGATTCGCTCGGCAGCCGAGTCTGGGTTCGCCGTTTGGGACCGCTTTCAGCGGGAATTCGCTTTCGGATGTCGGCCCGGAGCTCCGTGGCTGCGCCCCCGGACTCCTCTGGTCTGACCGTCGATAGGAGAGGCATTGAGTACAGTTTCTCGTCTCACAACTTCGGCTTTGCTGGCAATCTGCCTGATTGTCGCAACGCCCGCGCAGGAGGTTTTGAACGGTCACGCGATCCGGCTCGATTCAACAGGGAGACTGATACCCTGGGTCACGCCAGAGGACGAGGCCTTCGATCGGGTAGTCCGCCTGGCGTGGGATTTCCTTTTGACGAAAGTCCCGACGGAAAAGAATGGCTTGAAGACGTTTTACTCTTACTGCTGCATGGACCTGAAGTCCATGCACGGCACGGCGTGGCCGCATAATCCGGCTTTTGTGAACGCCAGCCTAGCGGACAGTGCGGCCGCCTTCTACGCGTACTCCGGCGATCGGGCGGTGCTCAACCTTGTGAAGGACCTGCTCGACTACCAACTCGCGCACGGCACTACGCCAAGAACTTGGGCCTGGGGCGGCGTGCCATATGCGAGCGCGAATCACGGCGACACCGAGTATCGTGGATCGTTCGAGTTTCAATATGGCCAGCCGGGGGAACAGGCTATCGGAGACGGGTACGGTGTCATTGAGCCGGATAAGGTCGGCGAAGTAGGGATTGCCTATCTCAAGTTCTGGGAACTTACGGGCGAGGCGCGATACCGCGATGCGGCTATCTCGTTCGCGAACGCTCTGGCGAAGAATGTCCGCACCGGAGAATGGGGCCAATCGCCATGGCCTTTCCGCTTGTACGCCGAGACGGGGCGCGCCCGCGAGGAATATTCCGCCAACACCATCGGGCCCATTCGGCTCTTCGACGAACTACTTCGCCTGGGGCTGGGCGATGAGCAGATCTACCAGGAGGCTCGCCGGAAGGCTTGGGATTGGACGCTGAAGTACCCCGTGAACGACATGCTTTGGTCCGGTCTATTCGAAGACGTCTACCTGCAGCGCTTTCCGTACAACTTGAATCAGTACAGCCCAATGGAGACGGCCCGCTATCTGCTGGAGCACCCCGAATTCGATGCGGACTGGAAGCAACACTCTCTAGAATTGATTCGTTTCGTAGAGCGGACCTTCGTCGTCGATACCCGCGCGTTTTCTGCCACCGCGCCGCTCGAACCTGCCGTGCAGTGGGGCGCCAACACGGTTTCGGAGCAGATCATGGACATGAACAAAATGGGCAGCCACACCTCGCGCTACGCTTCGGTACTGGCGCTGTGGTCTGAAACGACCGGTGATGAGACGGCGAAGGAGAAGGCCCGCCGATCTCTTACATGGGCGAGCTACATGTGCAGGGATGATGGATTCGTGCACGTGGGGCCGGTGGATCAGAGCCTGTGGTTCAGCGACGGCTACGGCGATTACATCCGGCATTTCATGGCGGCCATGGGTGCCGTGCCCGAGTGGGCACCGAACGGAGAGGATCACATCCTGCGCTCGACGTCCCAGGTGCAAAAGGTGAAATACGCCGCCAGTCGCGTCTCCTACACGACTTTTGATAAGGCGTCCATGGAAGTCCTTCGGCTCAAGTTCGTTCCCGAGCGGGTGATGGCTGGTGGCGTCGCGCTCGCAAAGCGGGGTGATTTGAACAATCCAGGCTGGACGTTCGACGGGAAACGGGGAGTATTACGGGTTCGGCACAACGATTCCGGCGAGATCGTCGTGCAATGACGCTTGGTAGAACTCCAATTTAGGTCAGGCAGGAGCCGCAAGTGAACAAGCGAACTTTCGTTTTAGCGTGGATTTCAGTAGCAGCTATTGGCACCTTGCCCGCTCCGGCGCAGGGCACCTTCAACGGCCATCCGGTGCGTCTGGACCCGGCCGGCAAACTCGAGCCCTGGAATGGGCCAGGCAGTGGCGCTTACAGTCGGATGCTCACAGCCTCCTGGGACTTCCTGTTGAACAACATTCCTAAAGACCCGAAGACGGGCTTGCCTGTGTACCTGGCCTATTGCTGCCTGAATGTCGAAAAGGGAGCAGGTACCGCTTGGCCGCACAACCCCGCCGGCCTCAACGCCATGTTCGCTGATTCCGCGGCCGCGTGGTATGCATATTCAGGCGACGCTCGCGTGGTCGAATTCGAGCGCCGCCTGCTGGACTACCAGTTGGCCCACGGAACCACACCGGCCGGTTGGCTCTGGGGCGGCGTGCCCTATGCTAGTTCCGATCACAGCTCGCCCGAATATCGCGGCGCTTATGAGTTTCAATACGACGACAAGCAACCCGGGCGCGGCGACGGCTACGGGGTTATCGAACCCGACAAAGTGGGGGAACTCGGCTTCGGCTACCTGAAGTTCTATAAGCTGACGGGCGAGAGCCGGTACCGCGATGCTGCTATCGCCTGTGCTGGAGCGCTCGCTCGCAACATCCGCCCCGGCGATGAGAAGCACTCCCCGTGGCCGTTCCGCGTGTACGCGGAACTGGGCAGGGTCCGCGAGGAGTACACGGCCAACGTGATCGGCGCGATTGCCCTGTTCGATGAACTGACTCGGCTTCGACTGGGCGAACCGGTGAGGTACACGGCGGCCCGCGCCGTCGCGTGGAAATGGCTTGTGGACGTCCCCCTGCGAAACAACGTCTGGACGGGTTACTTCGAGGACATTCCTATCGCGCGCGATCTGACGAACCTGAACCAGTACAGTCCCATGGAGACGGCGCGATATTTGATGGAGCATCCCGAAACGGACCCAGAATGGCGCGCCCACGTCGCCGGCCTCATTGATTTCGTCGAGCGAACCTTTGGCGTGGACAAAGGGAAATTCCCCGGGATGCAATTGGGCGCTAGGACCATCTCCGAGCAACTCGGCTACGTCCCCAAGATGGGCAGCCACACATCCCGCTATGCGTCGATTCTGGCGCGCTGGGCGGAACTGCAAGACGATACCGCGAAAGCTGACGAAGCTTACCGATCCCTAAACTGGGCGACGTACATGTGCAAACCGAGCGGTGCTTGCTACGACGCGCCGGACACTGAGCAAGGGGGGATCTGGTTTAGCGACGGCTATGGCGACTTCATCCGGCACTTCCTATATGCCATGGGCGCCCAACCGCAGTGGGCCCCGGAGGCAGGGAACCACATCTTGCGGTCTACCTCGGTGGTCAAGAAGATCGAGTACGCTCCCGGAAAGGTTGCCTATTCCACCTTCGACAAGTCGGGGGCTGAAGTCCTGCGATTGAGATTCGAGCCGCGCACGGTAGTAGAAGGCTTATCGAAGCTGGTCCGGAACAACGACGACGATCACCCTGGTTGGCGCTTCGATCCCGCGCTGAAAGTGCTGCGGGTTCGGCACGCCAAATCGGGCGACATCACCATCCAATAGAGCATTGGAAGTACAGGGAAGAGTCGTTGAGGAGAGGGCTGCTACTTCAGCGCTCCTGACGCGTGTTCCGTTTGATTACCTTCCGTGGTTTCCATCAGCCGAATCGCTTTCAGGCTGTAATCCAGGGTGTTCCGCATCAGCCGGCGAACCGCTTGGCGCGCACCTACCGGATTTCCATTGCGGATCTCGTCCGCAACGCTTCGATGCAGATCCACGCCGACGTTATAGGAGTTAGTCAAACGGATCTGCTGGATGAAGACGCTCGTGAGAGGATCGATGACCATCTCAAAATAGGGATTATGTGCTGCGCGGGCGACGGCCAGATGGAACCGCAGATCGGCCTCCGCCGTGTCCTCGTCGCCGCGGCCCGCCTGCATTTCGACCAGGGCAGCGTACATCGATTCGAGGTCCTCGGGCGTCGCTCTCACCGCGGCCAGACCGGCAACGGATTCCTCCAGAACGCCTCGCAATTCAAGCATCAATGCCGCATCGCTCTGCGAGGGAAATGGATGGTCCTTAAAGAGCCGTTTGAGCGAATCCTTCACCTTTTCAATCGAGGGAGCAAGCGCGTAAGTCCCGCTGCCGGCCCGCACTTCCAGCGCTCCCCGGTCTTCAAGTACCTTGATCGCTTCGCGCACGACGATGCGGCTGACGTGGAACCTCTCGGCGAGTTCGCTCTCTTTCGGGAGCCGGTCTCCTGGGGTCGGAAACTCCTCGGCAATCATACGTTCCAGTTCGAGCACCATCTGCTCGCTGAGCCGGCCGCGCCTAAAACTGCGCTGAGGAAGTTGCGTCACCAAAAGCCATCATACCATTGCAAACTGTCAGAACCGCCCACGATTGATTGCTCGAAATACAACCTCGGTGCTCCGGCGGACCCGGCATTGGACCGTTCAGTAGTGGCGAAGAGCACCCAAGTACCCTGCGCCAGCAGCACGCTGCCCGCTTGCGCGGCGGGGCATCCGCCACTTCCCCGCAAGTTGTCCGATCGCAAATCTCCAACGCAAGCCGGATTATTCGGACCAGTTCAATTGCGCCCATAAGTATGACGAAAACGCGAGATTGTCGAAGCGCAGGGCGCCGAGTTCTTCGGACTCGAAACTCACCGCGGAAGCTCGGTTCATCCACGTTGTCTTAACCCGCTTCAATTCATCCGCCTTTATGCGGAAAGTGACTTCCCGCATTTCGGGCGCGCGGAGCGTGAAAGTCACTTCGTGATCGGTCGGGTTATAGACATCCAGGCTCATCAGAGTGCGTGGAAAGGCGAAATGGAAGGAGGCGCGTTGGCTCTTTGCGTCCGAGGCACAAAGCGAGAAAGTGCTCATGCGCCCGCCCGGCGCGCAGACCTTCCATTCGCCGCTGCCCCAGTCGATCACCCCTGACGGATACTGTCCAAGCAATGGAGCGTTGGCTGCGACGTGGGGATTGTCGAAATCGACGAATTGGGGAATTGGCTCGGAGGCAGGTCCTTGCACATCCACGTCGCGGGATTGGGTATGGCGAATGCGAAGCACACGGATGCGCTTGTCGAAGGTGTAACCTTCCTGGCTCAAGTCAGTTCGCGGCGCCAACTGTTTGCCGCCACTCCAAACCGATTCAGGATTGAATCGCAGGCGCAGAACATCGGTGGAAGTCTGGTCGAAAGTCGAGTAGGTGACGGAGCCCATCCCGTAGACGATTTTGGTCACGACAGAGCTTGAACCCAGCAAATGCGATTCGTCGGCGGGCGCCCACTCGGGCACGGCCCAGAGCCCATCCATCAGGCGGCGGGGTCCATCGGCAAACTCGTCCGTAAACCACCACTGGTTGCCAAAAGGCGCATGGGCTCCGGCCGGCATACCTTGCCAGTAGGTCACCCAATTGTAGGATCGGAACGCCTGATCGCGGTAGTTTGCGTCGCCGGTTTGCGCATAGTAAAGCGCCTCGACGGCGGCGAGTCTGGACGTGTGGCTATCACAGCACTCGTTGGGTTTATTGCAGCAAAACGTCGTTCCATTACCTTGTTCCGTTGTGACAGTTGCCCCATGAACAATGTATTTTGGCCACCTTGGCGTCGTCTTAACCCATTCGATTAGCTTGCGGGAATTCTCGTGCCAGTTCCTGTCTTTGTCCGGGTTCAATAGGACGTACCGCGCATACTCGAGAGGAATCACCTGATTCATGTTTTCCATAGTGGGGGCCACATCCTCAAAGTAACCAACCCACACATTGTTCTGCATCGGATATTTGTGAAACCAGTCCCACGCTCCCTGTCGAACGCGCTTGTAGGCCGCCACGTTGCCCTGTTCCAGTCGGATGAGTTCGTCGAACAACATGATAGGTTCTACCACATTAGCCGAATAAGGGCCCATCCCTTTCCCCTCTACTTTTCCATCACGCGCATAACAACGGACCGGCCACGGCGAGACTGCAGCATCTCCCACCCTGTAGTTCTTTACGAGCGCCTCCGCGCACCGGATGGCGGCTTGCAGGTACTTTGTATTCCCAGTCGCTTCATAGAAGCGCAAGTAGGCGTACCCATCTTCACCCACCACATGTGGTTCAAGATAATCCTCCCCATGCGCACTCCAGCCGGTGTAATGACGATCTCCCGGATTGGCCGAGGTGTAAGGAACACCCGCCCAGGCATAGCCGGCCGGTGTGAGCCCGTTCTCCAATTCGTAATCCATGAAGTCCTGTAGGAATAAAAGCGTGTTTGGATCGCCGGTGTACGGATACAGGCGCTCTATGAACCCTTGCATCATCGCCCGCAAATATGCAGTAGAGTTTGCCCAATGCCAATCAGCCTGCATTTCGTAACTTGTTCGATCAAAATCGAAACAACAGTGAAAATTGTAATAGCGGTTTCTATTATATTGGTCCCACATGATACTCCACTGCGTCATGAAATGAGAATTGTAGGAATAACCTATATTACTAGGCATCGGCCAAGGCAGGAGTTTGCCTTCGCTGTCGCGTTGTACGGGCCGGCCAGCAATGGTTGTGGCGTTGACGACGGACACAACGGGAAAGGGGTCCTCCGCAAAGGCACCGCTGCCGACAAAAAACATTAATAGTGTTGTAAGGGCGCGCAATTTATTCCCCCTGTGAAGTCTGGTAGTTCGCCATGCTCGAGTCCCGCGATCAAGGCGGGTGGGCACCCAATTTGGGATGGTCGCCGGAAAGGATACCACAATCGCTGAAGGCCCCAGAATAGCTTTCAGTCCGTGGTGCCCCGAAACCGGAGGGTGGCTGAGGGGGCGATCTCATCCACCCGCTGGTCCCCGGATTCCGACGGACCGCCGTCGCCCCTTCTCCGAAGTTCATCGCAATGCACGTCCGGGCTTCAGGAAGGGGCAGGAGATGCCGATTGCTGCTCCTTTTCCTTAAGAAACCGCCTCAGGTTGATGCGGCAGATGGACGCAGTTGCGGCATCGAATCGCGCACGCATCTCGACTTGCTTGCGGACCTGTTCGGCCAGTCTGGCGGGCACGTTGAAGCCTCTCCGCTTGCCCTAGACCAGGACAGCGATCTGATACTGGGTATGCAGGATCTTGCCATTGGCGCAGCGGCAATTGGGGCGGCCGCAGGCGTGTTTGCGTTCGATGAAGGAACCTGGGAGCAAGTCGCGTAGTCGGCCGACGCTGCGAACCAGGCTTCCGCGCATTTCGAGAACGGGATGGCTTGGCATTTGAATATGACACTCATATTCATCTTCGTGTCAGAATGCCGCCAAGTTAAGTCGACCGCGAAGGCCGCGCAAATGTCGCGTGCCCGGCTTGGAGCCGCAAGACACTGAATACAGATCACGTACAGGGTCGACCGATCCCGGGCTTACGGAGTTGGGCGCGGAGTCAACGGCGGTATTGACAGTGGATCGCATTAAACGTATGATCACTCGTACGATTCGTGGGTCTTAACAGTTAAAGAGCACGCCATTTGAGGAGCGGGCGGTTTGAGCCGTGCCCGCTTCACCGAAGCCGGACTGGTTCGCCCCGAATTCCAGCGCGCGATGGGACTGCATCGACCGTGTCTGGGGATAAAGGTATGATCGTGCAGCCGCAGCATCGCTTTGGTGAGTGTTAAGGAGGTTCGGCTTGAAGATTAGCAGCGTTCAGCCCACAGCACACAGTCTCTTACGCGCCGGCATCGTCGGTCTCATGATCACCGTATGGGGGTTGTCCTCCCTAGTGGCGCAGATCAACACCGGCAAGATCTCTGGAATCATCACGGATTCCAGCAACGCCGCTATTGTGCACGCCTCGGTCAAGGCCACCAACGCGGAGACTTCGGTCACCACGACGGCGCAGACCCAGGAGAATGGCAGCTACTTGCTCAACTTCCTTATTCCCGGCCACTACACCGTGGAGGTCGTTGCGCCGGGCTTTCAGAAGAGCGTCGAAAAGGGAGTTGAAGTGACCGCGGGTGGGACGGCCCGAACCGATTTCTCGATGAGGATCGGCGAGGTGCAGCAGGAAGTTGAGGTGCAGGCGCATCCCATCTCGGTGAACATGGAAAGCGCCGAATTGACTCAGACTTTCGGCTACAAGGCGCTTGATCAGCTGCCCAACATCGATCGCAACCCCTTATATCAGATGAATTTGCTTCCCGGAGCGAACAACGGTGGGGGTAGCGGCAATTATGGCTCCAACGGAGGTGAAAACGGTTCGGCCGTCGGCCTTACACGCCCCCAATTAGCGTCCGTGGGTGGGGTTGACGCCAACGCGAATGGAGTCTACATCGAAGGCATATTTAACCGCGAACCGCAAAACGCCTATGTGGGCGTAGTTCCACCCATCGAAGGGGTGCAGGAAGTCCAGGTCTATGCCGGTAAGTACGATGCCGAATACGGGTTCTCTGGCAGCACGGTGATCAACGTTGTGACCAAGTCCGGCACGAACGAATATCACGGAGCTGCGTTTGAGTATTTGCGCAACGACGCCACGGATGCGATCAACTTCTTCGCGTCCCAGGCAACGCCCTTCCGCCGCAATCAGTTCGGAGGCGCGGCCGGAGGCCCAATCAAGAAAAACAAGCTGTTCTTCTTTGGAGACTACCAGGGGACCCTGTTCAATACCAGCAACTCCGAATTCGCCAGCGCCCCTACCGCGAACATGTATCAGGGCAATTTCTCGGAGCTATATTCCCTAACGCCGCCATCGGGAACGGACGCGACCTACAATCAGCTCTACGATCCGTTCTCGCGTGTGATCGATGCAAACGGCAACGTAACTTCGGCTACGCCGTTCGTCGGCAATATCATTCCCGTGGGACGATTCGACCCGGCTTCCGCCAAGATGAACTCCGAGAACGTCTTCGGGGTAGCCAATCTCCCGGGACTCACCAACAATCTGCATTACGGGTACAGGAACTCGCAGAATGCCCAGGTGGGCGACGGCCGTGTGGATTTCAACGCCTCCGACAAGCAAAGGGCGTTCTTCAGGTACACCGTGTTGAACTCAACTAGTGCCAATTTGACATCCATCAACCAGTTCTTCCAGGACGGGCAGGCGAATTCGCACAGTGTTAACCAGAATATGCAGCTCACGCTGCTTTCCACACTGAATCCGTCCATGGCGAACGAGGCACGTGTTGGATACGACCGCACGCATGTGAATACGAGTTCCAATTCGATGAACAAGAATTGGAACAACTACTACGGGATTCCGAACGGCAACCTGGGCGACCCGATCACTCAGGGCATGTGGGAGACTTACTCGCTGAGTCCGATTTCGAACTTCGGCCAGCCGGACTGGGTGGCGTTCATTATAAGCAACACGATTTCGATTACCGATAACTTCACCTGGGTGAAAGGCAAACACACCTTCAAGGCCGGGTTCAACCTGAACCATGTCGAAGACACGTCGGCGGACACGATCGGCGGAGACGATCCGCGCGGTACCCTGTCCTTCGACCCGGCGATGACTTCTTATGCCGGCGTTGCGCCGCCCTTCGCCTATCCAAGTTTTCTCCTCGGCACGATGACCAGCAGCGCCCGCGCCCGATTCGTCAATGGCTGGCCTTACCAATCCTACTGGCAGAATGCCTTCTACGCGCAGGACGATTTCAAGATTCTGCCGTCACTTACATTGAACATCGGCTTCCGCTACGAACTCACGACGCGGCCCGTGGAGCGCTACAACCGGCAGTCGAACTGGAACGACCAGACCAACCTACTCGTTGTGGCCACGAAGGACATGCGCAGCCCGGCGTTAAACCTGGACAAAGGTGACGTTGGCCCCCGGCTCGGACTGGCCTGGTCGCCGGATCACGGCAAGACCAGCGTGCGCGCCGGATTCGGTGTCTCCTACTGGCAGGCCTACTGGAGTGGTCCGTTGACGATCCTGGGCCTGGGGTATCCGAACTACGCCAAGCAGGCGCTGCTCGCGACAAATAGCCTCACGCCGAGTCTCTTGTTGTCGCGTGACGGTCTGCCGCTAGCCAGCGCCGTATACGATACGTCGGGCAAACTCGTGATTCCGCAGAATGCCGTAATCCGCGGCACCGACATGAATTGGAAGAGCCAGCAGGTGGCTCAGACATCTCTGAACGTGCAGCGCGAGTTGGCACATGGGATGCTACTGGATATCGGCTATCTCAGCGTCCGCGGTCTTCACAACAACCACACGACCAACATTAATCAGGCGCCTCCGCAGCCGCTGGGCGTGGACTACAGCCGGGCCAGGCCTCTCGCCAGCCTGTACCCGCAGTTGGGCGACATCCCAATACAGTTCTCCAACACTGCGAGTTGGTACGATGCGCTAACGGCGCGCTTCGTCGCGCAAGTCGGAAAGAGCATCACGATCAGCGCGAGCTATGCGCACGGTCGAAACTTCTCCAACGGGAATAACATCGACCCAAAGAACATCTGGCAATATTATGGCCCCACTCAGCAGGACATTGCGCATTCCTTCTCGGCCCAGTTTGTCTACGTGCTCCCGTTTGGCCATGGCAACCGGTTCCTCGGCAATTCAAACCGCGCAGTCGACGCACTGCTGGGCGGTTGGCAATACTCCGCCTTCCTCACGGTGCGGAGCGGGTTGCGCTTTGACGTCAGTTCGGGTGTGAGCCTGTTGAATAACGGCCAGGGTAATCGCGCCAACCGCGTATGCAATGGCTCGGTGTTGAGCCCCAATGTGAACATGTGGTTCGATACGAGTTGCTTCGTGGACAATCTAGCGGTCGATACTTACGGCAACGCCGGTATCAATCCACTCCACGGCCCCGGTCTGCAGCAGTTGGATTCGTCGCTCTTCAAGACCTTTAAGCTCACCGAGCGCGCCAACCTGCAGTTCCGCATGGACGCATTCAACACCTTCAACCATCCGAATTTCTCGACACCGGACAATACGGTGGGCGATCCCAACGAAGGCCAGATCTTCTCTACTTCGGTGGACAACCGCCGCATGCAGTTCGGCCTGCGGCTGTTCTTCTAACGCCGGATTCATTGTGCGAGCAAGCCACGGCGTTCGAGCGCCGCGGCGAGCAGAGGCTGTATGTTGGCCCGGATGTGTTCGTTAGAGTATCCGGCCCAAGCCAACTCCGCCTCGACGTCCAAGGGAGCGGAGAGCGGTGCACCGCATTCATTCGTGACCAGCACCCCGAGTTCGCGCGCGATGAGCTCCGTGCACAGGTCATAGGGGTGGCAGCATAGCCCAAGCGTGAGTCCGCGGGCCCTGAGCGTTGCGGCTAGGAGTGGCCTTAGATCGGCCTGGAACCGGTCGTGACCGCTCATCAGTTCGTAGAGTTGCCCTCCGGTGGAGAGGTACTGGTCTTCGAAGCAATAGGCTTTGCCTCTCCCGCGCAACCCGACGGCGGCGAGCGTGATTTCGTCGTCAATCGAAGCCAGGATGTCGCGCCCGCCCGAGAAGAAACGAGTCACCGAAGCGAAGCCGTGCGCTAGGTCTGACGCCTTGGAAGGCCGCAGCACGAGTGGACGGTCCTCGCCGCTGATCCGGTTATGCCGTTCGGCCTCCGCACCGGCGCCCCAAATCGCCCACATCGTGTCTGAAAGGTGCTGTTTGACCAATGGGATCTCTGTCTGGACAGCCAATCTGATGTCGGCGAGCGTGGTAGTCTCACCAAGGTTGGGGGCGATGCCCGTCAGTATCCAGGCGCTGCGCTTTTGGTACATCAGGCAGCGCGTTCCGTCCACGGGGTCCGCAATCACGCGGAATGCAGCCAACTCCGGCGCAGTACCCCGAGGGAGTACCATCTGTCCGCCCGGAAGTCCTTCCGCGATCAAAACGATGGGAGCGAGAGTAGCAATTTCGCGCTCGAATAGTTCTACCAGCAACTCCTCGCTTACACGGTCCACGGCATAAATGGTGTCGCCCTCACCGTCCGCGACCACCTGGCTGAGTGCTCCTTCCGATGCACGCTCGCACGCATCGACCACCGTGTCGCGAATTCGTGCGTGAATGGACCGCAAGGGCGCGAGAAAACGTGTGATTTCGGTCATGGTTTGAACCCTATTTCGCCACCCTCACGCGAGTGACGCCTCGTAGCGTTTCCAACTTCCCGGAGGGTGCTCCGTCGTCGGTGATGACCAGATCGCAGGAATCCAACCCGCAGAAGCGGTACAGCGCTGTCTGGTCGAACTTGCCGCTGTCAGCGACTAGGATTCGCTCGCGGGCTGAGCCCAGAAGCGCGCGTTGTGCCTCAGGATCGTTCACCATCACGCCATCGTCGAGCGAAAGCGCAGCCGCTCCGAAGAACACCTTGTCGGCACGGATGCAGTCGAGCGCTTCGGCGACGGCGAGGCTCACGAAGTCGTGGCTGCTGGGGCGGTAAACGCCGCCGATTACTTCCACCCGCACGGTGCTGCTCTCGGCGAGTTCCACCAATGCAGCCAACGAGAAAGTGAACACAGTGCAACGGCGGTCGCGCAGATGACGTGCGATATACAGCGTGGTCGTGCCGGAATCGAGGACCACCGATTCGCCGTCACGTACCAGGGATGCCGCCAGTCTCCCGATCTTCTCTTTCTCCCGCGCCATCCGCTTATCGCGTTCGAGAAACGATTTTTCCGCGAGAAATCCTCGCGCGATTCTCACCCCACCCGGAACGCGGATTACTTGGCCGTCTCCGGCCAATTCCTCGATATCGCGGCGGATCGTCATCTCAGAGACTCCGAACTCCGCGGCCAACTCGGAGAAGGTCGCGTGGACCTTCTTGAGGAGCGTCGCCATGATCGCGTCGGAGCGATCTGAGCGCTCCGTATGTGAGAAATTCACATGACGATTCTGCCACACAACCCGGTGCCGGACAATCACCCTGTACGGAGACCGCATGCAGATATATCCGAGTTACGGCAGGCATTGAGGCCGTCGTTGACAGCCACTGGGACGCGTGAGAGAATCTGACTTCAAGTGGAGCAATTGTTAAAACCTAACACCATTGGAAGCACCGTGAAGACAAGCAGAATGACGAACGTTGACAGCAGGAGTGGAGCCGATTCCGCCGTTGCCTCCCGGATCGCAGCTCCCATTGACCGTGACAGGTCGAACTGACCATGGTGGATCACAACAGGCGGCTCCTGATCGTAGGCGCGAGCGGGTTCATCGGCCAGCGTCTGGCGGCGATCGCCTACGACGGCTACGATGTCTTTCGGGCGGATCTTGCGGAGCCCGCAAAGCCTGACGAAATCAAAATGGACGTCACCGATCAGGCTAGCGTTGTGAATGGATTCGACGCCGTCCGCCCGAATGCCATCGTGATGCTAGCTGCCATCGCCGACATCGACCAGTGCGAGCGTCAGCCCGAATTGGCCCGGGCAGTGAACGTGGATGGAGCGGTGCGCGTCGCGGATGAATGCGCTCGCCGCGGAGTCCGCTTCGTCTACACTTCGTCAGCTGCCGTCTACGATGGCTCGCGCCACGGCTACGTGGAAGAGGATCCACCGACGCCACTGAGTGTTTATGGGCGCACCAAGGCTCAGGCAGAAGTGGGCGTGATGGCGATCCTGCCCGATGCCATTATCCTGCGTCCGGCCCTGGTGCTCGGGTTCTCCGCGGCGTCCCGGACCAATGCCATGCTGAACAAGCTGGCGGACTCGTTTCGTGCGGGACAAGTTGTCCGGGTGCCCGACTACGAGTATCGCAACCCGATTGACGCCGACACGATCTGCCATGCCATTCTGTGTCTGATCGAACTGGACCAGACACGGGGAATCTACCACATCGGCGCTCTCGACTCGATTTCCAGATTCGAGCTGGTTTGCCGACTCGCCGACCGCTTGGGATTTGCCCGCATGCTGGTCGAGGCGCAACGCGAACCGCTGCCCGGCCGGGCTCCCCGCGGCTTCGACCATTTCCTACTTACCCGCCGGCTGAGCCAGGAAACTGGCATTGAAATGCCGACTTGCGACATGGTTTTAGAAAGGTGTCTTCATGCAGCTGCCCAAAGCGATACACGAGCTTGAATTCAATCACGGAACGATTTACGGCGAAGAGGAAATCGCCGCCGTGCTGGAGGTGATGAAGGCTAACGCACCGTCCACCGGCCCCAAGGTGAAGGCGTTCGAGGAAGGCTTCGCCGCCTACTGCGGGGCCGACCACGGCCTCGCCGTGACCTCTGCGACGGCGGGCCTGCATCTGGCCTTGATCGCGGCGGGCGTCGGTCCCGGGGACGAAGTCATCACCACGCCGATCAGTTGGATTTCCACCGCCAATGCCGCAGCGGCCCTCGGCGCGAGACTCGTCTTCGCGGACGTAGACGAGCGCACGCTCAACCTCGATCCAGTCTCGGTCGCCACGAAGATCACTCCGCGAACGAAAGTCATTCTCCCTGTGCACCTGTATGGACAGTGCTGCGATATGGATGCTCTGAACGAGATCGCCCGCCCCCGCGGCATTCGCGTGATCGAGGACTGCGCTCACGCAGCAGGCGCTGAATGGAAGGGCCGCAAGAGCGGGACGCTCGGCGACATCGGCTGTTTCAGCTTCCATCAGCAGAAGAACATGGTCACCCTCGGCGAAGGCGGCATGAACACCACCAGCGACCGCGGGCTCTACGAGAAGATGCTCTCTTTTCGGTCCCTCTGCTGCCGGACCTACGACCCCAAAGGCAAGTACTTGCCCATCGACGAATCGGTGACGCCTATGGGCATGCGCTACTGGTACCTCGATTTCGACGGAGTAGGGTTCAACTACCGCATGACGGACATGCAGGCCGCCGTTGGGATCGTGCAATTGCGCCGCCTCGACGCGCTCAACGCACGGCGAGCTGAAATCGCGTCTGCCTACAACCAACGCCTCGCAGGAATTCCGGGCCTTGTGTTGCCCTACGTCTCACCGGATGTGAAGCACGCTTTCCACGTGTACGGCGTCCTTGTCAAACCGGAATTCGGGATGAGCAAGGAGGAGTTCATGTGGAAGATCTACACAGAAAAGCGCATTAAGGTGTGGTCCCACTACATGCCGATTCATCTGACCACCGTGTATCGCAACCAGGGTCACGGCGAGGGCGAGTGTCCGGTCGCCGAGCGGTTGTTCCAGGAGTACGTCAGCATCCCGATCCACCCGCGGTTGACGGAAGAGGCCATCGAGTACGTGACCAAATCAATTCGGGAATTGGCGAAATGAACGAATTCCAAGCCACCGTGGAAGAGTTGCGGCGGCCCGGCGGCTGTTTCGACCGTCCGAGACCGGTCTTCATCGCCCGCTCACCGGGACGCATGGACGTAATGGGCGGAAACGTGGACTTCACCGGTGGGCTGGTTTTTCAAGCCACCATCAGGGAAGCCACCTGGGCCGCCGCACAACTCCGCGACGATGGATTGCTCGTGTTGAACAATCCGCAGATGGCGGCGAGCGGGTGGCGTTCCACGGTCCAGTTCTCGCTCTCCTCGTTAACCGGCGAGGCGGAGACGCGGCGTATGGTGAACGAATCGCCAGACATCCGCTGGACAAGCTACGTCGCGGGTCTGTTCCACCTCCTGCTCTGCCGTTATCCGGAGAAACTGGAGCGCGGGGCGACGATCTACATTGAGTCGAATGTGCCGCTCAACAAAGGCGTAAGCTCTTCGGCTGCCGTCGAAGTGGCCGTCATGAAGGCTGCGGTAGCGGCTTACGGCATCCCGCTCGCCGGCATTGAACTGGCTGAGGCGTGCCAGTGGGTGGAGAACGTGATCGCGGAATCCGGGTGCGGCATCATGGACCAAGCCGCGGCCGTGCTCGGCGACGAGGGGCACGTGCTGCCACTGTTGTGCCAGCCCTGCCTCCCGTATCCCCTGGTTCGCTTGCCCGATCAGGTGACAGTTTGGGGCATTGATTCGGGCGTCAGTCACATGGTATCGGGCGTCGAGTATGAAGCCTCTCGCGCTGCCTCCTTCATGGGTTACAAGTTGATCTGCGACCTGGAGGGGCTCCCGGTACGGTTCGATGCCAGCGGCAAGATCCCGCGTTTCGCCGACCCGCGCTGGAATGGCTATTTCTCCGACATTGACGCCTCGCTGTTCCGTTCAAGATACGAAGCCGAACTCCCCGAGTTCATGACCTCCAGCGAGTATCTCGCACTCGCCCGTGAGCACGTGGATCCCTTTAGCACGCTGCACGATGGCGTTCGCTATCGGGTCAGGGCCTGCACCCGCTACGCCATCGAGGAGAATCTTCGGATCAGGACTTTCGTCGCGCTGGCGGGCGGCTCGGCTGGAGTCGGGTCGGACGAGGCGTTTAGGATCATGGGCGAACTGATGTACCAGTCCAACTGGGCTTACACCGAGTGCGGCCTGGGTTGTCCAGCGATCGACCAGATCCTAGAATTGGTGCGCGAGGCGGGTTCGAGGAATGGACTCTACGGGGCAAAGGTGTCGGGCGGAGGGGCCGGCGGCACGGTGGTTGTTCTGGGGCTCAAAACAGCTGCCGAATCGTTCTTCGACGTCGTGCGACAGTACGCTGCTGCGCGGGGCTTCGAGCCGTATGTTTTCGAAGGCAGTTCCGCCGGAGCGGACCGCTTTGGGACCCGAGTGGTTGGCGCCTGAAGGCGCCGGATTACCGCTCAGTCTTTGCGAGGTGCTGGATGCGAGTACTCGGTGGGATCGCCGTATTGCTAGCCGCCGCCTGCCTTTGCCCATTGGCCCGGGCGCAGTCGGCGGAGGTCGGTAAACAACGCAAACTCATTTTTCATGACATCCGGACGGATCGCGACGGCAAATTACTGCCGTGGTATTCCGACGATCCAGGCACGGCCTACGAACACGTTCTGGGGTTGGTGTGGAACTACTGGAAATACATGCCGGCGTTCTACGAACTCGCTCCGGGCGGCAAGCCTTACGGCGGGCTGAACGTCAAGAAGTACCTGGTCTTTAGAACCCTGGAAGATCAGGGAGTGGGTGGCGACCAGTTTGCGATGCTTCTGTCTTCGTGGAAGTTGTACTACGCTTACTCGGGCGACCGCGAAGTAGTGGACAACATGATCTACCAGGCGGATTACTACCTGGCCCACAGTCTGTCTTCCCGGTCGTCAGCCTGGCCCAACCTTCCCTATCCCTGTAACCTCACGCGAAATGCCGTGTACGACGGCGACCTGACCTCCGGCAAGGATATCACCCAACCAGACAAGGCAGCGTCGTTTGCTGCGGAGCTGGTTGACTTATACAAGATCACCGCAGATAAGAAGTACCTCGAAGCCGCTGAGAGCATCGCACTGACGCTCGCTGCTCGGACCACTCCGGGGGACGCGGAAAACTCCCCCTTGCCGTTCAAGGTAAACGCGGTCACCGGCGAGGTGAAATCCCACTACACCACCAACTGGACCGGAGCACTGCGGCTATTTGAAGCGTTGATTGCACTCAAGTCGGGCGAGACCGCCGCCTACCAAAGAGCGTTAGACCTGTTGAGCGCGTGGCTCAAACGATACCCGCTGCAGACCAACCGGTGGGGACCGTTCTTCGAGGACATTCCCGGCTGGTCGGACACCGAGATCAACGAAGGCTCCCTCGCCTGGTATATGCTCGAGCACCCCTCCTGGGATCCGGACTGGAAGCGTGACGTGCGCGCGATGCAGGACTGGGCGATCGGCAAGTTCACGATCCGGCACTGGGAGCAGTATGGCTTGACCGTCATCGGTGAGCAGACTGTCTACAACGTCCAGGGCAATAGCCACACCTCCCGCCACGCGTCTGTCGAGTTGCGTTATGCGGAAGAGAGTGGCGAGCCGGCACGTGTTGAAGAATCCATCCGCCAGCTAAGCTGGGCCACCTACATGGTCGATTTCGATGGCAAGAACCGCTATCCCAACTTCAACACATACGAACTTTGGTGGACGGACGGGTATGGCGATTATGTGCGGCACTATCTGCGGGCCATGGGAGCTTGTCCGCGCCTCACTCCGCCGGGCCAGAATCATCTTCTGCGCTCGACATCGGTGGTGCGTAAAGTCGAGTACCTGCCCAACGAAATTCGCTACTCCACGTTTGATGGAAGTGCGGCCGAGGTCCTGAGGTTGAAATCGAAGCCCCGCTCAATTACGGCTGGAGGATTGGCTCTCCGTCAACGACCTTTGAGCGACGAAGGGTGGACATGGGAATCCCTCAAGCAAGGCGGTATCCTACGGCTGCACCACAAGTCACATCCGGATGTCGTCATCCGCCTGTGATCGGCGTGGGTGGATTCATCCAACTCGCTATTTCCCCACTTTCGGGCCGGTTGGACGTGCCGCCGTTGCAATCGAAAGCTCCGCGATGAGATTGGACGCGCCGTCCACGTCTGTCATATTCCAAAGCATGTAGCGGCTGTCCACATGAATCGAGCGTGTTGTTACCGCGTCGAACAGGAAGTTGGAGGCGACGGACTCGTAGGTGCCGTCGAAAAGCAGTCCGACGAGTTCCCCTTTAGCGTTCAAGGTCGGCGACCCGGAATTCCCCCCGGTCGTATCGACGGTTGAGAGGAAATTGACGGGGACATCTCCTAGTGTTGAATCGAGGTATGGGGTCTGCCTACCCAGCCGAAGAGACTGGATGGCGTCGAGTTGGACCTTCGGCGCGTCGAAGTCCCTCGTGCCGGTGTGTTTCTGAACTATTCCGGCCAGCGTGGTCTGTGGCTTGTAGTACAGGCCGTCCTTTGCATCCACACCCTTCACCTGGCCGTATGTCACTCGGAGTGTGCTGTTGGCGTCTGGGGCGACCAACCCGCCCGCTTTGGCCAGCAAGGCCTCCATGTATCGAGGCATGAGACGGGAGAGGGCGCCCGAGCGGTTCTTCGACGCCTCCCGGTTCGCTTCCGACAGTGGATCCAGCGCGGCGGCCAGGCGAATGAACGAGTCGTTGGTCGCAAGCAGATCAGCGGTGTTTTTCTCAATCAGGCTCAGGCGGAATTCGCGTTCGCCAAGCTTAGTGCCCGCATACAGTCCGTCAAGATACGCGTCGATCGCTCGTTCGACATCTGCCGCGGGCATCCCTGGCTTCAAGCCAGCAACATGGTCTAAAGCCAAAATGCGTTGCTCCGCCGGGAGCATAGCGGCGAGTCCAAACGCCCACCGCAAGAGAGCGCGGTCTGAGGTGAGATCCAGCGTTCGCTGCATCCGCTCCTGACCATCGCGGATTCTGGGCCAGTCGCGCAGCTGGAATCCACCGTCGCGATCAACGTCCGCCTTGACGCGTTCCACCGAAAGTCGATACAGGGTTTGGGCCGCGCCCAGGTAACTGGATGCGCCCGAGAGACCCATCAGCGTGGCGTCCCTCTCACGTGTCTTCTCGCTCTCCACCTGCTGCGCGCGAAGTGCGGGAAGGACATCACCGTACTCTTTCTGACGTGCCGGGTCGGCCGCGATCCAGGTCTCAAGCTCCCTTTCCCGTGCCTGTTTCTTGGCGAGGCTCCCACCCTTCACCAGTCCCTCCAGCATGCCTTTCTGATTGGTCAGGTTATTGTTCAGGCCCTGCACCCGCCCCGCGACCTTCAACGCGATAGCCTGATCACGTCTTGAGAGATCCTCCAGGATTGCGAGTTGCTGCTGCGCAAGGCGGATCGAGCGGGGCATGCTCCACTCCGTCGTCTCCCTCACTTCTGCGTAGGTCTGGTGACGTTGGGTGCGGCCCGGATAGCCGGCCACAAAGACCACATCACCAGGCTTGATGCCCTCTGCCGAGACTTTCAGCCAGTGCTTTGGCTTGAACGGGACATTGTCCTTTGAGAATGCCGCAGGCTTGCCGTCCTTACCGACATAGGCGCGTAGAAAGCTCCAGTCTCCGGTGTGCCTCGGCCAGCGCCAGTTGTCCGTCTCGCCGCCGAATACGCCGATCCCCTCGGCTGGCGCATAGACAAGTCGCACGTCCTTGATCTCCATCTGAGCGATCTCGAAGTACTTCAATCCCCCGAAGACCGATGCGACCCTGCACCGCCGTCCGTCGGCTTCGCAAGCAGCCACACGTTCCTTCATCCTTCGGTCGATCAAATCGTAACGTTCGCGGTCTGTCGCATGCCGATCAATACCGCCCGCAATCGCGCTGGTTACTTCAACCACCGAGGTCGTTACGAAGACCCGGGACCCTGGGCCATTCGGTAGTTCTTCAGCGAGTGTCTTTGCCAGGTAGCCGTCTTTCAGCAGGTTGCGCTGTGGCGTAGAGTTAAACTGCAGCCCGCCGGTGGCGCAGTGATGGTTTGTTGCAATCAGTGCGTCGGGCGAAACGAAGGAAGCCGTACAACCACCTAGCGAAACTATGGCTCCCATGGGCTGTCCGGTCAGGTCCGCAAATGACTTCGGATCACCTTTGAACCCGAGCGCCTTTAATCTGGCTCCCAACTCAGGTATCTGCTGGGGCATCCACATCCCCTCCTCGGCAAGCAGACGCATTGCACACAACGCGACGCCCATTAGCAGCGCAAAGCACCTCAGGTATTTCACGGCGACCAGCCCTCCAAAGTTCACGACGGTTCCGTTTGGCACCGCCGCCTGCGCGCCGGATGGCGCCCGCACAGAGCATACACCAAGACGGGTGGGAAACGCCGCGTCCCGCCGGCGCGCCGTCACTGACTGCTCATGCACGTGAGACAACAACGATGCCGCAGACCGGAAACTCTCAATTCTGTGCCGCGGGTGGTTGATGTCCTCAACGACAGGGAGGCGGAACACGGCGTTCGGCGATTTCAGGCCTGCTGAGGTGCCATAGTCTCGAGAGCGCAAACGGTGAGACTAGCGTTGGAACTCGGCGGCAAAATAGGAGAACTTGGTGACTTGGCCGCCGTGTTCTCCGGCGAAGGCGGCGGCGGATTTCTGGTCCTGAAAGGCGAGCACGCTCGGGCTGCAGCGATCGAAATGCGATTCGAGCGGTTGGCTGTTTTCACTCACTTCAGGATGATGGTGCTGGAGGCAGGGGTTCATGTCGCTGTTGCGAACTATGAAGCTGCTTCCTGGCTTCAAAGGGCCATTTGTGAGGTAGTCGGTCAACTCCACCACCTCAACCGGCTGTCCGGATTGCTGATGCTCCGACAAGGCACACGCAGGGCAGCAGTACGTCTCGCGCCTGCCGTCGAGAATCGCAACCGTTCTCATATGAGCGTGAACCGGTCGCGCGCAGGCTCGGCACACCTCTCCGCTGCGCTCGGCCACGAAGCGCCAGCCGGCGTACCCGAGCCCCAGGAGGACGAGAATGGCCACCAAGCCGGTGACAATGCTGCTTCGCTGCATCCCTGTCCCTCCTGACCGTATTCTACCCCGGCGTCTGGTCACGCCTGGTGGTATCCGCGCTATTGGTAGTTTCGCCCCGTCTAGGAGTCCCTCCAAGCCCCGACCGTGTTGCCTCGCTCGGCCGTGTAATACCCCTGTACCGTATAACGCTGCGGGTCGCTGGCGGGACCCCATCCGAACAGGATCCAGGCCTCCAGGTCGCCGTTCTCCTCGCCGTCGCCCGCAACCCAGCCCTGGCCTGGGATTTTGTCCGTGGCTGCTTCCGCCAACTCATGGGCGTAAACGGCGGTAAAGTCGCCGATTTCGCCACCGCAGCCCTGGCACAGCGCTGACGGCAGGACAGCGTAGGCCACGTCCAGGCCGTTCCAATTAAACGAGTCATGGTATCCGCAGAATGCCTGGCAGGATTGATCCGTGCCGAGGGAGGCAGTGACGCCGTCCGGCAGGATCAGCACGAATAAGCTGTTCTCGTTCGCGGTGATCGCACCCTGATCCAACAAGCTCTGCACAGTTGCCTGCGCGTCGCTATCGGCGAAGCTCGATCCGGCACTCAGCGCCGGCCCGTCAATCTTGCCCAGGTACCTGCCCGGCCCTGTGCCGTATCCGAGTTCCTTGAGCGGATCCAGATACCCGTTTTCGAGAATGGCTTTGCTGAACTCCTCGACGAATGCCTGATCGCCCCAGAAGTCACCCAAGTATATGTTCGTGACCTCGGGCACCGCGATCTGGCTTCCGGCCACGTTCGCCCATCCGGCGGCTCCGCCCGGTCCCGTAGGGGACGCCAGTGGCCGCGTTACCAGTTCGTGGTTCTCCAGCTCCGCTTTTCTGAGGTGCGATCTCCTCATGGAATGCCGCGGGGGCACAATCTGAATCACGCCCCGTCTACGACCGACGTTGCGAAGAGCCTGAATTCGTTCTTTTCTTTCCATGCCGATCTCCTTACCCGATTTTTGGCCGTCCCCAGGGCAATTCGTATAGAATCGTCCAGTAGCTGTGACTTGGTCAAATATAGACGCTGAGTGTGTTGACGGCAAGTACCAGATCCCCAGATTCCCGGATTTCCAAAGCTAAGCCTGCTTCCGGCTTACCAGATCACTTCGCAACCGGATTCGGAAGAGGGATTCCCTGCTATACTGCCCCACGACGGGATGTATCGTTTGTTCCCTGAACGCCGCTTGACGGCCGCGGGAACCGCTTGGTCGTCCGTACCAAAGGGGCTCTGGGCATGCGTCGCGCACCCTCCCGTGGTGGGAGCCTTCAACTCCAGCACAACGACTGCGTCGCGATCGTCGGCGGCGGACCGGCAGGTTCGTTCTTTGCCATCCAACTGCTGAGGGAAGCCCGGCGCCTCAACCGGCACCTCGACGTGGTCATTGTCGAGAAACGCGGCCCCATCGACATAGACTCAGCTACTCTGCAGTGCCGGGGATGCAGTTTTTGCGCGGGGGGTATCTCGCCGCGACTGCACCAGATCCTTGAAGAGCAGCGCCTCAGCGTTCCCGACGAGATCGTGCAGGGGCGATTCGATTACGTCTGGATACAGGGCCAGTGGAAAAATTTCCGGTTGCAGGTCCCCAAGGACATGCGGATGTACTCCGTATTTCGCGGCTCTCTGCCGGGCAGGCGCGACGGCAATCCCGCTGGTTTCGATGGGTTTCTGCTCGGTGAGGCGGTCAAGGCAGGCGCACGCATCCTATACGCGAAAGCCGATGGAATCTCGTATGGGGATTCCGGACACCCCCGGCTGACCGTAACTGTGGAAAGTGGCGAAAGCATTCCGTTAGATGCCGGCTTCGTGGCCATTGCGACGGGGATCAACGCCCACTGCGGCCATGACTACAGGGACGAATCTCTAATCGCATCCATCGAGCGGATGAACCCTGAATTCTCGCCCGGCAAATCCCGCAGGGCCCTCATCTTTGAATTGGACGTTGGCGAGGCATATCTTGAAAGCCACCTGCAGCGTGAGGTGTATTTCATCGAATACGGCTCGAAACACCTCGCGCTGGAGCATACTGCGCTGGTACCGAAGGGCAGATTCCTGACCGTGGCCATGCTCGGCAAGTGCATCGACGAGGCGGTGCTGCCGCGCGACAGCCGCCAGATAGTGCACGATTTCCTTAAACTGCCCCAAATCGAACGGATTCTGCCGGGGATAGAGGACGCCCGCCTCGCTTGTGCGTGTGCCCCGAGAATGACCGTCACCACGGCAAAATCACCGTATGGCGACCGGTTCGCCATTATCGGCGACGCGGTCGGTTCGCGCTTGAACAAAGACGGGTTGTACTCCGCCTACGTCACGGCCACCCGGCTGGCCGAGACGGTGTTTCAAGACGGAATCGACCGGCAGTCGCTGGCGCGCGGGTACGGCAGGGTGATCCACTGGCTGGCGGTGGATAACCGCTTCGGGCACATCGTTTTTGCGCTGAGCCGCGTGGCGTTCACCACACCCGTCGTTGGCCGCATCACTTACCAGGCCTATGCCACGGAGTGCAAGGTTCGAGACCAGGACAGCCGGCCGCTCAGCGCCGTGTTGTGGAAGATCGCCAGCGGCACGGCCGATTACCGCGAAGTGCTGCGGGAAATGTGCTCCTTCGGGGTGGTGAAATCGATCCTCGTGGGTGCGGGCGTCACCATGAGGAACGTGGCATTCGAAGCGCTCTTTGGGCTTAAGTGGGGGGAGTACGGACGCTATCCGACGGTGGTCCTGAAAGAGAAGCGCGAGACCGTCAAGGAGCGGATTGCGCTGAGTCTGGGGATGGAACTCTATTCTGCGCCCGACTTCGAGCGGATGTACGTGATCAAGATCCGGGGCAGCGCGCAGGAGATCATGGACGAGTTGGCTAAGTTCGGCCACCTTGACGCCCCTTTTCTTGACCTGCGCTGCGTGGAGGTTCGGCGAATTGAGGGCGAGTCTAACGAGGTGGGCTCCGTGATCCGCTACCGGTTGCCACTGGTTGGAATCGGCGCGGACTTGCGGCTCACCAGGCGGGTGGGATTAGACACGTTGATGTATGAACTGGATGGCCGTCTGAACGACAACGGGAAACTCATATTCAACATTGGACCCACTAAGGACGGCAACAGCAGGCTTTCGATCTACGCCGCCTTCGACTACAAGAAAGGGAAGGGATTGGCGGGCAAGTTGCTCTGGGGCTCAGCAAGTTTGTTTTTTCCCGAATTTGTACACGACGTGGCGTGGAATCACGCCCTGTGCACGATCAAAGAAGAGGTTGAACGGAAACACGCGAGTGTCCAGCCTGCCCGCCCTTTGGGCCAGATATCCAGCCAAAACCCCGTCACCGCACGGCAATAATGCCGGCAATTGACGGCGGGAAAGCGGCGAATTCCCCCGGGCCGCACCCGGCGGGAACGGCGCGGCCCGGGCGCTCTCCGGGCGTGGTGCAGGGTTGTCCGGGCCGGTTGACGCACTACACTTGATCTATATGCCGGGTGAGTTGACTGACAGCGGCGTTGGCAAATCGTCGCCCTTAGCTGTCTGGCTGGGCGGAATCTGGGTCCTGCCGCTCCCTTTCATTTCACTGTTGATCCCCCTTCCTGTTGCGGCGACCACCGTGATTTCGATCCTCGCGGCAGTGCTGGCACCCCTGCCGGCTCTGGTTTACCTGCAAAGAAAGCTGAACAGAGTGAGGGCAGAGTCGGCGAAGGCGACGGAAGAGGCTGCACAACTCAAACTGCAACTCGACACCGTCCGCTACCGGACCACGCGTTTGCGCGAGGAGCTATCCGCAGCCGACCGGCAAGCGCGGCTTTCGCACCAGCTTGCGCTGCTGGGTCAGTTCACCGCCGGTTTCATGCACGAGTTCAACAACCCTCTGGCGATTGTGGCAGGCCGGCTGGAAGTGCTGCTGGACGAGCGCAAGGAGGATACCGCGCTCTGCGCCGACCTGCGGGAGATGCTCAAGGAAGCCCGCTACATGAGCAACATCGCCCGCACATTGCTGCAAGCGCTGCGGCGCGAACGGGGGGGAGATGTCTTCGAGGCGTCCACTCCGAGGACGGCCGTGGAAGATGCACTTGCGGCTGTACGGTCTTCAAATCAAAGCGCCGAGGTTATGTTTGTAGAAGAATTCGCCGAAGTGCCGCGTGTCGATGTCCCCGAGCACGTCGTGGCCGAGGTTGTCCGCAGCCTGCTGAACAATGCCCGGGACGCGCTGAAGGGGCGCGAGGACGGTACCATCTGGGTACGCCTCGAACCCTACCGCACGGCCGGGGCGAAGGTCGTTGCTCGAATCGAGGATAACGGGCCCGGCCTGCCCGAGTTCGTCAGGGAACACCTGTTCGAGCCATTCGTTTCCCAAAGCGCCGGACGCGAGCGACTGGGGCTGGGGCTGTTCCTGGCGGCCAGTCTTTTGGACATGTACGATGCCCGCATCCGGTACGAAATGCGGAACGGCGGCGGAGCGAGTTTCGTGATTGAAATGCCGCCCGCCCGATTCACGCGCGGCCAGCCCTACCACTGGTTCGCCGGAGGAACCCCCACTTGAGCCGCATTCTCGTAATCGACGATGAGGCCGCACTGGGTGAAAACATCCAGCGGATGCTGCGGCAGCCGGCGACCATCGTGACCGTTTTTCAAGACCCAGTGAAGGGGCTGGCAGACGCACTGGCAGACCCGCCCGATTTGATCCTGCTCGATATGCGGATGCCAGGCATGTCTGGCGAAGAGGTCTTCGCGCGGCTCCACGAGGTTCATCCGGGATTGCCCATCGTCTTCCTGACCGCGTTCGGGTCGGTGGAGAGCGCGGTGCTGGCAATGCGCAAGGGCGCCTTCGACTACCTGCAGAAGCCTTTCAAACGCGAGGACTTGCTGCTGGTTGTGAAGCGCGCGCTCTCGCACGCCAAATTGGAGCACGAAGTCGAGCGGCTGAAAGGGCGGTTGGAGGCCCTCGGAGAAACGGATGCTCCGCAGACGCGCAGCGCTTCCATGCTGGCGCAGACCGACAAATGCCAGCGGGCGGCGGCGACCGACGCGACCGTGATGCTGTTGGGGGAGAGCGGCACTGGCAAAGAGGTGATGGCGCGCTTCATCCACGGCCAGAGCAGGCGCAAAGACGGGCCGTTCGTTCCAGTGGAGTGCAGTGCCATGCCGGGGTCGCTGATCGAGAGCGAGCTGTTTGGTTATGAGCGCGGCGCGTTCACTGGAGCGGAACGCACGAAGAAGGGTCTGATCGAATCGGCCGACGGCGGTACGCTATTCCTGGACGAAATCGGGGATTTGGGTGTTGAACTTCAAACGCGCCTGTTCCGATTCGTGGAGGAGCGCCAGTTACGGCGGCTGGGGGGCCTGTCACCGGTGCGCGTGGACTGCCGCATCCTGTGCGCCACAAACCAGGATCTGGTGGCAAAGATCAAGGCGGGGACGTTTCGTGAGGAGTTGTACTACCGCCTGGGCGTGATTGTGGTGACCCTGCCTCCGTTGCGCGAACGGCCCGAGGACATCGCCCACTTGGCCCGCTTTTTCCTGGAACGGTTTTCGCGGCGCTACGGGAAGAGCTTGTCGGCGTCTCCCCGATTCTACGAGACGCTTTTGCTGCAGCGTTGGCCGGGGAACGTGCGGCAGCTGAAGAACGTGATGGAACGGCTGACGGCGCTCCACCCGGGTGGGGTGCTTGGGCCGGAGGAGTTGGCGGAGGATTCACCCTCCGAAGACGCCAGTTGCAGCCTCTCTTCGCTGCCGTGGAAGGAGGCGCGCGAGCAGTACCTGGCACGCTTCGAGCGCTCCTACGCGAACGCACTTCTGACCCGCTGCGGAGGCAATTTGAGCGCCGCCGCGCGCGAAGCGGGGGTGGACCGGAAGACCTTCTACACGCTGCTCAAACGGGACAAAGAGCACGGCGCTGTGGAATAGATTCCACAAGCAATTTGTGAATTCGGGGAATAAGATCCTCAAGTCGCTCGGATAGAAGTCTCTATGTGACTGATATCAAAGGGACCTGACTTAGGTCTTTGTCGTGCCATAGATGGACGCATGGCACTACCCCGAAGTAAGTCCTCGATACCCAGCGTCATCTCCGTTCTGGCGGCACTCATCTGTACCGTCTTCCTTCCCCAGAAAATGCAGGCGATACCGGCTTTCGCCCGGAAATTCGGTGTCAAGTGCTACGTCTGCCACACTATCCCGCCGGCCCTCAACAAGAACGGCTACATGTTCAAACGTCTCGGCTATCGGATGCCGCCGGACGAGATGGACGGCAGTAAGCCCGCGCCAAAGATATCGGAATTGGATAAGAACATCAAGTTCAGCATCACGAACTCTCTGGCGATCATTACCCAAGGCAGTTTCACCGTTGACAAGAACAAAGCCGACGCGTCCACCTCATCCAGTAGTTTCAACATGGATGAGGCTGCGCTGTTTGCTGCTGGCGCGGTGCCGGAAAGCAACCTCTCGTACTTTGTCCATTACGAGTTGTATAGCGGTGGGTCGAACTATCTGGAACAGGCGATTGGTGGATACACGGCGGGCCGGGCAAACAGTAGTTACTTTGTGAAGGCGGGTCAGATGCACGTACAGGAAGGGGAGGGAACACGGGCCGCCATGTTTTACAATCTCTTTCCCGATCCGGCTTTGAGTCTGACCAACGTGGACCCGCTGAGCTTCACGCTCGACCAGCATCCGGTGGGTGTCAACGTTGGATACACCTGGGCTTCGAACTATTTCAAACAGGTGTTCGCCGTGTCTGCTAAAGTCACCAACGGGTTGAATGCGGACGGTAGTGAGATTCTGTTCAATTCGACAAAGAACTCAAAAGACTACTGGGTCGATGCCGATTACTGGTTCGGCCCCGATGGCGGAGTCACCCTCATGGCTTATCGGGGTACAAAGGACCAAGTGCAGAACGCAGGTGGTCCGGATCAGTTCACGTACAGGCCGACCCTGACGCGGTTCGGACTGATGGGCAACTACCTGTTCTTCGACAAGCTTGACATTCTGGGTGGCTACATCCGGAGCAAGGACGACTGGCAAGACACCATGGGCGGGGCCAAGACCAGCTTCGTCTCGAACGGGTTCCGCGGCGAGGTAGATTACTACCTGCAGACAGGATTCGCCCTGATGGCACGTTATGACCAATTGAATCAAAACATCGCTGGAGGACCGGTCTCGCATACGAACGCGTGGGGTGTCGGGGCGGAGAAGGGACTGACGCAGTTAGGCAACGTTGTATTGCGTGCGACTTACAACCACGAAAAAGACGTTGACCCGCTTTCGGGCGCACTCGTGACCGACAAACTTTTCAAGGTGGATTTAAGGTTGATGTGGTAAGGAGTAACTGAAATGCAAAAACTACTATGCACGATAATAGCAGGCTCTCTCTGTATCCCGTTCATTCTAGCGGCGCAGAGCGGCAGCAATGTCGTTCTTCCGCAAGACAAAGGGCCAGATAAAGTTGATGTCTCCGCTTATCCTGCGGATATACAGAAGAATTACAAGCTGTTCGTGGGAAAGTGTGCCAAGTGCCACACGATCGCGAGGCCGATCAACACCGTGATGTCGAGGGAAGAATGGTCGCGGTATGTCAAGCGCATGATGCACAAGCCGAATTCAGGCATCAGCGACGCGCAAGGCAAAGAGATCTTCGAGTTCCTGGCCTATGACCAGGCCAATCGCAAAGACAAGGACCCGAAGTCATTCTTCAAGGCCCTATCCGACGAAGAGATCGAGAAATTGAAAGCTCAGCACTAAAGGGCACTCATGCGCTACGCCATCACGGTCCCGGACCAGGAGTATTTCAACCGCAATATTCCCTGTCGTGCCGCCTGCCCGATCCACACGGAATGCGGGCGGTACGTCCAGGCGATCGGGATATCGAAAGATGAGGAGGCGTACCTCCTGGCTCGAGCGCCAAACCCGTTCGCCTACGTGCTGGGCCGGATTTGCGCCCATCCCTGCGAGGACAACTGCCGCCGCGGCAAGATCGATGAGCCGATCGCGATCTGCGCCCTAAAGCGCTATGCAACGGAGCGACATAACCTTGGCGCCGGACACGATCCGGCGCGCAAGAAATTACCCCCCGCTCCCAAGCGCGGGAAGAGCATCGCCATCGTGGGAGCTGGCGTTTGCGGTCTCACCTGCGCTCACGACCTGGCGCTGCTCGGGTACACGATAGAGGTTTTCGAATCAGCCCCGGTGCCCGGAGGGATGTTGTACCTCGGCATCCCGCACTTTCGACTACCCCGCGAAATCATCAAGATGGAAGTCGACAACATCCTGTCGATGGACGTAAAGCTGCACACACGAGTGACGCTTGGGCGCGACATCTCGTTCGCCGAACTCCGCTCGAAGTTCGATGCAGTTCTACTCGCGACCGGACTCAACAAGGGCCGCGAGTTAAACATCCCGGGAGCGCACCTCGCGGGTGTCTACAACGGCATCGATTTCCTGATCAACGTCAACCTCGGCTACGAAATCGAGTTGGGCAAACGAGTCATCGTCGTGGGCGGCGGCAACGTCGCGATCGACGTCGCACGGGCAGCAGTACGCCTGGTTCAGGAAATCGCGGATACGTCTGGCGGTTCCGAAGCAGATGGCGCCGAAAGCTTGCAGCCCGCCTTGGACGCCGCGCGCATGGCGATGCGGTCGGGGGCTGAGCAAGTGAACCTGGTCAGCCTGGAATCCCGCCAGCAAATGCCCGCCTGGAAGGGTGAAGTAGACGAAGCCGAGCACGAGGGCATCGTAGTCGATAACGGCTGGGGACCCAAGGAAATCGTGGGCCATGACGGAGTCGTCACCGGCCTGAAGGTGCGGCGCTGCCTGACGGTCTTCGACGAGAACGGCCGCTTCAATCCGGCCTTCAGCGAAGAGGAAAAGATCATCCCTTGCGACAGCGTGGTGCTGGCTATCGGCCAGCAGGCCGACCTCTCATTCCTGAGTGGAGAAGAAGGGGTGCAGGTCACCCCGCGCGGCATTCTGAAGATCGACGAGAACCTGATGACGACAGCCCCCGGCGTATTCGCCGGCGGCGACGTGGCCTTCGGACCGCGCGTGCTGGTGGAGGCCGTGGCCAACGGGCACAAAGCGGCACGCTCAATCCACGTGTTCCTCACCGGGAAAACAAAGAAGACCGTGCTCAGCCGGTTCCGCATACTCCCCAACTGGGAGATGCCGCGCGGCTTCCTCACCACTCCCCGGGAGACCATGCCGGTGTTGCCGGCCAACCGGCGCATCGGCATCGCCGAGGTGGAACTCGGCTTCAACGAAGAGCAGGGCCGCGCTGAAGGACTGCGCTGCCTGAACTGCCAGGTCAACACGATTTTCGACGGCTCGAAGTGCATCCTCTGCGCCGGCTGCGTGGACGTCTGCCCGGAGAATTGCCTGCGTCTGGTCGACCTCGTTCAGGTGAGCGGCGATGCGCGATACGACGAGTTGATCGCCCAGCGTTATGGAGTGCCCGCGACTGAACTGAAGGCCGGTCAGGCCGGGGCAATTATCAAAAACGAAGAAAAGTGCATCCGCTGCGGGCTGTGCGCGCAGCGCTGTCCAACCCACGCCATCACGATGGAAGCGCTAGAGCAACAGGAGCGAGAGGTATTCGAGTAGGGAGAAGCATGGACATGAAGCGACGATCCTTTCTAAGTTGGGGCGCGGCCGGATTCGTGACCCTCTGGTCTGCAGTCGGTGTAAGCCTCGCGGCCGTGGTCCGATTCCTGACCCCGAGCGTGTTCTACGAACCGCCGCAAGCATTCAAGATTGGCAACCCTGCCGATTTTCCTTTCGGTCCACCCACCTTCCTGGCGGACGAAAAGATCTACGTGTTCCGAGAACGCGACAAAGGCTTCGCCGTGGCCAGCGCAGTCTGCACTCATCTGGGTTGCACGGTGGCCTATTTTCCGAGTGATCAGAAATTCCATTGCCCTTGCCACGGCAGTGTGTTTGTCTCCGACGGAAGCGTGCAGCATGGTCCGGCTCCCCGTGGATTGGAATGGTTTGAAGTGACTCTCGCTCGCGACGGACAACTGAACGTTGACAAGGAAAAAGTAGTGCCGCCGGCTTACCGGTTGATGGTGTAACCATGAATGTAATTCGGGATGTCTGGCAATCAATTGTCCGTCGCGACCCATTGTCCACGGATAAAGGCAAATCCGAGTTGGTCTTTCTCAATCTATGGCTGCACATCCACCCAGCCAAGGTAAAGAAGGAGCACCTCAAGATCAAACACACGTGGTATCTCGGTTTCATCACGTTCTTCCTGTTCCTGATCCTGGTGACGACTGGCGTCGCCCTGATGTGCTATTACCGGCCGCAATCGCCGCAAGCGTATCAGGACATGAAAGACCTGCAATTCGTTGTCTTCCTGGGGCGATTCCTGCGCAACATGCACCGCTGGTCGGCACACGGCATGGTGGTGTGCGTGTTCCTGCATATGTGCCGCGTGTTCTATACCGGCTCCTACAAGAAACCGCGCCAGTTCAACTGGGTAGTCGGCGTGTTCCTATTCCTGCTGACGTTGGGGTTGTCGTTCACGGGCTATTTGCTGCCGTGGGATCAACTAGCATTTTGGGCCATCACGGTGGGTACCAACATCGGCAGTTACGCTCCGCTGGTCGGCAAGCAACTGCGCGAACTGCTGCTTGGCGGCCACTCCGTCGGCGAGTCGGCGCTACTGCGCTTCTATGTGCTGCACGTGGCCGTGCTGCCGTCCGCAGTAATCCTGCTCACCATGGTTCACTTCTGGCGAGTCCGCAAGGACGGCGGACTCTCGCGGCCCGTGTGGAAACTGAAACAGGATCAGGCCGAAGCGTTGGTCACCATAGGCGTGCCGGGAGATGCGCCGGCGCTGACCGTGACCACTGCGGCCAAAGACAAAACTTATGGCCTGATGGAGGTCGTCACAGGCAAGCCGATCTTCGAGACGGTCACGGCGGAGGAGGAAGAAGACGTGGTCTTTTCCTACCCCTACGCTTTCTTCCGCGAAGCTGTCGCGCTGATGGCGACAGTAACCACGATCATGGCGCTTTCGCTCGTTTGGAGCGCACCGTTGGAGGAGTTAGCCAATCCGGCAAAGACGCCGAATCCCGCCAAAGCGCCTTGGTATTTCCTAGGGCTTCAGGAACTGGTCAGTCATTCCGCGTTACTGGGCGGAGTGGTCGCGCCAGCGTTGATGGTGTTGGCTTTGATGGCGGTTCCGTACTTCGACACGAACCCCAGTCGTCGGCCGGCCGACCGAAAGTGGGCGATCCGAGTCTTCACGATATTCGTGGCGATCAACATTGTCCTGATCATCGTAGGGACGTTTTTCCGTGGGCCGGGTTGGGCGCTTGTTCCACCTTGGGTTCATATTGTTGCGGGGGCAGAGTAAATGGAACGCAGAACACCTCAGGTTTTTTTTGTACTGAGCCTGCTTGCGCTAGTGCTGATACTGGCTGCTGCTTGGCAAGCCAACACACCCTATTGGAAGGTGTACCAGCGCGATTTCCATAAGCTCGAAGCACAAGGCGAACCCAACTCGCTGACCAAGGCCGCAGTCCTTGCGTCCCCCCCGGTCATTCACCAGGTACTGCTCACAGGCCTGCAGCGCGTGGACCGCTGCACGACCTGCCACCTCGGCGTGGAGGATCCAACAATGAAAAACGCGCCTCAGCCCTTCCGCTTCCACCCGGGGCTGGGCCCGCACATTCCGTCGAAATTCGGCTGCACCATTTGTCACGGTGGACAAGGTTTAGCTACTGAAAAGTCCGATGCTCACGGAAACGTGATGTTCTGGCAAACGCCGCTGCTTGCAAAAGACTATATTCGAGCCTCATGCGGCCGCTGCCACAAAGAGGGAGATGTCCCCGGCGTGCCTGAGTTGACCGAGGGAAGGCACCTCTTCGAAACCCAAGGTTGCCGCGGTTGCCACAAGCTGAACGGCGTGGGAGGAAGCATTGGACCGGATCTGACTACGGAGGGTGCAAGCCACCGCGCACCTGAGTGGCTGGAACGGCACTTCCTGACTCCGAATGCCGTTTCAGCGGGTTCCGCCATGCCCAATTTCCATTTCACGAAGGAGCAGGCACGCGCACTCACTTATTACATGCTCTCGCTCACCAGCGAAGACATGGGGAGTTACTATTCGAGTGTTCGACTAATCCCGAGTGCAGGCCACGGCAGGCAGCTGTTCATCGAGAAGAACTGTATTGCGTGTCACAACGTCGGTGGAGTCGGAGCAAAGACCGGTCCCGATCTACTCGGCGTGACAAAGCGCCACTCACCCGGATGGCTGGATGAGCAACTCGTGAACCCGTCGCTCGTGTATCCGGGCAGTACCATGCCGGTCTATGACCTGGAGACAAATGCACGCAAGGCACTTGTCAATTTCATGGCTACAGCGACGGCGGAGGATGCGCAGGCGATTCTGTCGCAAAGGTCCAAGACTCTAACACCTGAAGATGCCGCCATCGAAGCCGGGAGGCAGAACTTCGCGCGCTTCGGATGCGTCGGCTGTCATGGCTTGCAGTTGCAAGGAGGTGTACCCAACCCCAACGCTCAGGGTGGGGAAGTGCCATCGCTGCTGCACGCATCTGATGACTACACAAAGGACGAGGTCATTGCGATCATACGCAATGGAAAGGTGCCCCCCACGGAGGACCGATCAAAGCCCGCTCCTCCGCTTTACATGCCTTCCTGGAGAAGTGTCCTCACGGAAGAGGACATAAATCGAGTAGCGGATTATCTGTGGTCGCTGCAGAAGAAAAAGGATAGCTGGTAGTCGTTAAACAGAGGCAATAACTCACTGACGGCCGCGACTCCGTTTCGCCGGAGCCGCGGCCGTCAGTCATTACGCGATTCGCTTTGGTACCTGGCCGTTACTTCTGCCGGGCATAATACGCTTTCGTCAGCGCCAGCAGGTCGCGCTCTTTCGGTGCGTGCGCCAATCCCTTAATTACGCCCTCTCGATCCTGCTCGCTACGTTCCTGCCCGAGCTTGAACTTGCCTTCCAGCCGTTCGATCGCCATCTCATAGGCAACAATCCCACCGCGCATCGCTTTCAACTGCGCTTCCGGAATCTTGTCGAAATCCCAGTCTCCGCCGCCGCCGTACTTGCCTTCATTGCGTATCACCAGGCGGCGCAGTCCAGCGGCCACAGCGACGTCATCCTCAATCTGGCGCGGAGTTCCCGTAACGTGGGCGACTGCGAAATTCCACGTCGGCACTGCGTTCTTGCCCTCGTACCAATTGGGCGAAATGAACTGGTGCGGACCGTGAAAGGAGATAGTCACCGATCCCTTCATGGCTTCGTTTTGAGTATTAGCCTTGGCCAGATGCCACCAGATTTTGTCCTTGCCGTCCGGCGAGCGCTCAAGGATTGTCGGGACGTTAGTAATTTGGACGGAGGGTTGCCCGGTCACCACCATGGCGAACGAGAACTCCTCGATGAAGTCAAGCAGAAACGCGCGGTCCTTTTCCAAGTGCCGCTCGGGAATGTAGATTGTACCTGGTTCGGGAGCTTGTCCCGGAATCGCCGCCATCGTCATGCCCAGTAGGAACTCTCGTCTATCGCCCATTCGAAGAGAATAGCAGCCCGCACCCCGAAGTACGAATGACTGCGCTACAGGAAGACTTGAATCAGTAGTCGATGGCCTCGCGGCCTACGGCGAGATTCAATTGACCGACCGCGGTGAGATAGGTGCCGGTCAGGTTGAGATAGGCTGCCTGGACCGCTCGATAGTCGCGTTGCGCATCAAGAAAATCTACGAGCGCGGCTGCACCGTGCTGGTAGGAGTATGCGACCGTGTCCCGCACGCGCGTGGATGTCTCCAGGTACTTCTCTTTGTATGCGCGCAGCAGATTCGATGCACTGACCAGAGCCACGTAGGCCGAGTCGACGTCGCTGAAGACTTGCGCCGTCGCGGCGTCATGCAAGCGTTCAGCACGTGTAACGTCCAAGCGCGTCCGTTCCTTTTCTCCCTGATTACGGTCGAACACTCGTAGCGGGATATTCACGCCCACTCCGAAGTAGGCGGTGAGCGGGGGGTTCCGGGCAAAGTCAACACCGAAGGTGGGATCGGCGGAACCGTTCGCGACGGCAAGCTTGTAATCGGTCTGCGCTTTCTCGATGGTTTGAACTGCCGCCTTCAAGTCGGGCCGCGACTCCAGTGCGACCGTATGGAACGTGTCCAAGGGTTCCAGTTTGCTGCCCGACTCGAATGAGCCAGTTACGTCGAACTGCTCCAGCGGCGTCCGGTCGTTCAGCAGGGTGAGCAGGATGATCTTCGCGCTGCGCAGATTCACGTTCGCGGTTTCGAAATCGGATTCGTACTGCACGCGCTGCAGTTCCAGACGGTCCAGATCGACGTGCGCAATGTCGCCCGCATTGAAGCGCGCGCGGCTGACTGTGAGTTCCCGATCGAAGTAGTCGAGGTTGTCCTTGGCCAGGGCGAGAACCTGTTTGGCCTGCAGTAGCTGAACGAAGGCGGTGCGCAGCCCGAAGAGCAGGTTTCGCTCCAGGTCCGTCTGCTGCGAGACGGCGATGCCGGTGGCCTTTTGTGCGCTCTCCAATCGCAGTTCGCGTTTGTGCTGCCGCTCATGCAGATAGTTCAAGGAGACTAACGGCAGCGCGAGCCCGATAGGACGATAGGGGTTCGTCGTAAACGGGTCGAGTTGGTCGATGGTAGCGGTGACTTGTGGATTGGGTCGCAGAAAAGCGGTCACTTCCGATGCCTTGGATTCCTCGATGCCGATCTGACCCGCCTGCAGCGTCGGGTTGGCTCCCTGAAACTTGGCTTGCACTTGCTTCCAGGTCAATGGACTCTGCCCTAAAACCGTGCCTGCGAGTAGGAACTCGGCCATCAACGCCAACGGCAATCTTCGAATTGGATGACTCATCTGGACCTCACAAGACTCTTCAATCAACCTGTCGCATAATTCGCGAGCACGTGGACAGGCATCACACCTGGAGAACGTCACCGTCGCGTGCCACCAGCGAGTACAGCACGGGCGCGAGGAATATGGACAGCAACAGTCGCGAAGCCAGACCACCGACGATCACGATGGCGAAAGGCTTTTGCGAGTCGCTTCCAATGCCCGTGGACATGGCTGCCGGCAGCAAGCCGAAACAAGCAACAAGGGCGGTCATCATGATCGGGCGCAACCGTAGGACCGAGGCCTCCAAGGTTGCCGTGGGAATATCCCTACCTTCGAGTCGCAGCTTGTTGATGAATGAATAGAGGATGACGCTGGTCTGCACCGCCACTCCCATCAACGCAACGAAGCCGAGCATTGACGACACACTGAAATTCGTATGTGTCAGGAACAGCGCCAGCAGTCCGCCCACGGGTTCAGTGATCAGCACGCTGAACAAGATGATCAGGGGAAGCTTGATGTTGCCGTACAAGGCGAAGAGAATCAGCACGACCAATACGATGGTCAGCGGGAGGATGATCTTCATCTGCTCGCGCGAGGCAAGATAGTCTTTGTACTCACCGCCCCAATCGAAGCGGTAATCGAGAGGTAGGCTGACAGCCGTTCCTACCTTCTTGCGGGCTTCCTCCACGGCGCCGGCCATGTCCCGGCCCTCCACGCTGAACTGCACGCCGATATAGCGTTCGTTTCCCTCGCGGTAAATGAACGATGCACCGCTCTCGACGCGCACGTCAGCGAATTGGCTCAACGGCAGGTACTGCCCGTCGGGCGTGGCGAGCAACAGGTTCTTAATCGCGTCCTGGTTGTTGCGGTACTGTTCTTGCATGCGCACCACTAAGTCAAACTGACGCTCACCTTGAATCACCTGTGTGACCGCCTGCCCTCCCATAGCCGTCTCGATCAGAGTATTCACGTCACTCACGTTGAGGCCGTAGCGAGAGAGTTTGGCGCGATCAGGAACAATCACGAGGCTGGGTTGCCCGAGTTCGCGCACCACTGTGATCTCAGTAATGCCGCGCACTCCGGACAGCGCCTTGCGCACCTGTTGGGCCTTGTCTTCGAGCGTATTAAGATCGGCTCCGAAGATCTTCACCGCGAGCGCGCTCTTGAGTCCCGTTTCAGCCTCGTCCACAGCATCCTCGGCGGGCTGCGTGTAATTGAAGATCACTCCAGGGAATGCCTCCAGCCTCTTTTGAACCGCCTCAATAAGTTCCGGCTTGGTGTGGATGGCGCCCTTCCATGTGCCATCGGAATACGGTTTGAGACCGACGAAAAACTCGTTGTTGAAAAAGCCGGTAGGATCCGTCCCGTCGTCGGGCCGCCCCAGTTCGTTGGCGACCGTCGTCACCTGCGGGAAACTCAAGAGAACCTCGCGGATCTTGGGTGACAAGCGCGCGGCTTCCTCGAAGGAGATGGTGTACGGCGTGGTCGCACGCACCCACAGAGCCCCTTCATCGAGGTGAGGCATAAACTCCGCTCCGATGAAGGGGAGGGTCAAAAGCGAAGAAGCGAAGACACACAGGACCAATGCCAGTGTGACGAATCGATGACGCAGACACCAGCACAACAGGCTGCCATACACCCTGCGCACGCATTCGTAGATGCGCACCTCTGGCTCGTGCAGTCGCTTGCGCAGAAAGTAGGCGCACAACACGGGCAGCACCGTCAGTGTACAGAGAAGCGAGCCCAGCAGCGCGAACGACATGGTGTCGGCCATCGGCTGGAACAAACGCCCTGAGGGGCCGCTGAGCACGTAGATGGGCAGGTAACCGGCGATGATGACAGCTACCGCGAAGAAGATCGGCCGCTCGACATCGTGCGCCGCACTGCGAACGATGTCCACCACGCTGCGGTCGTCGTCCGGCCGCGATGCCCGTTCACGGAAGATGTTCTCCACCATCACGATGGCGCCATCGACGATGATTCCGAAATCGATGGCGCCGATGGAGAGCAGGTTGGCTGGAATGTGCCGCCAGTCCAGACAGATGAACGCGAACATCAATGAGAACGGTATGGTGACAGCTACTATCAACGCTGTGCGCGCGCTGAACAGGAAGATCCCGAGAATCACCAGTACCAGCACGAGTCCGACCGAGAGGTTCTTCTCCACCGTTCTGGTGGTCTCTTCGATCAGGCCTTGGCGGTCGTAGAACGGCACCACCTTCACGTCGCGCGGCAGCACGTGCTCGTTCAGTTCCTTGGTCATGGCCTCGACGCGCTGCAGGATGACCTGCGCCTGCTCGCCAACGCGCATCAGGATTACGCCTTCGACGGCTTCTGGCTGTCGCATGTAGCCAAACTGTCCAAGTCGCGGCGCGTTCCCTATGCGCACTTCGGCCAGATCCTTCACGTCGACCGGGATGCCGCCCTTCGCTGCCACCACGATGTTGCCGATCTCCTGTATTTCACGCACCAGTCCGAGGCCGCGAATGTAGTAAAACTGACCGCCCTGCGAGTAGAACCCGCCGCCCGCATTGGCGTTGTTGCTAGTGAGTTGCTGCGCGATCTGTGGCACGGACACGTTGTACTTGAAGAGCTTGGCCGGATCGAGCAGCACCTGGTACTGCATGGTCGTGCCGCCGAATCCCGAGTCATCGGCGACGCCTTGAATGGCACGATAGTGGCGTTCGATGACCCAGTCCTCTATCGTTTTCAACTCCTGCGGGCTGCGGTCGGGGCTCTGCAGCACGTAGCGGTAAATCAACCCACTCGGACTGAACAGCGGCGAGAGGCTCGTCTTCAAACCTGTTGGCAGGGTGGCATTGCTGATCCGTTCGAAAGCCAGTTGACGCACGAAGTAAGGGTCGGCGCCGTAGTCGAAATTCATGGCGATGGAAGACAGCCCGTAGAGCGAGATCGAGCGTAGCGAATCGAGCCGCGGGATGCCGTTCATCTCGATTTCGATCGGGATGGTCACCAGTCTCTCGATTTCCTCGGGTGAGTGGCCAGGCCACTGGGTGATCAACTCCACGTGGGGCGGCGAGAGATCCGGATACGCGTCAATCGGGAGCTTGCTGAAGGAGTACGCCCCCCAGAACATCAGCGCCAGAGCGGCGACGACAATCACAAACGGCTGTTTGAGTGCAAAGGAAACTATGCGGGCTATCATGATGTCCCGCCTTACTGCATTCGGTTCGCGAATTGAAGGAAGATACCGCCATCGGTGACGATCTCCTCCCCCTCGCCGAGTCCGGAAGCGATGGCTACGAAGCCGTTTTGCTCGGCCCCCGTGCGGACAGGGCGCTGGGCGAATTCACCCGGCCGCACCTGCACATAAACCAGCGGCTCGTTGTTGTCGTCTCTCAGCAAAGCTGCGACGGGCACCACCAGAATGTTGCTGCGTGTGCTGGTGTGGACCACGGCTTCCACGAACATGTCCTTCTTGAGAATGCCGTGCGGGTTCTGAGTGACGATGCGGACGGGTGTCGTGCGCGTTGCGGGGTCCATGGACGCCCCTATATAGGTGAGGCGTCCATGGAATACACCGTCGAACGATGGATTCGTTTCTTCCACAGGATCGCCGACGCGCACGCTGGGCAGATCGCGGTCGAAGATGTGACCCTGTACCCAGACCGTACTTACCGCACTGACCATGAAGCAGACAGTGGAGCCCGCCTGGATCAGCATGCCGGGCGATACCAATTTTTGAACTACCATGCCGGCAATCGGTGAGCGAACGGCCAGTTCTGTGCTGATTGGCGAGCCCTGTCGCTCAGCTTGGTCGATCTCCGAGGAAGTGATGCCGAAGATCTTAAGCGTCTGCAAACTGGTCTGGACGTCTGTCGATGCGTCGTTGTAGTCGGCGATCGCGTTCTCGTAGTCCTTCTGTGCGACCGATCCGTGGTCTAGCAGGTCCTTGGTGCGATCCGCGATGCGTCTGTTCAAGGCCTCCCTGTTGCGGGCCTTGCGGTACGCGGAGACGGCGGCTGCAACATCCGGGCTGGAAACGTAGAGTAGTGGCTGCCCCTGCGCCACCTGCGCACCGGCATCAACGAGAATGCGCGAAATCGGGCCATTCACTTGCGTGATCGCCTGGGTGGTATGGTCGGCATCCCAATCGACCGTCCCAGTCGTATGAATGGTGACCGGCCACGAAGTCCTGGCCACCTTCGCCAGTTTCAAGTGCTCGATTTGATCCGGCGCCACTTTGAATAGTTTGGGCTCGCCTGCTTGAGCCGTTTCGGGTGGCTTGACTTCCGTCTTATCTGGGCTGGCAAACGAGCATCCCATCTCGCAATAAGCCATTGTCAAAACGGCGGCGCTGGCCCATGCCTGCATGGAAAGCAGCCGGGTCCGCGAGCGGAACATTGCCGCAAGCATGTTGAGGGTACCTCTTTGAGTTTTCTGGTTACTCGATTTTCAGTTACGCCGAAGCACGCCACGAACTGCGGCTGGGCAGAACCTAGACGGGGAACCAGGCAGGAGGACCGCGAGATGGACAGGTGGAACGGTACAGGCGTTGGGCCGGTTCGGGTTTGGAGAGCGGCTCAATCCAGTGGACCGCGACGAAATACGCGATCAATGCCGATGGCCCACTGCTGACAAATGGCAGGGGGCCAGCCAGGCACAGCAGGCAACCTTGACCGGCGATGTGGTGGCGTTGGTGCTCTGGCGAGGAGGCAGCGCCCTGAGCCCAAATCATCAGGCATAAAACCAGCACGACGGGGAGGATCCGTCTGACGCGCGAGATTGCCGGGCTAGTCGTTACTGAACTTTGCACGAACTTCTCACACCGGCTGGAAATCGATGGGCTCTATCAATACACGTATTCCGTGGAGACTAGGTTACCAGCAACGGTCCAGCAGCCGCAAAGGCGGCCGGTATTCGCGCTCTCGGGCGTGCTGGCGAACTCCCGCTATAGAAAGAGCGAGGGCCGTCGATAACCAGAATAGGATGCCTGCCCGCCTGTCCGGAATTGCCACTCTCATCCGACCTGTGGCCACTTTTGCAACGGTGCCGCCCAGGCGGAGCATTGGATATGTAGTGCAATGGTACTAAATGGGTTAAGCTCGTGACTTGGAGACGGTCGCCGGCTTCATCCCGGAGCTATCCGCGGCCATGATTCAATCCAACTAGGAAGAAGTCAATCCATGAACTATTTCGAGACCTACCGTGAGTTGCTTCAACAAACTTTGGCGGGACTGGATCTGGAAGTCGTGCAACGGGCCTCGGAATGGCTGCGCGAAGCTCGTGACGAGGGTAAGCACGTCTTCGTCTGCGGCAACGGAGGCAGCGCTTTCACGGCCTCGCACTTTGCCACCGACCTGGTGAAGGGCGCCAGCTATCAGCAGGACACTCGCTTCCGTGTGCTCCCGTTGACGGATTCGATGGGGACTATCACGGCCTATGCCAACGACGTGGGTTATCACGTGGTTTTCGAGGAGCAATTGAAGAACTTCGCTGAACCCGGCGACCTGTTGGTCGCGATTAGCGGGTCCGGCAACTCGCCGAACGTGGTGCGCGCCGTGGAATGGGCGAATGAGGCTGGTTGCCGCACTCTCGGTTTGACCGGCCGGGACGGTGGCCGCGTCGGCGCCCTGGTCCAACTCAACATCCTGGCTGCCGATCCACACATGGGCAGGATCGAAGACGTACACATGTTTATCTGTCATATGCTGGCTTATGGTTTCATGGACCACGTGCCCGCCTGAGGAGGTTCGAATGCCCGCCAGCACGACCCGATTGAGGCTTCGTGCGAAGACTGCGCGGCTCGCCTGCACACTCCTGCTGACGACTCTGCTGGGAGCGGCCTCACCAGAGACGGCGCTCGACCGTTACGTGAAGGCGCCCGATTCGCACTTCAAGTACGCTTTGGTCAAGACGATTTCTGGCCCCGGCTACACTGCGTTCGTGCTCGACATGACTTCGCAGCAGTACCTCACAACAGCCGATGTGAACCGTCCCATCTGGCGTCACTGGCTGACCGTGGTGAAGCCCGCCAAGGTCAGTTCGAAGGTGGGACTTCTGTTCATTCGGGGTGGGGACAACGATGACGCCGCACCGAACTCCGCCGACGCGCTTTCCGCTCGCATTGCGACCATGACGGGCGCCGTTGTAGCGGTTCTGAACACGGTGCCGAGCCAGTCGCTGGTTTTCGCGGGTGAGAAATGCGAGCGCGTCGAGGACGCGATTATCGCCTACACCTGGGCCAAGTATCTGCACACCGGAGACGAGAAATGGCCTCTGCGGCTACCCATGACGAAGGCGGCGGTGCGCGCCATGGACGCGGTTTCGGGATTCCTCGCCTCGCCCGCGGGCGGCAAGGTGAGCGTGGATAAGTACGTCGTCAGCGGAGAGTCGAAACGGGGCTGGACGACGTGGACCACGGCAGCCGTGGACACGCGCGTGGTGGCCATCATGCCGGGCGTGATCGACGTCCTCAACATCGGTCCCTCATTCCTCCACCACTATCGTGCGTATGGCGCCTACTCGTCGGAAGTGGATGACTATGTTGAAGCTGGCATCATGCGATGGGCCGGGACCCAGGAGTACAAGAACCTGATGCAGATCGAGGAGCCGTTCAGCTACCGCGAGCGTCTCACCTTGCCCAAGTTCATTATTAACGCGGCCGGCGACCAGTACTTCCTGCCGGATTCCTCACAGTTCTACTTCGACCAACTGGTGGGCGAGAAGTACCTGCGCTACGTGCCCAACGCCGACCACGCGGTGAGAGACCACACCGACGTTGAAGACAGCATTGCGGCGTACTTCGAGTCGATCGTAAAGCAGACTCCGCGGCCTAACTTCACCTGGAAGATACAGCCCGACGGGCGGATCGTGGTGGACACGCTAACCAAGCCAACTGCAGTCAAGTTGTGGCAGGCGACGAACCCGAATGCGCGCGATTTCCGACTGGCGAAGATTGGGCCCGCTTATCAGGGGGCTGAACTAGCCCCGCAGAGCCCCGGCCGCTATGTGGGGCAAGTGGCGAAGCCGGCCAAGGGCTACACTGCGTATTTCGTGGAATTGACTTTTCCTTCGGGCGGTAAGTACCCGTTCAAGTTCACAACCGGCGTGAAAGTGGTTCCCGACACGTATCCGTTTGCAGTGCCCGAAGTGAGCCCGCCGGTGGGTTCGCACCCCCTGAGCGCGAAATAGTCGCGGCCTCCACATCAGGTCTGCGTGTTGCGCATAAGAACCCCCAATGATCCGTTTGCTGCTTGCATAGGCCGGGCAGAGCAGTGGGCCCGCATCGAAAAAGAAGCTATGTTGGATAGAACGCGCAGGACACCCATCCACACGGCTGCTTGCGGTTTCATTCTGTTGGCCGGGAGTCTTAAGTAGTGCCAGAAGCTAGCTCAATTCCGCCCGCGTCGCGCTCACAGAAATTGCGCCGGACCCTGACCCTTTGGGACCTGATCCTCTACGGCATCGTCGTCATCCAGCCAACGGCGCCGATGTCGGTATTCGGCGTACTGGACAAGCATGGCCGCGGCCATGTCGTCACCGCGATCCTGATCGCCATGGCGGCCATGCTGTTCACTGCGATCAGCTACGGGCGTATGGCGCGCGCTTACCCCAGCGCGGGTTCGGCATTCACGTATGTGGGCCAGGAGATCAACCCCGCGCTCGGCTACATTACCGGATGGAGCATGGTGATGGACTACATGCTCAACCCGATGATTTGCGTCATCTGGGTCAGCCAGCAGGCTAACGTCTTCGTTCCTGATATCCCGTATTGGATCTGGGCGCTGTTCGTGACGGCGTTGTTTACCGGCTTGAACATAGTCGGCGTGCGGACTTCGGCCCGCGTCAATGCGGGACTCGCCACGGGCATGGGCGTCGTGATCCTGATCTTCTTCGCGGCCGCCGCGCGGGCCATCTTCCACACCGCTCACGCCGCTACTTTTTACACCCGCCCGTTTTACGATCCGGCGACATTCAGCCTCGGCACGGTGCTCGGAGGCACATCCATCGCCGTCCTGACCTACATTGGCTTTGACGGCATCTCGACTTTGTCGGAAGAGGTGGAAAATCCGAGGCGCAACATTTTGCTCGCCACTGTAATCACGTGCGTGGCCATCGGGTTCCTTTCCGCGTTGCAAGTTTACGCGGCTCAGTTGATCAATCCCACGCCCGACCTGAGCACGGAGCGGATGGTGGACACCGCTTTCGTGGTGGTTGCCAGCCAGGCTTGGGCTCCGCTGCTCGCCATCGTTGGCTTCACGCTGGTGGTCGCGAATTTTGGATCTGGCATGGGCGCGATGCTCGGAGCAGCGCGACTGCTGTTTGGCATGGGCCGCAGCGATGCCCTGCCTAAGTCGTTCTTCGGACAGATCGATCCAAAATCGCACATCCCGCGCAACAACGTGCTGTTTGTCGCCGGCCTGACCGTCATCGGGGCGTTCGTGTTGAACTACGATCTCGGCGCGCAGATGCTCAACTTCGGGGCACTGATTGCCTTCATGGGAGTCAACCTGGCGGCGTTCATGCGCTACTACGTCCGGGCGGAAAAGAAGACGCTTGGGAACCTGCTCCCGCCGCTGCTCGGCTTTTTCATTTGTCTGGCGTTGTGGATCGGTCTCAGCCGCACGGCTTGGATCGCCGGTTCCGCCTGGATGCTGACCGGCATCGCCTACGGAGCGTGGCGCACGCGCGGCTTCAAAGCGGAGTTGGTCAACTTCGACATCCCGGCCGAGGACGAAGTCTAGGGCGCTGAGCCGAAATGTGGGTGGAGGCTGAAGCTCCCGGAACTTTTCGGCCCGCCATGCGTAATTGCCGGAAGCGGCCCCGGCGCCGCAATCATCGACTAGGAGAGGCAATGCGAACACTTCTGATCTGCTTTCTTGCGACAGCCGCCGTCGCCCCGGCCCAGGACAATCCGCTTAGCACGTGGAACAAAGTCGCCTACACACGCGTGAAGGACATCCTGCTCCGCTCCGCCGAAAAGGTGCCGGAGGAGAGTTACAGCTTCAAACCGACCGACTCGGTGCGCAGCTTCGGCCAGCTTGTCGGGCACGCGGCCGACGCGCAATACCTGTTTTGCTCAGTCGTCCTGGGCGAGAAGAATCCGGCTCCGAAGATCGAGCAGACCAAGACTTCGAAAGCCGATCTGATCGCGGGACTGAAAGACGGGTTCGCCTATTGCGACAAGGCCTACGATGGCATGACCGACGCGGCGGCAACGCAGACGGTGAAGTTCTTCGGGGGCGACACTCCGAAACTGGGCGTCCTGACCGTCAACAACATGCACAACATGGAACACTACGGAAACATGGTCACCTACATGCGGATGAAGAACATTGTCCCTCCCAGCAGCGAGCAGGGGCCTCCGCCTCCAGCAAAGAAGTGAAGGAATCAAGGGCCGGTCATCCCCGGCCTGAACAGGGCTGCTTCGCCGCCGCACTATTTGAAATCCGCCAGCGACCACTCTTTCATCCACCGCAGCACCGGCCTGTCGCCCTCCCACAGCACGGGCAGCCAGATATAGCGCCCGTCAACCGGATTGTTGGGCCGCCAGCGGTCGGCCATGAAGATGAACGCCCCGGGCTTGCCCGGGGCCGGGAGCACGTAGGTCGATTGGCTCTCGAACGTCGTGTCGTTCTCCGCTTGAGTGCCTCGGCTCGGGTTGCCTAGGGTGCGCCATTCGCCCAGCATGGAATCCGCCACCGCCGAGCGCGCCGCATTCGGCTTCCAGCCGGTGCAACCCGAGGTGATCATGTAATACTTGCCGCCGCGCTTGAAGACAGCAGGGGCTTCGTTGTGTTTGCCGGGGAAAGCGCGGATCCAGCGGCCCGAGAAACCGAGATAGTCAGCACTCAGCTCGGAGATGTGCAGCGTGCCGTTCTCCTCCGACGCCGTGATGTGATATGCAGTGCCGTCGTCGTCCACAAACAGGTTCATGTCACGCGACATCTGCCCGTCCTTGAAGTCGCGGCGGACGATGGCACCCATCAGATTCGCCTGCAGCCATGCCGTGCTCCCCTGCGGAATGGGGACGGTCGGTAGCGGGCCGCTCTTGAGCACGTCGGGGAAGTTCATCGGCCATGTGCCGGCAGTCGTGCGGAGCGAGCGCAGGAAAGTGTAAGGCCCGGTAACGCTGTCGCTGGCGGCTATGCCCACGCGCGCGCCTTCATAGCCCGCGCCTCTGGGTTCCAGATGAAACCACATCACGAACTTGCCGGTTTTCGCGTTGTAGATCACCTTGGGGCGCTCAATGATGGAGCCCTCGACGATGTCGCTCTTGGGGTCCTTCGAAACGGCTAGGGCGATGCCTTCATCGGCCCAGTTGTAGAGATCCCGGGAGGAGTAACAGTGGACGCCCACCATCGCGCTGTTGCCTTGCGGACCTTTGATTTTATGCTCGCCGAACCAATAATAAGTTCCGCCCTGGACTAGGATGCCGCCGCCGTGCGCGTTGATGTGGACCCCTTTATTGTCCGGCCATAGCTCGCCGGGATGGAAACTGGAGGTTGTCCCGGGTTCCGCGGCGAGCGAGGCGCCGACTATCAGTGCGCAGGTGATCGAGACGGTTCCCAGCCACCGGACTTCTCTTCGTAGGGTCATTCTGGCCGACCTCCACTTTCTGACGACATGGTATCTGGATCTGAGTGCTCAAATAGGAAACGGCTGATTTTAGCGGGTCGATTCCTCAACCGATTGATTCGCAAGGGGTTGTTTTGAGCAACCGCTAAAATTCAGCGGTTTGGCTGCTTATGCGGGCAATCTTGAGCGTACATCCGCTACCTACTCCAGGCTTCTGAGCAGCGTTTCCCCCAGGTTCTGGCAGCCCTCACGGTCTTCCTCATCGAAACGGCCCGGCACCGGGCTGTCCAGATCGAGCACCCCCAGTAACTGGACGCCGCGAACCAATGGCACGACCAGTTCGGAGCGGGATGCGGCGTCGCAGGCGATATGCCCGGGGAAGGCGTGGACGTCTTTCACCACCAGCGGCTTGCGCGTCGCAGCCACGCTGCCGCAGACGCCCTTGCCGAGGGGAATGCGCACGCAGGCTGGTTTGCCATTGAACGGCCCGAGTACGAGCTCCGTGTGCTTGAGGAAGTAGAAACCGGCCCAGCTAACGTCCGGCAGCGCATGGTACAACAGCGAGGCCATGTTGGCCGTGTTGGCGATGAGGTCGGTCTCGCCGTCGAGTAGAGCTTCGAGTTGGATGCGCAATTCCGCATAGAATTCGGGCTTGTTGCCCGAGTCAGGGATGTTCAATTCGTGCATTGGAGTCTTCCTGCTGGTGGCGGGGCGTTGCTCCAGCGCCGCCCCAACACTGCACACTGCGAGGAGCGTTACTTGAGCGGCGAGAAGTCCGCCGCCGTCATGTACACCGACTCGACCTTCTCGACGATTTTACCGTCCTTCTCCGAGGCGTCGCGGACGGTCTTCCACTCCGTGTCGTCTCTGAATTCCGACCAGGATTTCTCCGCCGCGGCCCGGCTGTCGTGGGCGATGATGTAGATCAGGGTGTTCTGCGAGTCGGGCGCGTCGGCCGGAACCCAGTAGCCGATGTTCTTCATCCCGTGCTTGGCGAACAATTTCAAGGTGTGGTCCCGGAAGCGGGTCTTCAGGGCCTCCAGTCGTCCCGGCAGGCAGCGGTAGGTGCGCAGTTCGTACACGCGGGGGCTCTGGGCTTCCACGGCTGTCGGGCGTGCAAGCCACACCGTAAGTGCGCCGAGGACGAACAGGGCCGCGCCGGCGAGCAGGTTCTTCATGAGAGTCGTGTTCGACATGAACGTTATGCTATCAGCACCGCCGCCCGCAGGCTATCCGTCGATTCTTCTACCATGATGAACGTAGGCCCTTGAGGTCTAGTCCGTCTGGAGTTTTACATGCTCATGAAAGCACTGGTCAAGGCCAAAGCCGAGCCCGGTTTGTGGCCTGAGGAGATCCCCGTTCCAACCCTGGGCATCAACGATGTGTTGATCCGCGTGGATAAGACGGCGATTTGCGGCACCGACGTGCACATCTGGAATTGGGATGCCTGGGCGCAATCCACGATCCCGGTACCGATGGCCGTCGGACACGAGTTCGTTGGGCGGGTGGTCGAGTTGGGTTCGAACGTAATTGATCTCAAGCCTGGCGACCGCGTCAGTGCCGAAGGGCACGTCGTTTGCGGACGCTGCCGCAACTGTCTGGCTGGCCGCCGCCACCTGTGCGCCCACACACAGGGGGTTGGAGTGAACCGCCCTGGCTGTTTCGCGGAATACGTTGCTGTTCCCGCCGCCAACATCTGGCGTCACAGCGATCTGATCTCGGACGAGATTGCGTCGTTCTTCGATCCTTTCGGCAACGCCGTCCACACCGCGCTCGCCTTCCCGGTAGTCGGTGAAGACGTCCTGATCACCGGAGCCGGACCCATCGGCATCATGGCCGCGGCGGTCGTGCGGCACTGCGGCGCGCGCTACGTCGTCATCACAGACGTTAACCCGGCACGCCTCGAATTGGCTCGCCGTTTTCCCGTGACCGCCGCCGTGGATACCAGCAAGGAGACGCTGCCCGAGGTGCAAAAGCGACTGGGCATGACGGAGGGTTTCGACGTAGGTCTGGAAATGTCGGGCAACGGCCGCGCACTCCGCGACATGATCGCCAACATGCGGCACGGCGGCGACATCGCCATGCTGGGCATCCCCCCCGGCGAAATTGCAATTGACTGGAACAAGGTGATCTTTAACGGGCTCACCATCCAGGGCATTTACGGGCGGGAAATGTTTGAGACCTGGTACAAGATGACGGTCTTTATCGAGTCGGGTCTGGACATCCTGCCGATCGTCACCCACCGCTTCCCCTACACGGAGTTCGTCCAGGGCTTCGACGCCATGCGCTCGGGCACGTCGGGCAAAGTGATTCTGGACTGGAGCCAGTCCTAGCAAGCAAGTGTGGCGGCGCTCGGGCGCGGTCACACCTCGTGCCAGCAGTTGACCGCAACTATCCAAGCTTGAAAGGATATACAGGTCTTTTGCGGTACTCAATCCTACTCCTCGCCTTCAGTTCTGTTGCTGCGACTTGCTTCCCCTGCTTCGCCGCATCGGATGGCACTCCGTCAATCATAATTCCGCGCGTCAAGCGTCCGCCGAAGCTGAGCGACTTCCTGAACGGCGTTCCGCGGGAAGCGGAGAAGGTAGTCACGGACTTCCGGCAAATGGATCCAGGCGACGGCGCTCCCGTCAGCCAGCCGACCAAGGCATTACTCTCCTACGACGACAAGAACCTGTACGTCGCCTTCATCGCCAAGGACGATCCCAAACTGATCCGCGCGCGCGTCGCCAAACGTAAGCAGATCGTGGACGACGACCGCATCACCATCAACATCGACGCCTCCCACGACCACCTGCACGCCTACTGGTTTGACGTGAACCCGTACGCCGTGCAACTCGACGGCATCACCACCGACGGCTATGGCGACGATTTCAGTTGGGAAGGGCTGTGGTACACCGAAGCTAAGATCACGCCCGACGGCTACGTCGTCCTGATTACCATACCCTTCAAGACTTTGCGCTTCCCCAATACGCCCGTGCAGCGATGGGGCATCATGCTCGGCCGGTTCATTAACCGCAACAGCGAGTTCTCGATGTGGCCCTACATCACGCGGCGCAAGTTGCCGCAGTTCGTGGGTCAGTTTGGCCACATGGATGGCTTGGAGAACATCTCACCCGGGCGCAACATTCAGATCATTCCGTATGCCATGACTTCCGGCTCGCATTACCTCGATCAGACCCCTGGCGTACCGCCGCACCTGGTCACTGAGCCGAACTTTCGCGCCGGGCTCGATGCCAAACTGGTCATCAAGGATGCGCTGACGCTCGACGCCACATTGAACCCAGATTTCAGCCAGGTGGAATCGGACGAGCCGCAGGTGACGGTGAACCAGCGCTACGAGGTGCAGTTCCCGGAGAAGCGCCCGTTCTTTATGGAGAACGCCTCGTACTTCACCACGCCGCAGAATCTCTTTTTCTCGCGTCGCATCGTGGACCCGGAGTACGGTATCCGGCTCACGGGCAAGATCGGCCGCTGGAACCTGGGAGTGCTGGCCAGCGACGACCGCGCGCCGGGCAAGAGTTTGTCCAAAGCCGATTCAGGCTATGGCAGTCGCGCCAGCGATAACGTGCTCAGCCTGCAGCGCGATTTTTTCAAGGACTCGCACGTTCGCCTGTTCGTGACCGATACCGAGTTTCTGGGCAGCTTCAACCGCGTTGCCTCGATGGACACGCGGATCCACCTGAAGAACAACTTCTTCCTGGTCGCTCAAGCGGTGACCAGCGTCAGCCGCGATCTCACCCGCCGCCAGACCTCCGGCGACGCGTATTACACACAGATCAGCCACAGCGACCGCAAGTGGCAATACAACACCACTTACACGGACCGCAGTCCCGATTTCCAGGCCGCTCTGGGCTACATTCCGCGTACGAACATTCGCGAGGTCAAGGGCCGGCTCGGTTACAAGTGGTGGCTGGACAAGAAGGTGCTCGTCAATTTCGGGCCGGCCATAATCGCCTCGGGCAATTGGGACCGGCAGGGCAGGCTGCAGGATCGGGAAGTGGCTGCCGAGTGGGACATGGAGTTCACCCATCTGACCTCGATCATCTATAGCCACTCGCAGATCTTCGAGCTTTACCAGAACCACGAGTTCAGCAAGAGCGCGAATTACTTCATCTTCAACACTGGCTGGTACAAGTGGCTGGCGATGCAATCGTCGTTTGCCAACGGCACGGCCGTCAATTACTATCCGGCCTCGGGCCTGGCGCCGTTTCTAGGCGATTCGCAGGAAGCCAACGTGGTTCTGACCATCCGTCCCACCCCTAAACTCAGGCTGGACGAAACCTACATTTACAGCCATTTGCGAGCCCACTCGGGTTGGGATTTGACGGGCGAAACGCCGAGCATTTACAACAACCACATCGCGCGTTCGAAGGTCAACTATCAGTTCACGCGCCAGCTTTCGCTGCGCGCCATCGTGGACTATAACGGCGTGCTGCCGAACGAGTCGCTGGTCTCGCTAACCCGCACCAAACGCATGGGCTACGACGTGTTGCTGACCTACCTGCTGCACCCCGGAACGGCGCTGTATGCCGGCTACACCGACATCTACCAGAACTTGCTGTTCGACCCCTCGAAACCGCCCTACCTGCAACTCTCCCGCTACCCCGACTTCAACACCGGCCGGCAGGTCTTCGTGAAGCTGAGCTACCTGTTCCGCTACTGAGCAAACCCCGAGGGCTCTCGCATCCGCTCAGCGACCCATATAGCGCCGGTAGCGCCCATCGTTGAACGTGCTCCAGGGAGTAAAGCCGCCCTTTTCGCGATATAGCTGATAGGCGAAATCGATGTTCGCTTTGCAGTCCAGCAGATCGCGCAGATTCAGGCCGGGCCGCTTCAGATGGACCGTGTTGATCTGGAAGTAGCCCCAGTCCAAGGTGCCGTCCGAGTTGTAGTGGTAGATCTCGCACTTGCCTTGAGCATTCTCCGCGCGCTGGATGGCGAGCGCTATGCGGCAATCCGCGCCAAACTTGCGGCACGCGTATTGCTGCCAAGCCGACAGGCCGTGGCCCTGCTGATCGGCTTGCGCTTCGGTTGCCCCCTCGGACTCCATACGCTCGGCGACTACGATCGGAAGTTGCAGGCGCACCACGAGCGGGGACTGCCAACTCAGAGTGTAGTGCGAGTGAAACCATAGCCCGCCCGTGGTGAGTGCGGCCGCGGCAATCAACAGCAGCGCCAGGCTGCGGAACGCACCTTGGATAAAGGAACCCGCCAACGCGGCCAGTCGGGGCGGTCTGACGCCGGAGCGGTTGGAACGGACGCGTTTGCGCGCACGGGTCGATGGGGCGCGAGTTGTCACGCTGCTGCGGAGAACCTCATCTGATCAGATTCGCAAAGTGGGAGGCGGTCAGGCGGCGGTGCTAGCTCCCGGTGTGCCTGCGGACGTCTGCGGGTGCCTGGACCTCGCCGTCTTCTTCACCTTCCGGGTGTTCCCCCACCAGAATGCGGCGAATAGAATGCAAGTCCTTCAGCAGCCTCTGGCTTTTGGCTACGTGCTCGTCGAGCAACTTTAGTTTGTACAGCGCCAGATTCAATCCCTCGACCCGTCGATCCTGGCCAGCCTTCTGACCCGCTTTTCGATCTTCCGCGACGTCGCGCTGAGCCTCCGCAATTGCCTCCGACAGCAATCCCATGAACTCCTGCGCGCTCTCAATCGAGTCGAACGGATTTTGCATGTCACTCACAGCACTATTCTGGACCATTCGCCGGCTTCGTGGAGGGGCGGCGCTGGAGCGCCGCTCCACACTCCAGACCGGTTTCACATCTTCCGTAGTCCGCTGTCCCGGGCCCGGAACGCCGCCCCAGGACCGAACCGCGAATGTCAAAGAGCGGCCCCTCGCGCCAAGAGTAGATGGCCGCTCTTTGACATTCGCGGTTCGGTCCTGGAGGAGGGTTGGCTTCGGGTAAGCGCGAACAGGCCACGGCCTCTAGAAATCGTGAAACAGCTCTACAGCGACCAGCCACTGCGGTACTCCGAACTCAGCAGGTCGTTTGCGGCGCTGTCGTTGGGAATACGCATGTTCTCCCAATCCCAAGTAAGGTACCTGCCGGTCCGTTGCGCGATCACGCCCAGCAGGGCGGTCTCCGCAATCAAACTCGCGAATTCGAAATTGCACTTCGCCGGTGGACCGCCCTTGGCTGCTGCGATCCATTCCTGATAATGGCCCAGGGTGCGCTCCAGCGTTTTCTGCGGCGGAGTGAAGGCGGCCTTCTGCGCTGTTGTGACCAACTGAGGGCCTCCGGTGAAACCGCTCAGCAACACTCCCTTGTCCCCGACGAACATAAGGCCATCGTCGCCCCACGGCTCAGCGGCGTCCATTCCCTGTGGGCGCGGAGGTTTTAGCCCGCCATCGTACCAATTCAGCCGCACCGGCGGCAGGCCGTCGCGGGCCGGAAAGTCCCAGGTCACGATGGAGGAGTGCGGGAACGTTTCGTTGAACTGCGCTTTGCGCGATCGGGTCCAGTTCTTGTCTGAATCGCCGTGCAAAGCGGGTAGCATGACGACCGTGTTGCAGGCCTCGACGTTGGTTGGCCGGGCGAGCTTTAGGGCAGTAAATATGACGTGGAAGGAATGCAGCGCCATGTCGCCCAGCGCGCCAGTTCCGAAATCGACCCAGCCGCGGAAATTGAAGGGGTGATAGATGGGATGGTACGGCCGGTAGGGTGCGGGACCGAGCCACAGGTCCCAATCCAGCGACTTGGGTACTGAAGCGGACTTGGCGGGACGAGCCAGCCATTGCGGCCAGACCGGCCGGTCGCTCCAGACGTGCACCTCGCGGACTTGCCCTACGACTCCGGATTGCACCCACTCGGCGGTGGAGCAGGCAGCGTCGGAGGCGCAGGACTGCACGCTCATTTGCGTGGCGACGCGCTTCTCACGGGCGGCCTTCGTGATGGCCCGCGTCTCTGCAATGGTGCGGGTCATGGGCTTGGCGACGTAGACCGCCTTCCCAAGTTGGATGGCGGCCATCGCGATCATCGCGTGGCTATGGTCAGGGGTGCCGACAATCACCGCGTCGATGTGCTTTTCCTTTTCGAGCATTACACGATAGTCGCGGTAGGTGCGGGCCCGCGGGTACAGCGAGAAGGTCTTTGCCGCCAGGGCGTGGTCCACGTCGGCAAAGGCGACGATGTTCTGGCTCTCGCAGCCCTTCACATAGCTGGCTCCGACGCCGCCCACGCCGACGGCAGCGATGTTCAGCTTGTCGCTGGGCGCCTGATAGCCCACGCCGCCCAGGACGTGCCGGGGCAGGATGGTGATGGCCGCCAGGGCACTGCCCATGGCTGGAACGAAATCGCGTCTGGTGATGCGCGCGGAAGGTCCTGCCGGCGGGGTCGTGGCGTTCTGGGAGTCGGGCTCTGTGCCTTGCATGGATCACATTCTACGCTTGAGCGCGCGGATGGTGTGTTGCAGTGCGGAAGGCGGTCCGAGTGTGGGGCAGCTTGGTAAACTGCGCGCCGTTCGGTATCCGGCGCGCAGGATGACATCCTCCCCCCCGTTTACAGCTTCAGCGTGCGGACCATTCCAGCGTGAACGGGTCCCGGTCAATCCGGCCCCGCATGCTTACGCGTTCCACCTCTCCGCCGCGGTCCATGAAAATCGTGACAACTCCGCGGGCGTCGCGGTCGCCCGCGCCAGACGTCAGTTCCGCTTCCACCCGACCGGTCGTGATGCTTCTGGCCTGCCCCGCAAATACGACGCGCCGGAAGTCCCGCGCCTCGAATTCGAGCACGACCCGGCCGTCGCGATTCAGGCTGACGACGACGTCACGGACCGGTATGTCGCGGCCGTTCCTACGGTCGAGGAGTCCCCGGCCGTCTCCGCGGTATTGGAATTCTCCGCCCAGGGCACCCGTCCAGCGCCCGTCGGGCCTGCGGACTTCACCGCGATCCCTGTCATCGCGGCCACGGTCCATTTCGCCGCGCCATTCAATGTCGAACGTGTAGCCCTCCCGGCCGCCCTTGGAGTCCTCGATTCTTATGACTGCCGGACCGCCGTGTCGAGGCTCCCGCACCAGCGTCTGGCGTCCGCGCCCATCGATTCCAGTGAAGCGAAAGTCCACCGGATTGGCAGGTAGAGGCTGACTGCAGATGAATCGGCGCCATTCAGCGCGCTGCCCGGAGATGGTTCTTAGCTCTGCGGTGTCCCCATGGATCACCACTTCGGCGACATCGTCCACCACCACCTCAAGCCTGCATTTCAGGTGGTCGCCGTCGCTGCGCATCTCAGCCCGCCGCCGCTCGACGCGGTCGCCCGGTTGAGCGAACGCGCATAGACCCGTCAGAACCAAAGCTACTGCGAAACCTCGCATTTAGGAATTCCTCCTCGAATCGAATCTCACGCACTATTTTGCCGCACGCCCGCCCCGGCTTTCGGAGTCGCTTCAAAGCGCGGCGGATTCCGCGTTTTCCGTAGCAATCTTGGGGCCGTTTGCATAGCAGCATGGCCGCCCCAGTTGTCCCCTGACGTAGCGGGCGCTGGGCGAATATACTGAGTCAATTCCGTTCCCCTTCCGCGAAAGGATACCAGACTCATGGACCGACGCCAATTCCTGCAGACTTCGCTCGCCGTGCCCGCTGCCCTCAGCCTACCCGAAGGCTATGCAGCAATGTTTGACGACAAACCGAAGCGCGTCGGCATCATCGGTCCAGGTTGGTATGGCAAAACCGATTTGATCCGTTTGATGCAGGTGGCGCCGATCGAAGTCGTCTCGATGGCCGACGTGGATAAGCACATGCTCGACCAGGCGGCCGACCGGATCGCCGCCCGCCAGGATTCGAAGAAACGGCCGCGGACGTATTCGGACTACCGCAAGATGCTGGCCGAGAAGGACCTCGATATCGTCCTCATCGCGACGCCCGATCACTGGCACTCGCTGGCCATGATCGACGCAGTGAAGGCCGGTTGCCACGTCTACCAGCAGAAGCCGATCTCGACCGACGTCGTGGAAGGCGAGGCCATGCTGGCCGCGGCGCGCAAGTACAATCGCGTGGTGCAAGTGGGCACGCAGCGCCGCAGCACGCCCCACTTGATCGAAGCGCGCGACCAGATTATCCGCGAGGGAAAACTGGGCAAAATCGGACTGGTCGAAATCTACTGCTACTACCCGATGCGCCTGAACGCCAACCCTCCGGCCATCGCTCCGCCCGACTATCTGGATTGGGAAGCCTGGACCGGCCCCGCGCCACTCCGGCCGTACAATGCCAACATCCACCCCGGGCAATGGAGGTCGTACAAGGAATACGGCAACGGCATCCTGGGCGACATGTGCATCCACATGCTCGACATGACGCGCTGGATGCTGGGGCTGGGCTGGCCCAAACGGATCACCTCGGAGGGTGGCGTCCTGGTCCAAAAGAAGTCCATCGCCAACGTACCCGACACGCAGACGGCGACCTTCGAGTTCGACGACGTGACCGTGGTCTGGCAGCATCGCACGTGGGGCAATGCGCCCGATCCCAACGACACCTGGGGGGCGACATTCTGGGGCGACAAGGGGACGCTGAAGGCCAGTGTGTTTCGCTATGAGTTCACGCCGCTCTATGGCAACAAAGCGACGGTTCACAGGGACGTAACCTACGAACTCGAGCAGTACCCCGAGGACAAGACCGAGGAGCGGCTTGAGAAGCACGTCGCGCCGGCCATCCGCTACCACATGAAGGATTTTCTGGCGGCCATCGCGACCGGGAAGAAGCCGGTCGCCGATATCGAAGAGGGTCACATCTCGACGGCGACTTGCATCCTGGCCAATGTGGCGCTGGAGAGCGGGCGCTCCATCACCTGGGACGCGGCCAAGAGGTTGGCCGTGGATAATGACGCTGCCAACCGGCTACTCCGCCGGTCGTACCGCCAGGGCTACACGCACCCCGACCCGAAGACCGTCTGAGGTTCTTAGCAACCCGCCGCGTGGGCACTTCGCGCTAAACTCCGGCAATGGTTCGTATTCTCCTGGGGTTTGTTCTGGTCGTGTGCCTATCCGCTGAATCGGCTCTTGTCGAGGGCCGCAAGGTGCACTACTCGAGCTACGGCAACGCACGCAAAGCGCTGGTGTTGATTCACGGCTGGACTTGCGACGAAACGTTCTGGGCCTCCAACATTCCGGGACTCTCGCGACAATACCGTGTACTGACCGTCGATCTTCCCGGCCATGGCCAGAGCGAGCCGGCGCCGGAGTACAGCATCGATGCGTTCGCCGACGCGGTCAGTGCGGTGATGACCGAGGCGAAAGTGAAGCGCGCGACCATCGTGGGCCATAGCATGGGCGGACACGTACTGTTGGCCATGGCGCGCCGCCACCGGGAGCAAGTGACCTCTTTGGTCGCAGTGGACGCGGCCTTTTATGCGCCGCCATCAGCGGCGCGCGCGAAGGCGAAGGGACGCAATTTTCTGGGGCCTGAGGCACTGAAAGCGCGCGAGACCATCATCAGGAACATGTTCTCTGCCGCGACCATGCCGGCCACACGCGAGCATATCCTGCGCGTCATGCTGGCCGTACCGGAGGAGGTGGCTGAGGGAGGCATCCAAGCCATGCGCGACCCGGAGTTCTGGCGCGAAGACCGCATCGATCTACCCTTTTTAGAGATCGCTGCCGGATCGAGCGCGTACATCTCGCTTCCCGCCTTGCGCAGTCGATTTCCGCGGGCTCAGCTTCGGCGGATTCGCGGCACTGGTCATTTTCTGATGATGGAGAAGCCCCAGTCGTTCAACCGCGTGCTGCTCGCATGGCTGGCCGCGAAGCGCTAGCCTTCTCCGAAGCCAAGGTCCGCAGGTAGTTTTTGGCGCGACAAACGTATATTCAGGCTTCAATACCCTTGACACTGGTTCAAAAACAGGAAATAGTGCGACGGGAGGATTATATGCGCTTGTTCATTCCTGCTTCATTGATCACTGTGACGACCCTCGCACTGGGCCTGGTTTCCTGTGGTGGACCCCAAGGTCCTGTGAAACCGCAGCCCGGAACCCCTGGTTTTGTCTGGGCGAACGCCGAGGAGTCCCTCAAAAAGGGGAACTTCGCTGACGCTTCCGACCAGCTCGACAAACTGACCGGCAAGGATGGGGAATTCCGCGATCGCGCCGAAGTGCTGCAGATCGTGGTCGCGTCGGGTTTGGCCCGGGCTGGCATGGAGTGGGCCGACGTGTGGGATGACGGCTCCAAGTTCGCGCGTGACCGCCACCTCGAGTTCAAACGCACGGGCGCGTCCATCCGGGGCTCGGTGAATCCGCTGGTAATGCGCGTAGCTGAGATCACGCACAAGCGCCTGGCAAAACTGAAAGACACTGATCTCGCACTGCCTGTCGCCCTATCGGCGCTTTCCTCCGAACTCCCGATCGAGGCCGGACGAGTAAAGAAGGGTGTAGCTCTCCAGAATCCCGAAAAGGCTCCCGCCCTCGCCCATATGCAGCAACGTGGCGTGCTGCTGAGTTTCGCCGAATTCGCCGGTTCCGGCAAAGACGTCAAGAAGGCTCAGGATCTATTGGCCAAGGGTGACTTCAAGATGTCAAAAGACGTTTTCCTGCTCGCCCTCGCGCGGCAGTTCACTGAGTTGTCGGACATTTACGGCCCCAAGAAACTCGATCAGAGTGGGCAGGTCGCCATGCTTTGCGCCGAGGCGGATGCCGCCCTCGCACTCGCCGCGCCTTCAGCCGATGTCAAACTCCAGCAGAAGAAGATCGCCGCAATTCGCGCCAAGCTGCCCAAGAAGTAACTTCCTGTTTTGTTTGAGACGGCCCTGCGCCAGCTTCGACTGGTGCAGGGCCGCGTTTGGTTCTCCCACCCGCAAGCATCCGCCGTCGCTACGTAAGACTGATTCCTCGAACCGCTGTTGATAAGATCACTGTGGACATGAATCGTAGATCCTTTCTTATGACCTCCGGCGCGGCTGCCGGTGTAGCTGGAGCGCGCGTCGATTCCGGCGGCACGAAACTTCCCGGCATTCTCCGGGCGCCCGACGCTGTCGCCGTCTATACGGAAACGCAGCGCGTGGCTTTGACGGGGACCGGCACTCGCTGGGTGGGTGCATCCATGGAGGTGGTGACCGAGCCACGGACCTCGCCCCAGGGCGCAGAGTTGCCCGTCACGCTGACCGCGCCGCACGCCGCAGTGTTGCGTATCGGCTTGCGTTGGAAGGGCGCAGTGCCCCAGGCCTGGAAGTTCCTGGGCGACCATTGGGAGCGCTCTTACGGCGACCTGGAGTGGCGTGGCATCGTCCCGCACCGACTGATGCCCTGGTACTTCCTGGCGTCCGACGGCCAGTTGACCGAGGGCTGCGGCGTAAAGACGGGCTGTGCGTCCATCGCCTGCTGGCAGGTGGACCCGGCGGGAATCACGCTGTGGTTGGATGTCGCCAATGGAGGCGCGGGCGTTGATTTGGGCGAACGCAAGCTGGAGGCGGCCACCGTCGTCACCCACGCAAGCGCCGCAGGCCAGTCACCCCTCGCGGCGGCCCGCGCCCTTTGCCTGCGTATGTGTCAGAAGCCGCGACTGCCCGACGCGCCCGTCTACGGCGGCAACAACTGGTATTACACCTATGGAAACAACCTCTCGGCCGAGGCGCTTTTGCGCGACTCCGATCTGATGGCCGCACTCGCGCCCGCCGGTCCGAATCGTCCATTCATGGTGCTCGACATGGGTTGGGAGCCGTCGCCTGAGGGAGCCGGTCCGACCGACCGCGGCAACTACAAATTCCCCGACATGCCCGGGATGGTGACGGAGATCAAGCAGCGCGGCGTCCGTCCCGGGGTCTGGATCAGGCCACTGCTGTCCGTAGCATCGCTCGACGCCAGCTGGCTGCTGAAAGGGCCCCAGGCTGGAGGCGGCGTCAAGCCGCCGTTCGTCGTCTTGGATCCGAGCGTTCCGGCGGCCCTGGAGTATGTTGAGCAGCGCGTCCGGGGGTTGAGCGATTGGGGCTTCGACCTGATCAAACACGACTTCTCAACCTTCGACCTCACAGGCCGCTGGGGCTTTCAAATGGGCCCGGAACTGACAGTGGCCGGGTGGCACTTCGCCGATCGAGGCAGGACCACGGCTGAGGTCGTCAGAGGTCTCTATCAAGCCATTCGCCGGGGTGCCGGGAAAGCGCAGTTGATCGGCTGCAACACCATCGGCCATCTGGGCGCGGGGTTGTTTGAGATGCAGCGCATCGGCGACGACACCAGTGGCCGGGAGTGGCCGCGCAGCCGCAAAATGGGTGTCAATACACTCGCCTTCCGCCTGTCCCAGCACAACACATTCTTCGCCGCCGACGCGGATTGCGTGCCGGTGACCCAGGCCATTCCTTGGAACTTGACCCGCCAGTGGCTCGATCTGGTGACCCGCAGCGGAACCGCGCTGTTCGTCTCGGCGGATCCCGCCGTACTCGGTCAGCGGGAGCGCGGAGCGTTGAAGGCGGCGTTCGCATTGGCCGCCCGTCCGCAGCATGGGTTGGAGCCGTTGGACTGGATGTCCAACAGCGCTCCCGAGCATTGGGGCGGCGGCGGGACTGCCGATTATCACTGGTATAACGACGAGGTGTAGCGCGACTCCGCCTAACTGTGATCGAGTATCATTAAGAACCTATGAAAGCACCTGCGCTCTGGCCAGTTGCGACGCTTGATTTGGCAGCTACTCTATGAACGCGGCAGAGAAACGCTCCGGCACGAAGTGTCCGATTTGCGGTTCACCTCACATCCGTGCGTCCAGGCGTCGATCCAAGCTTGAGGAATTGTCTGCTTTTGCCGGGATCTCATACTTCCGCTGCGAAGATTGCAAGGTGCGCTTTTCGCGCTTCATGGGGCATTTCGCCAGCCGCAGCCTGCGCGGCAAGTACGAACTCTATAAGGATCGCGCCAAAGATCTATTCATTGCGGGTCTACTGCTTTCGATCATCGTGGCAGCTCTGGCTTGGCTGATCTATCACATGGGTGACGGATAGCTCTGGAGGCTCGCCGCGTCCGCGACTATTTCCTGGGCAGCAGCGGCCGGAGCACCAGGTCCCATAGGCCGGCACCGATCAAGCCGCCAGCCAATGGCCCGGCGATAGGAACCCACCAAACCCCGGTTCCATCCGTCAACCCGTTGTTCTTATATCCGGCGACTAAAGTCCACAGTCTTGGGCCCAAGTCGCGCGCCGGGTTGATCGCGTATCCGTGCAGCTTGCCGAAACTGATGCCGATGGCCACCACGATCAGCCCGACGATGAGCGGTCCCAAGTTCGATTGCGGAGCCATGTTGTCCTCGTCGCCGACGGCGAAGATCAGCAGCATCAGCAGGGCCGTGCCGATTACCTGATCGAAGAAGCCTGCGGCCGGGGCGTTGGGAAAAGTAGGGAAAGTGGTGAAGATTCCCGCCGTCTTCAGGAGGCCGGGATCGAACTTCACGATGGCCTCGTGGTAATTGAAAAATACCAAGGCGGCCGCCGCGAAAGCGCCCGCCGTCTGAGCGAGACAATACGGCAGCACTTTGGCCCAGGAGAAGCCGCGAAACACGGCCAGGGAGAGCGTGACGGCCGGGTTCAAATGCGCCCCACTGATTCGTCCTGCGACATAAATGCCGAAAGTGACGCCTAGGCCCCACCCCAGCGTAATGTTGGTAAACCCCCCGTTGACGATCTCCCCCGGCACTCCACTGCCGAACAGGACCACCATCGCGCACACGCCCGTTCCGAACAGGATCAGGACCAGCGTTCCGAGGAACTCGGCAATCATCTCAGCAGGCAAACCATCTCTGCGCATTGCTAGCGAATTCTATCATTCGAGCGCGGAGTACCGCCATGAATTCAGTCCATGTGTCGGAGCCAAATAGAAAGTTCCTATTGCCAGCCAAGTAGAACGTTCCGGTTTTGAGGGTTGTCTGGCAACCCTCATGGTATGTTCGCACAGCCTTGCCGGGGTCGCGCCTGGTGAGGCTGCCCAAAGCCGAGGCGACGGAGTTGGCTCCGGAAGCAGTCGGTGCAAGCCCTCCGGCGATACTACATCCC